>ENA-UOOA01001160-UOOA01001160.1-human-gut-metagenome-genome-assembly--contig:-P61old-NODE-1160-length-45128-cov-18.293701_pt1 | contig 45128 bp, 45 predicted proteins | sample MGYA00242467_ERZ724014 | MGnify/ENA metagenome assembly ERZ724014 | reverse complement strand
CTTGAATCACTTTTTTTCTATATTATTTTTGTTTCACATCTATTGTAACACTACATTTATGAAAATTTTTAAACAACCTCTTCCTTAGTCACAAAACACTATTACTTAAATAAACTTTTTTAATATTAACTCCATCTTTTTTTAAGATATTTCTTATATCACTAAAAGTTTGTTTTTTATAAAGCCTTGACTCATACACATCTCTCAAATAAAATTCATCTCCAAGCAAATTTTCTTCACTTTTTATATCATCTCTAAAATCGATTTCATAATTATTAACCATCAATCCATTAAACCTTTTTCTATTTATTTTTGCTTTTCCTGGAACATTTATGATTATTGCATCATCTTTTATCATATATTTGTTTATCAGTTCGTTTGGAAAATCAATATTAAGTATTATTTTTGATTTCATTAAACTTTTCTTTTTATTATTACCAATTGTTATCATTATTCCGTTTTCCATAAATTTATCTTCTAATTTTTTAAACTTTTCAATATGATTTGTGACTATATTCAAATTTTTATAATTTTCTGCTAGTATTTTGATATTTTCTAGTTCTATTTCTGTTAAGTCATTTATTAAAATTGATATTGTTGTTTCCTCTTTTTTGATTTTTTTCTTTTCTATTATGTACTTTATTATATCTGTAGCTAATATTTCGTAAAGCCATCTTCCATCTGAAATGTCTAATCCATATGAATTTAAATAATTTATGTATGTAAGTTCTTCTTGTAAGTTTTTGCTTATTACTATTTTTTTGCTATTAGAATATTTTGATATAATCTTTTTTGTTTTTTGTGCTAATTTTTCTATTTGTTTTTCACTTGTCTTTGCTGTTATTGGTAAAAATAGCTTATTTTCTTGCATTTTTATTATATTAAAAGTTTTTTCTATAATGTTAGGCTTGTCATTTTTTTGAATATAAAACATAAAAACACCTCATATCTTTTTTATTTAAGTATATGAAGTGTTTTTTTATTTTATTAATCTAATATAATATCTCTTTTTAATAATTTGTCTTGTATTATTCCAATTCCTATAAATTTTTCATTTTTATCATAAATTCTATAGATGTCATTTTCTTGATTTTGTGTTATTTTTACTCCATTCAAGAATAATTGCATTTTTTTGTCATCTAATTTTATTTTTTCTTTGTTTTTAAAGATTTCTTCTACAGATATTATTTTACTTTCTAAGTATTTTGTATCTTCTTTATTTTCTTCTAATTCTTGTATTTTTAAGCTTTCTTCTATTTTAAAGTCTCCTACTTGAATTCTTTTTAAACTTTCCATATAGCCTACTGTTCCTAGCTTTTCTGCTATATCTTCGCACAAGCTTCTTATATATGTTCCTTTTCCACAAAATACTTCAAATTGTATTTGCTTTTTTTGAGCATCTATATTCATTAATTTGATATCATATATTTCTATTTCTCTAGGTTTTATTTCTACATTTTGTCCTTTTCTAGCATATTCGTATAGTTTTTTACCATTCACTTTTATCGCTGAATATATTGGTGGCATTTGTTGTTGTTTTCCTATAAAGCTTTTTAATACTTTTTCTATTTTGCTTTGTGTTAAACTTTTATCAGGAATGTTTTTTTCTTCTATTATTTTTCCTTCTAAATCTGCTGTTTCTGTTTTTTGTCCTAATGCTAAATTTACTACGTATTTTTTATCATGGTTGATTAAATATTTAGAACATAAAGTTCCTTTTCCAATTAATATGGGTAAAACCCCTTCGGCTAAGGGGTCTAAAGTTCCAGTATGTCCTACTTTTTCATTAAATATTTTTTTTACTTTATACACAATATCGTGTGATGTACATCCTTTTTCTTTATTAATTATTAAAATTCCATTCATTATTTTAATACTTTCCTTATTTCTTTTAATAATTTTTCTTTTACTTCTTCAATTGTTCCTTGTGCTGTTGCTCCTGCTGCTCTTTGGTGTCCTCCACCGCCAAACATTAAGCAAACATCAGAAACATTTACGTAATTGTTTGATCTCATTGATACTTTGTAGGTATTTTCTGCTTCATCTTTTTCTCTAATAAATATAGAAACTTCTACACCTTCTATATCTCTTCCAAGTTCAACTAATCCTTCGTGGTCTCCTATTCCTGCATTAACCTCTTTTAAATCTTGATTTGTAACATATGTAAATGTAACTTTTCCGTCTTCTAATATTTCCATTCTATTTAAAGTTCTTTTCATTAATTCAAAATTAGCTTTTGTTTTTGTTTGTAGAACTCTTTTATAGATGTCTGAAACATTTACTCCTTTGCCCAATAATTCAGCTGTAAATTCAAAAGTTTCGGCTGTTACTCCAGGGTATTTGAAACCTCCTGTGTCTGTTATTATTCCTGTTAAAATACATGTTCCTAATTCTTTGTTTATATCAATTCCAAAGTATTCGAACATTCCTATTAAAATTTGGCAACATGCTGGTGCTACTGGATTTACAAAGTTTATGTCTCCAAACATTTTGTTACTTCCATGATGGTCTATGACTATTGTTTGTTTTGCTTCTTCAAAATATTCTTTGCCAACTAATCTTTTTAAATCTGCACAGTCTAATGCTATTGCTAAATCATATTGTTCAACATTTGATTCTGTTTTAACTTCATCTCTTCCTGGCAAAAAGTCAAATACTCTTGGAAATTCTTTTATTACAACATCTGCATTTTTTCCTAATGCTTTTACAGCTAAATTCATTGCTAGACAACTTCCTATTGCATCTCCATCAGGAGTTTCATGAGCTAATATTACTATCTTTTCTGCTTTTTTTATTTCTTCTAATATATTATCTAGAGTCATTTTTATTTCCTTTCTTCTGGTAATATTTCTTTTAATATTGAGTCTATTTTTGCTCCGTATTCTATTGAATCATCTATTTCAAATATTAATTCTGGAGTATTTCTTAAATTTATTCTTTTTGCAAGTTCGCTTCTTATGAATCCTGATGATTTTTTTAAGCCATCCATTGTTTCTTTTATGTTTTTTGAGTTTAATATACTTACATATACTTTTGCATATTTTAGGTCAGTTGTTACTTTTACTTTTGTAACACTTATCATTCCTGTTACATTTGGATTTTTTAAATCATATGAGATTATTTGACTTAATTCTTTTCTATATTCTTCATCTATACGTCCCATTCTATTATTGTTTCTATTAGGCATTATTTTACCTCCTTTTATATTTTATAAATAGGGAATTTTTTGATAGGGAAAAAAAGGGTGTCCCCTTTTCCCTTCTCCCTATCTTTTTATTTCTTCCATAACATATGCTTCAATGATGTCTCCTTCTTTGATGTCATTGTAGCTTTCTATTTGAATACCACATTCAAATCCTTTTGATACTTCTTTTGCATCATCTTTAAATCTTTTTAATGTTGCTAATTTTCCTTCGTGAATAACAACATTTTCTCTTATTATTCTAACTCCGGCATTTCTTTCTACTTTTCCTGTTAATACATATGCTCCAGCTATTGTTCCTACATTTGAAATCTTGAATGTTTGTCTTACTTCTGCTGTTCCTATTACTTTTTCTTCGTATTTAGGGTCTAACATTCCTTTCATTGCAGCTTCAACTTCTTCTATTGCTTGATAAATTACTGAATATTGTTTTATTTCTACCTCTTCTTTGTCTGCCATGTCTTTTGCTGTTTGATTTGGTCTAACATTGAATGCTATTATTATTGCATTTGATACTTTTGCTAGTGTAACATCTGATTCGTTTACTGCTCCTGCTGCTGCATGTATAACTTTTACTCTTACCTCTTCATTTTGTAGTTTTTCCATTGATTGTTTTATTGCTTCTACAGATCCTTGTACATCTGCTTTTACTATTAAGTTTAGAGTTTTCAAGTTTCCTTCTTCCATTTGGCTGAATAGGTTGTCTAATGTTACTTTTGTTCCATTATTGATTGAATGTTCTCTAGCTTCACGTTTTCTCTTTTCTATTAAGTGTTTTGCTGTTTTTTCATCTTTTACTTCATAGAAAATATCTCCCGCTTCTGGTACTTCTGTTAGTCCCATTATTTCTACTGGTGTTGATGGTCCAGCTGATTTTACTCTTTTTCCATTTTCGTTAGCCATTGCTCTTATTCTACCAATTGATGAACCAACTATTATTGTATCTCCAACATCTAGTGTTCCTCTTTGTACAAGCATTGTTGCAATAGCACCTTTTGATTTATCTAGTCTTGCTTCTATAACAACACCTTTTGATTGTTTATGAGGATTTGCTTTTAATTCTAATACATCTGCTTCTAATAATACCATTTCTAATAATTGGTCTATGTTTGTATTGTTTTTAGCAGATATTGGAACACATATTGTGTCTCCTCCCCATTCTTCTGGTACTAATTCGTATTTCATTAATTCTTGTTTTACTTTATCAACATTTGCATCTGGTAAGTCTATTTTGTTTATTGCTACAATTATTGGTATTCCAGCTGATTTAGCATGGTTTATAGCTTCTACTGTTTGTGGCATTATTCCATCATTTGCTGCTACTACTAATATTGCTATATCTGTAATTTGTGCACCTCTAGCTCTCATTGCTGTAAATGCTTCGTGTCCTGGTGTGTCTAAGAATGTTATTTCTCTATCATTTACTTTTACTTTATATGCACCTATTGCTTGTGTAATTCCACCTGCTTCTCCACCTATTACATTTGTTTTTCTTATTGTGTCTAATAGTGATGTTTTACCATGGTCTACGTGTCCCATAACAACAACAACTGGTGGTCTTACTTCTAAGTCTTCTTCTTTATCTTCAGAATCATCAAATAAAATATCTTCATCTGTTACTGTTTCTTTCTTTTTAGCTGTTATTCCAAATTCTCCAGCAACTAAGAAAGCTGTATCAAAATCTAAATCTTGATTTATTGTAGCCATTATTCCATAACCTAATAATTTTTTGATTACTTCTGCTGTTGTTTTTTTCATTTCAGCAGCTAAGTCTTTTACTGTTATTGTTTCTGGAATTTCTATTTCTGTTAATTCAAATATTTTTTGTTTGTTTCTTTCTTCATTTTTTACTGGTTTCTTTTTGCCTTTTCTTCCTCTTTGAGTTGTTAAATCATAATAGTCTAACATTCCTCCATCTTGTTCTTCGAACATATTTGATAATTTACTTGTTTGTTTTAATGATTTTAATTTTCCTTCATCAAAACTTGAATTTTGATTTTTTCTATTTTTTGATTTTTTGTTTGTTTTGTTTTCATCAAATTTATTATTATTTTTTTGTTTGTCTATATTTTTATTGTATTCTCTAACAATTTCTTTTTCAGCTGTTTCAACAGACATAATGTTTTTGATATTTTTTTCAATACCTTTTTCATCTAATGGTCTTCTATTATTAAATCTATTTCCACCATTTCCGTTAACATTTCCATTGTTTTCATAATTATTTCTGTTATTATTTTTTCTAAAATTATTGTTTCCATTATTATTAGAACTATTATAATTTTTGTAATTGTTATTGTTGTTATTTCTTCCAAAATTATTTCTATTTTCGTTATTATAATTATTTTGTTGTCTAGCAGAATTGTTAAAATTATTTTGTCTATTTCCATTATTACGATTATTGTAATTATTGTTTCTTTCATTTCTATCATTTCTGTCAAATCTATTATTTTCTGGTCTATTATCTTTTCTATTATTTCTTTCTCTATTTTCTGTTTTTTGTTCAATTACTGTATTTTTTGTTTCTGCTTCTTTTTGCATTTTTTGATTATTTTCCTCTTGTTCTGCCTTTTCGACTTTTTCAACTTTCTCTATTTTTTCTGCTTTTGGTTCTTCTTTTTTTATTCCAAATAATTCACTAACTGTTTTTGGTTTATTGGGTTTGTTTCTGTATACAATATTGTAATTATTATTTTGTTTTCTTTCCACAAATCCTACACCATTGTTAGTTTTTTCTTCTTTTTTTACTTCTTGCTTTTTATTCTCTTCTTCTATAATAACTTCTCTTCTTATTATAACAGGTGATTTTTCTTCTTTTTTTGTTGTTTTTGTAGAGTTTTTTGTTTTTTCATTTGAATTATTTGTTAATTGAGCCTCTATTTTTTTTGCTTCTTCCTCTTCTACACCGCTCATATGACTTTTTACATCGATATTTAATTTTTGCGCCATTTCTAATACTTCTTTACTGGTTAAGTTTAGTTTTTTTGCTATTTCATATATTTTAATCTTACCCAATAATATCACCCCCATTATATTTTTTTTGAATTGATTTTGCAAAATTTCTATCTTTTATTCCTAATATTGCTTTGTTTGATTTTCCTATTGTTTTGCTTAGTTGTTCAATATTGCTATCTATTATTAATTCGATATTATAATTTTCACTAATTTCTTTAAATTTTTTTTGTGTTCTTTCTGAAGCATCTTGTGCAATTATTAATAAATGTATTTTTTCTTTTTTACAGTCTTCTTCAACACTATCTGCTCCAAAGCTTATTTTTCCAGCTTTCATAGCTAGGCCTATTAATCCTAATATATTATTATTTATCAATAATTACACCTCTTAAACTATCATAAATTTCTTGTGATATACTCATTTCAAATATTCTTTCAAGTCTTTTGCTTTTTATTAATTTTTCTAAACATTTTTCGTCATCACAGATATATGCTCCGCGTCCTTCTTTTTTTCCGGTTCTATCTATTGATATTTCTCCATTTTGATTTTTTACAATTCTAATTAGTAAATTTTTGTCTTTTTTTTCATTACATCCCATACAAGTTCTTTGTGGTTGTTTTTTCATTTAACATACACCTTTCTTTCTAATTTATGTTTAGAATTAAATATTTATCACGAATATTATTCATTTCCATCTTCTTCGTTTTTAGCATTTTGTTCTAAAAATTCTCTGTATTGTGATTCTGATTTTATATCAATTTTCCAATTTGTAAGTTTTGCTGCAAGTCTTGCATTTTGTCCTGATTTTCCAATTGCTAATGATAATTGGTCATCTGGTACTATTACTTCTGCAAATTTTTCGTTTTCTTTTATATCAACTGCTAATATTTGTGCTGGTAATAATGCTGCTGCTATAAATACACTTGGGTCTTCATCCCATTCAATTACATCTATTTTTTCTCCATGTAATTCATTTATTACATTTTGAATTCTTACTCCTTTTGAACCTACACATGAACCAACTGGATCTATGTTAGGGTCTTGTGAATATACTGCAACTTTACTTCTGTAACCTGGGTCACGTGATACTGCTTTTATTTCTATTAGTCCTTCATAGATTTCTGGTATTTCAAATTCTAATAATTTTCTAACAAAGTCTGGATGACTTCTAGATACCATTACTTGTGGTGCCCCTTTTAGTCCTCTTTCAACATCTACTATATATGCTTTTATTTTATCATTTACTCTATATGTTTCTGTTGGCATTTTTTCTTTTGCTAGCATTATTCCTTCTAATTTTCCTAAATCCATTATTACAATATTTTTGTCTGCTTTTTGAATTATACCTGAAACTATTTCTCCTTTTCTTTGGCTATATTCGTCAAATACTATGTCTCTTTCAACTTCTCTTAATTTTTGAACTATTACTTGTTTTGCTGTTTGTGCTGCTATTCTACCAAAGTCTTTTGGTACTATTTCTACTTCTACTGAGTCTCCTATTTTTAAGTCTTTGTTTATTTTGTGTGCATCTTCTAAACTGATTTCTAATGCATCATCATTTGCTCTTTCCATTACTTCTTTTATTGAATAAATGTGTGTTGCTCCTGTATTATGGTCTATGTCTACTTTTACATTTTCTAATGCATCAAAATTTCTTTTATATGCTGTAACTAATGCTGTTTCTATTGATTCTAATACGTATTCTTTTTTTATACCTTTTTCCTTTTCTAGTTCTTCTAACGCTAATATTAATTCTTTGTTATCAATAGCTTTCATTTTTATTCCTCCTCTTTGATTTTTAATCATTTTATTTTTTTTGGTTTTATTAATCCCAATTATAAACTGTTTTTATTTGTGATATATTTTTTCTTTCTATTTTGAATTCTTGATTTTCTTCTTTTATTTTTATATATTTTTCATCAAAATCTTCTAATGTTCCTTTATATTCTTTTTTTCCATTTTCATCTTTTTTAAATAATTTTACACTTATTTCTGTTCCAATATTTTTTTCTAAGTGTTTTTCTTTTCTTAATACTTTTTCTATTCCTGGTGAAGAGACTTCTAAGAAATATTGTTCTTTTATGTAGTTTTCTTCATCTAGTATGTCTGTAATGGCATCATTTACTTTTTCGCAATCGTTTAAATCTATTCCTTTTTCAGAATCTATAAAAATTCTTAGGAAATAGTTTTTTCCTTCTTTTGCATATTCAACATCATATAGCTCATATCCTATTTTTTCTATGATAGGTTCTATTAGTTTTTCTACTCTTTCTTCTATATTTGCCACTTTTTACCTCCTTTATTTCCAAAAGTTAAGAGTGGGATTTGTTCCCACTCTTTTAACGTCTCGTATGTTATATTAATATTATACCCAATTTCTGGTAAAAATGCAAGCTTTTTCAAATATTTTTTACACTTTTTACACTATTTTTTCCTCTTCTTGATTTTCTTCATTCATGTCTGTAATTTTAATACTTCTTTTATGCTCGATTTTTTCCCAACTTGTTTCTCTTTTAAATAAACATTTAAAGTTTATTGCAATCCATGAACCCATGAATAATGGATATGTAAAAAATCCTTTAATCATTGGTTTTATTGGTTTTCCATCTAAATACATAACAAATGCTGCTGTTAATGATGGTAATACAAAGGTTGGAACTAAGTATTTTAATATGTTAATAAATAATTCCATTTGTGTCATTCCATCTCCAAAGTATATTAGAACATTTGAAAGTAGTAAAACAATTGTTAATATGAACATTGGTATACTTCCTATTATATATAAGAAACCATCAAAGTTAAGCATTGTTTTTCTGTCTTTTGCTGCTTCTGCTAATTTGTTTGTATATTCTTTCATACATTGCATATGTCCAACTGTCCATCTGCTTCTTTGTGACCAACTTTGTTTAAATCCTGTTGGTTGTTCATCATATACTATTGCATCTGTTGCCCAACCTAGTTTTTTACCTTTTATTATTCTTTGTAATGAAAATTCAATATCTTCTGTTAATGTTACTGTTTTCCATCCACCCATTTCTTTTATAATATCAAATTTTACCATAAATCCTGTTCCATTTAGCATTGGAGATAGTCCTAAATTATATCTTGCTAAATGATAGAATCTATGCATTGTCCAATAGAATAATGCATAACCTGATGTTATCCAGTTATCTGTTGGATTTTTTATATCTCTATAACCTTGAACTACATCTTCTCCTTGGCAAAGATGTTTGTTCATGTTTTTAATGAAATCTTTATCAACAATATTGTCGGCATCAAATATAAATAATGCATCATAGTCTGCATTTTCTTCTATTTTTTGTTGTAAAAACCAGTCTAGTGCATAGCCTTTTGTTTTTTTGGTTTCATCAAATCTTTCATATACTATTGCTCCTGCATCTCTTGCAATTCTTGCTGTGTTATCTGTACAGTTATCTGCAATTACGTATATATCATATAATTCTTTATTGTATGTTTGATTTTTTAAACTTTCTATTAAGTTTCCAACTACTGCTTCTTCATTGTGTGCTGGTATTATTGCCATAAATTTGTGGTCTTTTTTTACTTTTAATGGTTTTTCTTTTAGTTTTACTAGTGAGCATAAGCTTATTCCTATTTGATATAACCAAAATATTGTTATTACCCAGACTAATGCTTCTCTTAGTATATACATATATTCCATTTTTTTACCTCTCTTTTATTTCTTTTTTTATATGTTTATTATTGTTCTTTTTCTATTATACTCTTATTGTTAAAATTATGCAACTTTTTAGCGAAATTTTTTGTTTTTCACTCTTTTATTTTGCGCTCTTTCCTTTTGCTATTCTAGTATCAAAAAAGAATTTATGATCACTTACTAGTCTATTATATTTTAGCATTATTATTGAATTCTGGCTTTTCTAAGTTGTTTGATTTTTAAATTTTTATAAATAAAATAAGTCATGCAATCTCAAAAATGCATGACTATATATTATTTTTTTCACTAGCAGTCTTTCCCATTTTTTGAATGCAAATTCACTCCATTTTTGCTTCATCTGGATTCAAATTTAGCCTTGCTTTTTCAAAAAATTTCACTTTACTTTCATTACGTTTACTCACATATACTGACAAACTACTATTTTCTCTTTTCATTAGGCCTATAATTTTTATTTTTTCTACTTTTCAAATTTCTTTATATTTTTCTAATTTTCATAAAAATGTTAGATTGAAAAGCCAGGCGCAACACCACCAGAGTTGCTAGCGCTAGCATAGCTGCAAGTGCCGTCAGAGTGCACAGCACAGAAGCGAATGTCATAGTTGTAAGTAGGTGAACGAAGCCACCACCATTTTGAACTGCTTGCACTTGTTTTTTTTGTGATGTTGCTTTTATTTGAATAGCTTGTACTTCCTAAATTCATTTTATAATATTTATATTGTTTTCCTTCTGTTGTTATAGCGTAACCTCTTGTAGCTCCTCCATTATATCCATTATACCATATTTCCCCACATGATAATAACCATAAATAATCTTCTGATGTACTTGTTAATGCTGTACTATAATTTGGTATGTATGCCTTCTTTACTTTCTTTATATTATACGTGGTTATTAATGAATTGTATGTTGTTCCATTTAATGTTCCTCTTAGTGCTGAAGCATTCCAACCACTCGAATTAGTATTATTACTATTCATTCCTGCTGATGTTAAAAAGTCTACATATTCAAAGCTTATTCCTGCTTTTCCTGTTTCTGTTGCCGATACATATGCTTTTGTTGGTTCTGCTAATTCATCATGGTTAAATCCTAATATTCTCACCTTTTTTCCATCTATTTTTTTCATTTGTCCTACTTTTAATGTTTTTCCGTTTACTGTAGCGATTTCTGAATCTTCTGTTATTGATGTATCATTTGATATTGCTTTTGCCATCTCTGCTATTTCATCCCAAGTATATGCTATTCCATCTTTCATTTCTGTTGTTACTTTTTCTGTATTACTTTCTTTACTCACACTATTTATATATGCTTCTACTTTTATATTACTATATTCTGTTTCTCCTGATAATCCTGTTACTGTACAGTTTTTAGCTGTTGTTCCTTGTTGTTTTACTTTTCCATCTACATAGTATTTATATTCTGTTATTGCGCCTTCTGGGTAATTGTTTTCTACATTTATTTTAAAGCTACTTTCTGTTATTTCACCTACTGTTATTTGTGGTGTATCTAATATCCTTGTTACTTTTGCAGTTATTTTTTTTGTTTTTCCACTATCACTTGTTACTTTAAATACATAGTTTCTATTTTTACTTACTGTGTATACTTTTTCTGTTGTACTTTTATCTGTTTTTATTGTTGCTCCTTCTGGTGCTATTATTCCTGTTATTGTCCCTTCTGTTATACTTGCTGTTACTTTTATTTCTACTGTATTTCCTTCAAATACATATCCTTCTGTTTGTAATACTGCACTTCCTGTTATTTTTGTTCCTGATACTGGACCATTTATTGTTACATTTAAATTTGAATCTATTGTAAATTCGTAATTTTTATATTCTCCATTTATTTCTCCATCTGCAGCTTCTGCTTCTGATAAATCGTCTCCTAATTTTTTCTTTAATTGCCCTTCTTCTCCGGCTAATGTTTCTAATGTTACACTATTTCCTTTGTAGATTTCTTCTGTTTGTATTGATTGTATTGCTAAACTGATTTCTTCTTTTAGCTGTCCTTCCATTGATTTTTCTTTTGCATTTTTTGCATTTGCAAATAATCCTGTATTTGTTATTGCTTGGATGCTTATTCCTGCAAGTATTAATAATACCACTATAGTTATCACAAGTGCTACTAGTGTTATACCCTTAATGCTTTTTTCTTTCATATCTTTCCTCCTAATTTTCATTTGTTTCTACACAATTTATTATGTACCAAAATTATTTTACCACAGTAATAATTTTAGTTCAACAGTTGTTGAATATTTTTTATTATTTTGAAACACATTTTTTCACCTTTCTTATCTATTTTTAATATACTAAAATAAAATTAATATTGGAGGTTAGATTATGCAAAATAGATACAAAATAGCTATTGTCGGTTGTAGTGGTGTTGTTGGTCGAACTGTTTTAAAAGTATTGGAAGAGAAAAATTTTAGAAATTGTACATATACATTATTTGCATCTAAAAAATCAGCTGGAAATAAAATCGAATTTTTAGGTCAAAATTATATTGTTCAAGAATTAAAAGATAATTCTTTTGATTCAAAGTTTGATTTTGCAATTTTTTGTGCAGGTGGCGAAGTTTCTAAGAAATTTGCTCCTATTGCTTCATCTACGGGATGTATTGTTATTGATAATAGTAGTGTATTTAGAATGAATGAAAATGTTCCTTTAGTTGTTCCAGAGGTTAATCCTAAAAAAATCAAAGAAAATAATGGAATTATTGCGAATCCAAATTGTTCTACAATTCAAGCTGTTGTAGCCTTAAAGCCATTAGATGATAAGTATCATATTAAAAGAATTGTTTACTCTACTTACCAAGCTGTTTCTGGTGCTGGAAAATCTGGTATTGAAGATTTAGAAAATGGTATTTCTGGAATTGATCCTAAAAAGTTTCCATATCCTATTGTTAATAATTGTTTGCCACATATTGATGTTTTTATGCCTGATGGTTATACAAAAGAGGAATATAAAATGATTAATGAGACTAGAAAAATTTTAAATAAACCTAATTTGCCAATTACTGCAACTTGTGTTAGAGTTCCTGTTAAGAATTGCCATAGTGAAAGTATTAATGTTGAGTTTGAGAAAGAAATCGATGTTTATGATATTAAAATTTTATTGCAAAATTCTCCTGGAATTATTTTAGTAGATGATATAGAAAATAATTATTACCCTATTGCAACTAAGGCTGATGGTACTGATGAAGTTTATGTTGGTAGAATTAGAAGAGATTTTAGTGTTAATTATGGTATCAATTTTTGGGTTGTTTCTGATAATCTTAGAAAAGGGGCTGCTTATAATGCGGTTCAAATTTTGGAAAGGTTGATCTTGTAATTTTGTGAATTTAAATAAAGCTATGCATAATTGCACAGCTTTATTGGGTTTTATATTATTTTATTTTTTCTATTTCTTCTTTTGATAGTTCTGTAAATTTTTCTATCATTTCTACTGGTACTTTTTCTTTTAGCATCTTTTTAGCTATTTGTACTTTTTCTTTCTTTTCCCCCTTAGTAATTCCGTTCTTCAATTCCTTTTCTTGTGGCATGATTAATAGCACTTACTCTGTCCATTTCCCATTTTTCTCTTAATTCTGCAAGTCTTCTCGTTTCTGCTTCTCCTGTTAAATAATTCATTTCTATTCTTGCTTTCTTTAATTTTTCATTCTTCTCTTCTGCCACTTTAACCATCTCCCTATCATAATCATCTATGAATGCCAACCATTGATTTATCTTTTCATTCATATCCGGATTTTGTTTTCTAAATTTTGGTAGCTCTATAAAATACCATTTTATTCCTGTTAACACTTCATATTCTCTATGTTTTTCTAATACTATTGCTGTTTCTGATATGTAATCTTCTACATCTAAGAAATTATACCCTAATATATTTATCATTATTACTTGTTTTATATCATCATAGTCTGTTTTTTTATTTATACTCAATAAATTCAACCAATTTTTCAATTTCAAAAATATACTTATTTTTTATATCATCATAAATTTTTCTAGATTCCACTTCATCATATAAATGTGATAAAGAATTTCTTGCTAGCATCATATTTATCCAAACTTCTCCGTTTTCAATTAAATTATGTGCATAACTTTCCTTTAATACTTCTCTTGGGCTTCCTGTATTTGATGAAATTCCTAGGTATTCTAAATAATCTTTTAACGTTTTCCAAGCTAATTCAAAAGTAAATTCATATCTATGCAATACACCATCTATTGTAATGTCATCCGCTTCTTTTTCTAATGCTTCTTTTAATCTATTAGTTGCATTTATTAAATCAATTTTTCTTTCTTCAAAGCTTTTCATTATATATCAATTCCTTCCTTCAAAATCTCTTCTAAAAATTCTTTTTTAATATTTTCATCAATAAAAACTAAATCAATTTTATAAATAATATCTAATAAATCAAATTGATTTCTTATTTTATATTCATCTTCTTTTGAAACATTTTTAAATACAGCTATATCAATATCTGACGCATTTTTATATGTTCCCTTCGCTCTTGAACCAAATATTTTAAATTTATATTTCCTATTTTCTTTTACTATTTCTTCTATTTTATTAAATATTTCTTCATTTAATCCAAACTTCATAATTCCCCCTAATTTATTTTGATTTTACTATAATTTTTAAAAAATATCAATGCATTTTTATATTTATTTTAATTTTTTGGTTATACTAATAAAAAATAATCTGTCAAAAAAGTCCGTCCTATTTGACACCATTTGACAGCAAAAAAAAGGATGATACTATGCCAAAATTAAAAGAAGAATTAAATATAAAAGAAATGTATGGAAATCAATGTATACTTTCCAAAGATGATTTCTTATCAAAATATAATTTTAATGAAAATGGTTTATCTTCTCAAGAAGCTCAAGAGATGATAGCCAAAAATGGAGTGAATCAAGTTAGCCAGTCAAAGCCTAAAAAGTGGTATAATTATTTTTTTGAAAGTCTTTTTAGTTCTTTTAATACTATTTTATTAGGAATATCTCTGGTTTTAATATATACAGATGTTGTTATTCCGGAAACTCCAAGCTATGCAAATATAATTGTTATTTTGGTTTTGGTTATTGCTAGTACTCTTTTAGAATTTTTTGAGGAATTTCGTTCGAATAAAGCTGCTGAAAAACTTAAGGAACTTGTTGGTACTACTACTTTGGTATTACGAGATGGTAAAGAAATAAAAATTCCTATTCATAATATTACTATTGGCGATGTAGTTTTGTTGTCTAGTGGTTCTATGATTCCTGCTGATTTAAGAATTATAGAAGCTAAAGATTTATATGTTGGTCAGTCTTCTTTGACTGGTGAATCTGATGCGGTAAAGAAGTCTGTAAATTCCGAGTTAAACGATAATAATATTAATTCTATAACATATTTAGATACAATATGTTTTATGGGTACTAATGTTATTAGTGGATCCGCTAAAGGTGTTGTTATTAAAATTGCTGATGATACTTACTTTGGAAAGATTGCTCATACTTTAACAAATAGTAAACCTCGAACTGCTTTTCAAAAAGGAGTTCATGGAATTAGTAAATTGTTAATTAAATTTATGTTGATAATGATACCTATTGTTTTTATTTTAACAGCTTGGAAACACGAAACTTTAACTGCTTTTACTTTTGCCGTTGCAATTGCTATCGGTATAACTCCCCTTTTACTTCCTGTTATATTGTCTTCTAGCTTGTCTAAAGGTGCTGTTAAAATGTCTAAAAAGAAAACCATTGTAAAGTCTTTGGATTCAATTCAAAGTTTTGGGGCAATGAATATTTTATGTACTGATAAAACAGGAACTTTAACAGAAGATAAAATTGTTCTTGAGAAATATCTTGATATAAATGGTGATGAAGATATTAGAGTTCTAAAGCACGCATTTTTAAATTCATATTTTCAAACTGGTTTAAAAGGTAATATTGATGAAGCAGTAATTGCTCGTGGTAAAGAAAATAATATTGATGTTATTGCAAATAATTATAAGAAGATTGATGAAATTCCTTTTGATTTTTCTCGTAGACGTTTGTCTGTTATAGTGTCTGATGAAAATAATAAACTGCAAATGATTACTAAAGGAGCTGTTGAAGAAATTTTGAGTATTTGCACTATGGTTGATTATAAAGGTACTGTTTCTAAAATTACAAAAGATATTAAAGATAATATTAAAAAAATTAGTAAAGATTTAAATAAAGATGGTTTAAGGGTTGTGGCTGTGTGTCAAAAAAATGATGTACGTAATGATGCTGTTTTTGATGTAAGTTCAGAAAAAGATATGGTTTTAATTGGTTTTATAGGATTTCTTGACCCTCCTAAGGAAAGTGCAAAAATTGCAATTGAAAAATTAAATAATTATGGTATCAGAGTTATCGTTTTAACTGGTGATAATGCAGATGTTACAAGATGCATTTGTAATAAAGTTAATATAAATTCTAAAAAGATTGTACTTGGAAATGATATTGATAAGCTTTCTGACCAAGCTGTTCTAAGGCTTTTAAGAAAAACTAATATTTTTGCAAAACTTTCTCCTATTCAAAAAGCTAGAATTGTAAGACTTTTAAAGGAAGATGGAAATATTGTTGGTTTTATGGGAGATGGTATAAATGATAGTCCTTCTCTTATAAATTCTGATGTTGGAATTTCAGTAGATACTGCTGTTGATATTGCAAAAGAATCAGCTGATATAATTCTTTTAGAAAAAGATTTAAATGTTTTATTAGATGGTGTAACTGAACGGTAGACGTACTTTTGTAAATCTTATGAAATATATTAAATTGGCTGCAAGTTTTAATTTTGGTGAAGTAACTTCCGTCATAATTGCAAGTATACTTCTTCCTTTTTTACCTATAACACCAATACAATTATTAGTTCAAAGTTTATTATATGATATTGGTCAATTAACTTTGCCTTTTGATAATGTTGATATAGAATATTTAAAAGAACCTAAAAAATGGAATATTAATAGCTTAAAGCATTTCATGTTATTTATGGGGCCCTTAAGTTCAATTTTTGATATGATTGTTTTTGCTTCAATCTGGTTTATACTTGGAATTAGAGAAGCTTCTATTTTCCAAACAATTTGGTTTTCATATGGTGTAGTTTCTAACCTTGTTGGAATGCATATAATTAGAACTTCTAAAATTCCATTTATAGAAAGTAATGCAAATAAAATTGTATATGCCTCATCTATTATTTTAAGTATTATTGCAATTATTGTACCATTTACATTTTTAGGGCATATAATAGGTCTTGTTTCTATTCCTTTTAGTTATTTAAGTATTATCATAATTGTTCCAATTTTATATTGTTTTGTTGCTTTGTTTGCAAAAAAATTCTATATTAAAAAATATAAAGAATGGATATAAAAAAGATTAGAAGCTTTAAAACTTCTAATCTTTTTTTGTTTATAATTATTCTGCTGATTCTTCTGTTTCTGGAGCATTGTAAGCATCTAAAATTGCTTTTTGAATTTTCTCTCTTGTTTCAGCATTGATTGGATGAGCTATATCTTTGAATTCTCCGTTTGGAGTTTTTCTGCTAGGCATAGCTATGAATAATCCATTTTGGCTTTCGATAACTTTGATATCGTGAACTGCGAATTCGTTATCGAATGTTACAGAAGCAACAGCTTTCATTCTGTTCTCTGAATTAACTTTTCTTAAACGTACGTCTGTAATTTGCATTGTGTGCACCGCCTTCCTTAAGTTTTAAATATTTTGTACATATTAATTTATCAATTTAATCTTATGTACTATTTTTAATATTCTCCATAAAAAATTTTTTTCCTTCTTTTTTTTACAAAATTTTTATAAATTTTTTATAAAAGTTATTTGCGGTTTGTAATATTCTTATTTTTTGTTAATAAATATGTTACAAACCCTTGAATTTTATGCAATATAATTATATAATCTATCTGTTAAAAATAAATTAATTAGGAGTGACTATATATGCCAAATATAGAGAATATAAAAAAATATAAAAATATACATATGATAGGAATTGGTGGAGTTAGTATGAGCGGAATTGCAGCTATTCTATCAAATTGGGGATTTACTGTTACAGGTTCTGATAGAAGTTCTTCTGTAAATACTGATAAATTAATTTCTATGGGAATTAAAGTAGTTATTGGTCATGATTTAGCCGATATTGCTTCTTCTGATGTTGTAATTTATACAGCTGCAATTAAACAAGATGACCCTGAAATTTTAGAAGCAAAAAGACTAAATATTCCTACAATTGAACGAGCTGACTTTTTAGGTGAATTGACAAGATGTTTTAAAGATACAATTTGTATTTCTGGAACACATGGAAAAACAACTACTACTTCAATGGTTGCTCTTTGTTTCTTAGAAGCATTACAAGATCCTAGCATTCAAGTTGGTGCTGTTTTAAAACAATTAGATGGAAATTATAGAGTTGGAACTAGTGAACATTTTATTATAGAAGCTTGTGAATATGTTGAAAGTTTTCTTAAATTTTCTCCAAAAGCAGAAATCATTTTAAATATTGATAATGATCACTTAGATTATTTTAAAACTTTTGAAAATATAAAAAATGCATTTGTTAAATATGTTAAACTTTTACCAGATGATGGTCTTTTAGTTATTAATGGTGATGATAGAAATTGCTTAGACCTACCTCAATATACAAAATGTAATATAATAAAATACGGAATTAATAATAAAGATACTAATTTTTATGCAGATAATATTAGTTTTGATAATGATGGCTTTCCTAGCTTTGATGTATTTAAAAATAATGAATTTTATTGTACTATAAAATTATCTGTTCCTGGAAAACATAACATTTTAAATGCTTTAGCATGTACTTGTTTATGTGATTATTATGGAATTGACAAAAAATCTATTGAAAATGCTCTTTCTAAATTTACGGGAGCTGATAGAAGATTTGAATTTAAAGGAAAAGTTAATGGTGCTAGCATATATGATGATTATGGTCATCATCCAACAGAAGTAAAAGCTGTTGCAAAAGCTATGCAAGAAAAGAAGTATAATAAATCTTGGGTTGTTTTCCAACCACATACTTATAGCAGAACAAAAAATTTGTTAGATGATTTTGCTAATGCTTTAATTAATTTTGATAATATAATTGTTTTAGATATTTATGCAGCTAGAGAAACTAATACTTACAATATATCTTCTCTAGATTTGGTTAATAAAATTAAGGAATTAGGAAAAGATGCAAAATATATTCCTGATTTTAATGATTGTGTATCTTATTTAAAAGAAAATGTTAAAGAAAATGATATTGTTATGACTTTAGGGGCTGGAACTGTTACTCAAATAGGGCCTATGCTTTTAAACCAATAATCGACCAAAATGGGGATGTTGTTTAAAATGGTTGAAAACTTTTTTCAACCACTTTAAACAACGTCCCCCACTTGGTTGATTTAATTTACTTTCTTCATCTCTTTAATCATTATATCTCCAAAAACTCCATACCCCTCTGTTGGATTATTAACCAACACATGGGTTACAGCTCCCACAAATTTTCCATTTTGTATAATTGGTGAACCACTCATTCCTTGAATAATCCCTCCAGTTTTATCAAGTAATCTTTTGTCTGTGATTTTTATTAACATACTCTTATTATCATAATTATTTTCTTTATATATTTTTTCAATTTCTATTTCATACTCTTCAATTTTATCATTTTCTACACTGCACATAATTGTTGCTTTTCCTGTTTTTATTTCATCTCTCAAAGCAACTTCCATTTCTTTTGAAGTATCTATTTTTAAAGATGATAAGTTGTCAACTTTTCCATATACTCCAAACTTTGTGTTTTTCGAAATTATTCCTATATTTTTTTGATTATCAATAGTTCCTTGTATTCTTCCAGGATTCCCACTTTCCCCTTTTACAACATTTAATATTTTTGTTGTAATAAATTCTCCAGATGATATATTAATAAGTTGCTCTGTGTCCATATCTGTAATTCCATGACCTAGTGCTCCAAATGATTTTGTTGATGGTTCATAAAATGATACTGTTCCAACTCCTGCTTCACTGTCTCTTACCCATAATCCTAATTTGTATTCATTTGTACTTGTTTGAACAGGCTCTATTGAACATTCTTTTACATTCTCATCATGTCTAAAATTTATTTTTATTTTTTCTCCTTTTGATTTGTTAACTTTATTAACTAAATCTTCTGTTGATATTATTTCTTTGTCATTAATTGCAACTATTGTATCTCCTTCTTCTATTCCTGTATTTTCATAAGGTTTATATTTTTTGTTGTCCATTCCCTCTATTTCTGACATTCCTACAACTAAAACTCCATTTGTATATAATTTTATTCCTGCTACACTTCCTACTGGAATTACTGTTGTTTTTGGTAATACATCTACATCTACATTTTTGACAAATACTTTTTCAAATAAACTTAATTTTACTGTAGCTTTTCCTGTTTCATTTATTGTATTTGTTTGATTGTTTGATAATGTTTCTATTACTTTGTTTTGTTCAGTTAAGTTTGCAGTTAAACCAAGCATTGTTTTTAATCCTATATTCTCTCCTTCAAAAATTACTATACTGTCTGGAATTGCTTGTATTGCAATTACATAAACATATATTACTAGTAAAAGTGAAATAATTAATATTTTTTTAATAAAATTAAATTTTTTCAAAGTTTTCTCCTTTTTGTTTATTTAATTTTATTATTCACTTTTTACATTTTTTTATTCCTTGGTTATATGTATATTTTTAGCATAAAAAAAGAAACAAATTTGAAAATTTTAATTTGTTTCTTTGACTTTATTATATTTCTATTTTGGGTCTATACATTCCATATCTTTCACGTGCTAAAGCTGTGTAGTAGACTTTAGCTAAGTTTTTATTTTCTGCTAACGCTAGATAATTATATATATTTCCATTATATTTATCATTAATATTATTTTGCTCTACAATTGAATCATAAGAAAAATCTCCTGTTATTGGGTAATAATACTGTGTTGATCCTGATGAGCTTTCACCTGATTTTCTTTCTAAATTTATATTATATACTCCAATTACTGCATTAGAATTTAATCCATTTTCTGCAACATTACAAAGGTAATTATATGAATCTTTTATATATATTGAATCCTCTGCTACAACATCAGAATTTTTTGTATTGCTTATTACTGAATAACCATTATATATTTTTCCTCCTATGCTTAATCCTTGTAAAAAGCTTATGATTGATATATTGTCCATTATAACGTCCCAATCTGTTTCTTTTAGTTTTGGCATTTGAAAATTTACACTAGCTCCTGAATAATTATTATAATTTGAAATTGCTATTGATAAATTTCTTTCTATTGAGTATTTTATAACATCTCTTTTATGTGTATTAAAATCAGAATCTTTACTTTCTATATTTGAAAAATTGAAAATATTACTAATACTTTGATATGGATTATCTTGTGCATTTGAATAACTTGCTCCTGTGTTTATATCAACAATATTATTGGTAGATAATTCTCTAAGAAATGTAGTATTTTCTATATAATTTTTCATTTCATATGCTTCTTTAAAATAGTTTACTGCGTTTTTATTATTTGTAAATTCATCTTTTGATATTCCACTTTGCTCTATTCTTTTTCCATTAAGAACTGAAAATGCCTTTTGTTTACTATCATCCCAATAGTATTTTGTACCATTTTTCTTTATGCATTTATAAGTTCCAACTGTTCCATTTACCATTACATTTTCTGTATAACCATTTTCTGTATTTATTGTTATTCCCTTGTATATAACCTCTTCATCACTTGATATATTAATATCACTTAATATATAACCATACTTGCTTACTGTTTTACCTCCAATTTTCCCCTGAATAGCTATATAATTGTCTAAAGAATATGTTATTACTATGTCGTTGTCATCTCCACTTTTATATCGACAGCTATAATAAATATATGGTTTTAACCCATATAGAGTTTTACCCTCTTCATATGTTCCTGAACTTTGTGTTGGAATTTGAGTCGTCATTTCATCTTTTATATTTTGATTTGCAGTATCAGTTTTCCAAGTATTTGTATACGGAGAATATATATAATAACCATCATACATTGTATATACTACTGCCGGCACATAATTTTGCAAAGTTGTTTTTGAATATCCTGCTGTACTAAAATTTGTTGCTATTGAATTAAAGAATGTATTTACTGATGCTTTAATATCACGTATTTTTGAGTTTGCATATTCTGAAGTATTATCATTTAAACTATTTAATTGGTATGCTTTTAATGCGTCATATGTTGCATCTTTTAGTTTAGAATCATATTTTGATTGTAAGCTTATTGTTGTTACTCTACTTTGTGTATATGATGCTAACACCATTGATATTGGTAATATTATTATTATAAACATTATTGCTAAACTTTGTATTTTCATATCTTTTTCCTTTCGTTTATTATGTACCTTTTATTAAAAATAGCTTGTAATATAAACATTACAAGCTACTTTATTTTATATTATTTTCCTGTTGCTGTTACCATTCCGCCATGTGATGCAGCAATTGTATATGTATCATTTCCAACTACAGTATAGAAGAAATTCTTTAATTGTTGTGCTAATGTTTGGTTTGTATTTTTAACACTTACTGAGAACATATCTCCTTCTTTTAAATTATAATTTTTGTTATTGTTTAAGACTTCCTCAATTTGTGAAGTATAAACTGAATAATATGCATTTTCTCCTATTTTATCAGATTGTAGCGTAAGTGTTTTTTTACCTGGATTTTCATCTAAAACTTGTACTTGCATTTCTACGTTATATGTATTTCCTGTTGAACCAATGTTTTCAATAAATTTGTTATATTTGTCTGGTGTGATTTTTCCTGTTGTTCTTACCTCATCAACAAAGTCTGTTGTTGTTGTTTCTACTGCTAATTGAGAAACATCATCTGTTCTATCAGACATTGTCATTAATGGAAAAACAAACATTAATACTGCTGCTAATGCTATAGCTATTACTGTTATTAGTGTATCACTCATTTAATTTTCCTCCTTAAATTTTACCTCTTTTTTTATTATAACATTTCTTTTCACTTTTTTCAACATCCTGCTTAATTTATTGTGTTACTTGTGTATCTCCATTTCTTAATACAAGTCCACTACTTGATGCTGCTATAGTATATGTGTCATTTCCTACTACTGTATAAAAGAAGTTCTTTAATGATTGTGACAATGTTAGATTTGTATTTTTAACACTTACATTAATAATGTCTCCTTCTTTTAAATTATATACTTTATTTTCTCCTTCTAAAGCTTCTTGTATTTGAGTTGTAAATACTGAATAATAAACATTTTCTCCTATTTTATCTTTTGCTGATTGTGTTGATTTTTTACCTGGATTTTCATCTAGAATCTTAAATTCCATTTCTATATCATATGTATTTCCTGTAGATGTTAATTCTTCTACAAATTTATTATATTTTTCAGATGTTAATTTTCCTATTGTTCTTATTTCATTTACAAAGTTGGAAGTCATAGTTTCAACATCAGTTTTAGATATATCATCTGCTCTATCAGCCATTGTCATAACTGGAAGAACTAATAATAAAACTGCTGTTAACATTATTGCTATTACTGTTATTAATGAATCACTCATATTGACCTCCTATTATCTATTTTCTATTTTGTAAGTAATAATTCTTTTTTCTGTTTTATTTACATCTGGAACATCTTCATTGTCGTTTTGATAATAAACGCCTAAATATTCTGTTATTTTTTTACCTTTTAATCTTTCTATTAGTCCAGAACCTGAAGATGGTAAAGTTACATTGTATTTTTTTTCAAGAGCGTTTTTATTACCATTAAATTTTGTAAAGTCATAATATAAAATTCCACATAAAAATTCAGATTTTTGCTCATCATTTGCTAAAGAGACATTATTTACTTCTATTTCTCCTGTTTTTGTTGTTTCTAAGTCTATTGTATATTTATCTATTGTTTTTCCACCACTTAAGTTTAATGTATAAATTGGTCCATCTAATCCTTCAAATACTATTTTGTAATTTTCTATATATGATCTATATATTGTCGGAATAACTGCTTCTAATCCAACTGTTCTTTCTGTTCCTGTTGCTTTATAATAATAATTACCATCAATATAAAAAGTTTCTCTGTCTCTATAATCTAAAATTGTATCAGCTGTTTCTCTTGCTTGTCCAAAAGATACAATAGCAACAGAAAGTGCTAAGACAAATAATAATACGGCTCCTGCCATTTTTAATGCTTCTGCTGCATTTTCCATTGCTATTCCTCCCTTTAATTTTGTTTTGTAATTTTTATTCCACTAATGTAACCTGAGCTGTCTCTACTTGTAATTTCTACTTCATATTTTCCAGCTGAAGGTATCTTTGTTGGATATGTATTTGCTGTTTTTGATGCTGCATTATATGTAGATTGAGCATTTAAAGTAAATCCACTAGGTGTTAAAGTAATTTGTCTACCATTTTCTGCATTTGCATCTGTTGTATTACTTGTATTAACTTCTTGTATTAGTGATTTTACACTAGCCCCTGTTTGTACTCCTTCATATTTTAAGAATTGATTATTAAATGTTTGTATTTCAGCTTTTGAAAATCCACTATCATTTACAACATTTTGTGCTTGTGAGAATATGTATATTCCCAATGAAATTAATAATATAGCTAATAATATAGCTCCTGCGATAATTAATGCTTTTGATGCATTTTCCATTTTTTCTTCCTCCTTTATTTTTATATATATAATTTTAAAAAATTAAAAACTAATTTAACTTGTTATTTGTTCAAACAACATATATTTTACTTGATTTGTAGAACTATGATATTCTATATCAACACATTTAAATTTTATATTGCTGTAATAATTTATAAAATTTTGAATTCCACCTCTATAAAATGTTTCCATTTGATATATTGTATCATCATCTAACATTTTTATTTCTATATTTATAGAATTTGTATCATTATTTTGATAAATTCCTTTATTGTTTTTTTCTACTTCATTTTTTTCATTTCTGTCTATAGCTCTATTTATTACTGTTGCTAATTCTGAACCATAAACTTCCTGATTTAAATATTTTTCAAATGATAAATTTGCCTTTTTAGATGTGTTGTAATTTGCTTTGTATGTTATATACATTGCAAACATTGCACATACAATAAGTATTATTGTGATAAAAAATATAGCTATTTTTTTCATTTTTTTCCTTTTCTTATAATATTATTTTTTAGTCATCATTTTCTTGTTTAAATTGAATTTTCCAAATCCTTCCATTGTCGTGATAACTTAGTATTTTACAATTATATCTATATTGTACACCAATTAATGTTTCATTTTCTAATTTTCTTTTCGGAATATAACTGTTATTATTATCTGTTATTTTTGTATTATTTAAAAATACTTCTACAATATAATTTGAATCATTATCATAATATTTATTATTTTCTATCGCAAAATTTGTAACTGTAATTAAATCATGTGCGGTAAGTTGATTATTGCCTTCATAAGAGGTAAATTGTGAGTTAAACTGATTTATTTGTTTTTGTGCATTTTGTGAATTTATTTCAGCTGAAGTTTGTCCAAAAGAGACAAACAAGTAAACTGCTAATGATATAATTAATACACCAATTAGAACTCCACCAGCCATAATTAATGCTTTTGATGCGTTTTCCATAAATTCACCTCTTAATTCTTAAATTCAAATGATAGTTGTTTAACTTGTCCATTATTGTGATACTCTACATTTCCAGGTTTAAATGTTGAACTTTTAAATTCTGAATATTCCCTATATTGTTCTATTTCAGTTAAGCTTATTGTATTTCCTGAATTATTTTTTACTACCTTACCAACTATTTCTTTTATTTTTGTTTCATAACTATTTTGATTCTCAGCTTTTGCTTGTTTTAATGTATCATAGTTTGCAGATAATTTGTTCATAGCTGACAAAGTATAAGTATTTTCCATAGACCTAAAATTATTTAAATCTGCTGAAAAAATTGTATTACTATTATTTATTGTGTATGTATCTTTTGTAAATAATGAAGTTATATTTTTAACTCCATATTTAGATTTAAATTCCTTCATGTTAATAACAACTGTAATCTTTTTTGTATAATCAACAGAATTTCCAACTTCCTCTTTTATATTATAATCGATTACTTTATTAACTAAAGATATTAATTCATAACCTTTTATATCATCATATGTATATTTTAAATATTCTTTATTAAAATCTGCTAATTGTTGAGTTTTTTCAGAATCAGTTTCAGTTCTTTGATAATATGATAATTGGTTAAACATAAGTACAAGAGCTCCAATAACAAGTAATGCTATTAAAATTCCTCCTGCCATAATTAGTGCTTTTGATGCATTTTCCATAAGTTTTAAGTCCTCCTTCTAAAAACTTGTTGATGACATTTGGCTGAAGGTTGATGACATTGATGTAAGTCCTATAAATACTAATGGTATTATTAAGTAACCTACAAATAAGCATATCATAGGAGCAAATCCTATTACTTTTCCAACCATTGCTTTTTTGCTTATTAACCTTGCATTTGATTCTTTTCTTTTTTCTCTGTAGTAATCTCTTTCTGCGTCTAATTCATCAAATGCATCTTTAATTGGTATTTTTTCTACAGCTGCTTGCATACTTTCTACTATCCTTATTAGTGGCATATATGATATTGAATTTTTTAATTCTTCTAATGCCTCCCATGCACCTGCTTCATAGTTGTTTACACATTTTGTTATTTGACTCTTGAAGATATTTGAATATCTTTCTAGCCATTCTAGTATAATTTCTACGTTCACTCTTTCTATTCTCATTAACATTAGTATAATTGTTTGGAATTGCATTACTTCGTCTTCCATTTCTAATTGCCTCATTTTTACTTGGAACATTAAAATCCATTCTTGAGACATATAACCTAGTATTCCAAATACAAATGCTAATAGTAATTCGAACCATTGTAAATATTCGCTATTTACAACTTGAATTTTTCCATATATTCTTTCTGTTGCTTTTTTTATTTCTTTGTCTGTTGCATCTTGATAATATTTTGAATTTTTTATTGCTCTTTCTACGTCTTTTTCTGTTGTTTTTAATTTACCTCTAAACATATCTAAGAAAATATTATCTTGTTTTGTTAATTCGATTGCTTTTTGTTCATCTTTTGAACTCATTCCACCCATCAGGTTATAATCTGTTGTCGGCTGTGTGTATTCATAATCAATTGCCACTCGGTGCAATTGTACAAATACCAGTAATGATACACAAAATGTTACAATTGCTATACAAATTCTGTTTACATATACCCATTCCATTTTTAATGGTGATGCTGCATCTGTTAATAAATCTTTCATTTTTTTGTAATCTTTTGTTCCATCTTTTGGTATAAATAAATCTATTATTTTCTTTGCAAATTTATTTTTATATACTTTTGCTTGCCATGGATTTTGTGTATTTTGTGTACTTGTATTAACAGAACCATTATCTTTTAGTTTTCTTACTAATACATAAGATATGAATGTTATTACAAGTATTAATATTTGTACTATTATTCCTGATTTTCCATTGTACCAACTTCTAACAAATGAGAAGTTTGATATTGCCCAATTTTTTAGTGGTTCTAAGAATAATACTGGTGCTATTGAGATTAATGACAAACTTCTAAATACATAGTTTAATTTATCTCTTTTTAAAATCTCAATTTGCATTTCTTGTGTTATGTTATCAACATTTTTTAAGTATAATGATGCACCATCTACTTTTCTATCACCAAATTCTTTTGTTAGATATGATAATCCCGCAAATTCTTTTAAGAAGTTGTTTGGTGCTACATCATAATATTTTTCTAGTTCTGTTTCAGGATCATCTGAAATTAATATATCATAAATTTTTTCTCCTTGTCTTGATACATCTTTTTCATCATCTTGTGATACTTGGTAAATTGCTTCTTCTACCATGTTGTACTCATGGTAAGCATGTCTTATTTCTGAAAAGAAATCAATTTGTTGTACTAATAAAGCGTCATCTTTTTTATCAACAGAACTATCTATTAATATATCTACCATAAATAGTTCAAATATTAATAATATGAACATTAATAGGTAGTTTGTTTTTGTTAAAAGTATTGTTAATATTACAATTGGAAGTAATATTACAAGTGACTTTGTTATTATTTTTGCAGAATCTCTTCTGGTTGCATATTCATCTTGGATATTTATAATTTCTAGTTTTCTTCTTAATTTTAATATATATCTTTTTAGAAATGGTATTTTTCTATAGAATAGATATAATTTTTGAAAGAGTATTTCTGTAGAAAAACTATTGGTTTTTGTTCCTTGTTGTAATTTCTGTATTTTTTTGTACTCGGATTTTTGCATTTTTTTTGATAATAAATAATATGCTAATATTATTAAAACAAATAATCCTGCAGAGCCCCCCATCATTATATATATTATTTGATTTGACACTTGCTATCACCTCCCAGTTATGTTGTTATATTTTATCAACTTTTGGTTTTCTTCCTCTTTTTTTAGGTTTATCTTCTGTTTCTTCTTTTTTTACATTATTTGCAGATACTGCTACTGTTTCTGGAGTTTTTGCTTTTTTCCAATGTCTTTCTATAAATCTGTCAAATTCTTCTGCATCTGTTTCATCCATATTGTCTCTCATTCCTCTAAGGTTTTCATCTGTTATTGGATTTGTTATTACATATTCTCCATCAACAAACTCTACTATGTTTCTGTATGTATATAATTGTTTGTCTGTAACTTTTGCAAAGTAATGTGTTGCATTGTCGAAGAATTTATCAAATTTTCCTTCTAGTGTTTTTTCGTTTCTGTGGTCAAATGTATATTCATTTTTGTTTTCCAATGGTATACATTCTGTAATTCTTTCTATATATCTTTTTCCTCTAAAGTCTTTTACTTGGTGAACGTCAAAGTTTAATACTTGTACAACTTGTTCTTCTGCTGTTTTTTCATCTTTGAATACACCTGTTCTTAACATTGAGTTTCTTAGTGCTGTTACTAAGTTTGGAAATGTTTTTGCGTGGTGAGTAAATAATGTAAATTTTGATGCAACTTGAGCCGCTTGTATCATCCAAGATGCTACGGGGTCTGTTGCAACCTCACCTATGATGTTTACAGAACCGTCAGTTTTCTTTTGAACATCTAATCCTTCTTGTCCAGATATTGTATCTGTTTCACGGAATGTTAAGATGTTTCTTGTTGGGTATATTTTTCTTAAATGTAATTCGAAAGCTGTTTCTTGAACCCTTATGTTCATTGTTTCGTATATATTTTCTATCATTCCCATTAAAAGTGTTGTTTTACCAGAACCTTGTTCACCAGTGATTGCTGTGATTCTTGCACCTTTTACTAAGAATTTTAATAGTTCTATAACTTCTTCTTTTCCTGGGTCTCTTACTAATTGTTCTAGGGTTGCTCTTTTAACATCGAACTTTCTTACGAAGAATGCCCATGTTTCTGAGAAGCTTGGTCTTACAACAACTACACGAGAACCGTCTTTCATTTCATTGATTTTATAACCATTTGTATCTGATAATTGTCCTGGGTTATTGTATTTATATATGTTTTGACATACTCTTTTTAATTCTGCTTCTGTACCAAAACTTAAGAATGCTAAACGTATTGATTTACCTTGGAAGAAAATCCAAATACTGTCACATGCTCTTGGTACTCTATGTTCTGATATTTGTGTTAAGTAATCTGTGTCTGATGTTTGTGCTACTTGGCTTAAGAAGCTTTCTGGCAAACCAGATACACCACCAGATACACCATCTATATTCATATCTCTCACTTCATCAATACTACTATAACCTTTGTAGTGTTGATAAATTCTTTGAACAACTATTGATAATTTATCTGAAAAACTTAATTGTAAATTTTCTTTTTCATATATATCTTCTATTTCTTGTGCTGTTATAACATATGATGGTTTTGTGTCACCTTCCATATATTTTAATACGGCTAAATCATATTTTTTTATTAACTCTGTTAAAGCCTCATATCCAAATTCTTTTTTATAAGCATAAAGCAATATGTCAAATTTATCTTGAGCTGTTAATAAAGATGGTACATCAAATGGTATTGCTTTTGATATATTTGTTTCATTTATTCCATATTCTTGTGAAAGTAAATCAAATATTAATTCTTTTACATATTTTTTATCGTTGACATCACCATATGTACAACCTTTTAAAGCTTTCTTTAATTCGTATTTTTTATTTTTTCTCCTTTTTAGTTCTTCTTCTGAAAGACCTATGTCATAAAGGTTGACTTTTGTTATTTCATCAAGTCTTTTTTTAACAAAGTCTTGCATTTGTTCTAAGTCGTATGTTTTGTCTTCTTTTACTATTTCTTCTTCAACTGGTTCTTTTTCTTTTTTCTTTATATAGTAAACTATTGCTCCTATTGCTGCAACTAGAACAACTATAACTAGTAATATGTTTGTTATTGACATTTGCTCTTTCCCCTTTCTACATTATTGTTTGTAACTCTTGTAATCTGTATATAATGTTTTCTGAAGCTCTTTTTATTTCTTCCATAAAAATTGCATTTCTATCATCCAAATCATACATTTTTTTTAATTTTAAAAATAAATCTGGTACACCTGCCTCGTTACAAGCTTCAAAGTATAATGTGTTATATGGTACTGTTAGTACTTTATTTTTTTCTCCTAGATATCTTGTTATGTTTTTCACATTATATTTTGAATACTTATCATATCTTCCTATTAATAATAATGTTCGAGGTGATTTTAGTAATTTGTTGTTTTCTTTATTTTCTTTTAATTCTTTTAAACTTTTATAATTTTGACTCGAATTTAATATTATTAAATCTGATTGATCTATTATTTGTTCTCTTATGTCTTGATTTAAGTTGTAATCTAAATCTACAAAAACTTTATCATAATATTGATTTGCAATTTTTACAATTTCAACATACTCATCTGCTATTTCTATAGGAGAACTTTGTACTTTTTCTTCTATATTTTGATTGCTTTCACTTTTGTTTTTTCCCAATAAAACTTCTAATCTGTCTTTAAATACTACTTTCGTGTAGTTTGTTATCATATCTGGATTTAATTTATTACTACGTAACATTTTAGCAAGGCCATCAATTCCTGCTTCTGTATCCAATGCTGACATATTTTGTCCAAATATTCCAAGTCTCATCTTTTTTACTTCTGTGTCTTCAAAAAAGCATGATTTTATTTTGCTTTCTTTATTGGTAGTTGATATTATTAGTATTTTTTCATTGTTTTCTATTGCCATATTAGTTGCAATTGCAACTAGTGATAATGTTTTTCCAGTTTCTTCTTTTCTGTTATTAACAAAAGTTATTACTGACATTCCTATACTCCTTTTTCTAAGGCTTTTTCAACTCTTCTTATGTTTGAATCTGTTTTTTCTCCTAATATTTGTTGGGCTATAAAAATCAAACTGTCTTTATATTGTACACTTAATTTTTTAAATTTTATTTTTTCTACTCTTTGGTTTTCTGCTATTACTGTTGCATCTCCATTTTCAATTGGAAAGTATATTCTCATATCATTCCACATTAATTTGTACCCTAAAGATAAGAAATTCAAATAATCATCTTCCTCTTTTAGCATATTTTTTGAAAATAATATTTTAGTTAAATTCAAAGGTAATTTCAAATTTGATAATATTTCTAATCCTTTTTTTAAAGAATATACGTCAAATGAAGTTACAAAATAGTTTATTTCTGCTTTGTCTAATTCAAATTTTTCTATTCTTTCTGTTGTATCTGCATCAACTAATATTATGTCATATGGTAATGTTCCAGAAACCCCAAGATATTTTTGAATTGTTTCTACATTATCAAATCCAACAGCAACATCTATATCTTCAAAAGAAGTTATATATGAAATTGTTGGTTCTATTGCTGGCACAACATATCTTGCTTTTTGGTTAAAGGTTGAATCTATCATAAGAACACTTTTACCCATTGCTGTTATAAGTTTAGCTAAATTTAAAATTAGATCAGTTTTATCATATGCCCCTATAAATCCAATTTTTTTCATATATAACATTCTCTCCTTTTTAGACTACTCTGTTCCTCCTAAAGATTGTAAGTATTTTTGTCTATTTTCTTTTGAATTTGTAACACTTTCTTGTACTTTTGTTTTTAAGTTTTCTTCTCCTTCTTCTCCAGTACTTATTGCAGGATTCAAAGCATCGTTTCTTGTGTTAGCATTGCTATTATATCTATTAATTAATGTCACTTTAGATTTTTCTACAATATTTGGATTGTTTCTTATTAATTCTGCAACTTCTTTGCTTGGTACATATGTTGGTGTTGCCGCTTCTTGTGTTCCAGCTTCTGTATAAATTGTTACTTTTAATACTGAGCCTAATGCTCTTGCTGAATCTACTATAGCATTGTTCATTGTGATAATTTCATCTTCTGTTAGTTTTAACCATATTGTATCTGCTACATCTACTCCTGAAACTTGTGGTATTTCAACTTGTTTTTTTGAAACTACTATATAATCTTGACCACTTGGTAATGCTAATCTAACATCTATATATTCTCCAGTTTGTAATTGGCTTGGTAATGTTAATACATTGTATTCAACTTTTCTTAAATCATCTGTTGTTTTTTCATTTGATTTGCAAACCATTTCTGTTGTTATTACTGTATTTTTATTCATATCAACTTTTGCTATTACTGGTACTGTATTTAATTCAACGTATTCTTTATCTCTATTTTTTTCTATATAGTAACTTCCTGTTGAATCTTCTTGTTTTAATTCATATTTAGTATTATCTTTTGATAAATATAATGTTGCTACATTGTTTTTATATTCAGTTATTACTTCATTTCCTTCTTTGTCTTCTAAAGCATAATTATCTAAAACTGTTATATTGCCAATAGCATTTGTTGGTACATAATTTTTATTAACTACTTGTTGTGTTAGCATATCTGTTGTTATTACTTGCCCAGATATCACATCTTGTCCTAACACCCATACTTTAACACTATTTGCCTTTTCTTCTTGTTCTTTTTCTTTATAATTTTTTAATTGTATAAATAGTAATGCTATTATTGCTCCTGCTATTACTAGAGTTATTAACATTCCTAACAAAAATGAATTTCTTGCTTTTCTTTGCATTGGATTTGTTGCCATTACAAATTCCTCCTTTAATTTTTATTTTATTACAAAATTTCTTATTTAATTTTATCGCAATTTAATGCTAAAATCAATAATATATAGTATTGTAATTAAAAGTTAATATTTTCGTAATATTTTTGTAATATTTATTTTGTATTCTTACTTATACTTATATTTCTCTATAATTTAAAAATATTTTTCTAATGCTTTTGCCACACCATCTTCATTATTATTTAATGTTACGAAGTCAGCAATTTTAGTAATTACAGGTGTACTTTGTCCCATCGCAATTCCTACTTTCGCATTTTCTATCATTTTTTTGTCATTAATATTATCTCCTATTGCTATTATCTCATCTTTACTTATATTCATTTTATTTGCAAGATATTCTATTGCATTCCATTTATCTACATCTTTTAGTGAAATTTCTGTGTAGTAATATTCTATCGGCACATCTTCTGTCCCTTGTTTTATCATTTTTCTAGACATATGTAAAACATCTAAAACATCTATATCTTCTACTGTTCTTAGTTTTCTTATTATTGAATTAAATACAGATTTTGTCTCATCACAAACTGTGATTTTTAAAAATTTTTCGTTTTCTAAATTTTTAATATATTCATAAACATCTTCTACAATTGTTATATTTGTTTTTTTGTTCTCTTCTTTTTTTAAGTTTTCCTTATAATAATATAATACATTGTATTTTAGCCCTTTGGCTATTATTGTTTTTTCTGTATATATATTATATGCTATACTATTTTCTTCGCATATTTTTATTATTTCTAAAACTTTTTGTTTATTCATAAATTTTTCGTATATTATTTCATCTTTTTTTATATCATAAATTAAGGCACCATTTCCTGCTATAAAATAATTTTCTGTTCCAATTTCTTTTGCAATTGTTTTTATAGAGTCGATTGGTCTTCCAGATGCAATTATTACTTCTGTTCCTTTATTTATGGTGTTTTTTATTACTTGTTTTGTGTTTTCTGTAACCATTCCATAGCTATTTAACATTGTTCCATCTAAATCTATTGCTACTAATTTATACATTTTTTCCTCCTTGGTTTGTTTTATTTTTTGTGTTTGTTCGGTGAATGTTATATCATACTTTTTATTTTGGTTCAATGTTTATTTTTATTTTTGTAAAAATTTCCAGTTTATTTTTTTCTTTTCTGCAAATGATAGTATTAGAAAAAGCAAATGTTTTTTTCTAGAAAATGTAGATTTGCAGGAGGTGAATTCAAATGGCAAACAATTCAAACAAAAAATTAGTTCCAGAAGCTATGACAGCTTTAGATAAATTCAAATACGAAGTTGCTAGTGAAGTTGGTGTTAATTTAAAAGACGGTTACAATGGAGATATTTCTGCTAGAGATGCTGGTAGAATAGGTGGTCAAATGGTTAAAAAAATGATTCAACAAGTTGAAAATAACATGAAATAGTTTTATTTTCTAATAGTTATCATTTTTTGATAAACTGACAGATTTAGATTTCTTTATGATTGAGGTAGAAAGTTAAATTTTGCTTTTATACATAATAAAGGCAGGATTTGATTTCCTGCCTTTTTATTTTTATAATTCTATATTTTGAATTGATGTTTCTTTTTCTTCTCCTGTTTTCATGTTTTTTATTTTTACTATTCCAGAATTTATTTCATCCTCTCCAACTACTATTACATATGGTATTTCTAATTTGTCTGCATATTTCATTTTTGCTTTTATTTTTTTGTCATTCAAGTATACTTCTGTGCTAATTCCTTTTTTTCTTAAATCTGTAGCTATTTGTATAGGAACAGTTAAGTCTTGAACCATTGGTACTACTAATACTTCTGCTATTGATTTTTTCTCTGCTTTTATTAATTGTAATTCATTTAATTTATAGAATAGTCTTGTTAGTCCTATTGAAATTCCAACTCCTGGCAATTTTTTATCTGTATAGTATTCTGCTAGATTTTCGTATCTTCCTCCTGAACATACACTTCCAAGTTCTCTATATTGATTTAAGAATGTTTCATATACTGTTCCTGTATAATAATCTAGTCCTCTTGCTATTGTTAAATCTACTTTGAAGTTTGCTTCAGGAATTCCAAATATTCTAACATATTTTACAACTTGTGTTAGTTCATCTAGTCCTTTTTCAAATTCTTCATTTTTTATATTTAATTCATTTAATTTTTGAAGCTTTTCATCTGTTGTTCCTTCTATTTCTATGAAATCCATTATTTTATTTATAGCATCACTTGGAATTTCTATTTTTTCTAGTTCTTCTATAACCGCTTCTTTTCCTATTTTTTCTATTTTGTCTATTATTCTTAAAATTTCAGTTGCATTTTCTTTTTGATTTAAACTTTCAAATAAACCATTTAGTATTTTTCTGTTATTTATGCGAATTGTAAAGTCATCAAATCCTAATTCTTTAAATATGTTGTATATAACACTTGGAAGTTCTGCATCATTTATAACACTTAGTTCTCCATCTCCAATTATATCTATATCACATTGATAAAATTCACGAAATCTTCCTTTTTGAGTTCTTTCTCCACGATAAACTTTTCCAATTTGATATCTTCTAAATGGAAAGCTTAAATTGCCATAGTTTTTTGCAACATATTTTGCAAGTGGTACTGTTAAATCAAATCTCATTGATATATCTGTATCACCTTTTTCAAATCTATATATTTGTTTTTCTGTTTCTCCTCCTGCTTTTGCAAGTAATACTTTTGATAATTCTAGTATTGGTGTGTCTAATGGTAGAAATCCAAATTTTTGGTATGTTTTTTCTATTTTTTGTTTTATTTGTTCAAATAGTATTTGTTCATTTGGCATTAATTCCATGAATCCTGCTAACGTTCTTGGTTCTGTTTTTGATTTGTTCATAATTTTTATTTCCTTTCTGGTTATTTTTTATCTATTACCATTGTTTTGGTTTTAATTCTAAATATATCGGTTTTTCATCTTTTAGCATTGTTGCTTTTCCATGACCTGGGTATATTAATGTATCATCTGGTAGAATCAATATTTTTTTAGTTATTGAATTCATTATATCTTCTCTACTTGAAGTTGGCAAATCTGTTCTTCCCCATGTTCCACAAAATATTGTATCTCCTGAAAACAAGCATTTTTCTTTTTCACAATATAATGAAGTGCTACCTGCAGTATGGCCTGGTGTATGAATAACTCTAAACTCTAAGTTTCCTAGGTGGATTAAATCATTATCATCTATTCTAGAATCTGCTTCTAGTTCAATTTCTGGTAATCCTATTATTTCTGATAGATTTATTTTGGCATCATTTAATCCTATTGCATCTATTCTATGGATTAAAATTTTTCCTCCACATCTTTTTTGTAATTCTGTTACACCTAATATATGGTCTCCGTGGCAATGTGTTAAATATATATATTTTAATTTCCCTTTAAATACATTTTTTATTAAATTTTCTATTTTGTCAACATCCCCGGCTGGATCTATGCACATTATTTCTTTACTTTGTTCATCAAAGATGACATAGCAATTTGTTGCCTCACCAATAAATGTATATATCTTTAGTTCTTTTAAAATCATCGTCTGTTCCTCTTCCCTATCTCCTTACTTCATAAACGCTGTCTACTTTTCTAATTGTTCTAATTACTTTGTTTAGTTCTTCAATGTTCTCTACTTCAATGTTAATGTCCATTATAGCAATTCTATCTTTTGTTGTTTTTGTGCTAACTCCCATTAATTTTGCTTTTGTTTCTTTTATTGCATTTAAGACATCTATTAATAGTCCTCCTCTGTCATTTGCTAATACTTCGATATTAACATTGTAATTTTCCTTAGTTTCTTCATACCATTTAACATCAATCATTCTGTTTTCTTCTGTTAACAAGTCTTTTACATTTACACAATCTTTTCTATGAACTGAAACTCCTCTTCCTTTGGTTATATATCCTACTATTTCATCTCCTGGAAGTGGATTACAACATTTTGATAATTTTACAAGACAGTTGTCTATTCCTTTTACTACTACTCCTGAACTTGATGGTTTTTGTTTTTTCTCTTTTTGTTTATTTAATTGCTCCATCTTTTCTTCAATGTCTTCTTCTTGATGTTCTTTTCTATATTCTTGCAACATTCTTGCTATAATTTTCACTGATGAGTTTGCCCCAAATCCGACTGCAGCATACATTTCATCAAGATTTTTGTATTTGTATCTTTCTAGCATTGGTTCTATATATTCTTGTTTAAATAAGCTTGTGTGTGTCATTCCTATTCTTTTTAATTCTTTTTCTATTAATTCTTTTCCTTTTTCAATGTTTTCTGCTTTTTGAGCTTTTTTGAACCAACTTTGAATTTTGTTTTTTGCACTTGTGCTTTTTACAAATTTTAACCAATCTCTACTTGGTCCTTTTGAATTGTCTGATGTTAAAATTTCAACAATGTCTCCATTTTTTAATGGTGTTATTATTGGCATCATTCTACTATTTATTTTACATCCTGTCATATGATGTCCTATTTCAGCATGTATTGCATATGCAAAATCTATTGGTGTTGCTCCTCTTGGTAATACTTTTATAGCTCCTTTTGGAGTAAATACATATACTTCATCTTCAAATAATTCTGTTTTTAATGTATCTAAGAATTCTTGTGGGTCTTGCATATCTTTTTGCCATTCTAGTGTTTCTCTAAGCCATGCTAATTTATCTTCTTCTACTTTTACTGATTGTTTTTTTCCAAAATAACTTGCTTCTTTATATGCCCAATGTGCCGCAATCCCGTATTCTGCAATTCTATGCATATCCCAAGTACGAATTTGTACTTCAAAAGGTGTTCCTTTGTCTCCTAATAGTGTTGTGTGTATTGATTGATACATATTTGGTTTTGGTACTGCTATATAATCTTTAAATCTTCCAGGCATTGGACTATACATTTCGTGTACTACACCTAATGCAGAATAACAATCTTTTATTGAATTTACTAATATACGTAAAGCAAATAGGTCATATATTTGATCTAAAGTTTTATTGTCTCTTTTCATTTTTCTGTATATACTATATAAATGTTTTGCTCTTCCTGTTACTTCTGCATCTATATGTTGTTTTTTTAGTTGAACACGAATATCTCCCATTATTTTTTCTATAAATTTTAATCTTTCTTCTCTTTTTTTATCTATTCCTTCAACTAATTCATGATATTCTTCTGGGTATAAATATTTGAATGACAAATCTTCTAATTCCCATTTCATTGAATATAGACCTAAACGATTTGCAAGTGGTGCATATATTTCCATTGTTTCTTTTGCATTTGCAATTTGTCTATCTCTTTTAAGATATTTTAATGTTCTCATATTGTGTAATCTATCTGCAAGTTTTATTATTATTACTCTTATGTCTTTTCCCATTGCTAAGAACATTTTTCTATAATCTTCTGCTTGTTGTTCTTCTACTGATGTAAATTGCATACTTCCAAGTTTTGTAACTCCTGCTACCATATCTGCAACTTCTTCTCCAAAGTCTCTTCTTAAATCTGCATCTGTTACATCTGTATCTTCTACAACATCATGTAACAGTGCTGCACAAATTGTTGCTTCATCTAATCCTACTCCAGCCAATATATATGCTACATTTATTGGATGTATTATATATGGTTCTCCTGAACGTCTTTTTTGATCTCCATGATGTTGAACAGCATAGTTATACGCCTTCATTATTGCTTTTGTGTCTACCCTTTTGCTTATTTCTTTTTTCTTTGTAATTACATCTTGAATCGTTATTTCTTTATCATTCTCTTGCATTTGATTCACCTCTTACTTTCTCTTTGTTGTCAAAAAAGGGCGTCCCATTTGATATTGGCTGTCAACGGGGACGGGGATTTTTGACAACTTTTATATTGATTTCATTACATCTTTCAAGTTTATTTGTAAACTGTCAATTCCATTAAAACTATTTATTTCTAGACTTCCTACTACGTCTATTTTATCTCCTATTCTATATTCATCTGCTAAACATCCTAAGTTGAAGCCTATTGCATCTATTATTGTATTTCCGTCTTTTAAAGTCATTTTTATATGTTTTCCTTCTGTCAATGACCTAATTGAGTCTATTTTTAGGTTTTTGAAGGCAAATATTGGTGTTTTATTGCCTTCCCCAAATGGTTCTAATTGTTTTAGGCTTTGTACCATTTCTTTGCTTATTTCGTTTAAATCGATTTTTGCATCTATATTTATTATAGGAATTATTTCATTTATTTTTGCATCTTCTGCAATTTTTTCTACTTCTTCTGAAAATTTTTCAAAGTTTTCTTTTTTTATTGTTATTCCTATTGCCATTGCATGACCGCCAAATCTTTCTATGCTATCTTGGCATTTCATTAATGCATCATGTAAGTCAAATCCTGGTATGCTTCTTCCTGAACCTTTTGCTAAATCATCTTCATAACATAGTAAAATACTTGGTTTAAAGTATAAATCTGTTATTTTTGATGATACTATTCCTATTACTCCGTGGTGCCAATTTTCGCCACCTACTATTATTGCATTTTTGTTAAATAGTTGTTTTTCTTCTATTTGTTTTATTGCTTCCTCATAAATTGATTTTTCTTTTTCTTGTCTTATTTTATTATAGTCATTTAATAATTGTGTTAATCTATTTACTTCATAAATATCTTTTGCTAAAAATAATTTTAATGCTTCGTCTGCATGTCCCATTCTTCCGCAAGCATTTATTCTTGGGGCAACTCCAAATGATATTGTGTTTGAATCTATATTTTTATAGCCAGATGAAAGTAATAATGATTTTAATCCCATATTTTGTGTTTGTTTTACTAACATTAATCCTAATTTTGTAATTATTCTATTTTCATCTACTAATGGAACGATATCTGATATTGTTCCTACACATACTATATCTAAGTATTTTAGATATTCTTTTTCTTCTAGTCCTAATTTTATTCCGTAATGCTTGTATTAATTTGAATACTACTCCTACTCCTGCTAAATCTCTGCAAGGGTATATATTATCTTTTCTTTTTGCATCAACAACAGCAATAGCATCTGGAAGATCTTCTCCTACTTCATGGTGGTCTGTTACTATTGTTTCTATTCCTAAACTATTTGCATATTTTATCTCTTCTATTCCAGAAATCCCACAGTCTACTGTTATCATTAAGTCATAGTCTTGTTCTGCAATTTTTTTAACAGCTGGATTGTTTAAACCATAGCCTTCTTCTAATCTATTTGGAATATATTGGTCAACATCTATTCCTCTATCTTTTAAAAAGCTTTTTAATACTGTTATACTTGTTATTCCATCGACATCATAATCTCCATATATTATGATTTTTTCTTTATTTTTCATTGCTTTTAAAATTCTATTTACTGCAATTTCCATATCTGGCATTAGAAAAGGATCATGAAAGTTTTTTCTGTTCGGATTTAAATATATTTCTATTTGATTCTCTTCTATTTTTCTATTTACTAAGATTGTTGCTAATAATTTATTTAGATTATATTTTTGGGATATTTCTTCTATTTTTTCATTATTAGACTCATATATTTGCCATTTTTTTGTCATATTCCTCTTGGTCTCCCTTTAATAATTTTTATATATTGTATAACATTTCTTAATATTTTTAAAGGGTTTTTATGAAATTTATGTTCTAGTAACAAAAAAATTGAGTGAAACTTTTAAAGTTCTACTCAATTTTTTACTTATTTATTATTTAAAATTAGATATTTCTATAATCTTGTATTTTTTTGTAAGCATATACTGCTGACACACCAAATACTACTAATAATATTGTAGCTGGTATATGGTCTTCTATACCTGTTTTTGGTAAAGATGTATTGTTATAACTACTTGTATTATTTGTTGTTAATACAGAATTATTTTTTATTGTATTATTTACTGTATTATTTCTTGTTGTATTATTTAATGCTGTATTACTTGTTATATTGTTTGTTGATGAATTATTTGAACTTGAACTGCTATTTCCAAGAGCATTTGTTAAATCTGTAACATTATCAGCAAAAACTTGATTTGCCATTGTAACAACTATAAGGCTTATTATAGCACCCATAACTACTTTTACTAATTTTGAATTTTTCATACTTTTCTCTCTCCTTTGTTATTATTATTCTACAACCTTTTTTTATTATACTGCATAATCACAAATTATGCAATTTGTTCTTCTCTTTTTATATTTTATACTTATTATTTTAATAAGTCAATATTTTTTATTATATTTTATTTTACATTTTTATTACATATATTACAAAATTATTACATTTTTAGACATTGAATTTAAATAGTACTATATCTCCATCTTGCATTATATATTCTTTTCCCTCCGAACGTACTAGTCCTTTTTCTTTTGCAGAGACCATTGAACCTTCTCTTATTAAATCATCATATGATACAACTTCTGCTTTTATGAATCCTCTTTCTATGTCTGAGTGAATTTTTCCTGCTGCTTGTGGTGCTTTTGTTCCTTTTTTTATTGTCCATGCTCTTACTTCTGGTTCTCCTGCTGTTAAGAATGACATTAATCCTAGTAAATCATAACTTTTTTTGATTACTTTGTCTAATCCAGATTCTTCTAGTCCAAGTGCTTCTAGCATTTCTTTTTTGTCTTCATCTTCTAAGCCTGAAAGTTCTTCTTCTATTTTTACACATAGTGGAATTACTTCTGCTTTTTCTTTTTCTGCATATTCTTTTACTTGTTTTACTAATGTGTCATTTTCTGCATCTTCTAATTGTTCTTCAGATACGTTTGCTACATATAGAATTGGTTTTGTTGTTAGTAAAAACATATCTTTTACTAAAGCTTGTTCATCTTCGTTAAATTCTAGAGTTCTTGCTGATTTTCCTTCTTCTAGTGTTTTTAATATTTTTTCCAATAAATCAATTTCTAGTTGATATTTTTTATCTGCTTTTAAATTTTTTCTTGCTTTGTCTAGTCTTTTATTTACTGTTTCTATGTCTGCAAATATTAATTCTAAGTTTATTGTGTCTATATCTCTTAATGGATTTACACTTCCATCAACGTGAACTACATTAGAGTCTTCAAAACATCTTACAACTTCTACTATTGCATCTGTTTCACGAATGTGTGATAAGAATTTATTTCCTAATCCTTCTCCTCTACTTGCTCCTTTAACAAGGCCTGCTATATCAACAAATTCTATTACTGCATGTGTTGTTTTTTCTGGTTTATACATTTCTGTTAATTTATCTAGTCTTTCATCTGGTACAGCTACTACACCAACATTTGGTTCTATTGTACAGAATGGGTAGTTTGCACATTCTGCTCCTGCTTTTGTTATGCTATTAAATAATGTACTTTTTCCTACATTTGGAAGTCCTACTATTCCTAATTTCATTTTTTCCTCCTAACTTAATTAGAGAAAAGGAAATGGAAAAAGGGATGCCCTTTTTTTCCCTATTTCTTTTTTCCCTATATTATTCAATTTATTATATATATTTTATAGGGAAAAAAAGGGTGTCCCCTTTTCCATTTCCCATTTTTTATTATTTTGATTTTGTTTCAACTTCTTCTTTTATTTTTGTCACAAAGTCATCTGCTTGCATTGTTTCATTTTCCGCATTTTCTCTTGAACGTACTGAAACTGTTCCTTCTTCCACTTCTTTTGCACCAATTACTAACATATATGGTACTTTTTCAAGTTGTGCTTCACGAATTTTATAACCTACTTTTTCGTTTCTGTCATCTAATACTACACGAATTCCAATTTTATGAAGTTTTTCTTCTACTTGTTTTGCATAATCGCGTTGTGAATCTGTTATTGGTAATATTTTTACTTGTGTTGGTGAAAGCCATAATGGGAATGCACCTTTTGTTTCTTCAATTAAGAAGCACATAAATCTATCAAATGTTCCTAATATTGCTCTGTGAATTACAACTGGTCTATGTTTTTCTCCATCTTCTCCAATATATTCTAGTTTAAATCTTTCAGGCAATAAGAAATCTAATTGACAAGTTGATACTGTTACATCATGTCCTACTGCTGATTTTAATTGGACATCTAGTTTTGGTCCATAAAATGCTGCTTCTCCTTCTGCTTCATAGAAGTTTATTCCTAATTCTGTTAAGATTTCTCTTAGTTGTCCTTCTGCTTTTTCCCACATTTCATCATCATCAAAATATTTATGTGTATCTTTTTTATCTCTTAAAGATAATCTAAATTCATAATCTTTAAATCCAAAGTCTTTATAAACAGATAAGATTAATTGCACAACTTTTCCAACTTCTTCTTTAATTTGGTCTGGTCTTACGAATAAGTGAGCATCATTTTGACACATTTCACGTACTCTTTCAAGTCCACAAACACTTCCGCTGTCTTCATATCTAAAGTCATGTGCTAATTCACCAATTCTTATTGGTAAGTCTCTATATGAGTGCATTTTGTTTTTGTATATTAACATATGATGTGGACAGTTCATTGGTCTTAATACCATTTCTTCATTGTCCATTTTCATAACTGGGAACATATCTTCTTTATAGTGATCCCAATGTCCTGAAACTTTGTATAATTCTGTGTTTGCAAGTGATGGTGTATATACGTGTTGGTAACCCATTTCTACTTCTTTGTCTTGTATATATCTTTCTAGTAATCTTCTAACTGTTGCTCCATTTGGTAAATACATTGGAAGTCCTGAACCAACTAATGGGCTTGTCATAAATAATTCTAGGTCTTTCCCTATTTTTCTATGGTCACGTTGTCTTGCTTCTTCTAATTTTTGCATATATTCTTCAACTTGACTTGCTTTAGGGAATGATATTGCATAAATTCTTTGTAGCATTTTGTTATGCTCATCACCTCTCCAGTATGCTCCTGAAGATGATAATATTTTTACTGCTTTTACTTTTCCTGTTTTCATTAAGTGTGGTCCTGCACATAAATCTGTAAAGTCTCCTTGTTTGTAGAAGCTTATTTCTTCTCCATCTGCTAAATCATTTATTAATTCTTGTTTATATGGTTGTCCTTCCATTAATTTCAAAGCTTCTTCTTTTGGTAAAGAGAATCTTTCTATTTCTATATCTTCTTTGATTATTTTTTTCATTTCTGCTTCTATGTTCGCTTTATCTTCATCAGTGAATGGTTTTTCTACATCAAAATCATAATAGAAACCATTTTCTATACTTGGTCCTATTGCAAATTTTACATTTGGGAATAATCTTTTAACAGCTTGTGCCATTATGTGTGAAGTTGTATGCCAGTATGCTTTTTTACCATCTAAACTGCTATCAAATGTTTCTATGCTTACATTGCAGTCTTCGTTTAATTTGTGTCTTAAATCTTCTACTTTTCCATTAACAAGTCCACATGTTGCAAGTCTTGCTAATCCTTCACTTATTTTTTGTGCTACTTCATATATTGTAGTACCTTGTTCAACTTCTAATATTGAACCATCTTTTAATGTTAATTTAATCATTTTTATTCCTCCTTTTTAGAATGTAAAACACTCCTATAGATATTTTTTATACCTATAGGAGTGTTTTTTTATAACACGGTTCCATCCTAATTTTTACTTAATTGATAGATTGTAACGTATCTTACACGTTTGGTTTGTTCGCCAAAACTTTGAAGAGGTAGTTTTTCAAATATGTTTGCTTGTATTGGTTTTCAGCCTAGACCAATTTTCTCTGTAAGTAACCTTTATTTTACTTTTTCTCTTACTTGTTTTTATTTATTTTATATTTATATTTTAAGCTCTTTTGGTTTAAATGTCAAGATTTTTTTATGATTTATACTAAATAATTTTGGGCATAAAAAAACATATGAATTAATTTATCATATGTTTTTATGTGGAGCAGGTAGTGGGAATCGAACCCACGTCATCAGCTTGGAAGGCTGAGGTTCTACCATTGAACTACACCTGCAATTATGAAATTGTTATCAGTTTTCCACATATTATAAATAAATGTGGAGCAGGTAGTGGGAATCGAACCCACGTCATCAGCTTGGAAGGCTGAGGTTCTACCATTGAACTACACCTGCATTTCTCCTGACAGTTATAGATTATAAATGATTTTTTTATAACTGTCAAGAGTTTTTTAAAATTTTTTATGAATAATTTATGATATGATCACCCTATAAAATTAATTTATGAAAAGT
>ENA-UOOA01001141-UOOA01001141.1-human-gut-metagenome-genome-assembly--contig:-P61old-NODE-1141-length-45412-cov-14.246842_pt1 | contig 45412 bp, 33 predicted proteins | sample MGYA00242467_ERZ724014 | MGnify/ENA metagenome assembly ERZ724014 | reverse complement strand
TCTGTTTATTCTGGAACTTTTTTGTTCTCTGGTCTTCTAATAATATTACTTATCATCCCAAAGCGGTCTATGCTGATTGCAACAATTTCTTTTGCAATATTTTGTAGAAGAAGAGTTCCTTTCGGCTGTATGTTGTGGTAAAATAACAGATATAAGCTGGGAGTAAAATTTCCCGGCAATTACGAAGGGGAATGGAGAGAAGTACCATGAAAGAGGAGCAGAAAGTATCGTTTATTCACTCAATTTCAGCAAAGATCATGCTGCTGACCGTGCTAGCAGTGGTTATGTCGGTGTTGATCGTCGCATTCCGGGCGGAAGCGGGAGCAAAGAAGGTTGTCGGAGACGTCAGTGCAGATTATATTTTAAGCATGGCGGAGATGGGAGTGGAGATTGTGAACAATCTTCCACAGGAGGCGGATGCAGGAGCATATGAGAATGCCTTAGCGGATATCAGTATGGAGGGAATTGATTCTTCCTACGCCTATCTTGTTGACACGGACGGCACCATGTTATATCACCCGACCGCGGAAAAGATCGGACAGCCGGTGGAGAATGCTGTCGTGCTTGGCGTCGTTGCAGAGCTTGCCAAGGGACAGGTACCGGTGAATGAGACAGTGACGTATGATTTTAAGGGCGTTACCAAATATGCGGCTTACGCGATCACGGCGAACCGTCAGATTGTTGTGGTGACGGCGGATGAAGACGAGATCATGAAGCCGCTGAATCAGATAGTAAGTAAGATTATGCTGCTGTCATTGGGGATACTGGCTGCAGCGATTGTTCTGGCATACGTAGTAAGCCAGTTTATCTGCAGACCGATTCAGCAGATTACAACGATTATTGTCGATACCGCACAGTTGGATTTCAGATCAAATCCGAACGGCGCAAAGCTGCGCAGCCGCCGGGATGAGACGGGAGAGATGGCAAATGCGGTACATGTGATGCGCAGGAACCTGCGTTCCATGATTGGCGATATTGATACCGCAAGTAACCAGATCACACAGAATGTGGATGGTCTGCAGGAGATTACCACCACGGTGGATCACATGTGTTCCGACAACTCCGCGACAAGCCAGCAGCTTGCGGCAGGCATGGAGGAGACGGCGGCAACCACAGTAACAATCAACGAAAATATCGAGGTTATCAAGAACGGAGCGGATGATATTAACAGTATGGCGACGGAGGGCGCACGGACCTCGGAAGCGATCATGATGCGGGCAAATGATCTACGCACCAAGACAGTTGAGGCAAGCACCAAGACAATGACGATGTACAACAACGTCAAGACAAAGGCACAGGAAGCCATCGAGGGATCGAAGGCGGTCGATAAGATCAACGAACTGACCGGCACGATCATGGAGATTTCATCCCAGACCGGACTGCTTGCACTCAATGCTTCCATCGAAGCGGCAAGAGCCGGGGAGGCAGGACGTGGATTTGCGGTGGTTGCAACGGAGATCGGAAGCCTTGCGGATCAGACGTCCAAGGCGATCAAGGATATCGGCACGATTGTGGATGCTGTCAACGCAGCAGTTTCCAATATGGCAGAATGCTTAGAAGAGACCACCGGATTTCTGGAGAATACCGTGCTGACGGAGTATAAGGAATTTGAGCAGGTCAGCGAGCAGTACCAGGAGGATGCGGATACTTTCAAGACCAGTATGAACGACGTGAGCGATGCGATGGCTGGCCTTGCCAATTCTATCGACGCGATTGCACAGGCGCTTAGCGGCATTAACTCTACAGTGGGCGAATCGTCGATCGGCGTCAGCGATATTGCGGAGAAGACCAGCGACATGGTGGAGAAGACAGGAACCACGCACGACATGGTGGAAGAGTGTTATACTTATGTGGAGAAGCTGCGTGAGATTGTGAGCCAGTTTGTATTACAGTAAATAAAATATGATTTGCAGGGAAAAGGGTATGCAGATGTTGGAGCGATGTTGTGCATCGGAATCACGTCGGCATACCCTTTTTCACGTAGACAGGCATAAACCCGTCCACATTTTCATAGGATGAGTTAACGGCAAAGCGGTGGACGTGCTGCTTTGCGGGAAACTCAATGGATGGGGGCAGCGCATATGCAGGAATATTATCGCGGAAAAACGGAAGAACGAGGGAAAAACGTGCTCGAGGATGAGGAGAAAAAATCCTGGGCGGAAAGTTTTCTGGAACAGTTAAACGATCCTCTGATCTTTATTCTGTTTGTGGCGGCGGCGATTTCCCTGCTGCTGAGGGAATACGGCGATATGGCAATTATTCTGGCTGTGGTGCTGTTAAATGCGACGGTGGGAGTGATACAGGAGGGGAAAGCGAAAAAATCGCTGGAGGTGTTAAAACAGATGACCAGCCCGCATGCACTGCTTCTGGAAGGGGATGAAGTGCGGCAGATTCCGGCTGCCGATCTGATCCCGGGCGATCTTGTGGTGCTGGAAGCCGGCTGTCAGGTTCCGGCGGATCTTGTGCTGACAGAAGCGGTGAACCTGAAAATAGAAGAATCCGCACTGACCGGCGAGTCTGTTCCGGTCAACAAGGATACGGCGCAGAACCGCATGGCATATATGTCGACAAATGTGACCTACGGGCGCGGCGTGGGGAGAGTATCTGCCATCGGTATGGATACAGAGATCGGGAAAATTGCCGGGATGCTGAAGGCGGCGAAGGTCGAGCTGACACCGCTGCAGAAGCGGTTGGCGGACCTCGGCAAAATTTTGGGCACGGTGTCCGTATTCTTATGTGTGCTCCTTTTTGGCATGGCAATCCTGCAAAAACGGGATGTGGGAGAGATGCTGATTACGGCGATCTCTCTTGCGGTGGCGGCGGTGCCGGAGGGACTTCCCGCCATTGTGACGATGGTGCTGGCACTTTCCGTCTCGCGGATGGTGAAGGTAAATGCCATTGTAAAGCGCCTGCCGAGCGTGGAGACATTGGGATGTGTCAGCGTTGTGTGCTCGGATAAGACGGGAACACTGACACAGAACCGCATGACTGTAAAAAAATGTTACGTGAACGGCAGAGTGCATGCGGTAAAAGAACTGCATCCGGCCGGCGACCGGTATTTTTTGCAGGGATTTTCTCTCTGCAACGACGCATCCCTCCACGGAGGGGAACGCCGCGGCGATCCGACAGAATTAGCGCTCTTGGATATGGCGGCAGCGTTCGGCATACAGCGGGAGACATTGGAGGACACCATGCCGCGGATCGACGAGATTGCCTTCGATTCAGAGCGGAAACGGATGACGACACTGCATGAGACGTTGGACGGCAGAATCTCTTTCACGAAGGGATCGCCGGATGAAATCCTGGAGCGGTGCCGGTATGTGTGGAGCAACGGCAAGACGGCGGCGTTTTCTGCGGCGGCGAGAGAACAGGCAAAACGGGGACTTGCCGAGATGACGGAAGCGGGACTTCGCGTGCTGGCGATTGGCATGCATCCTAAAGCGGCACAGATGGAGGAGAGCGGGCTTACGTTTCTGGGGATGGCAGGAATGGAAGACCCGGTACGCCCCGAGGCGGCGGAGGCGGTGGAACAGTTTGCACGTGCCGGAGTCCGGACGATCATGATTACCGGGGACAGGGCGGACACGGCGCTTGCGATTGCACGCCAGCTCGGCATTGCCGAGCGGAGGGATGAATGTGTGACGGGCGAGGAGATGGAGCGGATGGACGAACAGATGCTGGCGGCGCGGATCAGTAGAACCCGGGTGTTTGCCCATGTATCCCCGGAGCACAAGGTCAGAATCGTGTCCGCATGCAAAAAGAACGGGGAGATTGTCGCCATGACAGGGGACGGAGTCAATGATGCCCCGTCGTTAAAATCTGCGGACGTGGGAATTGCCATGGGAATGGCGGGAACGGACGTCGCCAGAAATGCGGCGGATATGGTGCTGGCGGATGACAATTTTGCAACGATTGCAGGAGCGATTGCGCAGGGGCGCAGCATCTATGAAAATATCCGCAAGTCGGTGCTGTTTTTACTTTCATCTAATTTCGGAGAAATTATCACAATGCTGGCAGCAGTTGCCATGGGGCTGGCATCGCCCCTAAAGTCAAGCCATATTCTCTGGATCAATCTGATTACGGATTCCCTGCCGGCGCTGGCACTCGGAGTAGATGTGGAAGAACAGAAGGACTACATGAACCGCCCGCCGAGACGCCGGGATGAGAGCCTGTTTGCGGGCGGCGGCTGGGGATGCACCTGTTTTTACGGTCTTTTAATCGCGGGAATCAGTATGCTTGCCTTTTTGCAGGAACCGGTCGGCACGATCAAAAGCGCCGGGATGACGCTGACGATTCCACATCTGCAGGCGGTGCTTAAAGATGCACAGGTGTTAGCGCGGTCGCAAACCTACGCATTTACCGTGCTCGGCATGGCGCAGTTATTCCATGCGATCGGCATGCGGGATGTGGAGACCTCGGTGTTTTGCATGAACCATCTGGAAAACCGTCTGATGCTGGCGGCGTTCGCGGTGGGAATCAGTCTTCAGATGATGGTCACGGAAGTGCCGTATTTTGTACAGCTGTTTGGAACCTGCAGACTTACCGCCCTGGAGTGGACGAAGCTGCTTGGACTTGCGGCAATGCCGCTGCTGGCACATGAACTGCTGGTGCTGTTTTCCTGCGCGGGAGAGGTAAAGGATGCGTTAAGGTTGCAGGGAGAGGATTGACAAAGGCGGCGTCGGACTGTTATACTCCATACAATCTTAAATAACAGAACTGCTAAAGGGGAGTAGTTTTAAATTGCAGCGTCAACATACGCGGTCTTGGACCTGGCGCTGTGTACCATGAAGATTACCCGTGGTTATGAGACTTTTAGCGCGGAAAGTATCGCAGAGATACATTTCGTGCTGGAAGTCTCTTTTTTAATTTTAAGAAAACAGGAGGCAGAAATGAAAGAGTGGTATCAGATTTCAGCGGAAGAAGTGAAAAAGAAGATGGAGACCTCAGAACATGGACTCACAACGGAGGAGGCGGCAAAACGGCTGGCGCAATACGGGGAGAATGTGCTGGTGGAGGGAAAGAAAAAGAGTGTTCTCAAGGTTTTTTTCGGACAGTTTGTGGATCTTCTCGTGGGAATTCTGATTGTGGCAGCCGTGATTTCCGCCTGTTCGGGGAATCCGGAGAGCACCTTTGTCATTCTGGTTGTGATCGTGCTCAATGCGCTGCTAGGAACGGTCCAGTATGTAAAGGCGGAGAAGTCGCTGGAGAGTCTGAAGGATCTGACGTCGCCGAACGCGAAAGTGCTGCGCTCCGGCGTGAAGGTGGAGATTCCGGCGAAGGAAGTCGTGCCGGGAGACCTTCTGCTGCTGGAGGCGGGAGACATGGTGGCGGCGGACGGCAGAATCCGGCGCAGCTATTCACTGCAGGTGAATGAGAGCTCGCTGACGGGAGAATCGACGAATGTTGAGAAAAGAGAAGGTGTGATCGAACAGGAGGCGGCGCTTGGCGACCGCGTGAACATGGTGTATTCGGGAAGTCTGGTGACTTACGGAAGGGCAGAGGTTTTTGTGACGGAGACTGCGATGAACACGGAGATCGGTAAGATCGCAGGACTTTTAAGCAATGCGAAGGAAAAAAAGACGCCGCTGCAGATTGCATTGGATGATTTTGGAAAAAAGCTGTCATATCTGATTCTGGCTGTCTGTGCGCTGGTGTTTGGTCTGTCCATGTACCGGGATATGCCGCTTCTGGATGCGATGATGTTTGCGGTCGCGCTTGCAGTTGCGGCGATTCCGGAAGCCCTCGGTTCGATCGTGACGATCGTGCAGGCGATGGGAACCCAGAAAATGGCGAGGGAGCATGCGATCATCAAAGATCTGAAGGCGGTGGAGAGTCTGGGCTGTGTGTCGGTAATCTGTTCGGATAAGACAGGCACGCTTACACAGAACAAAATGACCGTGCAGAAGATTTATCTGGATCATACGGCGATCATGCCGGAGGCGCTGCAGATCAACGATCAGCTTCATCGTTATCTGATGTATGATGCGATTTTAAATAACGATGCGCGCATGGATGACGGGAAAGTGATTGGCGACCCGACGGAGTCAGCACTGCTCGAGATGGTGCGGAAATGTGGCGTGGATGATGATTTCTTACGGGGAGCAATGGAACGACAGCAGGAACTGCCGTTTGATTCGGACCGCAAGCTGATGAGCACGGTCTATGCGCTGCACGGTGTACCGACACTGCTGACCAAAGGGGCGCCGGACGTCCTTTTGAAGCGCGCGGTCTATCTTAGGGAGAAGCAGGGCATCCGGCGGATGACGGAGGAAGACCGTACGGAGATTTTAGAGCAGAATCAAAGATTTTCCGGGGAGGGGCTTCGTGTGCTGGCGTTTGCTTACCGGGAACTGAAAGAGAGCGAGGAGCTGACGCTTTCCGGGGAGTGTGATTACATTTTTCTTGGACTTGTGGCGATGATCGACCCGCCGCGCGCGGAGTCTGCGGCGGCTGTGGCAGATGCGAAGAGAGCGGGAATCCGACCGGTCATGATTACGGGGGACCATAAAGTGACGGCGACGGCGATCGCAAAGCAGATTGGCATTTTCGGGGAGGGGGATATCGCACTGGTCGGGCCCGAGTTGGACGCCATGCCGGATAAGGAGCTGGACCATCTGATCGGACACATCGCCGTGTTTGCCCGCGTCTCCCCGGAAAATAAGATCCGCATTGTGGAAGCGTGGCAGCGCAGGGGGAGTGTGGTCGCCATGACGGGAGACGGCGTCAATGATGCACCGGCACTGAAGGCGGCGGACATTGGCGTGGCGATGGGAATCACCGGAACCGAGGTGTCCAAAGACGCGGCAGCCATGATCCTGACCGACGACAATTTTGCCACGATTATCAAGGCGGTCGCGAACGGAAGAAATGTCTACAAGAATATTAAAAATGCAATCCTGTTTTTACTTTCCGGAAATATGGCGGGAATACTGGCGGTGCTCTACACCTCGCTTGCAACACTTCCGGTCCCGTTCCAGCCAGTGCATCTTTTGTTTATCAATCTGCTGACCGATTCCCTTCCAGCGCTTGCCATCGGTATGGAACCGGCGGAGAGAGATGTCCTCAGCGAAAAACCGCGCAATCCAAAAGGCGGAATTCTGGAAAGGCGCTTTATGGCGCTGCTTCTGGGGCAGGGGGCGCTGATTGCCGTCTGTACCATGATTTCCTTTGAGGTGGGATTGAAAGAGAGTGCGGCGCTGGCGAGCACCATGGCGTTTGCGACACTGACACTTGCACGCTTGTTCCACGGGTTTAACTGCAGAAGCCGTCACTCCATTGTAAAGATCGGATTCCGGAGAAACTGGTACAGTCTGGGAGCATTTGCGCTCGGTGTGCTGCTTTTGGCACTCGTTCTGTTTGTGCCGGCACTCAAAACCCTTTTTGAGGTGGAGACGATGAATGGCATGCAGCTGGGCTGTGTCGGTGTGATGGCGGTGCTGCCGACGTTCGTGATCCAGAATTTCAAGGTGGTGCGTGAAGTGTCTGGCAGAGAAAAATAGGAAGAAACAGCTTGTGAAAACGTTACCAGTCCTGTATGATAAGGAAAAAGGATACAGAAAATCTGACAGAAAGAGGGGCGTTTGGATGAGACGAAGAGGAAAGAGAGAACTGGCGGCACTACTGGCAGTGGCGTTGCTTGCTGGAAGTGCGGCGTGCGGAGCGGATGCCGGGGAGAAAGACGCGGCAACAGGTACGGCGGAAGCGGCAGCCGGGCAGGACACGGAGACGGCAGCCGGGCAGGGCACGGATGCGCAGGCGGGAGCACAGGAGAACCTGGAAGAGACGGCGCTGTCTCTGATGCGGGAGGTAAACCCGGCAGAAGCTGCAGGAACGGATGATCTCTACCGGAGCTGGTACGAGGTGTTCGTTTACAGCTTCTATGACGGCGATGGGGATGGCATCGGAGATCTTCCGGGACTGACGGAGAAGCTGGACTATATCAATGACGGTAATCCGGCAACGGATACAGATCTGGGATGTGATGGGATCTGGCTGATGCCGGTGATGCCGGCGACGACTTACCACAAATATGATGTGACGGACTACTGTGCGATCGATGAGCAGTATGGCACAATGGAGGATTTCGAGACATTCGTGAACGCATGCCATGAGCGGGGAATCCGCGTCATGATTGATTTTGTGATGAATCATACTTCGTCGCAGCATCCGTGGTTTCAGACGGCGGCAGAGTATCTGAAGGATCTGCCGGAGGGAATGGAGCCGGATACAGAGGCATGCCCGTATGTGGATTATTATCATTTTTCCAGGGAGAAAGGCAGCGGATACTGCCAGCTGGCAGGGACGGACTGGTATTATGAGGCACAGTTCTGGAGCGAGATGCCGGATCTGAATCTGGAGAGTGAAGCGGTGCGGCAGGAGTTTGATGAGATTACAGATTTCTGGCTGGAAAAGGGCATAGATGGTTTCCGTCTGGATGCGGCAAAAGAGTATGAGACCGGAAGCATCGACTCGAACATAGAAATTCTATCCTGGTTTAATAATATGGTAAAAGAAAAGAAGAGTGATACGTATATCGTGGCAGAGGTGTGGTCGGATCTGGAGACATACGCACAGTATTACCAGAGCGGAATTGACAGCAGCTTTGACTTTACGTTTGCAGACAAGGACGGTGTGATTGCGAAGGCGGTCAAGGGAACGAGCGGTGCCTCTTCTTACGGAAAAGCGATCGTGCGGCTGCAGGACGCGCTGGGAACTTACAGTGACAGCTATATCGATGCGCCGTTTTACACCAACCATGATATGGGAAGGGGCGCAGGGTATTACTCCGGCGATACTATGGAGGCGCAGACCAAGCTGGCGCAGGCGATGAATCTTCTGATGTCCGGAAGCAGCTTCTTATATTATGGGGAAGAACTGGGAATGAAAGGCGCCGGAAAAGATGAGAACAAGCGCGCGCCGATGTACTGGAGCAAGGATGCCGGTGCAGAGGGGATGTGCCTCGGACCGCAGGATATGGACGAGATTACGATGATTTACGACAGTTTTGCGGAGCAGCAGGACGACGGCAATTCCATCTACTGGTATGTGAAGGAGGCGCTGCGTCTGCGGAATGCCTATCCGGAGATCTCGCACGGAACGGCAGAGTTTCTTGAAAATCTGTCGGATGACGCAGTGTGCGTGCTGCGCAAGAGCTGGCAGGATTCCTCGGTGATCGTCGTGTTTAACTGCACGAAGGACGAGCGCACCGTGGATCTGTCACAGATAGCTGCAGACAGTGAAAGCGGGGATTTGAAGCTGGCAGGAGAACTGCTGACCGGAACCCGTGCGGCTTCCTGGCAGGATGGAACGCTGACGCTTCCGGCGTACGGTGCTGCCATCCTGAAGTAGAGATCTGAAAAAACAATCAGCCGCTCTGCTGCCGGCAGCATCAGGAGAGAAAACGATCAGTCGTTATAATTCAGAAGAAAGTCCGCAAACTGTAAGGCGGCGTCTAAGTTCTGATTCTGATAGAGAATGCCGAAATAGCAGGAATCATAATAGTTGTACTTGTGAAGCCAGGCATTGTCGGTGAGCTCGATCGCACAGGGATAGGAAGCGACGGCACCGTCCTCGGTCGTGTAGATGAGATGATCCTGGTAGCGGTCCAGCAGTTCGTCGGATAATACGGTGGACAGATCCATAAGAGCTCCCTGGTTGGCGTAATCGAGATATTCGCTGCCGGTTCCGAAGAAGAGATCCTGTCCGCCGGCTGCCAGCATCAGCGTCAGCACCTGCGTGTCGTTGTAGGATGTGGAATATTCACCGTCTGAGAACTGTAAGGACGATGTGAGGGAGACGGAATCTTCCTTCGGGTCGTAGCCGCAGGCTTCGAGAAATTCATCGAAGCCCTTGCTGTCGGCGGTTATGGAATCGTTGCAGTTCATCATGATGACGTTTAACAGCGGGTCGCGGTAGGTTGCGTAATGATAGATGAGATAAATGACAAAGCAGAGCGCAGCGATCGCAGCGGCGATCGGCCACTTGTAATAATCCCAGACATACTGCACTTTCGCCTTGCGGGAAAGTGAATGAAAATCAGCCTTTTTCTCCATAATGGTACTCCGTTTCTAAAATGAACTAGTACAAGAATAACATAGAAACGGAAGGTTAAAAAGGAAAAAAGAATGAAAAAATTATAAAAAACAGAGCAGTGAGAGAATCTCTCCATCTGCTCTGTTCTTTTTCGCTCTCCAATTAAGAAAAGCGGGTGATGGGAATCGAACCCACGTATCCAGCTTGGAAGGCTGGTGTTCTACCATTGAACTACACCCGCATGAAGTGCCCAGTTCCGGAATCGAACCAGAGACACGAGGATTTTCAGTCCTCTGCTCTACCAACTGAGCTAACTGGGCGTCTCACAGGAAATTATTTTACAGGAAAGCCATTAGGATGTCAAGAAAAAAGTTTTGTAAGAATCTTAAATTTTTGAAAAATAAACGCAAAAGGGCTTTTCGGGAAAAGGGATACATGCTAAAATATAGCACAGTGAGCAGTTTTTGGAAGGAAGAGGCGCAGGCGGGATACTGCGCGGAAAGAGGTTTTACATGCACGAGAAATTAGTGATTGTTCCGAGAAAGAAATCTACGGTGAAGAAGATTTTAAACGTGGTATGGTTTGTGCTGGCATGCCTGTGCTTTTTATTTGCGATGTGGGTGCCGATTTTATTTGCGGTGCCGGCAATTATTTTTGCCATTATCTGGTATTTCCAGGCATTCCGCTCTGATATTGAGTATGAGTACACCTACTATGACGGAGAGTTCCGTTTCGCGAGAATCAAGGCGAAGCGCAAGAGAAAGGGGCTTGGAAGAGTCCAGATGGAAGATGTCCTTGCACTGGCACCGAAAGGTGACCGGAGTGTATACAAGTACGAGAATGACAATTCGCTTGCCTGTAAGGATCTGACTTCCGGCGAGAGCGGCACGAAGATCTATGAGCTTGTTTTTAAAGGGGAAAAGGGAATCAACCGCTATGAATTTGAACCGGATGAGGAGATGCTCGACGCAGTCATGGTGAAGTATCCGCGTGCAGTCATAAAGTAGGGAACAAAAAGGTGGCCCGGATCGGTAAAGCGATCGGGACACCTTTTTATATCATATATCATGAATCCGGATGGATTCATGAATCAGTCTTCAATGAAACGCATCCGGCTGTCTGAGATATCCTCACGGGCAGAGGAGTGAATGGAGACATCCTTCTGGCGCATGCATTTGGCACATAAAGTCCCGAAAGCGATCGGTGCGCCGCATCTGGTGCAGTGCATGGTAATCGTGTTCAGATGGTCATCCTTGTACTCAATGCGCCCCTCGCGGATCCACTTTTTGACCTGCATATGCGGGATGTGGAAGTGCTGTGCGACATCGTATTCATTTACATCGTTCTCACGGATGTACTCTTTGACTTCGCGGAAGAGCTTCTGCTCGATACACGACGGGCAGAGATTCTCTTTATATGTCAATGGAAGCGGTCGTTTGCATTCTTCACAATATTTATAGTTCCCAAATAAATCCTGTGGTTGTTCCATCGTCTGTCACCTCCGGTAGTATGCTGCCACATCCGTCCGCCGCATGCAGGCATGGGCGTTCGTCTTTACTCCATGTTCACTGTTTATAGATTCATTATACCATGAACGACGGTGAATGAAAACTTTTTATCACGTAGAAAAGAAAAGAAACTTAGCAGAAGCTTAGCGGGGAGGAAACGATTTGAAACTGTTTCATTTGTCGGATCTTCATATAGGAAAACAGCTGCATCACTACAATCTCGCGGCAGAGCAGCGCAAGACACTGGCGCAGATTGTGGCGCTTGCAAAAAGCGAGCACCCGGATGCCATCCTGATTGCGGGAGATATTTACGACACGCCGGTGCCTTCGGCGGAGGCAGTGTCTGTCTTTGATGCGTTTCTGTCAGCATTATGCGAGATAGAGCCGCAGATTGCAGTCATGATCATTGCGGGGAATCATGACAGTGCCAGAAGAATTGATTTTGCCAGCAGTATTCTTGCAAAGCATGAGGTGTATATCACGGGACTTCCGCCGATGCAGGAGGGGGAGACGATCCGCCGCGTGACGCTTGCGGACGGATACGGTGAGGTGGATTTTTATCTGCTTCCGTTTGTGAAGCCGGGTTATGTGAGAAAGCTGTTTGACGAGGAAATAAAAGGCTATGACATGGCGGTAAGGCGCCTGATTGAGCGCGAGGAGATAGATCCGGCGCGAAGATGCGTGATCCTGTCACACCAGTTTTATACGGCGGGCGGAAAGGAGCCTGCGACCTGTGACTCCGAAATCCACTATGTCGGTGGCGTTGAAAATGTCGATGCCGGCGTGCTTGCGCCGTTCGACTATGCTGCATTGGGACATATCCACCGCGCACAGCATATAGGAGCGGAAAAATACCGCTATTGCGGGGCGCCGTTTCCGTATTCCATCAGCGAGGCGGGGGAGGAGAAGAGCGTGACGGTCGTGGAACTGGGAGAAAAGGGACAGCCGCCTGTGATCCGGCAGATTCCGCTTCCGCCGGTGCGGGAGGTAAAAAAGCTGACCGGGACGCTGCATGAGATTTTGGAGCAGGCGGGGGAGGAGGTCTGCCACGCATTTGTGAGCATCACCCTCACGGATGATGTGGAAGCGTTCCAGCCGAAGGAGCGTCTGGAGGAAAAATACGACCACATCCTGGAGATACGGATCGACAACGCGCGGACGAGGAAGCTGTTGTCGGACACGGAAGAGCAGCTTGCCGAAGTGCGGCCGGAGGAGGCGTTTGCCATGTTTTTTTCGGAGATGAATGGGAGAGAGATGACGCCTGAGGAGCGGGAACTGATGCGTCAGGTGATTGCGCAGGAAATGGAGGGGGACGAATGAAGCCTGAAAAACTCATCCTGTCGGCGTTCGGATCGTATGCGGGACGCACGGAGGTTGATTTTACGGCACAGACGGGCGGACTGTTCCTGATCACGGGGGATACCGGCGCCGGTAAGACTACGATTTTTGATGCCATCACCTATGCACTGTACGGGGAGGCGAGCGGCGGAGGCAAAAGCGGAGCCATGATGCGGAGCCAGTATGCCAAAAGCGTGACGGAGACCTATGTGGAATTCTTTTTTTTGTATGCGGGCGAGGCGTACCGCGTGCGGAGAAATCCGGAATATAAGATCGTAAAAGAATTGAAAAACGGAAAATTGCGGGAGCAGAAGGTTCCGGCAGGCGTGGAACTGACGCTGCCGGACGGAACGGTGTATCCGGAAAAAAGGAGCCAGACCGATGCGAAGATCGAAGAGCTGATCGGGCTGTCGAAGGAACAGTTCACACAGACCGCCATGATCGCGCAGGGGGATTTTTTAAAACTTCTGTATGCAAAGTCGGACGACCGGAAAAAAATTTTCTCCAAATTATTTCACACGGACGCATACTGGAGAATCCAGGAGAACTTAAAGCGGCGTTCATTCGAGATGGACCGGGTGCTTGCGGAAAATGAGCGGGCTGCCGAGCAGGAGAGGGCGCGCGTGATTCTGCCGCGCGAAGAACTGAAAGAACTTCCGCTTCCGGAAGCGGTGGAGCAGATCGGTACTTGGGAGAAGGAGCTGACCGCTTCGCAGGAGACCGTGCGGGAGGAGATCCGGAGACTGACTGCGGCAATCTCTAAGGCGAAGGAAGTCAATGAACTGTTTGAGGGATTAAGAGCCTGTGAACAGCAGGTACGGAAGCTGAAGGAAGAAGAGCCCGTGGAAGCGCGCCGGAAAGAACAGCTGGAGGCGGCAGTACGTGCGGAGAGGGTGCATGTGAAGGAATTGCGCTGCAATGAGCGTCTGGATGAGCGGCGGCAGTCCGACGAGACGGTGGAGCGGATGAAGAGCCTTATCGCGGAGGAAAAGGAAGCACATGGCAGGCAGGAGCAGGACTTTAATACGCTTAAGATGCAGAGCGCCGATGCGGCGGAAGCCGACGCGGAGAAAATGCTCCGCATCCGGGAACAGCTTCCGGTGTATGAGCGCCTGGGAGAGGCAGTAGAGCGGGAACAGCAGGCAAAGCAGGCGTACGAGTCGGCGAAGCAGTATTATGAGCGTGCGGTGCGGGAAGGCGCCAGCCGGCTGCTTGCGGAAAAAAACAGGCAGCTTTTACTGGAGGAAAAGTATGTCAGTGCCGCAAAAGCATGGGAGCGGGCGTCCGCCCGGTCCACGGAGGCGTCTGCGGAATATGAGCGCGTGTACCAGCTTTTTTTGAAGGAACAGGCGGGCATTCTGGCACAGAATCTGCGGGAGGCAGAGCCTTGTCCGGTCTGCGGCTCCCTGACACATCCGCATCCGGCGTCCCTTGCTGAGAATGCGATCAGCGAAGCGGCGGTAAAGGCGGCGAAGGAACAGCGGGAGCAGGCGGAGACGGCGCGCGATACGGCGTATCAGGAATTTGACCGGCAGAAAAGCGCGGCGGCAGAGCAGGAGCTGCGTCTGGAGCAGGCGAAGCAGCAGTTTCTGGCGCTTGCGGGAGATGCGTGCGGCGACGGAGAGAAAGAACTTTATACGTTTGCCGCACTGCAGGCGGCAGAAGAACCTGCAGCAAAAAAGAGGTCTCTGACAGAGCGTGGACGGCAGGCGGAGCGATTTTCACGGGAGGGGAAAAAACATCCCGGGGAAACGGGAGAGGCGGTGGACCGCCTGAAGCTTGAGTCGCTCAAGCGCGACTGGGAAGAGGGCCAGCGGGAAACGGCACGGATCCGCGCGGAGTTATCCTATGAGACGAAAGAGCGGGCGAAGGAAGCGCTGCAGCAGCTGACGGATGAGGCAGACCGGCGTACGAAGCGCCTTGCTGATGCAGAGGAAACACTGCAAAAGAAAAAGGAAGACATTTCCAGACAAGAGGGAATGCTGACGCAGGAGCAGACGAAGAATGCCGGATTTGTGCAGGAGTGTCTGGAATTGGAGAAAGAATACCGGCAGGCGCTGCGTGATGCCGGATTTTCTTCGGAGGAGGCATACCACGAAGCATTCCTTACAGAGAGCGGGCGGGAGACGCTCGTGCAGCAGTCCGAGGCATACGTCCGGAATCGCGTGGAAAGTGAGGGCAGGCTTCTGACTATGCAGAAGCTGACCGAGGGAAAGCAGGAGATCGGGATCTTGGCATGGGAGACGGAACTGGAGGCGCAAAAACAGCGCCAGCAGGAGCTTCATGAGGAGATTCTTGCAATGCACACCGCATACGAGACGGATGCGAAAGTGGTGGAGCGCTGCAGGGAATATTTCGCCGCACACGAGCGGCTCGATGCGGAAAACCAGGTGCTGAAAAGACTGTACTGCACGGCGGATGGGCGCCTGGCGGGCTCGGCGAAGATTGATTTTGAGACGTATGTGCAGCGCCGGTATTTCCGGCAGGTGATCTACGAGGCGAACAGACGGCTATTGACGATGAGCGGACATCAGTTTATGCTTAAGCTGAAAGAGACGGAAAACAGCGGGCGCAAATCCAACGAAGGTCTGGATCTGTCGGTGTACAGTCTGGTCACGGACAGTGAGCGCGATATCCGTACCTTATCCGGTGGCGAGTCGTTTCTGGCAGCGCTTGCCATGGCGCTTGGACTTTCGGATATTGCCATCCGCAAGGCGGGTGCCGTGCATCTGGATATGATGTTTATCGATGAGGGATTCGGTACACTGGATGCGCAGTCCAGAAAACAGGCGATTGAAGTATTGTCACAGCTTGCGGGAAGCGAGCGCCTGGTGGGAATCATCTCCCATGTGACAGAATTAAAAGAACAGATAGAACACAGACTTTATGTCACGCGCACGGAGAACGGAAGCGAGGCAGTCTGGGAGGAATAGCAGTGGAAAAGTATGAAAACAGACAGGAATGTCCGATCGGTGTGTTTGATTCGGGAGTCGGAGGAATCAGTGTGCTGCGGGAACTGGTGGCACAGATGCCGAACGAGAATTATATCTTTTTTGGGGATTCTAAGAATGCGCCCTACGGCACAAAGACGCTGGAGGAAGTGCAGAAGCTGACCTGTGCGGATGCCGAATATCTGCTGTCACGCGGCGTAAAGGCGCTCGTGGTGGCATGCAACACGGCGACAAGCGCGGCCATCCGGATCCTTCGGGAAAAATATGCGGATATGCCGGTGATCGGAATTGAGCCGGCACTAAAGCCGGCGGTGCACGCGGGCGGTCACCCGCGCGTTCTTGTCATGGCAACGCCGATGACCCTGCGCGAGGAGAAGTTTCATGCCCTGATGCAGCGGTTTGAGTCGGATGCCGAGATTCTCCGGCTGCCGTGTCCGGGGCTGGTGGAGTATGTGGAGCAGGGCGTGCTGGAGGGCGCAGAACTCGAAGCGTTTCTTGCAAATCTGTTTGAACCGTACCAAAGCCATCCGGTGGATTGTGTCGTGCTTGGCTGCACGCATTATCCGTTTGTGCGGGAGACAATCCAGAAGCTTCTCGGAGCCGGAGTGCAGATCTTTGACGGCGGAGCGGGGACCGCGCGGGAGACAGAACGCAGGCTTAAGGATTGCGGTCTGTGCAGTGGCAGAGCGCAGCAAGGAACCGTGGAATTGTGCAACAGTCTTGCGTCGGAGCAGATGAAACAGCTGGAGATCTGGCTGCTCCAGTCGGGCACGGTGCAGGCAATTATAAAAAAATAGAAATAAAATATTAAAGAAATCTAAATAACATTGAACGTTTTTTTAGAAAGCTTTATGAAAATCGACATACTTCGGACACATTTTTTCCGTATACTAACATCATCGAAAGGAGCTGAGGACGGTTTCCCAGAGCTTCGTTCCCAGCAGCTCAGAGATGTGGAATAAAGGTCATATTTCTGCAGAACCTTTCGGTGAAGATTCCTTTATATAGATTAACATTTTCATAACTAAACTCCTCGAAAACCCCCCGGGACAGAGATGTCCCGGGGGTTTTTCATTGGGGGGAAAAGTTGTGTACAAACGGTCGAAGAAGTGCTATGATTGTCGTATGAATTATATTTATAAGTAGGAACAAGTCCTACGAAGATAGACAAAAGAAAAAAGCCTGCAAAGCAGGCTCCACACACTGTGGATCGCAAAAGCGATGGTTTGAATAAATTCTTATTTGAACTTATGATGTAAATTTAATATGGTATTAAACTTGTAATTAGTATAGAACACTTTCACAAATATGTCAATCAAAAAATGGAGGGTAAAAGATGGGAGAAGAATATTTTTTGGGACTGGATATGGGAACGGGTTCTCTGGGGTGGGCAGTGACCGATGATAAATATCAGATTCTGCGGAGACACGGAAATGCTTTGTGGGGCGTAAGACTGTTTGAAACGGCGAACACTGCGGAAGAAAGAAGAATGTTCCGCACGAACAGGCGCAGACTGGATAGACAGGGCTGGAGAATTAAGATTTTGCAGGAATTGTTCGCGGAAGAGATATGCAGGGTTGATCCTGGGTTTTACCTGAGAATGAAGGAAAGTAAATACTATCCAGAGGATAAGAGGGATGCAAATGGGGAGTGCCCAGCGCTGCCGTATGCGTTATTTGCAGATGCACAGTATACAGATAAAGATTATCATAGAGAATTCCCTACAATATATCATTTACGAAAAATGTTAATGGAGACAGAGACAACGCCGGATATACGACTGGTCTACCTTGCGTTTCATCACATGATGAAACACAGAGGACATTTTCTGCTGTCTGGAGATATTAGTCAGGTGACAGAGTTCCGGAATACATTTCTGCAGATGATTGCTAACATAAAAAGTGAAGAGCTGGATTTTTCCCTTGAAATAGAGGAAACACAGATGGGGCAGATTGAGGCTGTACTCAAAGACCATAAACTGACCAGATCAGAGAAAAAGAGGCGCCTGACACAAATTTTAAAACCGGCAACTGCCTGTGAAAAAGCAATATTCACATTACTTTCCGGAGGAACGGTAAAGCTGAGTGATATATTTGGTAAGGCAGAACTGGACGAGGGTGAAAGACCTAAAATTTCATTTGCAGATAATGGGTATGATGACTACAGCGCAAGTGTGGAAGCAGATCTGGGTGAACAATATTATATTATCGAATCGGCGAAAGCGGTATACGACTGGTCAGTTCTTTCGGATATTCTTGGTGACAGTGTTTCTATATCGGATGCAAAAGTTAAACTATATGAGAAACACAAAAAAGATCTGGCATACCTGAAGAAAGTGGTCAGAGAAAATCTGCCCCGAGAAGTGTACAACCAGGTATTTGTCAATACAGATGAAAAGTTATGCAATTATTGCGCTTACATCGGTATGGCGAAGAAAAATGGAAGAAAGGTGGCACTGGAGGGAAAACGTTGCACTAGAGAAGAATTTGAAAGCTTTCTCAGAAAAAAGATAGTGAATAAAATTGAGGACAAAGAGATTCAGAAATATTTGTCAGAGGAGATAGAAAAAGGCACATTTTTGCCGCGACAGGTGACAAAAGATAATGGGGTTATTCCCTATCAGATTCATCTATATGAACTGCGAAAAATAATAGATAATCTGAGCCCTCGCATGCCATTTATACGTGATAACGGGGATAAGATAATCCAGCTGTTTACGTTCCGCATACCATATTATGTGGGCCCTTTGGGAAAGGGGGAGGGAAGCGAAAAGTTCTCCTGGGCAGTGCGCAGAACAGACGAGGCAATCTATCCGTGGAATTTTAAAGATGTTATTGATGTGGAGGCAAGCGCAGAAAAATTTATATGCCGCATGACAAATAAGTGTACCTATTTGTACGGAGAGGATGTTTTACCAAAGGATTCTCCTTTGTACAGTAAGTTTATGGTATTGAATGAACTGAATAATTTGAAATTAGATGGGCAGTCTGTTTCGGTAGAATTAAAGCAAAGAATTTATCAGGAACTGTTCTGCCATACCAGAAAAGTGACGCAGAAAAAATTAGTGTCCTATCTTGTGCGTGAAGGTATTACAGGAAAAAATGTAGAAATCAGTGGTATTGACGGAGACTTTAAAGCATCTCTCACAGCGTATCATGATTTTAAGGAAAAATTAACAGGAGTGGAGTTGAGCCAGCAGGAACAGGAAGAAATCGTCCGGAATATTGTACTGTTTGGAGAGGATAAAAAGCTGTTAAAGCAGAGACTGGAAGGAAGATTCCCTCAATTGACACAAAAGCAGATTAGCGTAATTGCTACATTGTCATACAAGGGCTGGGGGAGACTTTCAAGAGAATTTTTGGAAAATATAACGGTTCCAGCACCAGGAACCGGCGAAGTATGGAATATTATTACCGCATTATGGGAGACAAATGATAACCTGATGCAGTTATTATATGGAGAATATGGATTCCAGACAGAAATAGAATGTTTTAACGCAAAAGAAAAGAAAAAAAGTTTATCCTATGAGACGATTGAAGAATCCTATGTATCTCCGTCCGTAAAGAGGCAGATCTGGCAGACGCTTCAGGTTGTAAAAGAACTAAAAAAGGTGATGCGGGGAGATCCCAAGCGCGTGTTTATTGAAATGGCACGAGAAAATCAGGAAAGCAAGCGGACAGAATCCAGAAAGAAAACTTTGCTGGATCTATATAAGAACTGTAAAAAGGAAGAACCGGAGTGGATTGCGGAATTGACAGAACATCTGGAAAAGCTTGATGACAGCCAGCTTAGGAAAGACAAGTTATTTTTGTACTACACGCAAAAAGGCAGATGCATGTATTCCGGGGAGAGAATAGAATTAGAAGATCTATGGGATAATACCAGATACGATATAGATCATATTTATCCACAGTCAAAAACAATGGATGACAGTGTGGATAACAGAGTTCTGGTGAAAAAGGAATACAACGCAAAAAAGACAGATGTGTATCCGATTGCAGCTGATATTCGGGGGAAAATGTCCCCGTTTTGGAAGAAGTTGCTGGACAATAAGCTGATTTCCAAGAAAAAATATGATCGTCTGGTAAGAACGGAAGAACTGACACCGGAGGAACTGGCAGGTTTCATTGATCGGCAGCTTGTGGAGACAAGACAAAGCACAAAGGTGGTTGCTGAAATATTAAAGGAGGCATTTTCTGACACAGAAATTGTATATGTAAAGGCTGGAAATGTGTCAAATTTCAGACATATGTTTGATATTGTAAAAGTGCGCGAACTTAATGATTTGCATCATGCAAAAGATGCATACATCAATATTGTCGTCGGCAATGCTTATTATGTTAAGTTTAACAAAAATGCGGCGTGGTTCATAAAGGAAAATCCGGGACGTTCCTATAATCTGAAGCGAATGTTTGATTACGATATTCGCAGGAATAATGAGGTGGCGTGGTTAGCAGGAAGTACGGGTACCATTTCGCAGGTAAAAAATATGGTAAGCAAAAATCACATTCTTGTGACCAGAAAGTCATACGAGGTTACAGGAGGTCTGTTCGACCAGCAGTTGATGAAAAAGGGAAAAGGACAGGTTCCGGTCAAGACAAGCGATGAGCGCTTAGGCAATATAGAGAAATATGGCGGCTATAATAAGGCATCCGGTGCGTATTTTATGCTGGTCAAATCAAAAAACAAGAAAGGGGAAGAACAGCGGACAATAGAGTATGTTCCGATATATTTGAAACATTATATCGAAGAGAGTAAGGAAAATGCGCTGGACTATTTGAAAAATGAGCGAAAACTCAAAGAACCGGAAATATTGCTTGCAAAAATTAAGATGGACACCTTGTTCCGGGTAAATGGATTTTACATGTGGCTGTCTGGAAGAACCGGAAAACAGCTTGTTTTTAAGGGTGCTAATGAATTGTTACTGGAAGAACCGGAAACACTTTTGCTCAAAAAGATTACTAAGTATACGCAGCGGCGAAAAGAAAACAAAGAACTGAAACTTACGGAGTGGGATAACATCACGGATGAAGAATTGCTGGCATTGTATGATGTTTTTATAGAAAAACTGAACCATTCGGTCTATGCAGTGCGTCTTGGAACACAGGGAAAGACCCTGTCAGAGAAGAGACCTGCATTTGAGAAGCTTTCAATGGAAGAAAAGTGTATTGTTTTAAGTGAAGTATTACATTTATTTCAGTGTCAGAGTGGCTCTGCCAATTTAAAACTGATTGAAGGACCAGCGAGTGCAGGAATTTTATATTTAAACAGCAATATAAGTGATGCTGGCGAGATATTGATTATCAATCAATCCCCTTCTGGAATCTTTGAGAAGCGGATTGATCTGCTTCGTCTATGAGCTGGCGGATTATTGTCATTACCAGACGAGCCAAGCTGGATCTGCAGCTTGGCTATATGGTGGTGCGGAGCGAGGAGGTAACAAAGGTTGCATTAAACGAGATTTCAATGGTATTAATTGAATCAACGGCAGTGTCGATTACTACAAGTCTGCTGGCAGAACTGGCAAAACGCAAGGTAAAGGTGATTTTCTGTGATGAAAAAAGAAATCCATGTTCCGAACTTGTCAATTATTATGGAAGTCATGATACCAGCAATAAGGTGCGCAAACAGATTGCATGGAAGCAGAGCACTAAGGAGGCGGTGTGGACAGAGATTGTAACGGAAAAAATACGAAAACAAAAGGAAACATTGGAATACTGGGGAAAGGAGGAAGCGCAGTTATTATCTTCTTATCTGAATGAAATTACATGGAATGATGGAACAAATCGCGAGGGACATGCGGCAAAAGTGTATTTTAATGCGCTGTTTGGACTTGATTTTACCAGGACGGCAGATATTCCGGTCAATGCAGCATTGAATTATGGGTATTCGATTATTCTTTCTGCGTTTACCCGTGAGGTAGTGGCAAACGGATATATTACGCAATTGGGATTGTTTCATGATAATATGTTTAATCAATTTAATCTTGCCTCAGATTTGATGGAGCCGTTTCGTCCGCTGGTGGATCAGAGGGTTGCACGGATGCAGATAACGGAATTGGAACAGGGAGAAAAAATGCAGATTGTCGACATACTCAATCAGGAAGTGGTAATAGATGGAAAAACGCAGTATGTAAATAATGCAATCAAAATTTACTGCAAAAGTGTATTTGAGGCGTTAAACGAAGATGACTGTGCGCTGATCCGGTTTTATAGGAATGAGTTATAGATTTATGAGAGTATTGGTATTTTTTGATCTGCCAGTGGTTACAGGTGAAAATAAAAAGGAATACAGACGTTTTCGGAAATATCTTCTGAAAAATGGCTTTCTGATGCTGCAGGAATCTGTATATTGTAAGCTGGCGTTAAATGGTACAGCGGTAAAAACAATTGTAGATGGGATACATAAAAATAAGCCGGATGAGGGGTTAATTCAAATGATTACTATTACCGAAAAACAGTATTCCAAGATGGACATTGTAATAGGAGAGCTAAAGAGTGAGGTTTTAAATAGTGATGAGAGGCTGGTGATCCTTTGAAACTTGTGCATGTGAATATGGAAAGGAAGCTGCTGGATGATAATGTGGTAACGGAGTGGGTAATTGAGGCACCAGAAGAATTTACGCGATACGTTCAGGAACTTTATATGCAATGTGAAGGGGCTGAGGGAGACTTCGTCCTTTCAGATGGAGAAAAGGAATTAGGAATTGCAAAGAATGTAGAATTTCTGGACAGTGTATTAGATTTGGACGTCAATGAGAGAAAGATTTTAGGAAAACTATATGCAGATTTGGAACAACTGGCATATTCAGAAAAATTTGTTGTACGAACGCAGGAAATGATTCAGTATATGCGTACATATATATTTGAACTGGAGCAGGAAACAGATTTTATGCTGGATGTAGATGATGGTGTGGATATGTCTGCTTTTTTTAAGGGAAGTTGTGTAAAACTGGAAGCAGTGGAAACGGGAATTTTGGAAAAGATTGTTCTCTACATAAAGGTTGCCCGGCTGCTGCTGAAGAAACAGGTATTTGTTTTTGTAAATGTAAGAAGCTATCTGACGGACAGGCAGGTGGATCAGTTGATAAAGGAAGCTGCATATCAGGAAGTTCAGATTTTATTGATAGAAAATGTAATGAGAGATTGCGTAAACGGTGGGAAGCGTTGTATTATAGATTCAGATAAATGTGAAATTTAGACAAGGTTTGAATACCGGAATCTTATGCAGATGATGGCATATCATTTTTGAATTTGAGGTTTGAGAATGATGTAAAGATATATGGTATTCAAACTAAAATCTGCTACTCTGCCATATCCGAGAAGTTTGAGAATGATGTAAAGATATATGGTATTCAAACAAAGCTTTCAATGTAGTCTCTAAGTCTGGTGTTTGAGAATGATGTAAAGATATATGGTATTCAAACAATGGCTAGGTGTAAAAACGTCGATACACTGTTTGAGAATGATGTAAAGATATATGGTATTCAAACTCAGAAATCTATAAAATAACGCCAAGTATGTTTGAGAATGATGTAAAGATATATGGTATTCAAACATAAATACGTATCATCAATGTCAAACGCACGTTTGAGAATGATGTAAAGATATATGGTATTCAAACGATGTGCTTGCGGGTGCTGTTGGTCTGTTTGTTTGAGAATGATGTAAAGATATATGGTATTCAAACAGCGTTTTACCGCTACCCTGTTCTCCGCAAGTTTGAGAATGATGTAAAGATATATGGTATTCAAACTTGTGTCTCACTTTTTCGGTGCTGTTTTTAGTTTGAGAATGATGTAAAGATATATGGTATTCAAACAGATCATAATTGACAAGTTTGATGACCCTGTTTGAGAATGATGTAAAGATATATGGTATTCAAACTCCAGAAACGATTCATCATTCAGTGTTGCGTTTGAGAATGATGTAAAGATATATGGTATTCAAACAACAATGCTATGCTTCTCACGCGCAAATAGGTTTGAGAATGATGTAAAGATATATGGTATTCAAACACGTCCGAAGAGGGCGTGAGCAGCACCGCCGTTTGAGAATGATGTAAAGATATATGGTATTCAAACAGTTACGATTTTGACTTAGACAGGGCTATAGTTTGAGAATGATGTAAAGATATATGGTATTCAAACAAAGATGACAATCATATTAGCAATCAATATGTTTGAGAATGATGTAAAGATATATGGTATTCAAACACCGAAAAAACGATGACGGAACGGTAACTAGTTTGAGAATGATGTAAAGATATATGGTATTCAAACTCCGTCTTTCATTAAGATTTCTACGTCCGTGTTTGAGAATGATGTAAAGATATATGGTATTCAAACGATACTAACAGTAGTAGCGCTAACGATCAGGTTTGAGAATGATGTAAAGATATATGGTATTCAAACATTTAATAAATTAAACAAAGCGGTGTTTAAGTTTGAGAATGATGTAAAGATATATGGTATTCAAACGATACGGAATGGAAACGCAGATAAGATTAGGTTTGAGAATGATGTAAAGATATATGGTATTCAAACGCACCTGTTGCACAAGTAAGGATATGCCGCGTTTGAGAATGATGTAAAGATATATGGTATTCAAACTGCTCTGGATCCCTGGTCTCTCACGCCTGGGTTTGAGAATGATGTAAAGATATATGGTATTCAAACTGCATGTAATTCTGCTGATGCAGTGTATATGTTTGAGAATGATGTAAAGATATATGGTATTCAAACTGATGCAGGTACAGATGTAATTGCACCAGTGTTTGAGAATGATGTAAAGATATATGGTATTCAAACATTGATTCGTCCGGGAACTGTACCGGAAGCGTTTGAGAATGATGTAAAGATATATGGTATTCAAACATAACAGTACATGACGATGTTACAGTACCTGTTTGAGAATGATGTAAAGATATATGGTATTCAAACTTGCGTTGCGCTTTTTGAACTGCCGGCAATGTTTGAGAATGATGTAAAGATATATGGTATTCAAACTGATGCAGGTACAGATGTAATTGCACCAGTGTTTGAGAATGATGTAAAGATATATGGTATTCAAACGGCGTGAAAATGCCTATCGGTATGAACAGAGTTTGAGAATGATGTAAAGATATATGGTATTCAAACCATGGTAAACAGCGTTGGGGCAACAGACAGGTTTGAGAATGATGTAAAGATATATGGTATTCAAACTATCTAACTATGTCGCGCAGACTACTTTTCGTTTGAGAATGATGTAAAGATATATGGTATTCAAACTGTTTGATGAATTTGTACTTGAGAATAACGGTTTGAGAATGATGTAAAGATATATGGTATTCAAACTGTATCCATCAGCAACAGAGAAAGAGTTGGGTTTGAGAATGATGTAAAGATATATGGTATTCAAACGCCTCTTTCTCCGATCTCCAGCCGGCATAGTTTGAGAATGATGTAAAGATATATGGTATTCAAACTTACGGCGTAGCGTTTGCGTTGGGGCAGTTGTTTGAGAATGATGTAAAGATATATGGTATTCAAACGTACAAAATGCCACATAATCAGTAACGCCGTTTGAGAATGATGTAAAGATATATGGTATTCAAACACCAGCAAGATCTAAACCGACCACATAATCGTTTGAGAATGATGTAAAGATATATGGTATTCAAACGCTTAAGTCTGTTTTTGTGCCGGAAGATGGTTTGAGAATGATGTAAAGATATATGGTATTCAAACGCTTTCTTGTGCTTTGTTGTCCTTACATTAGTTTGAGAATGATGTAAAGATATATGGTATTCAAACCAATATCAGAAGACCTTTTTCGGTTGCCTGTTTGAGAATGATGTAAAGATATATGGTATTCAAACGTTCCGGTATCTGGTTCAGTGCAGAAACAGTTTGAGAATGATGTAAAGATATATGGTATTCAAACGACGAATTTTCTTTTCGTATTCGCAACAATTGTTTGAGAATGATGTAAAGATATATGGTATTCAAACGGCTGTGGCTGTCTCAGTCCTTTGCTGCAGTTTGAGAATGATGTAACACCCTATGCCCAAAACGGCATTGTCATTTGCGTTGTCAGAAAATGATGAAAAGGGGAAGCCATCATTCATCATATGCACAAATATAAGAAAAATCTCGATCTGCCTACTAAAAAGCAGAGAGGAGCCCCAATTTTTATATGATAAAAGATTATGTTTATGTAGCTTGTCTGATCTGTCAAATCCCCTGAAAATCTGGTGAAAACTCCCAAAAAATATTAAGAAATTAACGTTTTTTCTTGAAAAACGCCACTTACATTTTGTGAGATAAAGCGTTAGAATAGCTATGCTATAAGGATACTTTATACATATTTAATAATTTATTAACAGAAAGGGAGTATAGATATGGAATCGTATTCATTTTTACTGTTCTTGGCGATCATTATGATCTCAACCAAGATTCTGGGTTTATTTACCCGTAAGATTCATATGCCGGCGGTTGTCGGTGCATTAGTTGCAGGTGTGATCTTAGGACCGTCCTGTCTGAACTTGATCACATTAACCGGAGATACCGGCGTCTTTCTTGAGCAGATGGCAGAGCTCGGTGTTATCCTCCTGATGTTTAACGCAGGACTGGAGACGGATCTGTCCGAACTTAAGAAAAATGGTGTGGCATCTTTCGTAACAGCATTGATCGGTGTGATTGTTCCGTTGATTGGTGGATTCCTGGGGTATGCATTTTTCTTCCACACAGACTTCAGCGATTACGATGAGGTGTTAAAGGCAGTGTTCGTCGGTGTTGTACTGACAGCAACATCTGTAAGTATCACAGTTGAGACGCTGCGTGAGATGGGCAAGCTGAAAGGAAAAGTCGGAACGACAATCCTTGGCGCAGCTGTTATCGATGATATCATCGGTATTATCGTACTCACAATCGTAACCAGCTTAAAGGATACCAGCGTAAGCCCGATCACAGTTGTGTTAAAGATTGTACTGTATTTCGTATTTATTGCAGTATTGATCTTCGTGCTTACAAAGTTAAAGGTATTTGTGGAAGAGCAGGATGAGAAGAGAAGAACCGCTATCATCTGTGTAGCGCTCTGCTTCATTCTTTCCTATATCTCAGAGGAATACTTCGGTATTGCAGATATTACCGGTGCTTACTTCGCAGGACTGATGCTCTGCACGATGAAAGTTGGACCGTATGTTGCAAGAAGATGCGAGATCCCGTCTTACCTGATTTTCTCACCGGTATTCTTTGCCAGTGTAGGTCTTAAGGTAACACTCGGCGGAATGGATGCCAGCATCTGGATCTTCGCAATCATTCTGCTTGTTATCGCCATCTTAAGCAAGGTTGTCGGATGCGGACTGGGTGCAAAGATATGCGGATGTACCGGAAAGGAAGCGTTCCAGGTCGGTATCGGTATGATTTCCCGAGGTGAGGTTGCACTGATTGTGGCGCAGAAGGGATATGCAAGCGGTATGTTAGATGATGTCCTGTTTGCTCCGATCGTTCTCGTTGTTATTGTAACGACGCTGATCACCCCGATTCTCTTAAAGCTTGTCATGAAAGACAATGATTCTGAGAAAGCTGCTGCATAGGGGCATAGAACAGATATTATAAAATCAGGATTTAAGAAGCCGTCACTTTTGTGGCGGTTTCTTTTTTCACTCTATAGGCTATGTGAGTTTATTGCTTCTTTTGCAAAAAACAGTTAGAATAGACACAGAAAAAAGAAATGAGGAGATTGCAATGTTACAGGATCTGCAGGAAATATCAGATGGAAAAATATATGGCTGCAATGATATGGTTCGGGCGGCGTGCGGAGACTGCGCGGGATGCCATGCCTGCTGTGAGAAAATGGGGACATCCATTGTGCTTGATCCCTGTGATATATGGCGTCTGACGACCGTGACCGGGAAAAATTTTGAGCAGCTGCTTGCCGATACGATAGAGCTGCAGGTAGTGGACGGCGTGATTCTTCCGAACCTGAGGATGGACGGAGAAAAAGAGCAGTGTGTGTTCTTGAATGAACAGGGAAGATGCAGGATCCACGCAATGCGTCCAGGGTTGTGTCGGGTATTTCCGCTTGGCAGAATCTATGAGGAAGACAGAATCCGCTATTTTCTGCAGATGGATGCCTGTCAGAAGCCCGGGCGCAGCAAAGTGAAGGTTGGAAAATGGCTCGATACTCCGCAGATGGAACGATACGAACGGTTTCTGCTGGACTGGCATGCCATACGGAAACAGTTGGAGAAGCAGATGAAAGACGGAATTGGTGAACAGGAGGCAAAGACGATCAACATGTTTTTGTTAAATCTGTTTTTTATAAAACCATATGAACCGGAGCAGGACTTCTATGAACAGTATGAGGAGAGAAGAGCGATGGCCGGTCAGGCAGGGTTAAAATAAACTGCGGATAATGTATGGCAGGAGATGGAAGTATGATAATCGACAGAGGATTGGATCAGAAAGGAACAGATGCGAATATTGGAACCAGCCGCGTCAATCTCACGCAGCGTTATGTGGAATCCGTCAAATACAATGGTCTGGGGGATTTTACCGAAGAATTGCGTGAGGAAGCAGACTACCGGAAGCGCATTGAAAAGATTTTCTCGGAAATTCATATGACTGGGGAGACGTATGCGGATCTACAGCCAGAGGCATTGATGGAAGCCTACTGGCAGGGAGAGGAAATGATATCGCGTTACTACTGGGCAAAGAGGCGGGACACGGACGACATTATCTGGGTGCGTGTGGACGTGAGGATTGTACCGCAGCTGGATACGGGAGATTTGTTTGCCTTTTACAATAACTGGGATGTCACGCATGAGAAAAACCGTGACCGTATGATGCAGCTGATCATTGAGTTCGACTATGATTATGTGGAATACATCTGTCTGCAGAATGGTCATTTCGAGATTATGGCGCAGGAAAAAAGTTCCATGTGTCCGAGCGCCAGAGGAACAGACTACGATGCGGATATCCGTGATTATCTTACAAGAGTCGCAGTGACGGATCAGCTGGAAGCACACATCCGGGCAATGCAGACAGAGGAAATCCGTCGTAACCTTGAGGCAGAGCCACTTTACATACAGGAAATTGATGTGAGAGAGTCTGATGGCTCAGTGCGGCGTAAAATGATCCGTTATACCTATATGGATAAGCAGATGGGGACGGTATTCAAAAGCTGTGTGGACATCGAAGACATCGTAACGGAGGAGAAGAAGAAGCAGGAACGTCTGGAGCGGGCAATTGAGGAAACAGAGCGGGCGAATTGCGCCAAGAGTGAATTCCTGGCCCATATGAGTCATGACATCCGGACACCTATGAATGCGATTATTGGCATGACATCCGTTGCAAGGCAGGAATGTCAGGATGACACGATCTGCGGATATCTGGATAAAATCAAATCCTCAAGTGAGTTTCTGCTCGGACTGATCAATGATATGCTGGATATTTCACGTATAGAGAGCGGTAATCTGAACCTGAAGTCGGAGCAGATGAGCAGAAAGACGTTTGGAACGGCAATCAATACCACGATCGGCCCGCTGATGGAGCAGAAAAACATTACGTTCCAGTGTGATCTGCAGCATATGGAAGAAATGATATACACTGATGCGGTGCGGTTCAAGCAGATTTTCTTCAATCTGCTGTCCAATGCAGCAAAATACACGCCAGAGGGCGGAAATGTGTGGCTTCTGACCGAAAGGCTTCGCACGGAAGGAAACGTTGAATGGGTGCGTTTTACGGTGCGGGATAGTGGAATCGGTATGAGTGAGGAATTCCTGGAGCATGCGTTTGAACCGTTTTCGCAGGAGGGTAACCGCACGCTTGCCCTGCAATGGCAGGGAACCGGTCTTGGACTTGCGATCGTAAAGAAACTGGTGGTCATGATGCACGGCACGATTGAAATTCACAGTAAATTAGGAGCGGGTACCGGGGTAATCCTCGATCTGCCGCTTACGATCTCGGGCATCGATGCTCCGGAAAAAATGCCACAGGCAGTCATGGCAAAACAGAACCTGGAAGGCAGACGGGTGCTTCTGGCAGAGGACAATGAGATCAATACTTTTGTGGCCAGACGTATTCTGGAATCAAGGGGAATTATTGTGGAACATGCGGAAAATGGAAAAAGAGCGGTGGAAATGGTGGAGCAGAATCCGGAGGGATATTTTGACGCAATCGTGATGGATATCCGGATGCCGGTGATGAGCGGACTGGAGGCAGCCAGACAGATCCGGGCAATGAGCCGGACGGATGCACAGACTGTGCCCATAATTGCTATGACGGCCAATGCCTATGAGGAAGATGTCAGCCAGTCGTTGGCGGCCGGGATGAACGCTCATCTTGCAAAGCCGATCGAACCGCAGGTGATTCTGGATACACTTGCGGGGTATATAGGCAGTAAGAACTAGAAAGTTGCACTGTAAATAGAAAAAGAAAGGCATGCATTTCGTCGGAATGTCGATGTAAAAGTTGTGATACTGTTGCTATAATAAGTTCCGATGAGAGGAGACGGCAGGATGAAGCATTTGAAACAATTTTTGATTATTTTACTTTTTTCATTTCTTGGAGAAGGATTAAAGGCATTGCTTCCACTTCCGGTACCGGCAAGCATCTATGGACTGGTATTGTTGTTTGCGGCACTGGAGCTTGGAATAATAAAACTCTCTGCAGTGGAAGATGCAGGGAAATTTTTGATAGAGATCATGCCGGTGATGTTTATTCCGGCGGGGGCGGGGCTGGTCGAGTCCTGGAGCGCTTTAAAGCCGATCTGTGTGCAGGTGGTTGTGATCATGTTTGTATCCACGATTGTGGTTATGGTGATTTCGGGAAGAGTGACACAGTTTGTAATTCGCAGAAACAGAAAGGCATAAGGAAATGAGGGAATTTTTAAATCAGTCTGTATTTTTTGGTGTGGCAATCAGTGTATTAACCTATGAACTGGGAGTATTTTTGAAAAAGAAGCTGAAGTGGCCGATATGTAATCCACTTTTAATTTCGATCGTCGCGGTGATCATTTTTCTGGTCGCGTTTGATATTCCTTACGAGAGTTATAACGCGGGAGCAAAATATCTGAGCTATCTTCTGACGCCGGCAACGGTCTGTCTGGCGATCCCGCTCTACGAGCAGGTGGAGCTTTTGAAAAAACATTCCAAGGCAATCGTGCTTGGATTGATCTCCGGTGTGATTACGAGTCTTGTGTGTGTGCTTGTACTGGCACTGTTGTTTCATTTTGATCATGCGCAGTATGTGACGCTTCTGCCGAAATCCATCACGACCGCGATCGGCATGGGAATATCGGAGGAGCTTGGCGGTTATGTGACCATCACGGTTGCTGTGATTATTATTACCGGAGTGATTGGCAATATGCTGGCGGAGACGGTCTGCCGTATATTTAAGATTGAGGAGCCGGTGGCAAAGGGAATTGCAATCGGAGCGTCATCCCATGCGGTTGGTACAGTCAAGGCGATGGAGATAGGAGAGATCGAAGGTGCGATGAGCAGTCTTGCCATTGCGGTTGCGGGACTTCTGACAGTTGTGCTGGCACCGGTATTTGCAGGAATTATGTAGCACGCGGTCTGCCTGCCCTATATGCAGATCATTATGCACCAGGATCTTATATCTGACATAAGATAAAGAGAGAAAACAAAGAAGTGGAATCTTTATGTATTGTCAGAATAGAATGGTACACACCGTGCAGGAGGGGGATTCACTGTATCGCCTTGCGAGACAGTACCACACAACCGTCACGGAACTGATACTCGGAAATCCGGGGGTAAACCCCTACAACCTGCAGGTAGGAATGAAGCTCTATGTCTGCCCGGGGGAAAGCTACGTACCGCCCCAGGGAGGCAGCGCAAACACCGGGAACACGGGAAACAGCGGAAGCACCGGGAACACCGGTAATGCTGGAAATGGTGGAAATACCAGTAATGCCGGCGTGGGCGGAAACATCGGTATCGGAGTGGTGATTCCGGGTGGACAGCGCCCGGGCGGAAATCAGACAGCGGGAGAGAGGCAGAATTCAGTGAATCAGCTGTTTGAGACAATGCGTCTGGCGTGGCTGGAACTGATCTACTGGACACGGATGTATATGATGAGTGTGGATTCCGGGGCAGATGCAAAAGAGCAGTATGCAGTGGAGGGACGCCTGTTGGAAACTGCAGATGCAATCACGGATGTTTTTGCAGAGCGGCTGCCGGTAGCTGTCACAAGACAGCTGCGCAATCTGCTCGTGGAACATGTGGAGATGACGGGGCAGATCATCCGCACGTTAAAATCCGGGGATAAGGAGAATTATGAACAGCAGATCCGGGAGTGGTATGCTAATGCGAATCAGATCGCAACACTTCTCGCTGACCAGAATCCCTACTTTGCAGGAAAAGAGACGAGGAATCTTCTGTTGAATTATCTGGATATGACGCGCGAGATTATAGAACATCAGATGAACGGTGAGTATGACCAGAGCATTGATACCTTCCGGGATTTAAGTGATCTGGTGCTGGAACTCGCTGATTATCTCGCAAGAGGACTTCTGGCGCGCTGATGTGCTTTGCAAACGGGCGGTGCCTCTTGTGCATCGCCTTTCTGGTACTATTTGCGGCGCTGCTGATCCTGGCAGTAGTGCACAGAGTGCGGGCGAAGAAAAAAGTTCTTGCATTGACTCCCGGGGAACGGGTGCGGCTGCTCAATGAACTGGCGGAACCCTTTGGATTTGCTTATCTGCCGTCGGAAGATATTTTTACCTCAAGGCTGGATGCCTGGCAGCGTGACAAGGGATATGAGGCGAAATATGATACCATGACGGTGGGTGCCGGGATGGTGATTGACGCATTTCCCGTGTACTTTAATTATGAGGGAAGAACCTGGCTGGTGGAATTCTGGAAGGGACAGTACGGGATCAACACCGGCGGAGAGGTCGGAATTTACCATGCGAAGGGCGTGATTCCGCCGCACGCCTATCACACGGCGCATTTTGAAGCGGTATCGGATGCAGAACTCCCGAGAATCTGCAGCTGTCTGGATACGGCAGAGGAAACGTTTTATGAAATCTGTGCCAGACACTGGTGGCTCACCGGCTTTCGGATGGGCGTGTATACAAAACCGTCGCGCCTCAGACTTGCCACGACGCTGATTTTCCCAGAGCAGGAGATGGCGCTGGCGTTCTGGGAAGGTCTCCACAAAACCGGAAAACCGCGCAGCCTTTTTCGCATCTGCGGAAGAGAAGTCAGTGTGCGGATGAATTTTTCGGAGGAACACGGATTGATTCCGGGAATCTGCAGAAGCGTGGTGCTTCTCTGGAACAGGCTGCTGTGCAGAGGATTTAGGGTCGTGACATACCCGTGGAAACGGACGGCGGACAGAATGGTATTTCTATATTATCTGCTTCCGGGATGGTTTCGGAAGATTCTGGTGCTTTCGGGCGGGCGATGCAAACCGCGCTGCAGGACCAGGAAACCGCACAGATCATGTCGGGGCAGGTGAAAACATGGGATGTTATCGAAGGATTGACAGGGCATTGGAACATGCCCTGCACCTTCCGCTTGGCACGGGCAGCCGCTATGTGGTGATCAGTGACTGCCACAGAGGGGAAGGGACAACAAATGACAATTTCCTGAAAAACGCGTACCTGTACGAGGCGGCGATGGAACATTATATAAAGAGAGGATTCTTCTATCTGGAACTGGGGGACGGGGAGGAACTCTGGGAAAACCGCTGCATGGACCGGATTGTGCACTATCACGAGACCGTGTATGAGATGTTTGCTTGTCTGCAAAGCCGGAATGCGCTGTGCCGCATCTATGGAAACCACAATATGGAGCTGAGAAAAATCCTGCCGGAGGCGATTATATTAGATAATTGCGAGGGCGGAAGGGATGTCTGCATGATTCACGGGCATCAGGCGGATTTTTTTAATTCTGTGTGCTGGAGGCTCTCCAGAGCTCTGGTGCGCTACGTGTGGAAACCGTTGGAGCGCTCCGGCGTGAATGATCCCACGAGTGCGGCGCGCAATTATAAAAAGGCGGTCCGGTATGAACAGTGCCTGGCGGGCTGGACCAGACTTCACGACCGTTATCTGATTGCCGGCCATTCACACAGACCGAGACTGCCGGAAAACGGGGAGCTGTATCTGAATGCGGGAAGCTGTGTGCATCCCGGGTGCATCACTGCCATCGAACTGGAACAGATGCAGATGACGCTTGTGAAATGGAAGGTGGCGACGCGCCCGGACATGACCATGTATGTGGTACGTGAGAAGCTTGCCGGACCGGTTGCCATTTTGTAGGAAAAACGCGATTTTTCAAAAAAATCATTTGACGGAACCGCCATTTATGATAATATATATATCGTTATATTAAATCGTTAAAGCGAGGACGGAAGCGTCCCTGACGATAGCTGGTAATTGGAGGAGCAGAAAAATGATTAAAGTTGTGAAGTTTGGCGGTAGCTCTCTGGCAAGTGCGGAACAGTTTGCAAAAGTGGGGAAGATCATTCAGGCGGACAAGGAAAGACGTTATGTAGTGCCGAGTGCCCCGGGAAAACGCAATGCCAAGGACACCAAGGTCACAGATATGTTATATGCCTGTTATGCGCTGGTGGAGGCAGAGGAGGATTTCCGCGTGCCGCTGATGAAGATCAAGGACCGCTATGACACAATTATCAATGGACTGAATCTGAAGCTGTCACTGGAGGAAGAATTCAAAAAGATCAGTGAGAACTTTAAAAATAAAGCGGGGGTTGACTATGCGGCGTCCCGCGGCGAATATCTGAACGGTATTATTATGGCGAATTACCTTGGCTACGAGTTTGTGGATGCGGCAGAGGTGATTTCCTTCGAGGAGGACGGAACTTTTGACGCGGAGAAGACCAATAAGGTGCTGGCAGAGCGTCTGGAGAAATGCGAGCGTGCGGTAATTCCGGGATTCTACGGGGCACTGCCGGACGGAACGATCAAGACCTTTTCCAGAGGCGGTTCCGACATCACGGGATCCATCGTGGCGCGTGCGGTACATGCCACCTGCTATGAGAACTGGACAGACGTGTCAGGCTTTCTCATTGCAGATCCGCGCATCATTAAGGATCCGCAGCCGATCAAGACGATCACATACCGTGAGCTGCGCGAGCTTTCCTATATGGGCGCCAGCGTGCTTCACGAGGACGCAGTGTTTCCGGTGAGAAAAGCGGGAATTCCGATCAACATCCGCAATACCAACGCGCCGGATGATGAGGGAACCTGGATCGTGGAGAGCACCTGCCATCAGTCGAAATACACCATTACCGGCATTGCCGGCAAAAAAGGTTTTGTCTCCGTCAATATTGATAAAGATATGATGAACTCCGAGGTGGGATTCGGGAGAAAAGTATTGTCCGCGTTTGAGGAGAACAATATCTCATTCGAGCATATGCCGTCCGGCATCGACACGATGACGATCTTCGTTCACCAGCCGGAATTCGAGGGCAAGGAACAGGCAGTGATTTCGGCAATTCACCGTCTGGCAAAACCGGACAGTATCGAGCTGGAGGGTGATCTGGCGCTGATCGCGGTTGTGGGACGCGGCATGAAGTCGACCAGGGGAACGGCAGGCCGTATCTTCTCGGCACTGGCACATGCAAACATCAATGTCAAGATGATCGATCAGGGATCTTCTGAGCTTAATATTATTATCGGTGTGAGCAACGCGGATTTTGAACCGGCGATCCGTGCGATCTATGACATTTTCGTGGAGACCCAGCTCTAAGATTAAGATATGAAGAACGACAAGCACGAGCGAAATGAATTACAGCGTATGATGGAAGGCAGGGCTGCCCACATGATTGTGGCTGCAGTCACTGTCTTTTTGTGCACACTGACATTGTTTGAGTTTGTAGCGCTTAAGATGGAGTGGAATGTGTCTGCACTGGCGGTGCTAAGCGGCGACAATGGACTGTGGACCAGGGAGTACCAGCGGGAAGAACTGGTGATGGACGGCAGCACGGAAAACATTCTGCTCGCAGACGATGGAGAGACACCGCTTACAGGAAGCAGTGAGAATGCCAAAACGGATGCGGAGGAAAATGGCAGCGGCGGGATGGTGCAGACCGGTGAGAATGCAGGGAACGGGGAAGACTTGCAGGTGGAAGGGACAGAAGCGGTGCGGCAGGATGAGACTGAGACGCCGGATGTAAGTGGAACCGGAAAAGCGGAAGCGGATGTTAAGGAGACGCAGACACCGGAATTTTCGTATTATATCCGCATCAACCGCAAGCAGAACTGCGTCACGATCTACACCCAGGATGAGGAGGGGGAGTATACGGTACCCTATAAGGCAATGGTGTGCTCGACCGGACTTTACAACGCAACGCCGCGCGGAACTTACCAGATTTCCACCAAGTATCTGTGGCGGGAACTCTATGGCGGTGTGTATGGGCAGTACGCGACGCGGATTCACGGGGGAATCCTGTTCCATTCTGTGCCCTATTACAAGCGCGCAAAGGATACACTCTGTACGGACAAGTATAACAAGCTGGGACAGCAGGCGTCGATGGGTTGCGTAAGACTGACGGTGGAGGATGCAAAATGGATTGCGGAGAACTGCCCGGAAGGCACTACGGTTGAAATATACGACGGGGAAGACCCGGGGCCGCTCGGGAAACCGGAGGCACAAAAACTGGATAAATCAGATCCGGACTGCCACTGGGATCCGACTGATCCGGATGAGGAAAATCCCTGGCAGCAGACGGAGACGTCCGTGACGGAGAGCGAGCAGGAAAAACAGATAAAATAGAAAAAATAGAACGACGAAGGCGACATCCTATTCATTTGAATCGATGTCGCCTTCTAAACTATCTCGTCCATGGGACTGTACCTCTCTTTTCTTTTTTTGCTCTCTCTTTCGGACTTCTTCGTTTCCTTCGTACCTTTGTATCACTCTTCTTATGACGGTGGATATCGCATCATATCTGATTAACTCATCTGATACTGATTCCTCTTTCCATGATTTGGATTGTCACGTGTGTTCTTCGGGAGTTAGAAAAAAACGAATGCAATTACGTTTTCGGTGGTCTGTACCTCTCTTTCCTTAATATCGTTTTGGGTAAATCGTTACGTTTCTGGTGGCTTGTACCTTCCTTTCCTTCGATTTCGTTTTCCTTTCTTTTTGTTGTCTTTATTCTATCTGATATATGAGAAAAAGTCAAGCATAAAATGAGAAAATTATAATAAAAAATATTTAAAAACAATAAACAAAGAATGAATATAAAAATATTCTGAAAATATAGATGCAATAGATATAATATATATTTTTCGTAAAATACATGTAAATGCTTCGTTGTGACAGAAGAGCGTGCGCTTCATATAATAAAGAGAAGGGAGCGTAATTCTATGAATAGACAGACCATACTTCTCATCAGTGACATGCGCCAGGTCTATCTGGCGGAGATTATGACCAAAAGAGGACTCAACGTACGCTGCCTGGATATCAGAAACAGCGGGACGGTAAAAGAACAGCTCGAGAAGTTGAAAAGTTTTCTGGCGGAGGCGGATATGCTGATCCTTCCGATTCCGGTGACAAAGATACCGGAACAGAAAATGCTGAACGATATATTGAATAAAAACCTGACGAACGATACGCTGGTGCTTGGAGGCTGCTTCTCCACAGAACAGCAGGAGCTTTTGGAGCGCCGGGACATTCACTATCTGGATTTTATGGGAGATGAGATTGTGACGGAAGAAAATGCAGTGGCGACGGCGGAGGGCGTGATCGCGGAGCTTGTGAACCACAGCCCTTATAACATTGAGGAGGCAAAAATTATCGTCACCGGTTACGGCTGCTGCGGCAGAGCGGTGGCTGCGAGGCTGAAAGCGCTCGGCGCGCGCGTGACAGTCCTGGCAAGAAGAAGGGAAGTGCGCAAACTTGCCAAGAAGGATGGATTTTATGCCGCGGATTTTGCGTTTGGACCGGAGGAAGCGATGGGGGCGGCAATGCTGGTCAACACGGTTCCGGCACCTGTGGTTACAGGTGCGATCATCCGCGAACTGCCGCGGGATGCATATATTTTAGACATCGCGTCCAAACCGGGCGGTACGGATTTTGCCTGCGCCAGAGAGTGCGGCATCCGTGCGGATCTGGCACTTGGACTTCCGGGAAAATATGCGCCGAAGGAGAGCGCCTATATTCTGGACCGGGCGGTGGAGAGATTCGTGCGAAAGGAGCATGAAATGTGATGGATTTTTCCAATTATAATATCGGGCTTGGAATTACCGGTTCGTTTTGTACGTTTGCGAAAGCAAGAAAAGAAATACAGCGGCTGTGCGATATGGGCGCCAATGTGGTGCCGGTTTTTTCATTTAATGCGCAGACGTGTGACACGCGGTTCGGAAGTGCGAAAGATTATGTGGACGGAATCTGCGAGATTACCGGAAATGAGGGCATCCGTACCATCTGTGCGGCGGAGCCGATCGGACCGAATAATTTTCTGGACATCATGGTCATTGCGCCCTGCACCGGAAATACGGCGGCAAAACTCTGCAACGGAATCACGGATACGCCGGTGCTGATGGCGACCAAGGCGCATATGCGCAACGGTAAGCCGCTTGTGATTGCCATCTCGACGAACGATGCGCTCGGCGCCAGCTTTAAGAATATTGGAATGCTGATGAATATGAAAAATATTTATTTCGTTCCGTTCGGGCAGGACAACTGCAAGAGCAAGCCGAACTCCATGATCGCAAAAATGGAGCTCCTGCCGGACACAATCGAGGCGGCGCTCGCCGGCAAACAGATCCAGCCGATTCTGCAGACCCCGACGTAACGCAGATCTGACGGAGCCGGGCGGAGACAGAGACGGAAAATGCCGGGGACGTTTTATTATGCAAAAAATCAGAGCATCTTATGTTCCGGCCGCTTCTGGCAGGGGCGGATTTTGCGATTAGAAATGCCGCCTCCGTTACAGCCGGAACATTGAGCGCTCGGTTTCTACTCCTGCAACTTAGTCCACAAAAATCAATACGCCTGTCCCGGGACAGGCGCGTTTTGCGTTTACAGGTGTTTCCTTACGCCTGCTTGGATGCCTCGTAGGCTTCGCGACAGGCCTTAGCCAGCTGATCGCCGCAGGAAGTCGGGCGTCCGTTGCAGGAGATGCCGCCGATTTTCTCCTCAACCTGCTCAACGGTAAGACCCTCGACGAGCTTCGGAATCGCCTGAAGATTGCCGTTGCAGCCGCCGGTGAACTTTACATTATGCACGATGTTGCCCTCTAATTCAAGATCAATCTGTGTGGAGCAGGTGCCCTTGGTCTTATATGTGTATGTCATTTTGAAATCCTCCTTTATTGAAAAAATATATCGTTCAGATCACTTTTGAGTATAACATGGAACCGGAAGTGTGCAAGAAAAATTTGCAGTAAAGCGGCAGTTAATAAAAAATTTACAATTCTTTTACGCCTGTTTTTATTGTGGTGGTGCTGGAAAAGTGTTACAATAACAATATTGTGCGGGGTCATACCCTTTTGCAGGAGTCCCGCAGGAGAATGGATTTTGACACAGTTTTGTGTAAAAACAGGAGTAGGAGCTTTTTATGAGTGCAATAACGAAGATCTTCGGAACCCACAGCGAGCGTGAGTTAAAGCGGATTTACCCGCTTGTCGACAAGGTGGAATCTTACCGCGAGGCGATGGGAGCACTTTCCGATGAAGAATTAAAGAACAAGACGAAGGAATATAAGGAGAGACTGGAGAACGGCGAGACGCTGGACGATCTTCTTCCGGAGGCATATGCGACGGTGCGTGAGGCGGCGAAGCGTGTGCTCGGCATGGAGCATTATCGTGTGCAGATTATTGGTGGTATCATTCTCCACCAGGGACGTATCGCTGAGATGAAGACCGGTGAAGGTAAGACTCTGGTATCGACACTGCCGGCATACTTAAATGCACTTGAGGGCAAGGGCGTGTGCATCGTCACAGTCAACGACTATCTGGCAAAGCGTGACTCTGAGTGGATGGGACAGGTCCATGAATTCCTGGGACTGAAAGTCGGCGTGGTTTTGAACGAGATGACGAATGATGAGCGCCGGGATGCTTATAACTGTGACATTACCTACGTGACAAACAATGAGCTTGGCTTTGATTATCTGCGTGATAACATGGTAATCTATAAGGAACAGCTGGTGCAGCGCGGACTGCATTTTGCCATCATCGATGAGGTCGACTCGGTATTGATTGATGAGGCGCGTACACCGCTCATCATTTCCGGACAGAGCGGCAAATCCACCAGACTGTATGAGGCATGCGATATTCTGGCGTGCCAGATGAAGCGCGGTGAGGATATGCCGGAGTACTCCAAGATGGATGCTATCATGGGCGTGGAGCAGGAGGAGACCGGAGACTTCATCGTAAACGAGAAGGATAAGGTGGTCAGCCTGACACAGGATGGTGTGAAGAAGGTTGAGCAGTTCTTCAAGATAGAGAACCTGGCTGATCCGGAGAATCTGGAGATTCAGCATAACATTATTCTGGCGCTGCGCGCACACAACCTGATGTTCCGCGACCAGGATTACGTGGTGAAGGACGACCAGGTTATGATCGTCGATGAGTTTACCGGACGTATCATGCCGGGACGCCGTTATTCAGACGGACTTCATCAGGCGATTGAGGCGAAGGAGCATGTGAAGGTCAAGAGAGAGAGCAAGACTCTGGCAACGATCACATTCCAGAACTTCTTTAACAAGTTTGAGAAGAAAGCAGGTATGACCGGTACCGCATTGACGGAGGAGAAGGAGTTCCGCGACATCTACGGCATGGACGTCGTCGAGATCCCGACCAACCGCCCGATCGCCCGTATCGATCATCATGATGTTGTATACAAGACAAAGAATGAAAAATACAAGGCGGTTGTGGAGGAAGTGGTAAAATCCCATGAAAAGGGACAGCCGGTACTTGTCGGTACCATCAATATCGATACTTCCGAGCTGATCAGCGGCATGCTGAAGCGCGAGGGAATTCCGCATACGGTATTGAACGCAAAGTTCCATGAAAAAGAGGCTGAGATTGTAGCCGGTGCCGGACAGCATGGAGCGGTGACGATCGCGACCAACATGGCAGGACGTGGTACCGATATTAAGCTGGATGATGAGTCGAAGGCTGCAGGCGGTTTGAAGATCATCGGTACAGAGCGTCATGAATCCAGACGTATTGATAACCAGCTGCGCGGTCGTTCCGGACGTCAGGGAGATCCGGGTGAGTCCCAGTTCTTCATTTCTCTTGAAGACGATCTGATGCGTCTGTTCGGTTCTGAGAAGCTGATGGACATTTTCAATGCACTCGGTGTTCCGGAAGGTGAGCAGATCCAGCATAAGATGCTGACATCTGCGATTGAGAAAGCGCAGAAGAAGATCGAGGGCAACAACTTCGGTATCAGAAAGAATCTTCTTGAGTATGATCAGGTTATGAACGATCAGAGAGAGATTATCTACAAGGAGCGCCGCCGCGTACTGGACGGAGAGAACATGCGCGATGCGATTTTCAAGATGATCACGGATCGTGTGGAAAATTGTGTAGATACCTGTATTTCTTCTGATATTCCGAAGGAAGAGTGGGATCTGAATGAACTGAACCAGCTGATCCTCTCCATGATTCCGATGCAGGCAGTGACGCCGGAGGACGTGGACAGCGTTAAGAATAATAAGGAACTGAAGCATCTGTTAAAGGAGCGTGCAGTGAAGCTGTATGAGGCGAAGGAGACGGAGTTCCCTGAGCCGGAGCAGTTCCGTGAACTTGAACGTGTCGTTCTCCTGAAGGTGATCGACCGCAAGTGGATGGATCACATTGATGATATGGATCAGCTTCGTCAGGGTATCGGACTGCAGTCCTACGGACAGAGAGATCCGCTTGTCGAGTACAAGATGGCAGGATTTGACATGTTCGACGAGATGACGGCGAGCATTCAGGAGGATACGATCCGGCTACTGTATCATGTGAAGATTGAGCAGAAGGTTGAGCGTGAGCAGGTAGCGAAAGTGACCGGAACGAACAAGGATGAGTCTGCGACGAACACGCCGAAGAAGCGTGCTGCGGCAAAGGTATATCCGAACGATCCGTGTCCGTGTGGAAGCGGCAAGAAGTACAAGCAGTGCTGCGGCAGAAACGCAGCGCAGTAGGAGTGCTGCAAACGGCAGACTGCAATGACGGGCGGACGGCAGAACGCTGTTTATCCGGCAGAAAAGTCGACAGAACAGCATAAGGAAGAGAGAGCATTTCAGGTAGATAATTTTTGCCGGGAATGCTCTTTTTGCATATTTTCATCTGTATGCAGAAAAATACATACAGAGTGCATTTTTGGGTGGCAATTTCCAGAAATCTGATTTATAATTCATACCAAACAGGTAGAATATGAGACGGCAGACTGCCGGACAGAAGGAGGAACACTATGTACAACGTAAGAAAAGTGACTGAGGATATTGTTTGGGTTGGAGCCAGTGACAGAAGACTGGCGCTGTTTGAAAATATATTTCCAATTCCGCGCGGGGTATCCTACAACTCTTATGTATTATTGGATGAGAAGACGGTACTTTTGGATACAGTCGATGCGTCCGTGGCGGGACAGTTTTTTGAAAATCTGGAGCATGTGCTCGACGGACGGAAACTGGATTATCTGATTGTCAATCACATGGAACCGGATCACTGTGCGATGATCGGGGATCTGGTGCGCCGTTATCCGGAAGTGCAGGTGGTCGGAAACACCAAGACATTTGGAATGATAAAACAGTTCTTCGGAACGGATTTCGCGGAGAGAGCCGTGACGGTAAAAGAGGGAGATACGCTTGCAACCGGTGCGCATACATTGCACTTTGTGATGGCGCCGATGGTACACTGGCCGGAGGTAATGGTAACCTATGATGAGAAGGACAAGGTGCTTTTTGCTGCGGACGGATTCGGAACGTTTGGCGCATTGAACGGCAATATTTTTGCGGATGAAGTCGATTTTGACCGCGACTGGCTGGATGATGCCAGAAGATATTACACGAACATTGTCGGAAAGTACGGTGCATCGGTGCAGGCATTGTTAAAGAAAGCCTCCGGGCTGGAGATCGCAGTGATCTGCCCGCTCCACGGACCGATCTGGAGGGAGAATCTGGGCTATATTCTGGAAAAATATCAGAAGTGGAGCACCTATGAGGCGGAGGATCAGGCGGTTGTGATTCTGTATGCAACCATGTACGGTAACACGGCATCGGCGGCGGATGCGCTTGCAGGAAGACTTGCGGCAAAGGGCGTGAAGAAGATTGCCGTTTATGATGTCTCGAACACCCATGTGTCGGAGCTCATCAGTGAGATCTTCCGCGCAAGCCATGTGGTGTTTGCGGCGCCGACTTACAACGGAGGCATCTATCCGGTGATGGAGAACCTGCTCGCCGACATGAAAGCGCTTGCCGTCCAGAACAAGACCGTAGCATTGATGGAGAACGGCACCTGGGCACCGACGACGGCAAAGCAGATGAGAGAAAAGCTGGCGGAACTGAAAAATGTGACGATCCTGGATACACAGATCACCATAAAATCGGCGATGGCACCGGAGCAGGAAGGACAGCTTGAGGCACTTGCGGATGCGCTTGCTGCAAGCATGGACAATCAGTAATTGTGTTACTGACTTTATCATTGTGTTTTGTGGGAAGCAAAGACTTTCTCATATAAATAACGGATAACAAAAGAAGAAATAGCGCGATCGTTTCAGGATCGCTGGTTGGGAAAAAGGCACCTGTTTACTTGTACAAAGTGATATGTACGAAGTGGATGGGTGTCTTTTCCTGCTTTATAAGAAAATGCATTCTGTGGAGAGAACTCTTTTTATAACAAAAGCGAACATTTGTTTGCAATTGAAAAAAGATGTGATATAATGTGCATATGCAATGAGCAGTGCCAGACGTGACGGCTGCGATATATGTCTGCTTGCAGGCTATATATCGCAGATGTTGCGGATGATAGGGCGAATGCCCGTCAGTCCGGAAAATCTATGATTTTTCGGACGAGCACTGCGGGTATGAACAGAGACGGTTGCGCATGCTTGCATGCGGCAGACGGATATGCGCCATGTGAACGCGCCCGCGAGTCCGGGGAACCGGAGGTTTCACGGACTTTTGCCGGAGCGTAATATGAACGTGATATTTTTGAGGGGCTTATCACTGGGATAGAGGAACTTTGAAATGTGGACAATACAACGAATGGACGAAATGGATGATGGAGATGAGGAACGCTTGCCGGGTGAGCCGATGATGACAGCGGTTACGTTGGAAAGTGATCTGGGAGAAATACTTCAATTTCAAATGCCTCACAACTGGTTGCTTATGCAGGGATTACAAGAAGGAGAAGAGTGGCCTGAGGACATCGAGGAGGAGGATTCAGAAGCGTTAAAAGCGCGGGAACAGGCAGCGTGGATGGAAAATTATTATCATGCGTTGCAGGAACTTGAGGGGGAAGAAGAGCAATGTAAGCATGGGGCAGAGGGATAAATCGGAATTTGACGAAGGAGGTTGATTGTATGAAAAAGTTGATAGCATTAGTTTTAGCAGTGGTTTGTGTGCTTGGCTTGGTTGGGTGCAACAACAAGACAGTCAATATTGATTTACCTTTTGAGGTAGGTGATGTTGAAAATATAGAAATGTATCACTTTGTTGGAGCACCTGTGTCAGCAGAAAAGAAGGTCATTGTTGCCGAAGAAACCATAAAGAACTTGTATGATATGTTTGAGGGGCTATCCTTGGAACTCAAAGAAGTAGAGGAAACCGCTGGAGCAGAGATAACCAGTTTCAGATTTAACCTTTCTGATGGAACAAGTTATGAACTGATTTATGGCTGCTATGGAGTAAAGACAGGCAATCTGAAATCTTCCACAGATAATTTTGAATACTTTACAAGTGCAGATATTAGCTCTTATTGGAGCAACACTGACTTAGAGGCAGTTCCCGTTGAAGAAAGCGAGTTGCCAAACTAAGCAGAACAATTCCTGTTTTTGAAATTGAGAAATCGGAATTTGGAGGTACACGATGATAATAAAAATTGTTACAATTTCACTGATGGCAGTGTTCTACATCTGCTATTTTGCAAAGCTGATTAGTCAGAAAAAGCAAGGCATAAAGACAGACCAATTAGGAAAAGGAAAAGAGGGATTTGTCAAATTTATAGAAGTAACTCTTAAAATAATCACATATTTGCTTCCTGTAATACAGATTATCAGTATTGTGTTTTATTCGGGAACAGCACATATTGTGACGCAATTTATAGGAGTTGTAATAACAATGTTCGGTGTACTTGCTTTTATTGTTTCTGTTACACAGATGAAGGAGAATTGGAGAGCAGGTGTGCAAAAAGAAGAAAAGACCAGTTTGGTAACAACGGGCATCTATTCTATTAGCAGAAATCCTGCATTTTTGGGTTTTGATTTAATGTATATAGGAATATTGTTTTCGTTCTGTAATTGGTTCCTTTGCTATGCCACAGGTTTTGCAGTGTTATTTTTTCATTTGCAGATAGTCAATGTAGAGGAAGATTTTTTGATAGAAGCATTCGGAAATGAGTACCTGCAATACAAATCAAAAGTATGCCGATATTTAGGAAGAAAAAGATAA
>ENA-UOOA01001129-UOOA01001129.1-human-gut-metagenome-genome-assembly--contig:-P61old-NODE-1129-length-45807-cov-8.191751_pt1 | contig 45807 bp, 35 predicted proteins | sample MGYA00242467_ERZ724014 | MGnify/ENA metagenome assembly ERZ724014 | reverse complement strand
TTCCTTTCCATCGGGCAGAGTGCGGACGGTTATGCGGTTCATCTCTCCGATTGTGTTTTCGACAATACCGATGCTGCGGAAAAAGGGGCTCTGGTTCTGACCGGCGGTTATATCTCCGGGAGTCTCGGAAATCTGCATGTGAAGAATCTCACTGTGGTTGATCCGCGTCCGGACAGCAGGATGTTCCGGTTTGATGACTGGAAATTTCACAGGCTTGAGAATCTGACGGGAGTGATGACTCATTCTTCCGGCAGTCGTTATGATTTGAGTTCCGCGGTAGGGCAGTCAAAGAAATCCGCTCCGGTGAAAAGTGCGGTGATCAATTTGAAACGGATTGTCCCGGCTTCCGGCGCTGTTGCCGAGGGGCAGAATGTGAAGCCTCTGCGGATGCGCTTTTCCGCGAAGTTCCTTCAGTATGCGAATGCCGGAGACGAGGTTGCTGTTACGGTTATTCCGTCTGCGATCGGGCGCTCTGCGGTACGTGTCATGTTCTCGCTTCATACTCCTTCTGGAAAACCTGCGGGAAATTGGGAGTTCACAGGCGATTCTCCAGACAGGACGATTCGTTTCAGAGCGAAAGAGAGTGGAATCTATCAGTTGACTTACAATAGCCCTCATGGAGTACAGCTTGTTTCGAAGCTGCCTGGAAACGGAGTGCTTGCCGTCAGCGCCGCAACCATGAATCATACTCCCGGAAGAATGTATTTTTATGTTCCTGCCGGGGTGAAGGAGGTTGCGCTGCGTGTCAGTGGAGAGAATGCGGATGAGTGGCTGAATGTCGATCTGCTGGACCCTGCGGGAAGAGTCGCGGCTTCTGAAAAGAAAGTCACGAAACCGACTCTGCTTCTGGCGGAACGGAACAATCCGGCTTCCGGTGAAGTGTGGTCCGTAAGGGTGAACTCGGCTGTGGATGATTACAATATTGCGGTTCTGGGGGATTCCGTTCCCGTCCTGAGCGCAACGCCGGACAGTGTTTTCCGGAACAGGTGAGAGGTCTGATGAAGAATCTCTGGATGTCTCCCGATCTGCCGTGGGCTCCTCCGCGGATTGTGGTATATCGCAACCGTTTCAAGGCGGAACGTGAACAGGAACTCGTCTTCGATTTCAGCGCGGATGAGTGCTGCCGGCTCTTTCTGAACGGGGAGCGTGTCGCGGACGGGCCCGAACGCGGAGATGCCCGGCACTGGTATTTTTCCCGTTTCCGGCTTGCTCTTGCCCCCGGCGACTATTGCCTGACGGCGCGGGTACTCTGTTTCGGTTCTGAACTTACTGCACATGCGCAGATGAGCGTCCGTCATGGATTGTTCGTGAAGGAATACTCCTCGCTTCTCGGTTCGTGGGAGTATCAGTTCGAGGAGGGACTTGCGTTCCGTAAGCCGTATCCCGACTGGGGGGTATATCCGCGTTTCGATGCGGACGGATGCAACCCGGAGATTCTTTCCGGCCGCGGCGGAGTCTGGCGCGGCGTCGCATTTTTTGAAGACAGCCGCGAACTGCATGAACCGGAACTGCCGCCGATGCGTTATGAACCTGAGCTGGCATATCACCGTATCGGGAACCGTTTTTATTTCGACGATTATGTGTGCGTCTGGACCGATTACGTATTTTCCGGTGAAGGCTGTGTGAAAATCCGCTGGGGTGAAAATCTTTATGACACTCCCGGATTGAACAGACGTTTGCAGGGCGACAAGGGAAAACGTGACGGCGGGTTTCTGAATTCGACATGCAACACGCTGAAACTTTCCGGCGGACGTTTCCGCTGGGTGGATTATCACTGGCACGCATTGCGCTGTCTTGAGATTGAGTGTTCCGGCTCCGTCGTTCCGGAGGAGGTTCATTTCCACCGGACCGGCTATCCGTTCCGCCGCGAATGGAGCGCGCATTCCTCGCTTCCGGCGCTGAACCGTCTGCTTGAGACGGCATACCGGACTCTGGAAGCGTGTTCCCATGAGACGTTCATGGACTGTCCCTATTACGAGCAGTTGATGTATATCGGGGATGCGCGTCTGGAGGCGCTTTCGGTTTATGTGACTTCGACGGATGCAAGGCTTGCCGGAAAAGCCCTGCGGATGCTGGCGCGTTCCCAGCAGGCGGACGGTCTGATTTTCTCTCGCTATCCCGCGCGTGTGGATCAGGTGATCCCGTCTTTTGCAATGATCTGGATTTCCATGCTGCATGATTATGCGCTCTGGCAGGATGACCCCGGCACCGTATACGAGCTTCTGCCGTGTGCGCGGCGCATTGCGGATTATCTGGAACTGCACCTGAAAGACAATCTGCTTTATTTCCCCGGATGGAATTTCATCGACTGGGTGGATTCCTGGCCGCACGGGGAACCCGCCGGATGTGAAAATGACGGAACCAATTCGATTTTGAATCTGTTTGCCGTAATTGCCCTGCGCCAGCTTGCCGGACTGGAAAAATATGCCGGAACGGAGGAGCACGGCAGGAGGTCTGCCATGCTTGCGGATCGCATTCTGGAATCCGTCCGGCGGCACTACTGGGATGAGGCGCGCGGGTTGTATGCAAATGATTTCGCACGGAAATATTATTCGGAACATGCCCAGTCGCTTGCTCTGATCATAGAACCCGACAGCAGGCTGGCGGAGACATTTTCCCATGTTTCGGGACTGGCGGAGTGCAGTATTTATTTTTCATTTTATTATTTGGACGCCTGTTACAGAAATCAGCTTGCCGGACTCTTTTTCAAACGTCTGGAACGGTATTTCGATCTGGAAAAAGAGGGGCTCAGAACGTTGCCGGAGGAGTTCCGCAATCCGCGTTCTGACTGTCATGCGTGGAGTTCCCATGTCCTTTATCACTATTTCGCATCCATTCTCGGAATCCGCCCGACTGCTTTCGGCAGACGGAAGATTGAAATCCGCCCGATGAAAGGCCCATTGTCTTTTGCAGAGGGGAAATCGCCGGTGCTGCCGTGATGTGATGAAAACATCCGCAATCCCGAACTGCCGCATTGCCCGCGCCCGTCCCGCGCGTAGGAACGTTCTTTCACTCCAGAGAGACGATTGCAGATGTCTTTCCGCCGGATGCCAGTTCCGTGATGCTGAATGTCGCTGTTCCGGCATCGAGGTTCAGGGGAATGTTGATCTTCTTTTCCAGCTCTCCTTTTTCATCCGTCGTGGCGTAGTCTTCGAATAGATTCCGCCCTGTTGCGGTTGCCAGCTTTATTTTGAGCGGAACCGGCATCCGCAGTGTTTTGCCGTCTGAGTCCCGGAGAGAGACCCGGAACGGAAATCCGCTGCCGCGTTTGATGCTCCGGGGACATTCCACTGCGAGCGATGCGATTCTTCTGTCTGCAACGAGAAAAATTCTGCCGTCATTGGTGGAAAAGTTTACAGGGACGATAATTCTTCCATCCCGTTTCTCAAACGGAACTTCTCTGCCGGAAAGCAGATCGTAAACAGCTGCGGCGTTGCGCGCAACATGAACCTTTCCTGCATTCGGGAGCCCTTGTTCCATGACATGGCGCCATTGACCGACATAATCGCCGTAGCCGCGTCTGTCATTGATAACAAACAGATAATCGGCATCCGTCGCGGAACGTACCCAGGTCAGGAGATCCGCGTGATCCGCCCCTGCATGGGAACGGTAAAACGGAGCCAGTTTTCCTGTCAGTTCCGCAGCGCTTTTCTGCATTGAGATTTTATCCTCATGAGCGATGCCGCTGCGTTTGACCGGCGTGATTCTGATATCCGGCAGGATTCCCGGGACGGCAAATTCGTCCGCCGCCACAATGCCGCCCCGCCGCTGGAATTCGCATATCTTCTCATAAACGGGGCGGGAGAGCACATCGCAGTGCGGCATGACAAGAACTTTTACCGTGTCCAGTCCCCCGTCCATGATATCCTCCTCATAAAGGACTCCCGGCTGGAGATTGGCGTAGTGAAGCATGACGTTGCAGTCGTAAATCCAGCCGCGCCAGCCCCATGAGCCTCTGCCTGCAAAGATGGTGGCGGGAAAACTTTCCAGCAGCGCGACTTCCATCCGGCGCTCCGGGATGCGGCGGAGCAGGGGACCCAGCGGCGTGAGCACATTTTGGGAAAAGGAGCGTATGACGCGGATCGTTTCCGGATCGGAATACTGATAAGCCCTGTCCGGATTCCTGTGTTCGAACCCGGAGCTGTCAAAAAGCGATCTCCAGCCGTAGACAGCCATGCCGTCCAGTTTGCGCGACGCCATTGCCCATAACGCCTCCCGCACCATGTCATGCGGCGTTGTGAGGTATCTTGCATCGGACTGCTCCCGGAGCCAGCGCGGCGGGTTTTTGACCTGCTTGCCGGCGGGGGCGAGCACCGAGCGGTAACTGATTCCCTGAATCATGCTCATGATTTTCTGATTCGGGTTGCCGCGCCCCATCGCCTGCTGTTCGGAAATCACGGCGCTGATGTTGAACGGTTCAGGGTAGACATAGGTCCACTGATTCTGCATCGTAACATTGCCGCCGCTGCCGCGGAGGGGCGGCACGCGCACCGACGGGTCATAGAAGCTGATGAACGGCATGGGGATCAGCTTCCGGTATAATTTATCCACTGCCGTCTGATAATTGTTCCAGCCGTCCCCGGTTTTCCAGAACCACCGGTAGTAAACGAGCAGGGGATCATCCGGTTCGACCAGACGGGTGGCGGGGAATTCTTTCAGTTCCGTGTAATGGGGTGCGGTACGGCCGGAAACCGTTTCGGGAATATCATAGCCGGCGAATTTGCGGAAAGCTGCCTGCTCGGAGCCTCCGAACGACGGATAGGAGTTGTCGCGGACTTCCGACGAGGTGGTCAGGTATCCGAAGGCGGGATGACTGCTGTAAAATTCCGCGTCTGCCCTCAACACGTTCAGACATTCCGCTACTGCCTGCGGATTGGAGGCTTCCATGTTCCTGCCTTCCGTTTTGCCTTCGCGGTTGACCCGGAGATATTTCTGCTCCACGGAATAAGGCGGCAGCGTATAGTGCCCGTAGAGGAACCCGTCGATCAGCATTCTGTCCATAAGATTGAGGAGTTTCCGGGAAACTTCCTCTTTCCTGATGTCCCCGTAAAATCCATAGGTGCCGCAATTGAATCCGGCATCGCGGACCGCGCCGTAAAGCTGTTCCACATCCGGCGAATTCATCAGCCAGAACAGGAACGGCATGCGTTCTTCCGATCTGGTGCAGATGTTGAATGTGAATGGAAACGTATTGGTTTTCCCGTTTCCGGTCACTTTGATTTTTCCCTTGTATTCTCCTTTGACGAGACGGGTTTCCAGGGGGAAGCGTATGAGTTTCAAACGCTTTCCCCCTTCTCCCTGAACGGCAAGTGTTTCCTGGAAATCTCCCGAAACTTCGATCGTTGCCGCATCGCGCGCCGGAGAAATCCGGTGATCGTAAAGCTGAAACGCCAGGAATGCGTCTTTTTCGTTCTGCAGGAAACTCCTGCGCTGGAATTCCACCGTAAAATCGGAGCGTTCGAGCTCATAAAGTTTCACCGAAAAAATATCGCCGTCGAAGCTGAAGTAATTCGATCTCCAGCGTGACCCGATGGCGATTCCGTAAGCCGACTTTGCCATGGCGCCGCCCTCCCGTCTGATCCGGGCGTTTCTTTTTCCGTCGATGATGAATTCCGCAGTCCCGGTGCCGTCATAGGAAAAAGACAGGGTGTGCGGGGTTCCTGCTTTCAGGGAGATTTTGCTGCCGGAAAAATCCACGGATTTCAGACCGCCCAGCCCGATCTGTGCTTTCGGTGTGTACCAGCCTTTGGAGTTCCGGTCAAGATAGAGAACAAATCCGCAGTGATATTCCGCTTTGTCAGGCTTCATCGGGTAGTCGATGTATTTGCTGTCCCACAGGATCAGCTTCTGGTTGCTTCCGGCTTCTTTGCGCAGCCTGAAAGTCGCCTCCAGCCGGAATGCCGCCGGGGAAAGTTCCGGGGCGTTTTTGCTGAGGGCGATGCCCTGCGGCATTTCCAGAGGACCCCTCCCGACCGAGAGATACTGACTGCCGGAGTCTCCCATGATCCTTGTTGCGCCGCGCAGCTCCGCCGTATATCTGCCGCACCTGCTGTTGATGTTCCCGCCGGAAAAATCCCACTCGGCGATCGGATGCTCCGTCGCATTGAGGGAGACCGCTGCCAGCAGAATCAGTAACGTAAAGTAATGTTTCATAATGCCTCTGCCTGTTTCGTTGTTTATCATGTCATGCTTCCGCCGTGATTTCCGTCTGAACGGTTTTCCCGTTCAATACCGCTTTCGCCAGAATGAGAGTTTTTCCCGGGTTTCTGATCCATGCGGCGCATTTGCCGTGAAAAGCGTTCACATAGGGCAGGGGAAACGGTTTGGCGCTGCCCGGATCGCCGGCATCCACAGCCAGTATTTTCCCGTTGCTTTCGATGTCGATTCTTTCCGAGGCGTGCGGACAGAGATTGCCGTTCCGGTCCGTGACCGAAACAACGGCGAAGACCATGTTTCCGCAGCGTTCGCAGTCGATTTGCAACTGTTCCGGCGCGCCCGCTGTGAAGACCGACGTTTCCGCCAGCGCTTTTCCTTTTTCGTCCAGCGCAACCGCTTTCAACTCTCCGGGGCTGTATGGAACCCTGCTCCAGACATGACGGTATGCTCCGAGGAGCTTTTTGGGATTTCTGGTCCGGCTTCCCATGGAGATTCCGTTGACGAACAGTTCCACGGTCTTGAAGGTGGAGTAGCATTGGACGGGAATTTCCTTTCCCTCGAAGCCCTGCCAGTTCCAGTGCGGCATGAGGTGCAGTGTCGGCTGTTTTGACCAGCGGGAGCGGTAAAGCCATGCACGGTCCTTCGGGATTCCGCAGAGATCGAAGATTCCGAAAAAGGAGCTGCGGACCCATTCCCGGTGATAGGGAGTCGGTTCTCCGAGATAGTCGAATCCGGTCCAGACGAATTCCCCCATGACGAACGGATTGTCGTCCTGTCCTTTGAATTCATGATCCGGGATCGTGGCGCTGTCCGCGCAGCAGAGGTCGAAACTGTCGACCTGCAGGTTGTCTTTCCTGCCGGATTCTTCAAACAGACGGTCGGAATACTCGCCTCGCGAGCTGACCGTGGAGGCGCTCTCCGAGGAGTATATGGGCGCGTCGGGAAAGGCCGCATGGTATCTGGCATAAATATAGGGTTTGTAATTGAAGCCTTTGACGTCGATTGCGTCGAAAAGCCCTCCGGTGATGCTGTCGTCCACATTGTTCAGTCCGGCTGTGACCGGGCGTGACGGGTCTTCCTCATGGCAGATTCCGCACAGGCGGCGGGTCATTTCGGGGCCTTCGGGATAATACTGTTCCGGTATTTCGTTGCCGATGCTCCACATGATTACGCTAGGATGATTGGCATCCCTGCGGATCATGTCGCGTAAATCGCGTTCGCTCCACTCTTCGAAGAGAAGATTGTAGCCGCGGGGCGTCTTCGGGCGCTTCCATTCGTCAAAAGCTTCGCAGATGACCAGAAAACCCAGTTCGTCGCAGAGATCGAGCAGTTCAGGATCGGGCGGGTTATGGGCTGTCCGTATGGCGTTGCATCCGATGGAGGCGAGCTGATTCAGGCGGTGCCTCGTAATATCGCGGTCAACCGCCGCGCCGGCAAGTCCGAGGTCATGATGCAGGCAGACACCCTGGAACTTCATCGGAATGCCGTTGATGAAGAAGCCTTTCCGTGAGTCGAATGTGAGATCGCGGAAGCCGAATCCTGTTTCATGACGTTCATCTCCGAGAATCGACACGATCTTGTAGAGAACGGGATTTCCCGGCTGCCAGCGGCGGACTTCATCCGGAATGAATTCGCAGTGGAAAAGACGGTCGCCGGATGTCTGGCAGGAGGCGATCTCATTCCCGTCCGGGTCAATGAGCCGTGTCGTCAGGACAACTTTCCGGGCGGACGGATTCTCTATTTCCGTCCGGACCGTCACCCGGTTTCCTTCGGTGCGGACCCGGATTCCGCAATAGGCAATGTGAATCCGTCCGGCGACGATCAGGCGGGCATGACGGTAGATTCCCGCTCCGGGATACCAGCGGCTTGCCCCCGGCGGATTTTCCGCGCTGACCGCCAGCAGATTGGTTCCGTTCTTCACGAAAGGCGTGAGGTCGAGGGCAAACGAGGAGTATCCGTAAGGGCGTCCGCCGACGTATCTGCCGTTGCAGTAAACTTCCGCATGGCTCATGATTCCGTCGAATTCAACCCTTGCGGATTGTTCCGGCTTCAGGTTCAGTTCAAAATGTTTCCGGTAAAATCCCTTTCCGACATGGGGGAGTCCGCCAGTGCATCCTGGGTGAGAGAAAACCTTCCGCGTATGTTCTATCGGGTCATCGACAATCACCTCGGAATCATGATCCGGTGAAAAGGGACCGGCGATCGCCCAGTCATGTGGAATATCGATTTTTTCCCAGGAGGAGTCATCCAGTTCCGCCGATTCGAAGCCCTTGCCGGAGTTCCGGGTGAAACGCCAGTCTTTTTCAAATGAATTCATAATAAAAGATTCCCGTCTGATTTTTCAGTTATTTCAAAATGTCGACCGTCACCGGTTTCCAGATGCCGCCGGCTTTTTCTGTGTCTTTCACCCTGACCGCCAGCAGATTTTCGCCGCCGAAGCGGATTTCTCTGGTGACGTCAAGCCAGAACGGAACTTTCCAGCCGTCCGGCCCGATGTCATGTTTTCCGATGTATTTCCCGTTCAGCCATACCCATGCCGACTCGTCCACCGCTCCGAATGCCAGCTCGACGGCGTTGCAGCCGGGGTTGGGAGGCATCGTGAATCGAATCCGGTACCAGGCAATGCCGTCATAATCCCTGAACCCTTGTTCCTCCCAGAATTTATCGATTCGAATCTGAGACCATTTCGAGTCGTCAAGCTGTTTGCTGAAATACGGAATTTCCTGAAGATGCCCGGTTTCTGACGGATCGGTCATGAAGCGCCAGCCGCCGGACGGAAGCGGCAGAGCCTGAAGCTTCATGATTTCATGGTCGTGTGCCGGGTTTTCGCTGAGACGCACATTGATGCGCTCGAAGTTGAAGCCGATCTTCCGGGCTGCCGCCGCCCGCACTTTCTGCGACGGATGCCGTTTGATCAACTCCGCAAGGAATGTTTTCTTTTCTTCTGTCCGGCGGAAAACGGACGGGGCGAAGCAGACAAGCATCATTCCGACTTCTTCCGAAGAATCGCGGGACATCCGTTCCAGAAGCTCCGCCGCTCCCTTTTTCCGTTGCTGGACCGCCTGATAGACCGTGTGGGCGCGAATTTCCGGATCAGGGTCGGTTTCTCCGGTCCGCACTGCCTCATCGAAGTCAAATCGGAGCAGATTGCGGAATGCCCGCCGCCGCAGAACCGGTTCCCCGGAATCATGCAAGACCTTGATGCATCTGTTTTTGTCATTGAACTGCTGCCCCGGCTTTCCCGTTTCCGACATAAATTCTGCGCTGTACAGACTGCTGAAAGTTCCCAGCGCCAGTATCACCGATTTCAGCTTCGTGTATTTCAAGCTTTTCATGCGTAGACGTCCTTGTCACTGCGGATTGAATCCGTGAATGAACGGTCTGTACTTATAGCTGTCCCATGAGGGCGGCACGGTATCATTCGCCCCGCGTCCGCGGAACGTAACATAACCCATGCCGCCGATGTGCCCGTCCAGAAACAGCATATTGCATTCCCCGCGTCCCGGAATGACCGTCTTTGAGGCGGTAGTCCGCGGCCGCGGATCGCCCGCGCCGTGCCGGAAAGCCAGATTTTCCGCAAGGGAAACGGAGAAATCGGAAAGATTCATGGAATCCATGACCAGAACCGTCACTGTGGGCGACTTGATTTGCGGCAGTTTTCTCTGATATTGATTGATCCATCCGTGCGAGTTGTCCAGCCCTGTAAGAAAGGTGTTGATCAGATAGTGGGTGTAATAAAAACGGTTGTCGGTGTAATACCCGAATGGAGTGGTTTCCGAAGGACATACCAGCGTGCCGCGGGTGATGTCGTCGCCGTAGAATGTGATGCCGTACCCGCTCTGCCCCGCATTTCCATATCCGGAAAGCAAACCATACCAGAGATTCGCCTTCGACCAGTTTGTTTCTGTCGGCAGTGTATTTCTCGCCGGTACGATCCAGTCGGCATAATCGCCGGAATATTGAGCGGCGGCAATTCCCATCTGTTTGAGATTATTTTTGCAGCTGATGCCTTTTGCCATCTCCCTTGCCCGGTTCAGGGCGGGCAGAAGCATACTGGCGAGAATGGCGATGATCGCAATTACGATCAGGAGCTCGATCAGAGTGAAAATTTTCATTTTTATCCTGCGAAGTAAGAACATCGAACAGGGAACAGGAAAACATTTGAACAATGGAACATTGGAATAAAAAAGGAAGAAGTGAGATCGCGTGCGGACTGACTGTGCCTCTGCCTTGCTGCCGGGACAATGCACATTCTTTGCTGTTTTCCTCATCAGAATCAGAAATTTTATCAATGCGAATCTTTTTCTCTGCAAAGAACAACCGACCTGAGCAATTGACATTTCAACCTCCATTGGATAAATTAATATTAACGTTAATATTTTTCTTTGTATTAATTATATATGATGATTTTGATTTTGTCAATAGTACAAAAATATTTTTTTGATTTTTCAGAATTCTCTATTGATATTAACGATCATGTAATTATATTTACAGCAGTATTGCCGAACAGGGAACGGAGGATGGCGTATGGCGGTCACATTAAAGGATGTTGCGGCACTGGTCGGAGTGTCGGTGAATACCGTGTCTCTGGCTTTGAAGGACAAGCCGGAGATCAAACTCAAAACAAGGGAACGGGTCAAGGCGGCTGCCGAGGCTCTGGGATACCGTCCCAACCTGAACGCCCGCAGTCTGGTGCTGCGGCAGACCAACACGATCGGCGTTGCCGTCACGGAAATCGACAACCCTGTCCGGATGGAATTCTGCGAACGGCTCCGCAGCCTGGCTGCCCGGAGCGGTTACCGTCTGCTGGTCACTTCGCTTGAACATACCGGGTGGCAGGCACGGAATATCAGTACGCTGGAAGATCTCCTGGCGCGCCGGGTGGATGGTTTGATTATCGGTTACATCTGGGGCATTCCGGGAGAGCAGCCGCTGGGAAAGATTCTTCAGGAGTGCCGCCGGAATGAAATTCCTGCGGTGCTTTTCGGAACGCCTAAAACCGAACTGGCGGACTGTGTGGAGATTGATTTCTTCGACAGCGCCTACCGCCTGACCGAATATCTGATCAGCAGAGGTTACAGGGAGATTGCATTCTTCGGCGCCGATATTCTCTCCACCCGGATTCAAGGCTATCTTCAGGCGATGAACGACCACGGGCTGAAAGACGGGATTCAGATTCGCGAGGAACCAAGCAACCGTCTGCAGAATGCCGCCATGTTCATGAATCAATATCTGCAGGAGTGCGGCAGACCGCCCCGGGCAATTATCGCTCCCAACGACCTCGGCGCCATCGGCATTATTTCCGCTTTGAAAAAACAGGGATGGCGGGTTCCGGAAGACTGTGCGGTCGTCGGCATCGACAACATTGCGATCGGTGAATATTTTGATCCGCCGCTGACTTCCATCGGTTTCGACAACGGTTACTTTGCACAGCTTGTCTGGGATTTACTGGAAAAGCGTTTGAAAAAAGTGGAAAACGGCCCGGCAAGAAATCTGAAACTTCATCAGGAACTGGTCATCCGGGGGTCATGCTGAAACTCTGATCCTATTGGAGTTCATGTCCTGACCCTCGGGTTGGCTTTGAGACGGAGGAATGCGTGTGCATTCTTCTCAAGTCAAGGGCTTTGCTCTCGAACTGTTCCAATGGAAAAGTCCGAGAGCTCCGGGCGCTTCCCTTACCGGCTTAGTTGCCGTTTCTGCCGAGAACCGGCGATTTCACCTCGATGCGTTTTCCGCTTTTTCGGTTCTCTTCCGCCTCCGCAATCGCCTGTTTCAGCATCTCCGCCATCGGAGTGATTGACTTTTCCAGATTTTCGACGCCGCGTTCCGCCGTGGCGTATTCCGGGTATCCCATGACGCCGACTTTGATTTCCGGGCGTTGACGGGTTGTCGCGATCTCCTGCGGCTTTCCGCTGAGCGTTGTGCAGATCTGGTAGGCGTCCTGATCATGGCGCATTCTTTCCGCAAGTTCTTTCTCGTCAAGTTCGAGCTGGTCGAGCTGAACCAGATTCCGGCGGTATGCCAGCATCAGCGAGGTTTCCGCGTCGCCGGCGTGGAAGTCGCTTCCGGTCATGCCCGGTTCCTTCGGGCGCTGCCAGAATTCACCTCGGCGGAGAATCATGATCATGACCTTTTCCAGTGCCGGATTCAGCCATTTCAGGATGCGGAGCGATTCTCTGAGCTGGTCAAGGCTCTCGGTGCCGCCGTGTCCGGGGAAAATCAGGATGTTCAGGAATCCCTGGTTCGCCAGCGATTCCACGATGTCGCAGACCATGGCGCAGAACGTGGTCGGGCGCACATTGATCGTGCCCGGGAGCTGTCCGCCGGAGAAACAGTAGTTGAGCGGCGGTGCGACGATACAGCCGAGCTTTTCCGCCAGTGCATACGAAGGAACCTCCGCATTGTGGATATCCATGCTCAGCGGCAGGTGGTAGCCGTGCTGTTCGACGACTCCGTACGGCAGGATGATGGTCTGGTTGGTTTTGAGATACTCGCGTATCTCCTTGACGGTCATTTCGCCCATTGCGTGCGTTCTCATTTCGAAGTGCTCCTTTTGTTATTGAAATGAATCTATGAATGGTTTGATTGCATAATCAACCGGTTTTCCTGTAAAATTCTTCAATCTGCGGACCGCCTCCGCTCCGAGTTCGCGGAAGTTGAAATTGATGCCGGGCACCCGTTGCGGCAGGCGCGTGCTGTAAGGAGTTTCGCAGTAGGTCAGGAGCCTGACTTTTTCCGGCAGCCCGAGATTTTCGTTCAGTGTGCGCGAATAGTCGAACCGGTGCAGATACGGAACCTGCAAAAACAGCCCGTCGAACCGGTGACGGCGGTAAAGGGCGTTCAGTTCTTCTCTGTATTTCCGGTCGTGTTCTTTTCTTGTGAAAAAGACGATCTCAGGGCAGGGGGCGTTCAGAGACAGATCGAAACTGCCCTGATCTTCTCCGGTGTAATTCCGGGTGATGATGCAGGTTTTTCCGCATTCATATTCCGTGCGCAGAAAATGATCCGCCTCCCGCATGACGGCGGAAATGTCGTCATGCAGATGAATCCAGCGAACCGTGAATTCGCGGCATCCGCAGCACCGGTTTTCATTGCCGAGCGTGACCAGTGCGACACTTGTCCCGCGCTCTTTCAGAAACTGAAACAACGGCTGATACCAGAGTGTGAATACAATCACCTTGCCGGATTCATTCAGATGGGAGAGCGAATGCCAGTCGATGTCATCATTTCTGTTTGTGGGAGATACGGCGATCGTCTCGATGCGGAGCTTCTGCTTGTTCCCTTCAATCATGGCGCCGCAGAGCATTTCCCGCGTGATCAGCGAAGTCCGGTATCCGATTCTGTCCGCGATGATGTCTGCGCACGGGAGCAGGAAAGTGATGACGTTCCCCTGTTCCTTTTCCTGTGCGCGGATGAATGTTCCTTTGCCGGGAATGCGTTCGATCAGTTGTTCTTCTTCAAGAATCCGGAGGGCGTCCCGGAGAGTGTCGCGGGCGACATTGAGACGGTGCGCAAGTTCCTGCTCCGTCGGCATACGGCTTCCCGGAGCGGCGACTCCGCTTAGAATCCTCGCTTTGAATTCATTTACGATTTTATCTCTTTTCGCTGGCGGACGCATGATCGTCTCCTTGTATACTTATCAAGTATAAACTCCGGTATACTTAAATATCAAGGGGAGATTTGAATTTTTTTTGAAAAATCTCATGCGCAGCGATCCGGCAAACCGGGACTGCCATTCTGTCCGGCTCATTTTCTTAAAAAACAGGAGCGCTGTTTCTGGTGAAAACGCGTTCCTGTCAAGGAGAATTACATGGAAAACGTTATTCCAGTGTCAATCTGCCCATGCGCATCAGGTCATGGTAGGAGTTCGTATAAGTCGGGCTCCATGCGAGCGCCGCCATACCGGGGATTGTGCGGAAGAAATTAAAGCAAAAGGTCTCTCCCGCGCCGATTTTCTTTTCCGGCAGAAGTTCACTCAGGGGAATCGCAACGTATATGTTCCAGCAGTCTGACCTTACGATGCTCCTGATGATGCTCTGATTTTTTACCGGAGATTCAAACGCAACCATGTTCTTGTAATAATAACCGAGGATTGCACTCTTTCCCGAAGGATTCAGGGCATACTGAATGTAAGGACGTTCCGGTGTCGCGGCAAGGAAAAATTCGATTTCATCACCGCTCCAGATGTCAGGCGCATTCTTCAATTTCGAGGTGTCTCCGGCCTCCGTGAACATCAGGTAAAAGAAATTATTGTCATGGGCGAATTTCAACTGTTTTGCCGGATCGCCGGGAAAGCCTGCAATCGTCTTGAACGCCGTCGCCGGAACGATTTCCGCCCATTGGACTTTTTGGGGATCGCCGCCCGCTTCTGCGACTCTGGGCACTTTGCCCGCCGTGACGGGGCGGGAACGGAATTGTTGTTTCTTATCATAATTTGAGCGTCCGGCAAGCATTGGTTTCCAGACTCCGTTGACGAACCATGCAAGACGCTGTTTTTCCACCGGCGATTTTGCGAGGCTTTGTGCCTGCGCAATATATCCGGCAAGTTTTTTCATCCGTTCTTTTGTGCCGATTCTGCCCCAGTTGAACTCCTCCGTAATCGCTTTTGTCCCGCTGCCGTAGATGGATTTCTCCCATGCGGCATCCTCGATCAGACGATAGAACTCTCTCATGGGAACGGCGGCGGCTCCATAGTAGAGCGTAAAGAACTCATTGATCATCTGTGTGCTGTCCTGCGTCGGATCATCCGCCAGTTTGTGGGCGATATAGGTTTCCAACTGAGTGTGCCAGAAAGGCATTCCGATTTCGTCCGGAGTTTCCCCGAACCAGCCTTGAATGCCGTCCGCCGCAAATTTCCTGAAGACCTTTGCCGTATGTTCCGGTGCGAACATCGGGAAGAAAAATTCATTTTTATCAATGAATTTGGCATACCATGCGCCGGAAAACATGTAAGTCCAGACGGTGAGCAGACGTTTTTTCGCTTCCCCATTGTCGATCCACTCCTGATATTTCTTTGCGGAGCCGTCGTAATTGACCCAGAAATCGTAGGGGGTGATGCACATCTGGATTCCGACGTTCGGCGCGATGTCAAGCCCGGCGGGATATTTCAATGTATTGTTGTATGCCAGTGTGGCGATATTGACCGCAGGATTGAGTGTTGCGGCTTCACGGGCGATCCGGCTGATCCAATCAAAGTGAATGTAATTGGTCGGGCGTTTCCCGTGGATGCGTTTATCCTTGAAAAGAGAAAGACATTCGGGGCAGAGACAGAATCCGTTGTTGTCATCCGGTTCAATCGGATAGAACCACGGCGTCCCCGCCATTTTAGATATATTCAAACCGAGTCCGCTTTCGCCGGTTCCGTCATATTTTCCGACTGCCTCCCGCGCGAAAAAGCGGATGACATCCCTGTTCGAGTTGCAGAGCTGAGGCGGCAGATCGTTGTCGTCCGGATACTGGGACCTGAGCGCGATCAGGTGCTGCCCGCTTTTGCCGTTGTAGCCCCGGGCAAAATACTGCGGACGTTTTTCAATGAAATATTTTGCTTTTTCCGGGTCTTTTGCCTTGCCCCAGTAACGGTACCAGATGCTGTAAACATTATGATTGCAGAAACCGTAGTTGAGTGATTCTCTCCAGCGCAGCTTCAGCATTTCACGGTCATATTTGGAAAATTCCCTGCCGCGTTCCATCAGGAGTTTCGGCATATAGGCATGGCGGAATGCGCTCATCGCCGGTTTCTGCCGGAGATCTTTCGGCTCGACTTCAATGGTTTTCCGCGGGATGAACGCTGTTCCTGTATCGGTCGGCGCATACCAGCGGATACCGAGATACCGTTCCAGAAAATTGTACGCCGCATACAAAGTTCCTTTGTGGTAGCCGAAGAAATAAGGGACGTTCGTAAAGGTTCCATAGACCGGTTTTCCGAATGCCTGAAGGTCGCGCCCGATCAGAATTACGCCGGATGGAGTGAACTTGATCTGCGATTCCTCCAGCCGGAAATCCTCGCCCCGGAATCCGTTTTTCCTTGCGAAGTCCGTCTCCCCCACGTAAATGCCGAAGCCGTTGAACGGTTCTCCCTCTTTGATGATCGGAAGCTTGGCGCCGGAAATCATTTTGATGTGATGGCGCAGTTCCATTGCGCTGAATTGAGCGGTGGAGGTTGCACGCGCCGGCAGAATGATTGCCGATACCGGTTTCCCGTCACGGACAAGAGAAACTTTTTCCGTGGCGGATACCGTGACCAGCAGTGTGAAAATCAGCAGAATGAATATGATATGCCGTTGGAGCATCATGAGTCTGATTCCTTTCATTTCATATAATCCGCGCCGTCGAATCCGAGCAGAAGGAGAGTGTTTGCATCTTTTTCAAGGGCTTTTTCCGGGATCGCTTTCGGACGGACTGTATCGGAGATGCGCAGGTCGTCAAGCTGCATCTGGCATCCGCCGATGAACTGATAGGTATTCCCCGTATTATGAATTCTCGCACCGATGTTCAGATCGCCTTTCCTGCCGCCGCACGGGATTGTGTAAGGCGCCGTTCCCTGGCTCTCTCCATTGACGAACAGTTCCATTTTCTTTGCCGCAAGGTCATAGGTTACGGCGATGTGAACCCAATCCTCGCTGGTGATCTCTTTGGATGTGATCTGGCTGACTGCATTTCCGGGGGCGCCATTATAAGTCAGATATTGCACCTTGCGTGAGTTTGCGGGAACCGTGAGCTGGTGAAAGCGCCAGGGGGAACCGTCCGCACTTTGAATGAACCAGATGATCGCGCTCTCTTTTTTCTGCATCAGAGGCAGGAATACCCATGCTTCGATGGTTCCCCTGTCTGAATTGAACGGAACCTGATTAACCGCCGCCATTGCATTTCTGCCGTCGAAACTGAGCGCTTTTCCGAATTTTCCTGTGCTGCCGAGTACCTGATTGGCTTTCATCGGAATGGAGAGCATTTTCAACTGTTTCCACGGAACAGTTGTTTTCAGGCGCTCCACTTTGCCGCCGCGGGTGATGACCGGTGTTGTTTCAAGAGCGCCGCCTCCGTTGGTTTTTCCTGCGGCATAGACCGGGTGATAGAAGCTTTCCGGCTTGAATTCTGCTGTAAATGTTTTTTTGTCGGAAGACGGAGTGAGATTGATCCTGTCCGAGCCGTTGAGATGAAATGGGCGTTGATAGGATTTGAGTTCGAGATATGCCGAATCTGCCGGAGCGTCAAGCGTCAAAGTGACCTTGACTGGTATCTGTTCGTTCAGTGTCTGGGGTTCGATGACCAATGTGTCGGCGACTGCCAGAAAGCCGGTGAAGATTGAGGCGGCGAAAACAAGTTGTTTTTTCATGTTTTTATCCTTTTTCTCTTTATTTAGTAAGGTGAAAAGTCAAGAATGGTGATTCCATTGTTGAAAAACAGATCACGGTTTTTCAGATCGCAGTTGACAGGGTAGTAATCCGCATGAGTCCATAATGTTTTGTAAATATCCTCCGGATTCACATTGCCGCTGAAATAGGCGAGATTGCATCTTCTGGAATGGCGCAGGGCAAAGTAGCTCATGTCCTCCAGAACATAATAACCGCTGCTGCGATCTGCCATACTGCCGATTCCAGCCCATGTGTCACATACGACCAACTGTTTTGAGGGATGCTTGATTTGAGCAGTCTTGATCGGCGGCGTGACTTCGTTCTGCCAGGCGCTGGCATGTCGGTAGTCGTCGCCTCCAAACAGCATCGTATTGTATCCGTAGCTGATTCTTCCGAGATTCGTTTCCGGATTCTTTGTTGACGGACAGTGCCAGATGGACTTCTGCGGGAACGCTTGATATCCCCGGATATGATCGCCGTAGTCGTTCTGCACATAAGGGTAAAGCAGAACGACCCAATGATATTCTCCCATCTTGCCCGGCGGGAAATAATCATTGTAATCAACGGTGTAGCTGTTGATTCCGAAGCCAAGCTGTTTCAGCTTATTGGTACAGGTGATTGCCTTTGCCTTTTCTCGCGCCTTGTTCAGCGCGGGCAGGAGCATCGAGGCTAAAATCGCGATGATCGCAATCACGATGAGGAGCTCTATCAGGGTGAAAATCCGTATTTTCTCCCTGCGAAGGAAGAATATCGAACAGGGAACAGAGAAGGAAGAAGGAACGTGGAAACAATCAAACAATCGAACAGGAAAACATTTGAACAATGGAAGGAAGAAGAAAGAAGAATGGCAAAGGGATTGATTCCATCCTCTTTTGGAAACCGTTCCCGGTCGCGAATTACGACAGATTTCGGTATTGGAAACAAAATCATGGCGGGGGACTCGCTCCGCGAGGTACCAGAAATCATCGGCATCAGGATGTGATTCTGAATTCAGAATCAATTTCATTCCCTGCATTCCGCTTTTCATGTGGTCGCGGAGTGAACACTCCGCCGCTCTGTCCCTGTTTTTCATAGATTCTGCCGAACCGTGATTCAGGTTATGGCTGCGCTGGAATGAGGCCTGCTCTCCATTTTTACTTTTTTGAGGTTTGGAATACATGTGACTCCTCCTTTTCATTTTCACAGGTGATGCCGTCTCCGAACTTGAAACAATAGGGCATGGATACGGGGGAATGTCCCTGAAAGGGTATTTCCCCGAATATTGCCTTTGCGGTTGCCGTCTGAACGACCGGGCTGTTTGAATAGGCGTTGATATAGGTATCCGCGGAATCGACGTCATACAGATAGTAAGGGGTGCCGAATGAGATGATCAGACGTTTTTTCAACGGCGCCGCCATGAATGCCCAGATGGTTGAATCGAATCCGCGCGGATCGCCGTACCGGGACTGCGCACAGCAGATGAGAATTGTCATGTCATAGGCGTCTGGCACCATGCTGACCGTATGGAAAAACTTGAACGGCAGGTAATTGACTTCATATCCGCGTTTTTTGAGTTCCTCCCAGAATGGAATCATGCTTCCGTGCCCTGCGGGGACATCCGGTGTGGAGAGAAGCAGGATTCTGGCTCCTTTGTCCAGTTTCAGCGGTATCAGTCCCTTTCTGTTCCGCAGAAGTGTGATGCTTTTTGCAGCAATCCGTTCTGCTGAATTCCGGTTGTGTTCCAGCATATCGGCAAGCGGTTCGCTATCATCCGGTTTCTGCTTGGCAAGATGGAGATTCAGAAGCGCTTTCACAGAAAGAATACGCCTGACTGATTCCTCGATCCGTTCCATTGTGACTCTGCCGTCCGCCAGGGCGCGTTTCATCGTCCGGAAGAAAACTTCCGCGCCGGGAAAGAGGAAAAAGTCCACGCCGGCATTGAACGATTCCAGAATCCTCTCCTCCTGTGTATTGAACCATGAGGAGTAGCCCGCCATGTTCATGGAGTCGGTCATGATCAGTCCTTTGAAGCCGAGTTCTCCGCGGAGAAGGTCCTGAAGAATGTGTTTGTTCAGGGACGCCGGACGGTAACGGCCGTCCTGTGGATCGGGCTGATCGAAGAAAGGCAGTCCGAGGTGCCCGACCATCATGGTCATGACGCCCGCATCAATCAGCGCCTTGAAGACCCTGCCGTGTCCGGCGAACCATTCTTTACGGCTGAGCGTGTTCAAACTGGTGACATAGTGCTGGTTGCGGAAATCCACGCCGTCGCCGGGGAAGTGCTTGGAACATGCCGCAACTCCGTTGTCCTGAATTCCTTTTGTCAGCTCGACAAGAAAACGCGACGCATATTCCGCATTGTCTCCGATGGAGCGGACATTCGTGACCGGATTATAGGGATTGAGGTTGAGGTCGGAGACGGTTCCGCAGATCAGGTTGATTCCCGCAATGCGCGCTTCTTCGGACATGATTCTGCCGAATTCATAACATGCCGCGGGATCAAATGCCGCGCCGAGATTCATCATGCGCGGCACTTTGGTGAAGCCTGCGATTTCCTCACCGAGTCCCGACTCGTAATCTCCGCAGAAAATCGGTGGAATTCGTATTTTATTTTCAAAAGGACCGGTGATTCCCTGTGCCACTTCGGATTTTTTCATTCCCGGGGCAGGGGGCTTTCCGTAATGCCCGATCCAGATAATTCCCGGCGGATATTGTTTGAGGTATGTCCCGTAATCGCTGTGATCGCTCATGATGCGCGGGGCGAATTCACAGTCGAGCTGACCGATTTTTTCATCCGTGGTCATGCCGGATAAAGTCTGCTCCACCCATTGTTTCTGTGATTGATTCAGGCGGTTGAACATGATAAGGTCCTTTTTGCATGTTTTTTGATTCTTTTGGCAGTGAAGCCGCTTGCTGTTTCTATTTATTATATTATATTTTCTGAAAATGGGAATAACGAAAATGACAAAAAATTTGACCGATTTGACCCGATGAGTTATTTTAACGATCTGTCGTTCAGTTATGTGGGGGCGCAGGAAGTTTATTTTCCCATGACCCGCACACAGGTTCAGCCGAGCTGGTTCTGGAGTCTGGAATACTGCCGGAGAGGGCATTTTGTCTTTGCGAAGAATTCGGAAAATCCGGCAGAGATCGCGACTCCGGCCGTATTCTGGATGTCACCGGGAAATTATTATATTTACGGTTCCCGGGACAAGGGCGGCCGCAGCCATGCGTGGACGAACTGTTCCGGGGCGCGTGCGGAGCGCATGATCGGCTCTCTGGATCGGATGTGGCCGCAGGGGTGCCTGCAACTGTCACCGGAAGAGGAAGTCCGTTTCACGCCTGTCTACAGGCAGATGCAGGAATATATTCATACCCGTTCCAAAGAGAACCATCACAAAGCGGTTCTCTGCATGGAAGAACTGCTCGGACTGCTGACTGAGATTTATCTCCGGGAACACGGCCAGCCTTTTGTCAACAGTAAAATGGATATCCTGATCGAGAAAATCCGTTTTTCCCCGCTTTCCGATTATGACTTCAAGACGATTGCCGCGAAGGAGTTCCACATGTCATACAGCGGGTTCCGCAAATTTTTCAAACGGATCAACCGGATTGCTCCGCATGAATTTGTCATGATCCACCGGATTTACTATTCCATGGAGCTTCTCCGGAACAACGATCTCCAGATTCAGGAGGTTGCCGCAAAATGCGGATTCAATGATTTCAGCACATTTTCCCGTCTGTTCCGGAAGAAGACCGGGCTTTCGCCGTCGCAGTACCGCAGGAACAGACCGCTGCCCTGATGCGTCGCCTTTTCATGGAGTGGCTTGAACCGTCTTTGCGAGACATTGTTCCAGCAGATTCATCAAGGAAAGCGTATCTTTTTCCGGCACCAGCGGAGGCGAGCCGTCGCAAATGTATTCATAAAGATTTTCATAATACAGCTCAGCGGGGGATTTCTCCGGGACAGGACGGTATTCCTCCGTAACAAACGGAATATTTTCACGGGGATATTTCCTGTTGCGCGCGGCAAGCCGGAAATCGGGCATGATCCGAGGCAGTTCCGCCGGATCGAAGCGGCGCAGATGCCAGGGGGAGTTCTGGGAAGCAAGCATTGCTGCGCCATGGGAACCGTAAATCAGCCAGAGATAAGGATTCAGCCCTGCCGCCTGATTGATGTCGATGTCCACCAGCAGATTGCTTTTCATTCCCCGCAGCAGAATCTTCACTACATCGTCGGCGTCTCCGAGGGACGCGATCTTTGCCGTACGGCACGCAAGCGCTTCAAGAGATTCTCCAGCAAGATACATTGCCTGATCCATGTAGTGCACTCCGTAGTTGCGGAGCATGCCGCCTCCGTTCTTCAGATATGCCTGCCAGTCGTTGCGGCGGACATAAGCTCCGGCAAACAGTTTCATCTGGTAGACATTGCCGAGTTTCCCTGAACGGAGAATCTCTTTGACTGCGAAGGAGTCGGGAAACATTCGCCGCGGCTGGTAAATCATCAGTTTCCGGTCATTTCTGGCTGCGGCGGCAAACATTGCCCGGACTTCACCGGAGTTTGAAGCCGCAGGTTTGTCACAGAAGACATGAACCCCGTGATTCAGCAGCAGGATGGTCTGTTCCGCATGGAACATGGTCGGGGAACAGACCACTGCCAGATCCGGCGTTTCCTGCTCCAGCATTGCTGTTACGGATTCATAAGTGTGTGTGATTCCGAATTCCGCGGCAGCTTCTTTCCCCCGCTCATGGAGCGGATCGACAGTTGCAATTGCTTCAAAATCCGGATTTTTCAATATTGTCGGCAGGTGATCGCTCCACGCGATGCGCCCCAGTCCGACCACGGCTGTTTTCAGGATGCGTCTTGACATTTTCCCATACTTTCTTTTCCATATCGTGATTTCGCGGAAATCTTATGCGGCAGCCTTGATTCTATTCGTTATGAAGCCTTTTACCGGAACACATGCTGTGAAAATGTGATTTGCAGTTTTCCGGGCATTTTTGCATGCGGGAAATAGATCAGTGCACTGTTGTCTTCATTCCGCTTTTTTCTGATTCCCAGATTTCCTTTTACTGTAAGTGTTCTGTCATACAGGGATTGAACGAAGTATCCGCATGCAATTCCTGTTTCAGGGTTGAAGATTTTGATAAAGGGAGCCGGAGAGGAAACTGTATTCCCTTTGAAAATCAGAGTCGAAACGCCGGATGTTTCCTGTATGTCGCGTGTTTCCGGAGAACCGCTGTCCGCCACTCCTTCGATTTTTGCGTTGACCAGATGGTAATTCACCAGTTTTTCCGTCTTGTCGAATGACAGATAGCCATATCGTCCGCTGACTGTATAGCCGTTCAATCGAAGCGGTATTTTCTGATGAATGAACAGATAGTCCGTCCGGTCGCCGGTATTTATTTTCAGCAGATTTGCCTGTAGACGTTCCACTGCCCTTACCGCCGGATTTCCCTGATGGGGATGGATGACGGTGGAAAATACGGGATTGTCAACCGGATCGTTCAGCCGCAGGCAGATAAACTGCCGGAAGTCCCTGATGTTGCGATTGTTCTCTTTGGCTTTTCTGATACTCGGCGTTCTGCCGTGAAAAACGGCGGGTGCCGCGCCTGAAAGGGGAATGTAAATAGAACACGTTGAACTTTCCGCGGAAAAATCCGTCCGCAGAAAAGCGGATTCCGGTTTATAAGGAATGATTTCTGTGTCTGTCATGTAACCATAAGCGAAATAGGGATTGTCCGCCTGGCTGAAGTCTTTATTGTTTGCCGGCGCTTTCCAGGTTTTTAAGTACTTTGCTTCAACAATCGGATGAGGGACTGGAAGCAGGGGATTTCCCGCCGCATCGTAAGCGTGGAACTGTTCTTCATGGTCGGCGTCTCCGTGAAGGAAATAATCGTAATTGCGGCCGCCTTTGCCGAGTTCATAAAAATCCGCCGCATAGGTTTCGCCTTTGCCGTTCCGAATCAGAAACAGAGTTCTTCTGTTGTGAGTCAGCCCGGGTTGAGTGTTCGGGGCATTTACCGCAATAATCTGCACCCTCGGATTGGCGGTATCCATATATTCGATGCTTCCTTTTCCTTTTTGACGGTCGCGGAAGTAATGATTCGCAAAATCCACGCATACCATGTTGTGAGCCGGTGTGGTCAGATTGAATTGATACATTTTCGTGTGGGTGTATCCCATGTCCGAAAGCATTTCACGTCCATGAGAATAAAAGGTGATTCCAAGTGTGTCGTAGTGATGGTGCCCTGTTTTCGGAGTAAATGCCATATGAAGCTGGGTTGCACCGGAACCGAGCATTGCGTATCCGACTGAGGGAATCAGGTAGGAAGACCGTTTCCCGGCGGCTTTTTCAGGGGTGTGAATCATCCATGTGTCCCCCATAGGAACCGGACGCCCGTCCGGATATACCATTTGATTCAGAAGTTTTGCTGCTGCCGTGAGATGGAAAGGAGCTTTCAAATGATCTTCCGGTTTACTGTTTTCATTCATACAGTTGATGATATGTTCAAGCCGCCGCACCACTTGTTGATGATAGGAATATGATGGTTCCTGCCAGAAACCGTCAAAAAGAAAATCGTCGGTCAGGCAGTTTTCGATTCCTTTCTGCACCGCATTGAGAAGAATCTGATTGCCGGTTGCCTTTCCCGCAATCGCCAGCCCGTTCCAGAAAGTTGGCGTCATATTTTGAAACGGTTTTTCCGGATTGCGCAGTATTCCTCTGCAGGCTTCCAGAAAGAAACCGTCAATCACAACTTTTTTCAGATCGATTTTTTTTGTTTTTGCATATTGGCGCAACGACTGCGAATCGGCGATCAGGTCATACGTCAGTATTAATTGGCTCGGCACATCCATGAATCCCCACCAGGACCAGCGGCTGGTGCGAAAGTGCGGAAGCATTTTTGAGGGTGTGCCGTTGTACCATTGGGTTGCTTTATACGGAAATTCATGTTTATAAGCAAAGTCCGGATAGTGTTCCGCAATGCCGCAGAGGATTACCGCCGCTTTTTGTGCATATATTTCATCTCCGGTCAAGTAATATAATTGCGCCAGTTGATATGCCTTGTCTGAAAAATATTGAGCTTTGCGATATTCAATTCCCGCACTGAAATAGTGCTTGCGGCCATTGGGCGCCAGATAATAGGAATAGGTAATCTCCTTTCCTGAGGGGGCTGTGACCCGGATTGTATGTTGTTCCGGATGCGAAACAGACGGATAATGATTCCTGCAAAATTTGCAGGTGAGAATCGAAGGTTTTTCCGGATTCCAGTCAAAAGCCGATCCTTGAGGGTTGCCGCATCCTGGAGTCGGGCAGATGACAAAGAAAATTCCGCTCTGCCGCGGAAGAAGTTCAGATAATCTTGAATCCGTCATTTTCATGACGGGTGCCACCTGTTTCTTCAGATTGTTGATATCATTCTTAACCCATTTTTTGAATACCGGATGATGGACAGCAGACACTCCGGACGATTGTCTATCCGGATGTGTTTCTGATTGATTCAACGTTTCCGCCTGCAGCAATAAACTTTGGCAGAACAGAACGATAACCAATTTTTTCAACATGATTTTTCTCCTTCGTGTTTCAGTGGTGTCGGTTATTGACCGACTTTCCACCAGTTGTTGTTGCCGTCAGCGGTATTGGCTTTGATTTCCAGATACGTTTTGGATGAAACATGACCATCCATCCAGGCAATATTGGTTTTACGGTCATGAGGGAAACCCATATACCAGTTGTATGTTGGTAAATCATGACTGGTCCACATCCAGGCGCTTCTGTCTGTTTCGTTCTGCTGACCGCCATCAGAATACAATAATTTTTCAGATACCTTGCTGACTCGCGAAAGTTTGAATCCTGGAGCTCCCCAGGAACCATTGTCCCAGATGATACCGCATTGCATGTTGAGTCCATAATTCAGGGAATACCGCGCAGTACTGGATACAAACGCATTGGGATTGGATGGACACACAAAATCTGTACTGCGCACCGTTGCAGATTTTGAAACATAAGGCAGCTTTTTGTTGGTACGTAGATACCATAGAACTGGTCCCCAGTTCTTCAGAACATAAGTTTTGACGGGAACTCCATTGGCATTGACGGTAATCATCCAGCCGTCATAATCCGAAGTGTATATCAGCGACGTTGCGGCAATCTGCCGCAGATTGCCGACACACTGAGTTGTTCGTGCCTTGTCGCGTGCTTTACTTAAGGCGGGCATCAGCATTGCCGCAAGGATGGCGATGATGGCTATTACGATGAGTAATTCTATCAGGGTGAAACACTGCTTTCCACTTTTCATTTCTACTCTCCTCTTTTGGTTGATTTTTCTTTGGAACAGTTTTCAATGACTTGGGCTACGGGACGCAATGTCCCGCAATAGGGAATTCCGCGAATCCGTGCTTCCAGATACTCCCCCGCCAGATTTCCGAGGCGGATGCTGTTGATATCCAGATAGGCGGATTCACGCCAGCCGTAACGGAGCGCGTAGACGACCACCGGATGTTTCGTCCGGAAAAAACCTTTCTGGCAGCAGCGGTCGAAAATCTCCTCGACTTTCCAGATCAGTTGGGCAAAAACAAAGATACCGTCGAATTCCGTATTTTCTTCGTGCAGCCGCCGGATATCCTCCTCCAGAGAATCAAGATTCAGCAGGAGCTGCCGTGATTCGAAAACGTTTCCTGCTTTTTCCATCTCTTCCTCGAATCCCCGGGCAAGCTCCTGATACACGGTCTGCCTGCCGTCGGCTGCAAGCAGAGGGTTCCGCTGTCCGTGTTTCAGGAAATGGCGTGCCAGATTCCTGCCGCATTCACGGTAATTGTACATCACCGTTCCCGGAAAATTTCCCGGGTCCCGTCCGACGCAGACCACCGGCAGACCTTCCGCCTCGAGCCGTTGAATCACCTCAAGACGTCCGGCGTCGGGATGAAGCCATAATACCGCATCAAGTTGCAATCGCAGAATTTCCTCCGTCGCTTTGTCATCGGTTCCGGCGAGCTGCAGCAGGGGAAGCACCACCATGCCGTTCTGTTCCAGGATCTGCTGTGCGCCGTGAACCACCTCCCATGAATAAGAGTCGAAAACCAGCGAGTTCCCGAAGCCGAACAGAATTCCGACGGTTCTCCGCCAGTTCGGGTTCTGCCGGTATTTTGCCGCCGCGGGATTGGTGAACGCTCCGCTGCCGTGCCGGATGATCAGGACGCCTTCCTGTTCCAACTCAGCCAGCGCTTTGCGCACCGTGGGGCGGCTGATCCCGTACAAGGTGCACAATTCCCGCTCCGACTTGATCCTGACCGAATCGTCCGGATGGCTCAGCAGTTCATTGTAGGCATACTGCTTGATTGCCGCATTGAAATTACAGTTCATCTTGAAAATCACCTTGATGTTTACCAGTGCTTACCACTTTTAATTATAATGGATTTTTCTGTTTTGTCAATAGGCATTTGCAAAAAAAATGATTTTTTTCGTGAGAACGGCAGTGTGCGGTAAGCCTGGCGGAAGTCCGCCGGAAGGACCGGATGGATAAAAAAGAACCGGAAAGGACAGACAAGACTGAGCTCAGGCTCTTTGCTGTTTTCTCCATATGCTGCGCCGTCCGTCCTTTCTGACGGAGCATTTGCATTGCCTTCACGTTCCGTTTTTCTTTTTTTCAGATAATTTTTCTTTTTTCTCTTGAAATTGCCAACGTTGGCAATTATAATAAACGGAGCACTTGAAAAAAGATTTTTCTATAATATTTTAACGGAAACTTCAAAAACAGGAAGGATTTTCCAAAAATGACAAGAAAGAAGTATGTGCAGGTTGGAACCGGCGGACGCTGTTCCATGTATCTGAATGCGCTTTGCGGCGATTTCAAGGACGCCGGCGAGCTGGTCGGGCTCTGTGACACGAATCAGGCCCGTATGGATTACTGGAACAACCGTCTCCAGAAAGAATTCGGCATTGCGCCGCTTCCGACTTACAAGGCGCAGGATTTCGACAGGATGATTGCGGAGCTCAAACCCGACAAAGTCATCGTCACGAGCATGGACCGCACACACCACAAATACATCTGCCGCGCCATGGAGCTCGGCTGCGATGTCGTCACCGAAAAACCCATGACCATCGATGCGGAAAAGTGTCAGCAGATCATCGACACCAAGAAGCGCACCGGAAAAGATGTGATCGTTACATTCAACTACCGCTATTCTCCGCGCAATACCAAAGTCAAGGAGATCATCAAAAGCGGTATGGTCGGGGAGATCACCAGCATCCACTTCGAATGGCTGCTTTCCACGAGCCACGGTGCGGACTACTTCCGCCGCTGGCACCGCAACAAGAACAACTCCGGCGGACTTCTTGTCCACAAATCCACACACCATTTCGACCTCGTCAACTGGTGGATCGATTCCTACCCGGAAACCGTTTTCGCAATGGGCGACCTGAAGTTCTACGGCAAGGAAAATGCGGAAAAACGCGGCATCACGGAATTCTATTCCCGCGCCAGAGACAGCAAGATTGCGGAAAAAGACCCCTTCGCGCTCCATGTCTCCAAAGATGACGAGATGCTGATGGGACTTTACTACAATGCCGAGAAAGAGGACAGCTACTATCGTGACCAGAGCGTTTTCAGCGACGGTATTTCCATTGAGGACAATATGGGCGTGATGGTCCGCTATGCCAATAAAGCCGTCATGACCTATTCCCTGTGCGCCCACTGCCCGTGGGAGGGATACCGCGTTGTGTTCAACGGCACGAAAGGCAGACTGGAGTTCAACGTGGTGGAAGTCGCCGATCTCTCCTGGAGCGAAGACTTCAACAAGGAATTCGGAATGCACCACACCGGCGGCGACCGCATCACCCATGTGCCGGAGATCATCTTCCAGCCGCATTGGGGCAAACCGCAGGAAATCAAATATGAGCAGGGCGAAGGCGGACACGGTGGCGGCGATCCGAAGCTGTTGTCCGATGTGTTCCGCGGCGCGTCCGACGATCCGCTGGGACATGCCGCCGGTTACATCGACGGAGCCCGTTCGATCCTGACCGGCATTGCCGGCAATCTTTCCATGAAAACGGGACTTCCCGTCAAAGTGAAAGACCTTGTCCAGTTCTGAACGGATTGAACCTGCCGGAAAACGGACGGAGCCTGTGATACGGCTGCCGTCCGTTTTTTTATGGAGATTTCAGCGGAAGGCGGAACCCGTTTCTGAAAAATATGGCTGAAACATTCAGAAGTGCTGTTTTGATACAATTTGACATCCATGGGACCGGATAGTCCTGCCCTTTTTCTCCTGCAAACTCCGTTTTCCCATTGCCGGAATTCTGGCTGCCATACCCCGCAAGTTCTCTTTTTTACCGGAAATCCTGTTTTTTTACTTGACAATCGTATTACTTTGTATTACTTTTAAGCGATTGAACAAATGGAGGCTGTCATGAGTGAGAAAAAACAGGCTGTCATTACCTTCAAGGCGGAAGGCGAGATGCTTGCGGCTCTGAACAAGATATCGAACAAGTCGGAATTCATCCGCGCCGCGGTTCTGAATGCGCTTGACGAGACGTGCCCGTTCTGCGGCGGTGCGGGATTCCTGAATGAGAAACAAAGGAAACACTGGAAGACATTCGCGAAATTCCATACCCTGAAACGATGCAGGAAATGTGATGCGCTTGAAATCGAGTGCCGTGATCATGAACATAATGAAGATGAGGAGTGCTGCCGATGAAAACTGCAATCTTTTCGTGTCTCCTGCTTTTTGCCGGAATTGCCTGCGCCGCCGCGGAACCGCTGAATGTCTACTGCACTACATTTCCGCTTTATCTGCTGACCCGGAACCTTACGCAGGGATGCAGGAATGTTCATACGGAACTCATCATTCCTCCCGGAACCGGGTGTCCGCATGATTATGCGCTGACTCCGCGCGATATGCGCAAGCTTGGCGCAAAGAACATGGTGCTTGTCCGCAACGGACTCGGACTGGATGATTTTATTTTGAAGCCGCTCCGGAAAATGAATCCGGGTGCAAAAATCATTGACACATCCGCGGGAATCCCCGCACTGGAACTGGAGGAGAAATGCGGACATGACGATTGCCATGAGCACCATCACGGCAGTAAAAATCCGCATCTGTTCGCGAGTCCGTTCGAGGCGGTCAGGATCGTGGAGAACATCGCCCGCGGACTTGAAGCCGCTGATCCGGCGAATGCGGCGGCATACAGGGCGAATGCAGGAGTTTATACGGAGAAGCTCCGCAAGCTTTGCGGCGAGTTTACTGCTGCCGCGCGGAAATACCGTTTCAGCGAGCGGAAGATTGTGACGCAGCACGGTGTTTTCGATTATCTGGCGCATCACCTGAAACTCTCGGTCGCGGCAACGATTTCCGGGGAGCCGGAAGCCGGAACCACTGCCTCGGAAATGGCGAGCCTTGTGAAGAAGCTCAAGGGGGCGGGCATCAGTGTGATCTATACGGAACCGCAATATCCTTCGCGTGTCGCGCGCACGATTGGCAGGGAGTGCGGTATCCCGCTCGCGGAACTCGATCCCGTGGCAAACGGTCCGGCGGATGCACCGATGGATTATTATGAAAAGACAATGAGAAAAAATCTTGAAGTTCTCGGAAAGACTCTGAATCAATGAATCCGGTGGAACACAGATGTCATTGCGGCAGCCATGTCGCAGTCAGAATACGCAATTTGAATGTCCGGATCGGGGCGGTTTCGATTCTGGAGGATGTTTCCGCGGAGATTCCGCGCGGCATGTGCACTGCGATTGTGGGCCCGAACGGCGCAGGAAAGACCACGCTCACAAAGGCGCTGCTCGACGATATCCCTTATAAGGGGGAGATCGAATTCGGGGATGCTTCGGGTGGTTTTTCGCGCAGAAAACCCCGTTTCGGGTATGTTCCCCAGAAATTGATTTTCGATCGCGACATGCCGTTGACCGTGACTGAATTTCTTGCGGGCGGACTGGTCCGGAGACCTGTTTTCTTCGGGATATCGAAAGCTTTCCGCCTTCAGTGCGCGGAGTATCTGAAAGAGGTCGAGTGCGGACATCTTGCGGAGCGCAGCCTCGGCGCGCTTTCCGGCGGCGAACTCCAGCGGGTTCTGCTGGCGCAGGCGCTGATGCAGAATCCGGAAATACTGATCCTCGACGAACCTGCCGCCGGAGTCGATTTCAAGGGGGAGCAGCTCTGCTGCGAACTGCTGGAAAAATTCCGGCGGAAACTTGGATTCACGCAGGTTATGATCAGCCATGACCTGTCGATGGTCGCCGCACATGCGGAACATGTGATCTGCATCAATAAAAAGGTCTATGCGGAGGGAGTGCCGGAGGAGGTTCTCACCTCGGATGCGTTGTCCGCGACCTTCGGGCTTCACATGGGGATGGTGAAATATGACAAACATGGAGTCGGTTGCAAATTATGCTCGAAACAGTAATTGATTTTTTGTGCGGCATCGCTGGAATGCTGCCGTTTGAATGCATGAAGCTGCGTTTCATGCAGGAGGCTTTCCTGGGAGTTCTGCTGACCGCGCCGCTGGCTGCCGCGGCAGGAATTCAGGTGGTGAATTTCCGCATGTCGTTTTTCTCGGATGCGATCGGGCACTCCGCTTTTGCGGGAGTGGCGCTCGGACTTATTTTCGGACTCAGCCCCGACCTGACGATGCCGCTTCTTGCATTGGCGATCGGGATCGGGATCATGGCGATGAAACAGCGTTCCGCGCTTTCCTCGGATACGGTGATCGGCGTCTTTTTTTCGGCGGTCGTGGCGTTCGGGCTTGCGCTTGTGAGCCGCAATCCGAATGTGGCGAGGGATATGCAGGTGTTCCTTTACGGGGATATCCTGACCGTTACTCACAATGACCTGCTGTATCTGTTTCTGCTGTTCTGCGTATTTTTCGTGTTTCAGGTTTTTGCCTACAACCGCCTGAATGCGATCGGGATTCATGAGCAGCTTGCGCGTACTCACAGAATTCATACAGCCTTTTATCAATATGTATATGTGGCGCTGTTGTCGCTGGTGGTGATTTTTTCAGTAAAATCCGCCGGTGTGCTTCTCGTGACCGCGCTTTTGATCGTTCCGGCAGCCTCGGCGCGCAATTTATCGAAAAGTTCCGGCATGATGTTCTGGATTTCCATCATAATTGGTGTATGTTCCGGTATATCGGGTCTTCTGATTTCCGCCCAGCCGTGGGCGGAAACGGCGTCCGGTGCGACCATTGTGCTGTGTGCATGCGTCATTTTCTGCATCAGTCTGCTGTTCGGAGTCTTGAAACCTAAAAAATCTTAAATTTGGAGATTTGGGCATGTTCGATAAACTGTTACTTACAGGCGGCGCACTTCTTGCGCTGGGTGTCTGCACCTCCTGCGCGACCACGACAACGGAGGAAAAGCCGGAGCCTCGGGAGCAGGCGGTTCAGGAGGTAAGGAAAACCGGAAAAGAGATTTATTACCAGGCGACGAAAACACAGGACGCGAAGAAGCGGACCGAACTTCTGAAAGAGGCTTTCGATGCATTGCAGAAAGAAGCCGACAGGAACAATCTGGAGTCCGCGCTTTACCTTGCCTACATGTATGATCTGGGGCAGGGGGTGAAGCAGGACGGCATTTCCGCCGCGAAGTATTACCGGATTGCCGCGGACGGCGGTCTGAAGAAGGGAAAGATCGCGCTGGCGCGTTTCTGGCTCCGCAACGAAATGTTCCTTGACGATGCCGCGAAACAGATCGAAAGCATTCCCGGTTACGGGGACGATCCCGACTGTCTGCTGGTTCTCGGGACGATCCGTTACGCGCAGTATAAATATACGGAAGGGTTTCAGGATCTTTTCAAGGCATATAAAAGCGCCGGGCGCAATTTCATGATTCGGGACAATGTCCGCAAGGTTGTTCATTCCGCGTTCCTTGATTTTTACAAAAACCGGAATTATGATGCGGCTCTTGCCGAACTGGACAAAGAGGCGAAGCTGAATCCGAAACATCCGGCGATTCCCTATTACCGCGGGCTCGTCGCCATGAAGAAGGAACAGCGCAAGGAGGCGGAAGCTTACTTCAACGAGGCGCTCAAACTTGATCCGGCCGATCCTTTCTTTTATCGTGAAAGAGCATTTCTCAACGCGATGAACGGCAAAAAGGAAGAGGCGCTGGACGATATCAAGGTGGCGGTTGCGGTGTCCGGCAATGCTGTGGAATTCGTCAGGGGACGGATTGAACTCTACTATCTTCTGAAAGATATGGACGGACTCATTCAGTATGCCTCCCGGCTTCTCAAGCAGGATGAGAACGATGTCTTTGCCCGCGTGAGCCGCGCCGGCGCATACATGATTCAACGCAACTATGACAAGGCTTATCTTGATTACAAGAAGCTTTCAGAGACATCAGCCACGACGGATATTCCCGATGTTCAGGAGGGGCTGGCGATCGTGAGTTCGCATATCGGCAAGCTTGACGATGCGGAGAAGGCTTATGAGAAGCTGCTCAAAAAGAATGCCTCTCCGGTGACGCAGATCAACCTTGCGGAACTGTATATCGTCCGCGGAAAATATGAAAAAGCGCTGAAACTTCTCAATTCGGACACCCTGCTGCGTTCCGCCGACAAATTCATGAAATGCATTTCCAGTTATCTGGCGGCGTCCGCCCTGCTTGCAACCGGTAAGGATGCCGGAGAATACATGAAAGTTTTCAATGAGCTTCTGCCGCAGTTCAGAAAGGGGACGGAGGACATTGACTGGGATACCGCGCTTTTCGAGAAATGGCTCAAGACCGCGAAACTCCCGCAGGGCGCCGCAGAGAAGATTGCGGACATGACCAGACGGGCGGGTGAAACATTTCAGCTCAAGTAAGCCCCATGTTCAGGATTACGGCATTCAGCGATTATCGGGAATATTCTCCGGCGGCGCGCCGGAGGATTCTCGCGCGCATCAAGGCGGACTCTTACGATGCGGTCCGTTTCCGGATCGACCGCGCCATGACGGAAGTTGCGCTCCGGCGTTATGACGACTCCTTCATGGATTCTTTTTTCGATGATGCCGCCGCCGTCGGAATCAAGGTGGTTCCCTCGGTTTCATTTCATACTCCGCCGTGGGCGCGGGAGGCGGAACTTTCTTTCGATGAGCCGGAAACCTGGCGGAGCGTCCAGCTTTTTCTTGCACATGTGGTGAGCCGTCTCTGGAGACGGAAGGAGCTGGCGTTTTTCCGGATTCTTTTCAAACCGGAGAAGAATCCGGGTTCGGACCCCGCATTCCGGAGTTACCTGGCGGGAAAATACCGCTCGATGGAAGACTTGAACCGTGCTCTCGGCACATGTTACCGCATGCCGGAGGATATTTCTGTGAAAGACGCCGTTTTGTATGGTGTCCGCATGAAGACGGAACTCCGGCTTTTTCAACATTGGAACTATGAAAGAAAACTTGCGGATCTCGGAAATACGATCGGCGGAATTTCATTTCAGGCATTGGAACATACTGTTTTCGTTTCCCGCAAACCGGAACTGCCGGACACGCTTTCCGCACTGACCCTGCTTCATGAGGCAGCGGAGTCGGGAAAGGCGTATCAGATTCATCTGAATCCCGTTTCGGGAACGGCGGATGCGGAACTTGCGCTTTGCGCCTATGCAGCCGGAGCTTCCGCCGTTGAATACGGAGACCATTATAAAATTCCTGCGCCTGTGCAGTTGCCTCCGGCACCTGTCCGTCGGATTGCCGCGGATAAGGACCTCCTTCTTTTTCTGGAGAAGTACCGCACTCTGCGTGATGAACTGGCTGTTCCGGCGGAAACGGGATTGTACCGGAGCCTCCATACGCAGTCTCTTTACAAAGCGTTTGAGCTTCCGAAAGATCTGCATAAACGCTCTTTCCGTTCCTGGGGCAGGGCATTGACAGCTTCCTCCATTCCCTACCGGATTGTCTGCGACGGCAGGGAGCTTCCGCCCGGATTGAAACTGATGATTCTCCCCGCCGCTGCAGCTTTGGAGGAACCGGATGCGGAACGTCTGCTTGATTTTGTCCTGAACGGCGGCACCCTGTTCTGCGAGGGCGGGTGCGGGCATTATAACGGAACAGGCGCTTATCTTGAGCCTGAACGCCGTTTCATTGCGGAAGCAACCGGTGTTACGGAACATCCGGAACGGATCAGGTATGCGAATAAACGGGTGAAATACGGGTTCGGCAGGGAAACTTTCTTCCTGAACGCCGGCGAGTTTCTGACACCGTATCTTCCCGTGAAAAAGTTTACGGAAACCGTGGCGCCGCTGAACAGCGGGCTTGATCTGATATCCCAGGTGAAATACGGCAGAGGGAGAATCATTCTCTGTGCCCCGTATTTTTCGGCGCTTTATCAGGAAAAGCGGAATGCCGAGCTTGAAAACTTCGTTCAGCATCTCTGCTTTTCCGTCGGGGTGAAACCGCCCGTCCGGATTCTGAAAACACCGGGGAATGCGGTTCCGTTCCTGAGACTTCTGAAAGACGGCGGGCACCGGATGCTGTTTGTATTTCTTCCCTCCATGACTTCCAGATGTGAACTGGAATTCCCATCCGGCTTCTGGGAGAAACGCACTCTGACGGATCTGTACGGCGGCGGCAGGCTCCGCGTGACGCAAAGCGGCGGCGCACAGAGAGTGAAGTTGAAGCCGCCCCATAAAAAAATCATTGTCCTGTATGAATGACGGCTGACCGGCAGTTGCATGGAAGTCGTGTTCTGCAGGAATGAGCCCGTTACATCGAGTGGAGATAACTTTCCCGGAATTGAGACGGGCTTTTCCCTGCTGCATGTTTAAAGAAACGTGAAAAAGCATAGGTGTCGGAAAATCCCAATGCGGCGGCGATTGTACTGATGGAGTCGCTGGTGAAACACAGTCGCCTGACTGCGTGTTCATAACGCTGCCGGTCCAGAAAGGTTTTCAGCGGCAGCCCTGCTTCTCTGCGGAACCGGTTGGAAGTATATTTGGGAGAATAGCCGATAAAACGGGCGACGTCATCGACGGAGATATATTTTCCCTCCCGCGAGAGGACATATTCGGAAATCCGGGATACGAAGGTGGATTCCGGCTGGGAGCAGTCACTGCCGTGTGAAAGATGGTAATTGACGAAGATCATCAGAACCGCGTTGATCAGATGGACTTCCTGCCGGTCCGGCAGACGCCCGGCATTCAGCAGATGCAGGAGAATCGTCCGGGCAGGTTCGAGAATTTCATTCAGGGAAAAACGCTGTGCCCCCGTCCGGCACTGCGGTTCTACGGAAAATTTAACCGAAAGCCATTTACAGCGACGGTCGGGATAATGGAACACATGACGGATTCCGCTGGGAATAAGGAAGATGTCTCCGCTGTTGAAAGGCAGGACTTCCGTTTCGGCAGCCAGTTCCCCGCCGCATCCGTCCAGAATAAGTTCAAGCTGCCAGAAATGGTGTACATGCCACAGCTCGGTGCGCGGCTTGCGCCCGGTGGTCCGGTACTGATGGAAAAGATAATGGATTTGAGGCGGCGCGGAGTTCTCCGTGGAAAAAACGGCGGCAGTCATTTTTATTTCTCCTGAAGCAGATGGGAAATCCAGAGCCGGGGCATTCGTATCGGTGTGTTGCGGATTACCTCGAACAGTTTCAAATCGGAGCGCATGTGCCGCCATTGCCGCAGCCATGCCGGCTGGTTGAGGAAATATCCGCAGAGAAAAAGGAATGCGGGCTGGTTCGGCCAGTATTTCCAGTAGGCGATATCACGGGCATACGGCCAGGCAGACTTGTCTGTGACGTAGGGATACAGAAATGACGCAGCCAGTGCCAGACTGTGCCCCTGACGGTCAACATGCAGAAAAAGATTTTCCTCCGGACGGGAGAGCAGAGCCGCGGTTCCCGACAATACGTTCAACTGAAAGAGGGAATAACTGTAAGGCTTTGTCCGACGCAGTTCCGCAGGAAACGCCCCCCGTCTGTCCATGAATCCCAGAAGGCGTTCCCGGAAATCGTGCCGCAGTTCCTCCAGCAGCGCATGGTTTTCGGTCAGAAGGGCAAATGCCGCGCATTGCAGATAGTAGCAGGTGCCGTGATTGTTTGGATGAATCCGTTCCTCCTGTCCGAAACTGCCGGTTGTCAGCCATGCCAGATAGCGGGCGAACCACTCTTTTACAGTTGCTGCGGTTTCCGGATCAAGAGCTTCGCAAAACGTTTTCTGACGGACTGCGAGAGCCGTTTCCGCGAGATGGATGGAGTCAATCACGCCGATACTGCGCCCTGAACAACGGCGGTGGACCGCCTGTGCATAGCTCAAATGGGGACGCATGGCTGTGTTCGGGTTCATGAACCATGCCCGGAGAATTGCTTCCGCCTTTTTCAGGAATTTCGGGGAGCGGGTCATCCGGAATGCCTCAGACAGCGTCGCAATCTGAACGGACTGGCGGATCAGCAGTTTGCGGTGCCTGTTGAAGCTGCGGGGATTACTGCGCCCGTCATACTTGATGTAAGGACCGTCCGGACAGGCGGGGTCCGGCCACCAGTAATCTCCTTCGGAATAAAATTCCGTCGGCAGTCCGGGAGAACGGGCTGCCGGTGCATCCGGCAGAGTCATGACTTTCTGCCGGAGAATCCGTTCCGCCCGGCAAACAAGCGGCGATGAACAGTTTTTTGCGTCGGGGCACATGATCAGTGAAAGATCTCCTCCAGTTTCCTGTTCTTGACGGGGGCGCTTTTACTTGGAGCCGAAATACGGGTTTTCCCCTCGTGACTTTCGAAGAAACAGCCATGCCGAAGCGTCGATTTCAGCAATCCCGGACGGGACTCCTGATAATAGAACTCAACCGGAGCGCCTTTCTTCTCCTGTTGTTTTTTGCTGGACCAGACCAGTGAGTTGTGTTTCAGGCGGACTCTGCCGGAGTGGTGTTTCATTCCGGCTCTTGACGGGTCCGTCAATTCCACTGCCGCTTCATCAAAATGGATGTCGAACAGATTGTTCCTGATCTCCACATTGTCATTGCTTCCCAGTTTGACATGTCCCGCATTCTGACTGCATCCGCGGAAGATGCATCCCTGAATCAACACCGTGTCGTTATTGCAGTCCAGAGCGATGGAACTGGGAAAAGCCCAGTTCCGCCTGACGTTGGAAGCTCCCATTCCGTTGCCTTCAAAGTAACATCCGGTAATGCTGACCGCGTTGCTGCCGTAGATCATGAGCGCGGCATTGGCGCAGTGTTCAAAACCGATTCCTGAAATGCGGACGCCCCGGGCTCCGCCGCTCAGCATGATCCCGACTCCGCAACGGCTGAAATAGCCGTCTCGGATTGTGATGTCGTTGAAATGGGCGCGCCCCTCGAATCCGTTGTTGGGACAGTGCCGGATAATCATATTCAGAAACCGGTTGCTCCATCCTTCCGAATAAATTCCCGCCTGCGAGGCATTTGCAATATAACAGGACTCCAGCGTGAAATTATTGTGCCATTTGAGATTCAAGGTTATTTTTCCCCCGAAAAGGGTGATGTCCCGGAGTGTGCCGGACGTGGCGCTGTCCTTATAAGTCTTCCCGGTCCATGAAATGCAGTTTTCCTTTGGATTCTTCTGAATGATCGTGGTTACGGAACGGCCGTCTCCCGTCACCGTCAGACTGTTGATCAGATATAACTGTGTTTTCGGTCCATTCAGATCGACGGTTTTCCGGATAGGGTAAGTTCCTGCCGGAATGTACAGGATTCGGGATGTGGCATATGCTTTCGCCACCGCTTTCTGAAAAGCCGGCTGCCAGTCTTCCTGCTCGGTTCCCGCCGCGGCAACATGGTCTCTGAAATCCAGCAGGTTGACTCTGGTGTCAAGTGCCGCCGCCGGAATACAGGTCGCCATCAGACTTGCCGCCAGGACCGTCATTTTGAGTTTTGTTTTCATCATTTTTCCTTTCATTCAGTTATTGGGCAGATATAAATCCCGATTGTTGTTCCTGATTAATTGGGGCATGTGGCGGGGAGCGACGTTTCCCGCCAGAAACAGGATGTTGGCTGTTCCCTGAAGTCTTGTCCTGCCCTGTCCGTGATTATAACCGAATTTACTGTATTCGATGTTGAACCATTCGGAGGTCATGCAGCGGCGGTCGCCGATGAAGAACAGGGTGCTGGCATGTTTCAACTGGCTCATTTTGTACCATGTGGTATTGTAAGAGGCTACGCCTGCCGTGATGTAGATGTTGATTCCGTAATCCTTATACTGAAAGTGTTGTGTTGACGGGGTTTTGGCGTCCGGGCATTTCGGGCAGTAGAACGTTTTGTCCGGATTCAGCCTGTAATTCGGCAGGCCGTTGTGTCCGCTGAGATAGGCAAACCAGCAGGCGTTCCCGCCGGACTGTCTTGCTCCGTTATAATAATACACCTGATAGGCTGGAACCAGGAAGCCGTTGTAATCGCCGGAATAAAGAGACGCGGCGTAACTCATCTGTTTGAGATTGTTGCGGCACACCGCATCATAGGCTTTGTCACGTGCTGCCTTTAACGCCGGAAGAAGCATTCCTGCCAATATTGCGATGATTGCAATCACGATTAAGAGCTCGATCATGGTAAACAATTTTATTTTTATCCTGCGAAGCAAGGAGATCGGACAGGGAATACGGAAGGAAGAAGGAACGGAGAAACATTTGAATGCTTGAACATGAAAACAATGGAACAATCGAATGAAGAAAGAAGAAGCAAGGCAGGGCACGGATCGACTCCATCGGAATGAAGCACCTTTTTTATAAAATTTTCTCATTAAGAATTCTATTAATGTGAAATAAACAGTATCCATCCATGCTGCCGGAAAACATTGCGGTAACAGATTTTTGTTTTTCATCTATGATGTCTCCTTCTGGTTATTTGGCAAAACAGCCTGAATTGCGTGCTATGGCCGATTCTGTCTTTCTATGGTTAATATATGGTGGCGAGGGGCTTTTGTAAATAGCAAAAAAGTGTATTTGAATGGCAAAACAGTACAATCTGCAAAAAAAACCTTCCGGGGTTCAAAAAAAATGATTTGATCCGGCAATGCCTGCGTTGGAGAAATTTTTTTCAGAAGCGGATTCTCTTTGCCGGCATATGAATAAATCGAAAAAAAAACAGTTGGAAATCTTGAAAGTTCCCGGATGAGTGTTATATTTATGTTTCTTGATTCACGTATACATCATCGGAAACGATATGTTGAACAGGTAAATTTTTAATACGTAACGTATATGAGGTGTCATAATGAGTAACGTTTGTGAAATCTGTGGAAAGAAAAAGTTCTACGGCTCCAGAATCATCCGTAGAGGTCTTGCAAAGAAAAAAGGCGGTATCGGTATGCACGTGGTGAAAGTTTCTCCGCGCATTTTCGAGCCCAACATCCAGTCTGTCAGAGTCAATGACAATGGAACAACCAAAAGAATGAAAGTCTGCGCTGCCTGCATTCGCAGCGGCAAGGTCAAGAAGGCCTGCTGACATATTTTTCCTTGTTCCGCTCATATACCTGCGGTCATGAATTTACAGAGTCCGGAGCATTTACGGTTCCGGGCTCTTTTTTTTAGAAAAAATTTGATTTTTGTTCTATTGCATTGCATGAAATATGATTTAAATTCCGAATAAGGAATGAATCGGTTCAAACAACATAAGGAGCGGTTATGAAATTCAATAAAAAGAAAGTCCTGACTATTTCAGGAATCGTATTGGGCGTGATCGTTGTTCTGCTTGTGATCGTCTACTTTTCCCTCTCTCTGATTTTGAAGAGCAGTGTCCAGACATTCGGCAGCATGGTCATGGGAGTTCCGGTGACGGTGGACAGTATTGTTCTGGAGCCTTTCAAGGGGGCTCTGCGGATCAATAACCTGACTGTCGGGAATCCGGACGGCTATTCCAGTCCGCATGCGTTCAAGCTCGGAAAGTTCGAGGCAGCCGTGGTGCCTTCTTCTCTGTTCGGCGGGGACAAGATGATTATTGACAAGCTCGCAATTGACGGTGTGGAGCTGAATATGGAAACAAATTTCCTGCGCAGCAATCTGTCTGAGATTCAGGAAAACATCAACAAATTTTCCAATCCCGATTCCAATGCGCCGAAAAATCAGAAACAGGCGGAGGATGTTGAAAAGGTTCAGGAGGAACAGGCGGAAGCCAAGCCCCTGCAGATCAACAGGATTGATCTCTCAGACATCAAGGTTTATACGATTCTCAAGGGACGTGAGGATACCAGAGTCATACCGTTGATTGCGCCTCCCGTTCATCTTCAGGATCTCGGCACGGAGCCGGAAGGCATTACGCCTGTGGAGGTGATGAGCAAAGTCATGACTTCCCTTCTCCTGAGCGCCGGTAAAGCTCTCAGCGACGGTGCTTTCAGTGCGGGGCAGACACTCGGTGACGGTGCTTCCTCTGCCGGCAAGACGCTTGGAGACGGCGCAAATGATCTCGGCAAAGCCGCCGCCGGGCTCCTGAAGGGGTTGACCGGCAGCGATGAGACGGAAAAGAAGAAATAAGCTCTTGCCGATATGAAGAATCTGGGCCGTCCGGAGAAGGACGGCTCTTTTGTTCTTGTATTCAGGACTGCTGCATCTATATTACCAAATTTAAAGGGATCAAGTATTAGATCAGAAAGGGAGTTTGTCATGAAAAATCTTTGGATTGCGGCCGGTGTTTTCGCAGTTGCTGTCGTTGTCGTCGTTCTTGCGGTTATTTCCGTCCGGAATGGACTGATCCAGCGGGATGAGGATGTCAAGGCGCAGTGGAGTCAGGTTGAAACTCAACTCCAGCGCCGGAGCGATCTGATTCCGAATCTTGTAAATACGGTCAAGGGATATGCAAAGCACGAGGAGAAGATTTTCACGGAGATTGCCGATGCCCGTTCCCGTCTGCTTGCGGCTGGAACCCCGGAAGCCGCGGGGCAGGCGGATGCCGCCCTCAAGAGTGCACTCGGGCGCCTGCTTGCCGTAGCGGAAGCGTATCCGAACTTGAAAGCGAATGAGAACTTCGCCCGGCTTCAGGATGAGCTTGCCGGAACGGAAAACCGGATTGCCGTGGCACGCACGCGCTACAATGATACGGTTCGTGATTTCAATGCCGCGATCCGGAAGTTTCCCGGTTCCATGTTCGCTTCCGGGCTTAATTTGAAGCGTGCGGAATTTTTTGAAGCCCCCGCGGGGCGCGCCGCCGTAGAGAAAGTTCCCCAGGTCAATTTTTAAGGGACTGCGGCGATGAAACAGTTTTTCCTGCTTCTTCTCCTGTCTGTGTTTTCGCTTGCCGCCGCGGATTTTACTGTTCCGCGGCATACTTCATGGGTCGTGGATGAGGCTCAGGTTTTTTCCAAAGAGGAAAGGAACAGGATTCTTTCCGCAATTCAGAAACTGGAAAAAGCAACGGACGGCGGGCAGATGGCGGTCGTGACCCTGAAGAGCCTGAACGGAATTTCGATTGAGGAGGCGGGAATCAAGATCGCGGATGCGTGGAAAGTCGGCAATCGGGGAAAAGATGACGGCGCGATCCTGATTATTGTCCCATCGGAGCGTCAGATGCGGCTTGAGATCGGCTACGGCTGGGAGGGAAGCATCAACGATGCGAGAGCGGGGGATATCATTCGCGGGCTGAAACCTTTTTTCCGTGCGGAACGTTACGCAGACGGCGCCGTCTACGCTGTCGGGCAGGTGCAGAAGCTGATTACCGGAACGGCTCCGGAGAATGTGCCGGAACCGCCGGCAGCGGTATCTGCGAAAGGCAAAAACACATTTACCGATTATGTTCTGGTCATCCTGATTGGCATTGCGACTTTTTTCTTATTCGGCGATAGTTCCGGCGGCAGTTCCGGCGGCAGTTCCGGCGGTGGTTTTTTCCGGGGCGGTGGCGGCGGGCGCTTCGGCGGCGGTGGCGCTTCCGGGCGCTGGTAAATTTCCCGGAATGGAAAAGAATTCCGATTCCGGTGTCCCCCGTGAGACGCAATATCCGTATGTATATCCGGATATTTCCCTGTTTCCGCGCGGCGGCGTTTGCGAATTTTTGAAATCAGTGTATTTTATGATTTTGAATGTTCAACTGCAAGAAGGTGCTTCATGGATATAGAGGATTTTTCTGCGAACCGCGGCCCGCGTTTGAGGGCGCTGATTCCTTTCGGTGTATTTCTTGTTTTTTATATGGGGTTGTCCATCGTGTCCGGCGACTTTTACCGGGTGCCGATGACGGTTGCGTTTCTTGTCGCCTCGGCTTCGGCGCTGGTCCTGAATCACAAGGCATCGCTGAAAAGCAAGATCGATCTTTTTGCGCATGGCATGGGGGATATCAACATCATGACGATGTGTCTGATCTTCGTGCTTGCCGGAGCCTTTGCAGAGACTGCGCGGAGGATGGGGGCGGTGGATTCGACGATTCAGATTGCGCTTTCGTTCATTCCGCCGCACCTGATGCTTTGCGGCCTGTTCATGGTGGCCTGCTTCATTTCGCTGGCGATTGGAACCTCCGTCGGGACGATTGTGGCGTTGACTCCGATTGCTCTGGGGGTGACGCAGACTCTCGGCATTTCCGGCGGGCTTTGCCTCGGCGCCGTTGTGGGAGGCGCAATGTTCGGAGACAACCTTTCGATGATCTCGGATACGACGATTGCCGCGACCCGCACGCAGGGAATTGAGATGAGGGAGAAGTTCACCGCGAATCTTCATGTAGCCGCGCCCGCCGCGATCGTGACCGTGATCCTTTATATTATTTTGAGCCATACGGGCGAGCCGATGGCTGGAAGACATCTGACCTTGAAAATGTTTCTGGATGTGATTCCTTACCTGTGCATTCTTGTGCTTGCGCTGACCGGATTGAATGTCATGGCGCTTCTGATGCTCGGCACATTGCTGGCGGGGGTGATCGGAATCATCAATGGCTCTTTCAGTTTCTGGGAGTTCCTTGCCGCCGCCGGGGTAGGGGCGCGGAGCATGGCGGATACTTTGATCGTGGCGATTCTTGCCGGAGGACTCCTGAAAGTGATCCGCTACAACGGCGGAATCGAATACTTGATGAAGAAAATTGAGCGTCTGATCCGAGGGCGCAGAAGCTGCGAGTTCGGTATTGCGCTTCTCGTCGGAGTGGTGAATGTCTTTACCGCAAACAATACGGTTGCGATCGTGATTGCAGGTCCGATTGCAAAAGACCTGGCAAAACGTTATGAAGTGTCTCCGGCACGTTCCGCAAGCATTCTGGATACGACATCATGCATTGTTCAGGGGATGATTCCTTACGGGGCGCAGATTCTTTCCGCGGTCGGGCTTGCGGGCGCGGCGGCGGTCAGTGCATCGGAGGTGATGAAGTTTCTCTGCTATCCTTATGTGCTGGCTTTGTTCCTGACTGGTTCGATCCTGCTTGCCGGCAGGAGAAAATCTGCGGATGCGATTCAGCCATGACGTTTTCCTGAAACAGCTTGCTTTTTCTGTTCCGGCAGATTATCTTAAAGCCGGTTTTGAATGAATGGAGGTGCCGAAAATGAAAAGAGTGATTGTATGTTTTCTCGCTTGTGCCGGAGTTGCCGTAATGTTGTCTGCGTGCGGAGATAACGGTAAAACGGATTCCGGGAAGAAATCCGCCATAAAGGAAACCGCCGAAGGAGCGGATAAGACCGCGGATTATCTGATCGGTAAAAAGGCTTTGGAACAGGGACAGAAAGCGACGCGGAAACTGGATAAGGCGCAGGCGGATTACAATAAAAATCTTGAAAAGGCTTTGGAAGAATGAGTTTTTACTCCGCATCTTTCAGCGCTTGACGTTTGCCGCGATTTCCAGCATCCGGGCGATGATTCTGCCTTTCAGTTTCCATGCGTAACGGCATTGCTGGCAGGATACGCTGAATGGTGGAGCTCATACCCGTGATTGCAGGAAAGGGTCAGTTTTTTTATGACGCAGGATATGACAACAGGGAGTCCGCTCAAGGTGATCATCCGGTTCTCCCTGCCGGTATTTATCGGGTGTTTGTTTCAACAGTTTTACAGTATGGCGGATACGATCATTGTCGGACGCACAGTCAGTGTGCAGGCTTTGGCGGCGGTCGGCGTGACTGGCGGAGTCAGCTTTCTCGTGCTTGGTTTTTTCTTTGGCCTGACCGGAGGTTTCGCCGTGGTGACCGGGCAATGTTTCGGGGCGAAGGATTATGATGGAGTCAGGCGCTCTGTGGCAGTTTCCACTGTTCTGTGCATCGTGATCAGTATTCTTGTTACCGCGTTATGCGTTCTGACTGCGCGGCCTCTCTTTGTTGCAATGAATACGCCTGCCGATATTTTCGATGATACTCTGACTTACATGCTGGTCATCTATTACGGAATCTGGGCGTCGGTGTTTTACAACATGATATCCAGCATCATCCGTGCGCTTGGTGACAGCATTACGCCGTTGATCTTTCTGGTGGTCGCTTCGCTTCTGAATATCGGTCTGGACTTTCTTTTCATCCTGAATTTTGGCATGGGAGTTGCCGGAGCCGCGTGGGCTACTGTGCTTTCGCAGGCGATTTCCGGCTTTCTCTGCCTCTGGTATGTTGCGCGCAAGTTCCCGATTTTGAAGCTGAAACGTTCCGATTGGAAGTGGAATTCCGCATTTGCATGGGAACATTTGCGTGTAGGTCTGCCGATGGCGTTTCAGTTCTCGATTACGGCGATCGGATGTATTATCCTTCAGGCGGTGCTGAATCTGTTCGGTTCCACGGTGGTTGCCGGTTTCACGGCGGGATCGAAGATCGATCTGCTTGCAGTTCAGGCAATCGCGGCAATCGGCATGACAATGGCGACTTATGCCGCGCAGAATTTCGGTGCCGGCAAGATTGCGCGCATCCGTACCGGTGTGAATAAATCTACGTTGCTCTGTGTGGTGTTCAGCGCACTGGCATGTGTATTCGTTATTCTGTTCGGGCGCCCGATGACCGCATTGTTCGTCGGGGCAGGGGAGAAAGAGGTGATTGATGCGTCACAGACTTATCTTGTGCTGAACGGCATTTTCTATCTTGTGCTCGGACTGCTTTTCATCTTCCGGAATACGCTTCAGGGAATGGGTTTTGCATTGATTCCTCTGCTGGGCGGGGTCAGTGAATTGCTTCTGCGTGTTGTGGCGGCATTTGTTTTTGCCAGATATTTCGGCTATCCGGGAGTGTGCCTTGCATCGCCTGCCGCATGGATCGGCGCCACGGTGATTCTGATCGTGACTTATGCAATTGTCATGAGACGTTATGCCAGATTACATTACCGGTATCGCCCCGATGGGCATCCGGCCTTTTCGTACATGGGTGGTCGTTGATGTTCATCCTTTAACGCACAGCTTCTGCCCGGCCTTATAAATCCCATCAGTCCTTTCAGGCTGTTTCCTGTCAGCGGGCCAGAAAAAATCATATTTTTTTGAGAAATTCATTTGACAAGTCATAAAAGTATTGTATATTTAATCCCCGT
>ENA-UOOA01001123-UOOA01001123.1-human-gut-metagenome-genome-assembly--contig:-P61old-NODE-1123-length-45980-cov-8.685509_pt1 | contig 45980 bp, 45 predicted proteins | sample MGYA00242467_ERZ724014 | MGnify/ENA metagenome assembly ERZ724014 | reverse complement strand
GGTAGCTGCTCGCGCTTGTCCGATAAGCGCTGCGTGCCAAAATGGCTGTAAACCCGGTTACAGTTGACGCTTTTCGCGGGCCCGCCACTGGCTTTGGGGGGCTTTCTCCATCGCGCTGGTTTCCAGGCGGAAGTTTTCCCACCGAGCACCATGGCCTCTCACACCTTTCTCTGGCACGACTACGAAACCTTTGGTGCCAACACGCGGCTGGACCGCCCGGCGCAGTTTGCCGCCATCCGCACCGATGCCGAGCTCAACGAGATCGGTGAGCCGCTGATGATCTACTGCCGGCCCGCCAACGACTATCTGCCCGACCCGCAGTCGTGCCTCATCACCGGCATCACCCCCCAGCTGTGCCTGGAAAAAGGCCTGCCCGAGCGGGAGTTCGCCAACCGCATCGAGGCCGAGTTTGCCCAGCCCGGCACCATCGGCGTGGGCTACAACACCATCCGGTTTGACGATGAAATCACGCGCTTCATGTTCTGGCGCAACCTCATCGACCCCTATGCGCGCGAGTGGCAGAACCAGTGCGGCCGGTGGGACTTGCTGGACGTGGTGCGCATGACGTATGCGCTGCGGCCCGACGGCATCACCTGGCCGAAAAAGGAAGATGGCTCGCCCAGTTTCAAGCTGGAACACCTCTCCAAAGCCAACGGCCTGGTGCACGAGGCCGCGCACGATGCGCTGTCGGACGTGCGCGCCACCATTGCGCTGGCGCGGCTCATTCGCCAGCACAACCCCAAGCTGTTTGACTTTGCCCTGGCGCTGCACAAGAAAGACCGCGTGGCGGCCGAGTTGCGCCTGCCCGCCACGGCGCTCACGGCGCGGCCTTTTCTGCATGTGTCGGGCATGTTCCCGGCAGAGCGGGGCTGCCTGGCGGTGATGTGGCCGCTGGCGAGCCACCCCACCAACAAGAACGAGCTGATTGCCTGGGACCTGGCGCACGACCCGCGCGAGCTGGCTACCTTGAATGTGGACGACATTCGCCTGCGCATGTTCACCCGCGCGGCAGACCTGCCCGAGGGCGTGGCGCGCCTGCCCATCAAGACCATCCACCTCAACAAATCTCCCATGGTGGTGGGCAATGTGAACACCCTCACGCCTGCGCTGGCGCAGCGCTGGGGCATTGATCTGGCCCAGGCCGCAGCGCACGCCGAAGTGGCCCGCAGCCTGCCAGACATGAGCGGCCTCTGGCCCGCCGTGTTTGCCCGCCCGCAAGAGCCTGCGCCCGATGTGGACCAGGACCTGTACGGCGGCTTTGTGGGCAACAACGACCGGCACACCCTGAACGACTTGCGCACCATGAGTGGCGCCAGGCTGGCCACCGCCCGCACAGGGTTTGACGACCCGCGACTGAAGGAGCTGGTATGGCGCTACCGGGCCCGCAACTTCCCGGAAACCCTCACGCCCGAAGAGCAGGAACGCTGGGAAGCCCACCGCGCTGCCTGCCTGTTTGACGGGCAGGGCGGGGCGCGCACGGTAGAGCAGTTGTTTGCGCAGATCGACGAGATCTCTGAAACCGCTGACGATGAGCGCACGCAGGACATTTTGGGTGCGCTGTACGATTACGCTGAACATATCGCGCCCGAGCGCTGATCCGGCGCACCGCGCCGGCCACCCCGGCGCGCTGAACGCCTTCTTCTCTTTTTCCAGTTTTCGCATTCGCCAATATGAGCACCAAGCCTGCCGTTGATTTCACGACCCAGATCGTTCACGCCGACCGCTGGGGCGGGGCCGAAAAGGGCGCCATCCACCAAGCCATCCACTCGTCCGTGCAATACGGCTACGACCAGGTGGAAGACTTGATTGCCGTCTTCCAGGGCACGGCCAAGGGCGGCTACAACTATGCGCGCCAGGGCACGCCCACCACGGCGGCACTAGAGGCCAAGATCACCCAGATGGAAGGCGGCACCGGCTCCATCGTCTTTTCTACCGGCATGGCTGCGCTGTGCGCCATGTTCTTCACGCTGCTGAAGGCGGGCGATCACCTGGTGGCCAGCAAGTTCGTTTTTGGCAACACCAACAGCGTGTTTGGCACGCTGGCCGACCTGGGTGTGCAGGTGACCACGGTGGACGCTACCGACGCAGCCCAGGTGCAAGCGGCCGTGCGCCCCAACACCCGCATGGTGTTTGTCGAAACCATTGCCAACCCCGGCACGCAAGTGCCCGACCTGGAGGGCATTGGCGCCCTGTGCCGCGACAAGGGCCTGCTGTACGTGGTGGACAACACCGTGGCGTCGCCCTACCTGTTTCGCCCGGCCACCGTGGGCGCGGGGCTGGTGATGAATTCGCTGACCAAGAGCATTGGCGGCCACGGCGATGCGCTGGGCGGCGCGATCACCGACACCGGGCTGTTCGACTGGGCCGGTTACCCCAACATTTTCGAGGCCTACCGCAAGGGCGACCCCAAGAGCTGGGGCCTGCAGCAAGTGCGCAAGAAAGGCCTGCGCGACATGGGCGGCACCCTGGCTTCGCACAGCGCCCACCAGATTGCCGTGGGGGCCGAAACCCTGGCCCTGCGCATGGAACGCACCAGCGCCACCGCGCTGGCGCTGGCGCAGTGGCTGGAGCAACACCCGGCCGTGGCCAAGGTGCACTACCCGCTGCTGCCATCGCACCCGCAATACGCGCGCGCCCGCAAGCATTTCAAGGCAGGCTCGTGGCTGCTGTCGTTTGAGCTGAAAGACCCGGGCGATTGTTTGCCCCTGTGCAACCGCCTGCGCCTGCCCATCAAGGCCACGGGCCTGGCCGACACGCGCACGCTGATCATTCCGGTGGCCCACACCATTTTTTGGGAAGCGGGCCCCGAGGTGCGCGCGAACATGGGCATTGGCGACAGCATGATCCGCCTGTCGGTGGGCCTGGAAGACGCACAGGACCTGCTGGCTGATTTTGCACAGGCGCTGGCGGGCTGAGGCAGCCTCGCCTTTCACGGCCATGAACGCGCCCTCGGCCTTGCCCCTGCACATTGGCAAATACCAGGTGCAAGCCGAGCTGGGCCGGGGCGCCAGCGGGGTGGTGTACCGGGCGGTAGATGCGTTCAAACGCCGTCAGGTGGCTATCAAACAGTTGCACGCCCACCTGCTGCGCCAGCCCGAGCAGGCTGAACGCTACCGCAAGCTGCTGCGCAATGAAGTGATGCTCACCGCGCGGCTGCGGCACCCCAACATCGTGCGCTTGCTGGATGCGGACGAACACGCTGCGCAGCCATACCTGGTGCTCGAATACGTGGCCGGGCAGCCGCTGTCGGCGTTTGCCAGTGCAGACACCTTGCTGCCCCAGGCCCAGGGGCTGGGCATTGCCGACAAAAGCGGCAACCCGCAGGGGCCCCCCCCGCCCGAAGGGCGGGGGCACCCCGACATCAAGCCCGCCAACGTGCTGCTGTCCGAGCAAGGCGAAGTCAAGCTCACCGACTTTGGCGCTGCCCTGGCCGTGCGCAGTGATGCCACGCAATTGGCAGGGCTGGTGGGCTCTCCCTCGTACATGTCGCCCGAGCAGGTGCAGGAGCAGGACCTGGGCCACCACAGCGACATGTTCTCGCTGGCGGTGGTGGTGTATGAACTGCTCACCGGGCGCCGCCCCTTTGATGGCGACACCGACTTTGCCACCCTGTACCGCATCACGCACGAGGCGCCTACGCCGCCCCGGCTGCTGCGCACAGACTTGCCCGAGCATCTGGACGCCGTGCTGCTGCGGGCGCTGGCCAAGCGGCCGCAAGAGCGGTTTACCACCTGGGCAGACTTTGCCAGTGCCTTGCTGGCCGTGCAGCACGCGCTGCCCGCCACACGCCCGCAAGATTCCGAAGCCCAGCGCTTTGCCCTGCTGCGCGCATTGCCGTTTTTTGCCGACTTCCACGACGTAGCGCTGTGGGAGCTGATGCGCCTGGGCCGCTGGCGCTGGGCGCCCAAAGGCAAGGTGATCTTGCAGGAAGGGCTGCCTGGGGATTCGTTCTATGTGCTGGTGGAAGGCCAGGTCAGCATCACCCGCGAAGGCTGGCACCTGAGCACGCTGGGCCCGGGCGCCACGCTGGGCGAAATGACCTACCTGCAGCCCGACAACCGGGTGCGCAGCGCCACGGCGGTGGCGCAGACAGATGCCCTGGTCATCAAGGTGCCGAACCCCGCATTGCGCGAGGCGTCTGCCGACCTGCAGTCGCGGTTTGACAAGGCCTTCATCAAGGTGCTGGTGTCACGCCTGGCGGCCACCAGCAAGCAACTGGGGGCGGCGGATTTGGGGTCAGGTGCCGACTGAAGTGCTTGTATTGAGGGTGCTATGTTTTTAATAGCTAGTAGCGCTTGACTATATTGCGCTAGCGGCTATTTTTCCTTGAAATCCGATCACCCAAAGAACTGGTAGCACACCGCAATGGCGGCCACCACGCCCGCCAGTTCTGCCAGCAGGGCGCAGCCCACCGCGTGGCGCGCACGCTGTATGCCCACCGCGCCAAAGTACACCGCCAGCACGTAGAACGTAGTCTCGGTGCTGCCCTGGATGGTGGCGGCTGCCAGCGCCGCAAAGCTGTCCACGCCCTGCGTCTGCATGGTCTCGATCAGCATGGCCCGCGCCGCGCTGCCTGAAAAGGGTTTGACCAGCGCGGTGGGCAGGGCATCCACAAACCGTGTGTCCATGCCAATGGCTTCCACGCACCAGCGGATTCCCTCCAGCGCGTACCCCAGGGCTCCTGAGGTGCGCAGCACCCCCACGGCGCAGAGCATGGCCACCAGGTAGGGCAGCAGGCCCTTGGCCACGTCAAAACCTTCGCGGGCGCCCTCTACAAACGCTTCGTACACGGGCACCTTGCGCCACGCCCCCACCAGCACAAACATCACCACCAGGCTGAACAGGGTCAGGTTGCCCAGCAGCGATGACAACTGCGCCAGCGCCGCCGCGCTGAGCGTGGTGAGCAGCGCCATGAACCCGCCCAGCACCAGCGCCACCGGCAGCAGGTAGGCCAGCACCACCGGGTGCCACAGCGGCAGCCGCTGCACCACGGCCACGGCCAGCAGCCCGGCCAGGGTGGATGCCGAAGTGGCCAGCAAAATGGGCAGAAACACCAGCGTAGGGTCTGCCGCCCCTTGTTGCATGCGGTACATGAAGATGCTTACCGGCAGCAGCGTGAGTGACGATGCGTTGAGCACCAGGAACAGGATTTGCGCGTTGGTGGCGGTGTCGGGCTTGGGGTTCAGCTCTTGCAGCGCACGCATGGCCTTGAGGCCCATGGGCGTGGCTGCGTTGTCCAGCCCCAGGGCGTTGGCCGCAAAGTTCAACGTCATCAAGCCCAGGGCAGGGTGGCCACGGGGCACCTCGGGCATCAGGCGGGCAAACAGGGGCGCCAGCCAGCGCGCCAGCACATCCACAATGCCGGCCTTTTCTGCGATGCGCAAAAAGCCCAGCCACAGCGTGAGCGTGCCAAACAGCAGCACCATCACCTCCACCGAGAGCTTGGCCATGGCAAACAGCGACTCGACCATGGTCGCAAACACCTGGGCCTGGCCGCCCAAAAGCCATTGCGCCAGCGCTGAAATGGCAGCCGTGATGAAAAAGCCCAGCCAAAGGGTGTTGAGCATGTGGAAGCCAGGTGCAGGGGGAGATCGGAAATGCCAGAGGTGGTGCAGGGTGCCCTACAGCCGTTGGCAGTTTAAGGCACCCAACAGCGCCCTGTGCCACGCCCGTGGCAACGTTGGGTGGACGATGGGCAACATTCCCACTTTGTTGACCAGCGTTAAAAATCATTTTGCTTTTATCACTTTTGCTCAATTTGTGATAAATTACAGTTGTTACTTCTAGCAAAGAACTCAGGCGTAATCTTCTAAGCGAGACCGCCTGGGCACCTTCCTGTCATTGCCTGGGGTGTGTTTTGCAAAAGGGTGTTGGGTTCGTCTGCGCAGCACTGCCGGTGCGTGCCTTGGTTCAAGTCGTTTTAAAGAGGGTTCCATGAAAAACTTGAAGATTTCCACTCGCCTGTCTGGCGCATTTGCACTGCTGGTGCTGATGCTGGTGGGGTTGGCTGTCGCGGCCATGGCGCAGCTGTCTAGCATGCGCGCCGCCACGGTTGAAATCAGCGAGATCTGGTTGCCCAGTGTCGAGGTGGTGGACGCCATTGATGCCCAGACTGCTGAGCTGCGATTGGTTGCGCTGAACCACATCATGAGCACCGATGATGCGGCCATGGCGAAGATCGATCAGCAGCTCATCGCAGGCCGGGAAAAGATGGTGCAGTTGCGCAAAAAGTATGAAGCACTGATCAACAGCCCGGAAGAAAAAAAGTTGTATGACGAATTTGCCAGCAATTGGACCAAGTACATCGCGGTCATTGACACGGCGCTGGCCCATTCACGCAAAAACGAGAACGACCAAGCGCTGGCCATTGTGCAAGGTGAATCTGCCAAGCTGTTCGCGATTAGCAAAGAGATTTTGGACAAGCTTGTGAAGCTGAATGCGGATGGGGCGGCTCAATCTAAAAATGATGCTGATACGACCTACACCACAGCCCGCAACATGCTCCTCATCACGGCTGCACTGGCCATTGCGCTGGCAATTGCCGCAGCCGTCTGGCTCATCCGCTCCATCACCGCGCCTCTGGCCCGTGCGGTGGAGGTGGCCGACCGCGTGGCGGGCGGCGACCTGACGGCCCACATCGATGTGGACTCGCGCGATGAAACCGGCCAGCTGCTCAGCGCCTTGCAACGCATGCAGCAAAGCCTGGTGCGCACGGTGAGCGTGGTGCGCCAAAACTCGGAAAGCGTGGCCTCGGCCTCGGCGCAGATTGCCTCGGGCAACAACGACCTGAGCGCGCGCACAGAACAACAAGCCAGCGCTCTGGAAGAAACCGCCGCATCGATGGAAGAACTCGGCTCCACCGTGCGGCAAAACGCAGACAACGCCCGCACCGCCAACCAGCTGGCCATGAACGCATCTACCGTCGCCGCCCAGGGCGGTGAAGTTGTGGCCGAAGTGGTGGAGACCATGAAAGGCATCAACGCCAGCAGCAACAAGATTGCGGACATCATCAGCGTGATCGACGGGATTGCGTTCCAGACCAACATCCTGGCGCTGAACGCTGCCGTGGAAGCCGCCCGTGCAGGCGAACAAGGCCGAGGCTTTGCGGTGGTAGCCAGCGAAGTACGCAGCTTGGCCGGGCGCAGCGCAGAAGCGGCCAAAGAAATCAAGAGCTTGATCATGGCCAGCGTAGAGCGGGTAGAGCAAGGCACCCTGCTGGTAGACAAAGCAGGAGCCACCATGACCGAAGTCGTCACCGCCATCCGGCGCGTGACCGACATCATGGGAGAGATCAGCGCGGCCAGCAGCGAACAAAGCGCAGGCGTGGAGCAGGTGGGAGAAGCCGTCACGCAGATGGACCAGGCCACGCAGCAGAATGCGGCTTTGGTGGAAGAGATGGCGGCGGCTGCCGCGAGCCTGAACACCCGGGCGGGCGAGTTGGTCCAGGCCGTGGCTGTGTTCAAACTGGCGCAAGACTCAGCTTACAGTGCAGGAACACGGTTCGGTGCCACAGCGGGGCCTGCGGCCAGTGCTCCATCCAGCCGCCCCGTGCTGGGTGCCGCCAAAGCCGCCGGTGCGCTGCGCCCCGCAGCAACGAAGGCCCCCAAGCCAGCCGCCAGCCTGGCTGCACCGGGTGGGAAGGCCCACGCGCCCACCCCCGCAGCAGCAGCCGCCGCATCGGGCAAGGGCGGTGCGGATGACGAGTGGGAAAGCTTTTAAGCCTACTGGCTGAACATTGCCAGTAGCGCTGGTGCCGCCCCAGCGCAAACCTGGCGGATCACTTCAAAAGCACGCTGCAACCCAGCGTGCTTTTTTCTGGGCCCATGGTTCTTGCTCGATTCAAGGACGGCCCTGCAGTCACCGCCTTAAAGATAGTTTGGTCATTAAGTAAAAGCCATATATTCGTTTGGGTTTTAACGTTGCCCTCCCAAAATCAGCCCTGACTTCCAACCACACAAACCCGAAACCGCACTGAACCAGCCCGCCAAAAGGGTGGGGCGGGGCGGTCGGGGCAGGGACTGCCGTGACTTCCACCTCCATCATCATCGTGCCCGGCTGGCGGGATTCCGGGCCTGGGCATTGGCAAACGCTGTGGGCCGAACGGCTGCCGCAGGCCCGGCGGGTCGTGCAGGACGACTGGCACACGCCCACCCGCTCTGCCTGGGTGGCGCGGCTGGAAGAGACCGTGCTTGAACAACCAGGCCCCGTGGTCATCGTGGCCCACAGCCTGGGCTGCATCACCACGGCCCACATGAAGCCTGAAGCCGCAGCGCGGGTGCGTGGCGCCTTGCTGGTGGCGCCTGCCGACCCCGAGCGCCGCGCGGTGCTGAGCGACTTTGCCCCGGTGCCCTACGCCGCGCTGCCTTACCGCAGCATTCTGGTGGCCAGCAGCAATGACCCGTACTGCCCCATCCGCCTGGCCGGCGCCTATGCGCGTGCCTGGGGCAGCGAGTTTGTGCGTCTGCAAAACGCAGGGCACATCAATGTGGATTCAGGCCATGGCGAATGGCCGCTGGGCCGTGCGCTATTGCAATCGCTGACGGAGGTGGAGTTGCCCTTGCAAGCAACGCCAGCAGAAGAGCTGGCGCAGGGTGCGATGACTTGATGGCGCTATTGAATTGATAGCTGCTTGCGCTTTTGTAACGGGCGCTAGGGCCACTTTTCCTTAAAAGCTTGTGACATTGCCAGGGATTGGACTTTTGCGAGGCCAGGGGGCCTGTTCATCTACATCCATGGCTTCATATTCCAAATCCTGATTAATTAACAAAAATATATTCTTTTGAGTTTTAAGCAATGCGTGGGGACAATGAACCATCTACAGCTTTTTGCGAGCGACGCGACATGACTTCTTTGAAACTCAAGACCCTCCTGGCTTCTTTAGCTCTGGCTGCCAGCGGCTTGGCCAGTGCCCAGAACACGCTGTTGAACGTGTCTTACGACGTGGCCCGCGAGTTCTACAAGGACTACAACGCAGCCTTCGCTGCGCACTACAAAAAGACCACCGGCCAAGACGTGAAGATCGACCAGTCACACGCGGGCTCCAGCGCCCAGGCCCGGGCTGTGAATGACGGCTTGGCGGCAGATGTTGTCACCATGAACACCACCACCGACGTGCAGTTCCTGGCCGACAACGGCGTGGTAGCGAAGGATTGGAACAAGAAATTCCCGCACGACGCATCGCCCACCACATCGACCATGCTGTTCCTGGTGCGCAACGGCAACCCCAAGGGCATCAAGGACTGGGAAGACCTCATCAAGCCCGGTGTGCAGGTGATCGTGGTGAACCCCAAGACCGGCGGTAACGGCCGCTACGCCTACCTGGCCGCCTGGGGCGCCATCCGCGAAAAGGGCGGCACCGAAGCGCAAGCCGCCGAATTCGTGAGCAAGCTCTACAAAAACGTGCCGGTGCTGGCCAAGGGCGGGCGTGATGCCACGGCCACCTTCCTGCAGCGCAACCAGGGCGATGTGCTCATCACCTTCGAATCCGAAGTGGTGTCCATCGACCGTGAATTCGGCGCCGGCAAGGTCGATGCGATCTACCCATCGGTCAGCATCGTGGCCGAGAACCCTGTGGCAGTGGTCGAACGTACCGTGGCCAAAAAGGGCACGGCGCAGCTGGCCAAGGCTTACCTGGACTACCTGTACTCGGACGAAGCCCAGGAAATTGCCGCCAAGCACGCCATCCGCCCCCGCTCTGAGGCGGTGCTCAAGAAGTACGCCGCTACCTTCAAGCCGCTAAAGCAATTCACCGTGGCGAAGTACTTTGGCTCGCTGACTGAAGCGCAAAAAGTGCACTTCAACGATGGCGGTCAGTTTGACAAGCTCTACACCCCTGGCGCCAAGTAAGCCCAGCTCGCTGCAAATTCACCTATGACCACCGCGACTGCTGTGGCCGCAGCCCCGGCCGGACGGCGTGCGCCCAAGCGCGTGCTGCCCGGCTTTGGGCTGTCGCTGGGCTACACCCTGTTTTACCTGAGCATCATCGTGCTGATCCCGCTGTCGGCCCTGATTTTCAAGACCTTCACCCTCACCTGGGAACAGTTCTGGGCCGCCATCAGCGCGCCGCGCGTGCTGGCGTCGTACCGGCTGACGTTTGGCGCATCGTTCATCGCAGCGCTGGTCAACCTGGTGTTCGGTCTGCTGATTGCCTGGGTGCTGGTGCGCTACAAGTTTCCGGGCAAGAAGATCGTGGACGCGCTGGTTGATTTGCCGTTTGCGCTGCCTACGGCTGTGGCCGGCATCTCGCTGACCGCCTTGCTGGCGGGCAACGGCTGGGTGGGCAGCATTCTGGAGCCCATGGGCATCCAGCTCGCGTTCAAGCCCGCAGGCATCGTGATTGCTCTGATCTTCATCGGGCTGCCGTTTGTGGTGCGCACCGTGCAACCGGTGCTGGAAGACGCCGAGAAGGAACTGGAAGAGGCTGCCACCTGCCTGGGCGCCACGCGGCTGCAGACTTTCACCAAGGTCATCCTGCCTTCCATCACGCCCGCGCTGCTCACCGGCTTTGCCATGGCGTTCGCGCGGGCCGTGGGTGAATACGGCTCGGTGATCTTCATCGCGGGCAACATGCCCATGGTGTCTGAGATCACGCCGCTCATCATCATCGGCAAGCTGGAGCAGTACGACTACGCAGGCGCCACCGCCGTGGCCGTGGTGATGCTGGTCATCTCCTTCATCCTGCTGCTCATCATCAACGCGCTGCAAGCCTGGCAGCGCCGCCACGCGGGGGCCCCAGCATGAGCGGCGCCAACTCTCGAACTGTTCGCCGCGCACAAGCGGGTACCACCGAAGCGCCCTGGGTGCGCTACACGCTGATCACGCTGGCGTTGGGCTTCATGCTGCTGTTTTTGGTACTGCCGCTGGCTGCGGTGTTTGCCGAGGCGCTGCGCAAAGGTTTTAGCGCGTACCTTGAAGGCCTGCGCGAGCCCGATGCCTGGTCGGCCATCAAGCTCACACTGATCACGGCACTGATTGCGGTGCCGCTGAACCTGGTGTTTGGCGTGGCGGCGGCCTGGTGCATTGCCAAGTACGAGTTCAAAGGCAAGGCGTTTTTGACCACGCTGGTGGACCTGCCGTTTTCGGTGTCGCCTGTGGTGGCGGGCCTGATCTACGTGCTGATGTTTGGCGCGCAGGGCTGGTTTGGCCCCTGGCTTCAGGCGCATGACATCAAGATCATCTTTGCCGTGCCGGGCATCGTGCTGGCCACTGTGTTCGTGACGTTCCCGTTCATCGCCCGCGAGCTGATCCCGCTGATGCAGGCGCAGGGCAACGACGAGGAGCAGGCCGCCATCGTGCTGGGCGCCACCGGCTGGCAGACCTTTTGGTACGTGACGCTGCCCAACATCAAGTGGGGTCTGCTGTACGGCGTCATCTTGTGCAACGCACGGGCCATGGGTGAGTTTGGCGCGGTGTCGGTGGTGTCGGGCCACATCCGGGGCCAGACCAACACCATCCCACTGCACGTCGAGATTCTCTACAACGAATACCAGTCGGTGGCCGCGTTTGCCGCTGCCTCGCTGTTGGCCCTGTTGGCCCTGGTCACGCTGGTCATCAAGACGATTGCCGAACACCGCAACGAGCAGGCCCTGAAGGCCGCCGCTGAATTGCCGCCCGAGCGCCCCGCGCCCGCTGGCGTGTGAAGGAAACAGAACATGAGCATTGAAATCCGTAACGTCAGCAAGCAGTTTGGCGACTTTCAGGCCCTGCGCGATGTGAGTCTCGACATTGCCTCGGGTGAACTCATCGCATTGCTTGGTCCCTCGGGCTGCGGCAAGACCACATTGCTGCGCATCATCGCGGGCCTGGAGACGGCCGATGCGGGCACCATCCACTTCAGCGGCGAAGACACGACCGATGTGCATGTGCGCGAGCGCAATGTGGGCTTTGTGTTCCAGCACTACGCGCTGTTCCGCCACATGACCGTGTTCGAGAATGTGGCCTTCGGCCTGCGCGTCAAGCCCCGCAGCGAGCGCCCGAGCGAAGCGCAGATCAAGAAAAAGGTGATGGACCTGCTCAAGCTGGTGCAGCTCGACTGGCTGGCCGAGCGCTATCCCTCGCAGCTCTCTGGCGGCCAGCGCCAGCGCATTGCCCTGGCCCGCGCCCTGGCGGTGGAGCCCAAGGTGCTGTTGCTCGACGAGCCCTTCGGCGCGCTCGACGCCAAGGTGCGCAAGGAACTGCGCCGCTGGCTGCGCCGCCTGCACGACGAACTGCATGTGACCAGCATCTTCGTGACCCACGACCAGGAGGAAGCGCTGGAAGTGGCCGACCGCGTGGTGGTGATCAACCAGGGCAAGATCGAGCAAAGCGGCTCGCCCCAGCAGGTGTGGGAGCATCCCGCCAGCCCGTTTGTGTATGGCTTTTTGGGTGATGTGAACCTGTTCCATGGGCGCGCCCATGAGGGCCTGGTGCACCTGGAAGGCATGCAGATCTATTCGCCCGAACACCAAGCGGCGCAGAACGCCAAGGCCTTTGCCTACGTGCGCCCGCACGACCTGGATGTGGAGCGTTATGCGCCTGGCGCCGGGCTGGACGCAGAAGGCCGTCCCCGCGGCATCGTGGCCCAGCTGAGCCGCGCCATCGTGGTGGGGCCCATCGCGCGGCTGGAACTTATTCCGTCCCAAGACCACAAACCAGCGGACAATGCGTCCCCAGACTCCTTGATCGAAGCGCAGATCCCTGCGCAGCAGTTCAAGGAGCAGGGCTTCAAAGAGGGCGAAACGCTGGTGGTGACACCGCGCCGCGCCCGTGTTTTTCTGGACCACGCTGCTGGAATCTGACTCCCCCTGAGCCGCTTCGCGTCTTCCCCCATGGGGACGACGGCCTTTGCTGCGGGGCGGCCCTTGCTGGCCGTCCGCGCGCTGGGGCTGTGACGGTTTCAGAGAGCAATGCTCTGGCGGCGACTGTTGGATGAGGGATAAGAATGATGGTGTTGAACTGGATTGATCAGGCCCCGCGCCGCGTGCTGGCACTGATCAGCGTGGCGTGCGTGGCCATGCTGGCGTTTGGCATGTATTTGCAGCATGTGGTGGGCCTGGAGCCTTGCCCGATGTGCATCGTGCAGCGTTATGCTCTCATTTTGGTAGCTGTCTTCGCTGGTCTGGCAAGCGCCAGAGGCTCAAAAGGCTGGTGGATGAGTTTTGCGGCGCTGGCGCTGCTCGCGGCTGGCTTCGGTGCGTTTGTGGCAGCCCGCCAGAGCTGGCTGCAGTGGTACCCGCCTGAGGTAGCCACCTGCGGCCGTGACTTCTACGGCATGATCGAAAACTACCCCATCGGCCGCGCCATTCCCATGATTTTCCGTGGCTCGGGCGACTGCACGGCCATTGACTGGACTTTCCTGGGCGGCTCGATTGCCAACTGGTCTTTCCTCTGCTTTGTGGGTTTTGGGCTGGTGTTGCTGGCGCTGTTGGTCCGTGCGGGCCGCAGCAAAAACGATGGGCGCGCAGCCCTGGCCTGAGCTTGATCAAATCCTCCAAGGCGCCCATTGCGGCGCCTTTTTTTTGGGCGCGGCTCGGGTGCAGTGCCTACCTCAGGCAGGCGGAAAAGTAATCCCTGCTTCTCCGTCCACCCAGGCGGGGTATTTCTCCATCACGCTGGCAAGCAAGCTGCTGGCTTGCCACTGCGCCAGCCAGGCCTGCAGACGCGGCCAGGGCTGGGCCTGCCACCAGGCAGCGTCCACCCCCGCAAACTGCCGCACAAACGGGGCAATGGCCATGTCTGCCAGAGCGCAGTGTTCTCCAAACAGAAAAGGAAGCTCGTTCAGGCGGGCTTCCAGCGCGCCCAGCCAGCGGGCGGCTTGTGCCCGTTCATACGCCGGGTTGCATTCTGGATAGCGCGTGGGGTACTTGGTGCGGTCCAGGGCCTGCTTGAACGGGCCATCGCACTCGGCGATCAGTGCTTGCATCTCTGCCTGCGTGCCCTGGCTGGGGTGCAGCCAGCTTTGTGGGTCGTGCTGGCCCAGCGCCCACAGCATGATGTCCAGGCTCTGCTCCAGCACTTGACCACTCGGCAGCACCAGCACAGGCACCGTGCCTTTGGGCGATGCCTGCAGCAAGCCCTGGGGCTTGGCCTTGAGCACCACCTCGCGCAGCTCGCACCTTTGGCCGCTTACCGCCAGGGCCAGCCGCGCACGCATGGCGTAGGGGCAGCGGCGGAATGAATAGAGCACGGGCAGGGCGCTCATGCAGAAGTGTCCTCGTCGGTATGCGCGGGTGGGAGCGTGGCCTGCTGTGGTTTGGCACCAATGTGCGCTTGGCCGCGCTTTGCAGCCAGTTGCACCTGCCGTTCGCGTTCTGCCAGGGCCCGTTCCTGCTCGGGTGTGCGGGTGCCGTGGCAGTAGGGGCAGCTCACGCCCGGTACATAGTGGGGCGATTGCAGCTCGGCCTCGCCCAGCGGCATGCGGCAGGAGCGGCACAGCTGGTGGTGGCCACGCACCAGGCCGTGGCCTACGGAAACCCGCTCGTCAAACACAAAGCAGTCACCATGCCAGCGGCTGGACTCCTCGGGCACTGTTTCCAGGTACTTGAGAATGCCGCCTTCCAGGTGGTACACCTCCTCAAAGCCTTGTGATTTGAGAAAGGCCGTGGATTTTTCGCAGCGAATGCCGCCCGTGCAAAACATCGCCACCTTGGGGTTGCCTGCCAGCACCCCACCGGGCTGCGATTGTTCTGCCACCCACGCCGGAAATTCAGAAAAGCTGCGGGTGTGCGGGTTGATGGCGCGGTCAAACGTCCCGATGCCCACTTCGTAATCGTTGCGCGTGTCGATGACCACTACGCCGGGGTCGTCGATCAGTGCGTTCCAATCCTCGGGCTTCACATAGGTGCCGGCATTGCGTGCAGGGTTCAGTCCCGGCACGCCCAGCGTGACGATTTCCTTCTTGAGCCGCACGCGCATGCGGTAGAACGGCATGGCATCGGTCGCGGCCTCTTTGTGCTGCAAGGCTGCAAAGCGGGGGTCTTTGCGTAGCCAGGCCAGCACGGCTTGCACACCCTCTGCAGGGCCAGCTATGGTGCCATTGATGCCCTCATGGGCCAGCAGCAGCATGCCGCGCACGCCGTGGGATTCGCACAGTGCCTGCAGTGGCGCACGCAGCTCGGCAAAGTCGGGGAGGTCCACAAACTGGTAGAGAGCGGCGGTGAGGTAGCGGGGGGCGGCAGGGTCCACAGAAAAAACGCAGGCAGGCAAGAAGGTCGCCATGATAGCGGTCACCTTTCGTTTCGATGCGGGGATCACCAACGCTGTATCCGAGGCGGGCGCATGAGCAAGGAATCCACTCTCAATCTGTTCCGGCGGCTGGAACAGCTCAATGGCATCGGCGCAGCCCTGTCGCGTGAGCGTGACATTGAGCGCTTGCTGGAAAATATTCTGGAAGCGGCCAAAACCATCACCGGTGCCGATGGCGGCACGCTGTACAGCGTGACCGAGGACCAGTCGGCGCTGAAGTTCGAGATTCTGCGCACGGATTCACTTGGCATTCGCCTGGGCGGCACCACGGGCAAAGCGGTGGATCTGCCGCTGCTGCCCTTGCGCACGCCCGATGGCGCGCCCAATGATTCGCTGATAGCCGCCCATGCGGCCATTCACGACCGCACGGTGAACATTGCCGATGCGTACTGCGCCAAGGGCTTCGACTTTTCTGGCACGCGGGCCTTTGATGAGCGAACGGGTTACCGCTCGCAGTCCTTCCTGACGGTGCCGATGAAGAACCACGACCGGGAGCTGATCGGTGTGCTGCAGCTCATCAATGCGCGCGACCCGGAGACGGGCGCCATCATTCCCTTCTCTCAAGCCGATCAGAGCCTGGCCGAGTCGCTGGCATCCCAGGCTGCCATTGCGCTCACCAACCGGCTGCTCGTCTCCCAGCTGGAGCGGTTGTTCGAGTCGTTCATCAACCTCATCAACCTGGCCATTGATGAAAAGTCGCCCTACACCGGCGGGCATTGCCAGCGCGTGCCTGCCCTCACGATGATGCTGGCCGAAGCAGCGCATGCGGCGCAGGAGGGGCCGCTGGCAGGTTTTCACATGACCGAGCGCGACCGGTACGAGCTCAAGATGGCGGGTTTGCTGCACGACTGCGGCAAGATCACCACCCCCGTGCATGTGGTGGACAAGGCCACCAAGCTGCAAACGCTGTATGACCGCATTGGCCTGGTAGAAACGCGTGTTGAGGTGCTCAAGCGCGACGCTGAGCTTGCGGCCCTGCGGCGACAGCTGGCCCTGCGGCCGGTGGCCGATGCTGAGGCCGAGGCCAGCATCCAGCAGGCGCTGCAGCAAGAACTGACGGCGCTGGACGAAGACCGCGATTTTTTGCGTGCAGTGAACCAGGGGGTGGAGGCGATGAGCCCGGCCGACCAGCAGCGGGTGCGTGACATGGGGGCGCAACGCCAATGGCGCAATCCGCAGGGCGTACAAACCAGTTTTCTGACGGCGGACGAGGTGGAGAACCTCACCATCCGGTCGGGCACGTTGACCCAGGCCGAGCGCGACATCATCAACCACCACATCGTGGCCACCAACCGGATGCTGGAGACCTTGCCCTGGCCGCGCCACCTCAAGAACGTGCCCGAATACGCGGGTGGGCACCACGAGCGCATGGACGGGCGCGGATACCCCAAAGGGCTCACGCGTGAGCAGATGTCCCTGCAGGCCCGCATGATCGGCGTGGCCGATGTGTTTGAAGCCCTCACGGCCGCTGACCGGCCCTACAAAAGCGGGATGAGCCTCTCGCAAGCGCTGGACATCATGGTCAATATGCGCAACGGGGGCCACATCGACCCGGACTTGTTCGACGTGTTCGTGAGCCAGGGCGTGCCTCAACGCTATGCGCAAGAGTTCCTAGACCCTGCCCAGATCGACGTTTGAGCGTACTGCCGAGGGTGGCTACCGTCAGTGGGACTGCTCCAGAAGCCACTGTCCAAATGCCTGCATGGCGGCGGTGGGCGTGCGCGACTGCAGGTGAGTCAACCAGTAGGCGCCCCGGTGCAATTCCAGGGCAAAGGGCCGCACCAGCCGCCCCTGTTGCAGCTCGCGCGTGAACAAAGCCACTGGCAACAGTGCCACCCCTGCGCCCTGCGCTGCAGCCTCGGCCAGGGTGAGGGAGGAGTCAAACACCGCGCCCCGCAGCACCGGGCAGGGCAGGCCCGCTGCCGCAAACCATGCCGTCCACTCATCGGTACGGTAGCTGCGCAGCAAGGGCAGCCTGGCCAGGTCACTCGGCTGCTGCAGCCCCTGGGCCAAGGCGGGGGTGCACATGGGCGAGAGTGGTGCCTGAAAAATCTGCTGGGCGTGGGTGCCGTGCCAGGCTCCGTCGCCAAAGCGTATGGCATAGTCCAGCCCTTCTCCTGCCATGTCCACCCGGTTGTTGTGGGTGAGCAGGCGCAGGTCCACAAACGGGTGGGTCTGCTGAAAGTGTCGCAGCCGAGGCAGCAGCCAGCCCACGGCGAACGTGCCCACCACGCCCACGGTCAGCACTTCGCGCGGCCGGTTTTCGCGAATCTGTTCCAGTGCCGTCTCCATGCGTGCGAAGGCATCGCTCAATGTGGGCAGCAGCGCCAGCCCCTCGTCCGTCAATGCCAGGCCCCGGGGTAATCGCCGAAAAAGCGGCTTGCCCAGGTGATCTTCCAGCTTGCGAATGTGCTGGCTCACCGCAGTTTGGGTGACGTGCAGCTCCAGCGCTGCACGGGTGAGGTTCAGGTGCCGTGCGGAGGCTTCAAACGCTCGCAGGGCATTGAGAGGCAAGTGCATGATGATGTATTATTGATCCGGCAGGCTTTATTCGTAAACCTTGCTCGGGCTGAGGTGTCGAAGCCCCTCGACGGGCTCAAGTTGAACGGCATCGGGACTCTGCAATAAACCGTGCCGGATCAATAGTTTTTCTTGGGTCTGCTCTCAATGATTGCCATTGGCGCAACGCGCAGCGGCGCTTTATCGTCGCGATCTTTCAAAATGATGGAGTTTCAGAATGCAAAGGCGAGAGTTTTCCTTGGGGTTGGCCGCGCTGGGGCTTTCCCCGTTGGCGGGTTGCGCAGTGCCGGCCGCCCCTGGCGCAGGCATCTCCAAAACTTGGAACAGCGCGATGGAGGGGATTGAGCAAAACGCGCAGGGTCGCTTGGGGGTGTCCATGCTGGATACCGAAACCGGCCTGGCTTTGGGCTGGCGTCAGGACGAACGTTTTGCAATGTGCAGCACCTTCAAGCTGCTGCTGGCGGGGTGGATGCTGTCGCTGGTGGACCAGGGCCGCGAAAAGCTTGATGCGCGTGTGCACTACGCGCCTGCCGATGTGGTCGACTACTCGCCCGTCAGCGGGCCGCGCGCAGGCACAGGCGGGGGCTTGACGGTGGGTGAACTGTGCTCTGCCACGGTGAGCCTGAGCGACAACACTGCAGCCAATGTCTTGCTGGAACGCCACGGCGGCCCGGCTGCGCTCACCCGCTACCTGCGTATGCTGGGCGACCCCATCACGCGCCTGGACCGCAATGAGCCCACCCTGAACGAAGCCGCCATTGGCGATGTGCGCGACACCACCACCCCGCTGGCCATGCTCCAGACCATGCAAAAGCTGGTGTTGGGCGAATCACTGTCTGCCTCGTCCCGCGCGTGGCTGCAGCGTTGGCTCATTGAAACCAGCACCGGCGACAAGCGCTTGCGCGCGGGGGCCCCGGGCTGGAAGGTGGGGGACAAGACAGGCACTGCCGGCAGCAGTGGTACTGCCAACGATGTGGCCGTGCTTTGGCCGCCAGGCGCCAGCGGTCACCGCGGGGCAGTGCTGGTGACCTGCTATCTCACCCGATCTGCGGTAGCGCCAGAGCAGCGAGATGCCGCGATTGCTGCTGTAGGCCGTGCTGCGGTGAGGGCAAGTCTGGCATCGCGCGGAACCTGATCGCTGGCGTCCAAGCTACCTGCAGCCGCCTGAATCCACTTGAAGCGCTTAAAAAAGCTCTACGTCTTCATTGGCCACTTTGGTGGCGAATGCGCCGGTGGCGACCAAGTCTTCGTAGAAGCACACCTGGTTGCGACCATGTTCCTTGGCGTAATAAAGCGCCTGGTCTGCCTGGCCCAAGATTTCCACCGGCGACCCGCGCGAGGTGCCAACAAAACCCAGGCTCACCGTGACGTTGCCCACCTGCGGGAAGTGGTATTCCTGCACCGCTTCGCGGAAGCGGTTGAACACCTTGTGGGCTTTGGAAAGCGTGGTGTTGCGCAGCAGCACCACGAACTCTTCACCACCAAAACGGAAGATGCGGTCGTGCGAGCGGAAAGAGCTGCGCAGAATGTTGGCGACCAGAATCAGCACTTCGTCGCCATACAGGTGCCCGAAGCGGTCATTGACTTGCTTGAAGTGGTCAATGTCCACCACCGCCAGCCAGTTCTGTACGGGCTCACTGGTGGGGCTGACTTCTTCTGAAATCATCGACTCCGCGGCCTGGGGCTTGCTGCTGCTCAGGCCGGGCAGGGCGTTGCGGGCAAATTGCTCGTCGAAGGTCTTGCGGTTGAACAGCCCGGTCAGTGCATCGCGCTCGGAATAGTCCAGCAGGCTCTGGTAGTTCTGGTAGACGAGGAATATCCCTTTGACCACATCCAGCTTATGGGCCGAGAAGGGGCGCGACTGCGTGATCTCCAGGCAGGTGCTGACTTTTTCGTGCATCCACACCGGCAGCCACAGCGTGTGCCGACCAGGGCGCGGGTGCGCCAGGGCGCTGTCGCCCTGCGTGGTCACGCACTGCATCAGTTCGGGGTAATGCTCCAGCGGTTCCTTGCGCGGGTCTGCGGCGGCCTCGGAGTCGGTAGACACCAGCTGGCCGTCCTGCACCCAGGTGCGTGGGCGGATATGGGGCTGGCCGTTGTCGGTGAACAGCTCCAGCGCCCGCACTTCCTTGATGCCGCTGAGCTTTTGCAGGGTCGAGAGCACCGACACTTCCAGCCGCAAGTGGTCGCGGTGGCCAGTCATCTCGACCAGGTGCTGCAATATGGGCTTCATAGGCGGGGAAGTGCGTGCAGCTCGGGCAGGTGTCAACGGCGCTTGAAAACGATGTCCCACACCCCGTGGCCCAACCGCAAACCACGGTTTTCGAACTTGGTGAGAGGGCGATAGTCTGGCTGGGGCGCGTAGCCCTCGGCCGTATTGGCCAGCAAGGGCTCCTGGCCCAGCACTTCAAGCATCTGCTCTGCATAGGGCTGCCAGTCGGTGGCGCAGTGCAGGTACCCGCCGGGCTTGAGGCGTGCCGCCAGCTTGGCGACCAGCGGGCTCTGGATCAGGCGGCGCTTGTTGTGCTTTTTCTTGTGCCAGGGGTCTGGAAAGAAAATGTGGATGCCATCCAGACTGCCTGGGGCCAGCATGTGATCGATGACCTCCACAGCATCGTGCTGGAGGATGCGAATGTTGGTGATGTCTTGTTCGCCAATGCGCTTGAGCAGGGCACCCACGCCTGGCTCATGCACTTCGCAGCACAAGAAATTGTCGGCGGGCCGCACGCGGGCGATGTGCGCCGTGGCCTCGCCCATGCCAAAGCCGATCTCCAGAATCAACGGAGCATTGCGGCCAAAAGCGGCAGTGGCGTCGAAGGGCTCGGCCCGGTAATTGAGCAGGAAGCGGGGGCCCAGGTCTTCAAAGGCCTTGGCCTGCCCTGTGGTGGTGCGGCCGGCGCGCCTTACGTAGCTCTTGATGGTTTTGGGAAATGCCACGCCAGCGGGTGCGGCGCCAGCGGCTTGTGGCGCAGCGGAAGGCTCTGCGCTGGTGGAAATATTGTTCTGATCGGTCACGGTGCGCCATTGTAGATTCGTGACCAAGCCTGAACCCAGTGCGCAAGCGCATCGGACACCGAAATGTGGTGTGAATCTGCCACGGCGGGTAAACCCAGAGCCTGTGCCGCCTGGTTCAACGCCATGAGCGGGTTGGACAGGTCCACCGCCGCAGCGCCGTTTTGCTTGGATAGCTTCTCGCCATTCACATCCAGCACCAGGGGGGTGTGCAGGTAGACAGGCGTGGGAAGCCCCAGTGCTTTTTGCAGCAGGATCTGGCGCGGGGTGTTGTCGGCCAGGTCTTCGCCGCGCACGATGTGGGTGACCGATTGCTCGGCGTCGTCCACCACCACGGCCAGCTGGTACGCCCACAGGCCGTCTGCACGCTTGAGAACAAAGTCACCCACCGCGCTGACCACGTCTTGCATTTGTCTGCCCAGTCGCCGGTCCGTCCAGGGTAGCAGGTTTGCTTCTGAATTAATAGCTGCTAGCGCTTGTGGAGTAAGCGCTGGAGCCACTTTTAGGAAAAAATCGGTCGTATTGAAACGCCAGGCGCGCGGGCTTCGGCCATGCAGGCCCTGACGGCAAGTGCCTGGGTAAGGCAGGGCGGCGTGGCGCTCCTTGGCGTGGCCCAGCGCGAGTTGGGCGGCTTCGATCTCCTTGCGCGAGCATGCGCAGGGGTAGGCCAGGCGTTGTGCGATCAGCGAGTCCAGCGCCTGCTGGTACAGCGCGCCGCGCTGAGACTGCCACACGACGGGCCCATCGGGGTGCAGACCGCACTGGGCCAGCTGGCTCAGGATGGTCTGGTCCGCCCCGGGAATGCAGCGCGGCGTGTCCACATCTTCGATGCGCACCAGCCAGGTGCCGTTGGCAGCTCGGGCATCCAGCCAGCTGGCCAGCGCCGCGACCAGCGAGCCTGCGTGCAGCGGCCCCGTGGGTGAGGGCGCAAAGCGCCCGATGTAGGGGCGTGGTGCGTGGGGCACATCGCGGCTGCAGGCGGAGGACGCAAGGGCTGAGGAGCCCTGGTGAAGGGCTCCCATCACGCTCCCTCCACTCATTTCACGGCAAGTGCCAGTTCCAGGCCCGAGATGAAAGCGTCTTCCAGGCGGTGGCCCAGGCACCAGTCGCCGCAAGCACCCAGGCCCATGCTGGCGTCCCACAGGTGGCTCAGGCCCAGTGGATGCGTGGTCTGCGCATAGGGCCAGCAGTGCAGGGCCACATGGGCTGGCTCGGCACGCAGGCCGGTGACTTCGCCAAAGGCCTTGAGCAGCTTGGCTTGCACGCGGGCTTCGTCGTCTTGCAGATGTTCTGCCGACCAGGCAGGGTTGGCCTGCACTGTCCAGCGCTCCACCGTGCCGCGGCCGGGCTTGGACGATTCGCGGGCCAGCCAGGCAATACGGTGGTGGGTGCTGCGCGCCACGTTCCATTGGGGCCCCAGCGTGGTCAGCCCTGGCCGCACGGCCTGGGGGTAGGCCAAAGTCAGCGTCCAGCAGGGGGCCATGGCCACCTGCGACAGGGGCGTGGTCAAGGTGCAGTCAATGGCCGACTTGACCAGCAGCGCCTGCGATGCCGTGGCGGGCTGGCTGAACAGCACCGCATCAAATCCCGCATACACATGCTGTGAGCCATCCGCGCCTTGTGTGCGCAATTGCCAGCCTTGGGGGTTCAGGCTGTCGCGCTCCACGCGCTGCACTTGTGTGTTGAGCTGTACCTGACCCGCCTGCTGCAGTGGCTGCGCCCAGGCAGCCACCAGCGATTGCATGCCGGGGCTGGGCACCCAGTGCGCTTCGCGCGACAGCAGGCCCTGCGAGGTAACCCGGCCGGTAGCGTCCAGCACGCGGACGTTGTTTGCGCTCCAGGGCTTGCACAGCCCTGGCACGGTGTCGATGGTGCGGGCAAAGCGCGGGTCGCGCACGGTGAAGTATTGCGCGCCAATGTCAAACGAGCCGAACACTGTGTTCACGGTGGCCGTGCGGCCCCCTGGCGCATCAGCCTGCTCGAACACCGTGACGCGGTGGCCTGCCTGCACCAGGGTGCGGGCGCACGCAATGCCGGCCATGCCTGCGCCGATGATGGCGAAGTGGCGCGGGCCGGGCGTCGGGGTGGAGGTGTCGTTGCGTCGGGGCCGCTTGGAGGGGCGGGAAACGGTTTTGCTCATGGTTTGCCTTTCAGGGACTTTCAGAGACAGCGGAAGTGACGTTCGACTTTGAATACTGGACAGTACCCACTCTACACGCGCGCCGGTCTGTCGCGGCTCAAAAATGGTGGTGGTTTTCCAGCAGGGCCTTGCGCGTGGTGGGGCTTTGCAACTGCTGCAGCCACCACTGCAACGCGCGCCCCGGTGCCGTGAAGCCCGGGCCGCCCCAGGCATAGTGCAGGCGCAACTGGCGCTCGGGGCGGGCCACGCGCTTGGCCACCAGGCGGCCGGCTTCCAGGTAGGGTCGCACCATGGGTTCTGGCAAAAAGCCACCGCCCAGGCCGCGCAACTGCACTTGCACCTTGGCTTGCATGGTGTCCACCGTCAGCACATCCTGCCCGCCCAGCAGGCCCATGGTCATGCCCCCACGCTGGGCCGAATCGGCCACCGCCACGGCCCGGTGGCGCAACATCACGGCATCGGTGATGGGCTCGGGCATGCTGGCCAGGGGGTGATGGGGGGCCACCACGTAGATGAAAAGCAGATCACCCAGTGGTGCCTGCTGCAGCCCTGCCACGTCGGATGCGATGTTGGACACGCCAATCGCCAGGTCAGCCCGGCCCGAGGTCAATGCCTCGCGCGTGCCGCTCATGATGCCGTCGCGCAGCTTCAGGCGGGTGGGGGGCGACATGGCGTAAAACGCCTCCACCAGTTCCAGCATGGTGTGCGGAGAGATCACCCCGTCAATCGACAGCGTGAGCTGCGGCTCCCAGCCCGTGGCCACCCGGCGCACGCGGTTGGCCACGGCATCAATGTCCTGCAGCAGCCGGCCGCCCTCGCGCAGCAGCTCGGCCCCGGCCTCTGTGGGCTTGGCCTGGCGGGCGCTGCGGTCAAACAGCAGCACATCCAGCGCGTCTTCGATCTGCCGAACGCGGTAGGTGAGGGCGCTGGGCACCAGCCCCAGTTGCCGGGCGGCGGCGGCAAAGCTGCCGGCTTCGGCAATCACCTGCAGCATGGTCAGGCTGTCCGGCGTGAGGACGTCGCGAGCGTTTTGCATGGTCGGCTCATTTTTGTTCAAGCGTTTTGAATGATGCCATCAATCGGGCAGAGCCTGTGCAAGCCCCGCGCGTCCTACAGTGGAGGCATTGAAAGGAGCAATCACCATGCTGACGATTCGCAAATCACAAGACCGGGGCTATGCCGATCATGGCTGGCTGCAGTCCTTCCACAGCTTCTCTTTTGCCGGCTACTACGACCCCCGCCACATGGGCTTTGGCAACCTGCGCGTCATCAACGAAGACCGCATTGCGCCCGGCACCGGCTTTGGCACCCATGGCCACCGCGACATGGAGATCATCAGCTACGTGCTGTCAGGTGAACTGGCCCACAAGGACAGCATGGGTAACGTCAAGGGCATTCCACCCGGCGACGTGCAGCGCATGAGTGCAGGCACGGGCGTGATGCACAGCGAGTTCAACCACGCAGCCGGGCAGACCACGCACTTTCTGCAAATCTGGATCGAGCCCAATGTGCGCGGCATTGCGCCCAGCTACGAGCAAAAGAGCTTCAGCGACGCCGAAAAGCGCGGCACGCTGCGCCTGGTGGCATCGCCCGAGGGGGCGGAAGGCTCGGTCTTGATCCATGCCGATGCCGCCATTTATGCGGGCTTGCTGAGCGGTGACGAGACGGCCACTTTGCCCATGCAGCCAGGTCGCAAGGGCTATGTGCAACTGGTGCGCGGTACCGTCATGGTCAATGGCGAATGCCTGAAGGCGGGCGACGCCGCGATGCTGGAAAATGAAACGCAGGTCTCGCTGTCTGGCGGGCAGGATGCGGAAGTGCTGGTGTTTGATCTGGCGAACTGATCGCTCGTCTTTTTAGTCTTTTTCATTGGTCGGTTGATTTCAGGAGTTTTTGATGCCCCAAATCGTTGTGGTTTACCACTCTGGCTACGGCCACACCCAGCGCGTCGCCCAGCAAGTGGCCGATGGCGCAAATGCCCAGTTGCTGGCGATTGACGCCGAGGGCAACCTGCCCGAGGGCGGCTGGGAAACGCTCAACGCTGCAGATGCCATCATCTTCGGCACACCCACCTACATGGGCGGCCCCAGCTGGCAGTTCAAGAAGTTTGCCGATGCGTCATCCAAAGCGTGGTTTTCCCGTGCCTGGCAAGACAAGGTGTTTGGTGGCTTTACCAACAGCGCCAGCTTCAGCGGCGACAAGCAGGTCACGCTGATTGCGCTGCAAACCCTGGCGTCGCAACATGGTGGCGTGTGGGTGAGCCTGGGCATGTTGCCCAGCAACAGCAAGGCTGCTACGCGCAGCGACGTGAACAACCTGGGCGGTTCGGTGGGCTTGCTGGTGCAGTCGCCATCTGACGCGTCTGTGGCAGAAATTCCCCAGGGCGACCTGGACACCGCCAAGCTGTACGGCAAGCGGGTGGCCGATATCACGGCGCGCCTCAAGGGCTGACGCTCCCCGGCTTGATCTGCCCTGACCCTGGATGGGGCGGGGCCATTACAGAAAAGGCAAACACCATGGCAGCCATGCAAACCATCACGGCGCACGACAAAGACCTGGGCGGCGGGTTCAAGGTGCGCAGGCTGTTGCCTGCCATCGGGCGCCAATCCATCGGGCCGTTTCTGTTCTTTGATCACTTTGGCCCGGTCACCGTCATGCCCGAGTCAGAGCACGATGTGCGCCCGCACCCGCACATTGGCCTGGCCACGGTGACCTACCTGTTCTCGGGCGCCATCATGCACCGCGACAGTCTGGGCTCGGTGCAGCAAATCGAGCCAGGCGCCATCAACTGGATGACGGCTGGCAAAGGCATCGTGCACTCTGAGCGTCGCCCGCAAGCGCTGGCGCAGACGAGCTATGTGAACCACGGCATTCAGCTGTGGGCGGCGTTGCCGGTAGAGACAGAGGAGGCGGAGCCCAGCTTTGTGCACACCCCTGCAGATGCCATACCGCATCTGCAAGTGGGCGATGCCACGGTGCGTGTGCTCATCGGCCAGGCTTGGGGGCAGCAGTCGCCGGTGGTCAGCCTGGCGCCGGCTCTGTACCTGGATATCCAGCTGCCTGCCGGTGGGGCGCTTGCGTTGCCTGCGGCCTTGGCACAAGAGGCGGGCTTGTACACCGTGGATGCTGCTGTCGCCCTGGACGGCGTCACGCTCGCCGCCCAGACGTTGACAGTGCTGCCCACAGACCAGGCCATGCTGCTGCGCGCAGGAGACAGCGCTGTGCGTTGCATGCTGGTGGGCGGCGACGCTTTGCTCCAGCGCCGGCACATCTGGTGGAACTTTGTCTCCACCCGCAAAGAACGCATCGTGCAGGCAGCCGACGACTGGGAGGCCCAGCGCATGGGCCATGTGCCGGGCGAGACAGAGTCCATACCGCTGCCCGAGCGCCGTTTCAAGCCCTGACGGAGTTTGAGTTAAAAGTGGCTCTAGCGCTTATTTGGCAAGCGCAAGCAGCTCACTTTTTGATAGTAAATTCAACTGGATGCACTGGCATCTTCGTCGCCAGCCTTGGCAGATGGCTGCGCAGAAAGATCGGGCGCCAGCACGGTGCGCTCGTCAAACACAAAGCAGCCGCCGTGGTAGTGCGCTCCGTCGGTGTGTTCAAAGTATTTGAGGATGCCGCCTTCAAGCTGGTAGACATGCTCCAGCCCTTCCTCCCGCATCAGGATGGCTGCCTTTTCGCAGCGAATGCCCCCGGTGCAGAAGCTCACCACGGTTTTGTCCTGCAGCTCTGCGTTGTGGGCACGAAAGGCGTCAGGAAACTCCGTGAATTTGGCAATGCGCCAGTCAATCGCGTCGGCGAACGTCCCGGCGTCCACCTCGAACGCGTTGCGTGTATCCAGGGTTACCACCTCGCGGCCAGCGTCGTCATGGCCTTGTTCCAGCCAGCGGTGCAGCGTGGCTGGGTCCACCGACGGGGCACGCCCCTGCGCCGGGCGGATGGTGGGGTGGTCCATGCGGATGATCTCGCGCTTGACCTTGACCAGCATCTTGCGAAATGGCACCGTGTCGGACCAACTCTCCTTGGGCTCCAGGTCGGCAAAGCGCTCGTCCACCCGCATGCCATCCACAAAGCCCCGCACTGCTTGGGCGGTGCCCGCCAAAAAGAAGTTGATGCCTTCTTCGGCCAGCAAGATCGTGCCCTTCAGGCCCGCAGCCACCGCTTGCGCGTGGAGCCGTTCGCGCAACTCGGCTGCGTCAGGCAGGGGCACGAATTTGTAGCAGGAAATATTGAGTACGGATGTCACGGCGGGAAGGGGGTAAACAGGCTGAGCGGCGGCTCTGCCGAAACCGGTGGTTGGTTGTCGAAAGCGCTGGCAGCCCAAAGAACAGGGCGCGGGCCACGAAGCCCGGCCCGGCAGGTAAGCACGGCGAGAATTATGCCGTGGGGGTCAGCAGCGCTGTCTCGATCTTGTTCGCCAGCTGCGAAATGGCCAGCGCCGCAGGGCAGCCGGGCGTGTTCACCAGCAAGAGCTGGCGGCGCATCACCGCATCACGCACCGATGGGTCGGCAGGAATATCGCCCATGTGGATCAAGCGCACGGGGCGGCCCGATTGGGTGCTGACGAAGCGGTCGAGCACCTGCTGCAACTGGCTGGTAATGGCCCGCCCGTCACCCGGACGCGCCGCCTGGTTGATGACCATGCGCACATGCTGGCGCTGTTGCTGCATGGCCAGCACCTTGATGGCGGCGTAGGCGTCTGTCAGCGAGGTGGGCTCGGGCGTTGCCACGATCAGCACTTCAGAAGCCAGCGATACGGAAAAGAGCACCACGTCGGAAATGCCAGCGCCGGTGTCCAGCAGCACCACGTCGTATTGGGGCGTCAACGCCTGGATGACGCTCAGGAACTGGTTGCGCACCTCGGGGGTAAGGCGCGAGTACTCGACCATGCCAGAGCCCGCCAGCAGCACCGAAAACCCGCCGGGGGCTTTGATGATGGCGTCTTCCAGTCGTGCCTTGCCCGTGAACACGTCGTGCAGCGTGATCTTGGGGTGCAGGTTGAGCACCACGTCCAGGTTGGCGAGGCCGAGGTCAGCATCCAATACCAGCACGCGCTGGCCTCTGCGGGTCAACGCCGCCGCGAGGTTGGCTGAAACAAAGGTTTTTCCGACGCCACCTTTGCCACTAGTTATGGCAATGATGCGCGCTCCCGCAACAGGGCCGGCCTGTACGGGCGCTGCGTTGGGCGTCATGGGTTGGGGGGACAGCGCGTCGCTCATCATCAAACTTTCAGTAGGCGCTGCCTGTTGCATCCAGCGGGGGCGGCAGGTCGCCCCAGCCCGAAGGAGAATACAGCGGGCCAAACAACAAGCTCTTTTCTTCAGCACTCACAGTGCTGTCGGGCTGCTCCTCGATGCTCACGCGGTTGCGTCCTAGCGATTTTGCCTGATACAGCTGATTGTCAGCCCGATCAATCCACAGCAGGGTGGTAGAGCGGATCCATTGCAGCGCAAATGCGCCGCCAATGCTCACGGTGACATTCAGCTCGACAGAGGGGGAGATCCGAATGGGCGTGTTGGCCACGGCACGGCGGATACGCTCGGCAACCACATGCCCAAACGCCGACTGACAGGCGGGAAGCACCACCGCAAACTCTTCACCGCCATAGCGGGCCAGGGTGTCCATGGGACGCACACAGGCGCTCAGGGTGCGCGCTACCGATTGCAATACCAAATCACCCGCAGAGTGTCCGTGTACATCGTTCACCTTCTTGAAGTGGTCGATGTCCAGCATCAGCAGCAGGGCCGCTTCGCCAGAGCGTGTCACCCGGTCAATTTCTCGTTCCAACACCGCGCGAAAATGCCTGCGGTTGGCCAAGCCTGTCAGAGGGTCTTTCAGGGAAAGCTCGCACAGCCCGTCAATCAGGCCTTGCAGGTACTGCCGTGGGTGGGCGTAGTCAGAGGCGGTAGCTGGCCCGCTGCCGTTGACCTGGGATACCAGGGCGTGGGCAGTGTCCAGGCGCAAATCGCGCAGGTCTACAAGGTAAGGGGCCGCCGAATCAGACACAAATGGTTGCTTCTAAAGTTGGTTCGAGTGTAGCAGCGGGCAAGCCTTGCATAACGCAATCAGGGCGTGGGTAACGGGGTTAGCGGCCACTCGGCAGTTGCTGCAAGGCTACAAGCGCTTCGGCGTCCGTACGGTAGGTGACCAGACCTGCCGCAGCGGGCAGAACCCCCGCTTTGCGCAGCGCTGTTTCCACCGGCAGTTTGAGCCCGCTCACATGCAGGCAGCCGCCGCGGGCCATCATCAGCGCGTGCAGTTGGGCAAATACCTCCAGGCCCGTCACGTCGATGCGATTGATGGGCTGGGCCAGGAGGCACAGGTGCCTGACGTCGGGGTGCGCTCCCAGGTCTTGCGCCACCCTTTGTTCCAGCGCGCTGGCCGAGGCAAAGTCGAGTTCGGCATCCATGCGCAAGGCCAGCACGTGCGGCGCCAGTGGCTCCAGGCTCCAAAGGTGCCGATCACGCAGGCTTCCGTCCGGGTGCAGGCCTACTTCAATGATGCGCGGGTGCAGGCGCTGGTACAGAAAATGGCACAGGTTCATCAGCAAGCCCGCCAGCACCCCCCAGTACATGCGTGGCGCAGTGGCCAGGGTGAGGCCGAACGTCACGATGGCAATCAAGGATTCGACACGCGACACACGCCAGAGTCGTGTAATGGAGGAGGGCTTGATGAGGCTGAACACGGCGGTGACCACAATGGCCGCCAATGCCGAGGTAGGCACGTAGTACAGCGCGGGGGTGAGCCACAGCAGCACCACCAGCACCACACCAATCGAAAACACCGTGGCCCAACCCGTTTGTGCGCCCGCATACAAGTTGATGGCAGAGCGCGAAAAAGATGCGCTGGTGGCGAAGCTGCCGCACAGACCGCTGCTGATTTTGGACAGACCCTGGCCGATCAGGTCCTGGTTTTCGTTCCAGCGCTCGCTGGAACGCTGGCTTTCCACCTTGGCGCTGGAAGCAGTTTCCAGAAAGCTCACCAGTGTCACGACCAGCACCGGCATCAGCAGTGAGGCCAGGTCAGACCAGGGCAGCCAGCCGGGCCAGTGGAGCGTGGGCAGGCCTTGGGGCAGATGCCCCACCACGGCGCCGCCCGCATCGGCATAACCGGTGGCCCAGCTGATGGCGCCCGTAGCGCCCACCACGGCGATGGCGGCAGGAAACGTCGGCTTCAGCTTTTTGGCCAGAAGCAGCGCCCCCACGCTACCGACACCAAAGGCCAGCGCAGCCAGGTCAAAAAGCCCCAAGGACGGGGTGGCCAGCAACGCCCCCCAGTTCGACCGAAGCCCCGTGAGGGCCCCCAGCTGAGAAGCCAGGATCAACAATGCTGCTGCTTGGGTAAAGCCGTTGAGCACCGGCGACGTGACGATGTTTACCACCCAGCCAAAGCGGGCCAGCCCCATCACGCACTGCAGGGCGCCTGACAGCAGCGCAATCCACACCGCCATCTGAACCCACTGAGCGCTGCCCGGCTCGGCAAGGCCCGTGAGCGAAGCCCCGATGAGCAGACTGGTCAGCGCCGTGGGGCCTACGCCAAGGCGGGTGGAGGAGCTGAACAGCACAGCCACCAGGGCGGGCAGCAGCGATGCGTAAATGCCGGTGATCAGCGGCATACCCGCCAGCGCAGCATAGGCCACGCCTTGGGGCACCAGCATCAAGCCCACCGTCATGCCTGCCAGGAACTCACCACGCAGCAAAGAGGCAGATGGCCGAGGCCAGGACAAAAACGGGAGCCAGGATCGGAGAACGGTACGCAGCATGGGGAGGGATTGTCGTTGTAGCGGCCTCGTCGGCGTGCGTGAGGGACTCTCTTTTGCCGGTGGCGGCACACATCGATCCGCTGAGCGGACGCGTTCTTGGGCTGACGCGTGGCTTCAGCCGCGTCCTACACGGTTTTGGCAGGCATCCCACACGGCCGTGGGCCAGGCCTGCCTACAGTCTCTCCATCTTTGTCATCACGAGGAACTTGTCATGAACATCACCGGATTGAACCCACAGAAAGTCACCACCTCTCGCTCCCAATTCAGCAAGGGTGCGCGCATTGCCTCCATTCTGGCCGTGAGCGCGCTGGCCTTGGGCTTGACCGCCTGTGGCCGCAACGAAGAGCCCACTGTGGGGCAGCGCCTGGATTCTGCTGTCGAAAAAACAGAACAAGCCGCGGCAGACGCGAGGGCGAAAACCGAGGCTGCCATGGAAAAGGCTGATGCCCGCATGGACCAAAGCGCCGAGCGTGCCGAAGCCATGGCGAAGGACCTGGGTGAATCTGCCAAGCAGGCCGCCAACACCGTGATGGACAAGGTGGACGACGCCACCATCACCGCCCAGGTGTCTGCCGGGCTGGCCAAAGACCCGGATCTGAGTGCCGTCAAGATCAACGTGGACACCCGAAACGGCGCTGTCACCCTCAATGGCCCAGCGCCCAACCTGGCCGCCAAAGACCGCGCACAGACCATCGCCAAGAGCATCAAGGGGGTCACTTCCGTGACCAATTTGCTGGTGATTTCTGGCGGTTAAAGACTCCCATGGGTCGGTGCAGGTGGCGCTAACATGCACGCATGAAAGCACCAGCCCCTGCATCCGACATCTCCACCCGCCTCATCCACCACGCCTACACGCCCCCCGCTGAGTTTGCAGCGCCCCAACCGGGCGTGTTCAAGGCCTCCACCGTCATCTTCCCCAACGTGGCCGCCATGCGCGCCCGCGATTGGAAAGACAAGACCGGCTACACCTACGGCCTGCACGGCACGCCCACCACCTTTTTGCTGGAAGAACGTTTGTGCGAGCTGGAAGGCGGCACCGAATGCGTGCTGGTGCCCAGCGGCCTGGCTGCCATTGCCACCGTGGGCTTGGCGTTGCTGAAAGCGGGCGATGAAGTTCTGATCCCCGACAACGCGTACGGCCCTGGCAAAGACTTTGCCTTGGTGGAGCTGGCACGTTATGGCATCACCCACGCATTTTTCGATGCCTTGAATCCTGACGACCTGGCCCAGCGCATCACGCCCAAAACGCGTCTGGTCTGGCTGGAGGCCCCCGGCTCGGTGACCATGGAGTTTCCTGATCTTGTTGCCCAGGTGCGCATTTGCCGTGAGCGTGGGGTTCTCGCGGCTCTGGACAACACCTGGGGCGCCGGGCTGGCTTTTGCGCCATTTGATTTGCTGGGCGATGGCTCTCTGGGTGTGGATGTGTCTGCCCACGCGCTCACCAAATACCCCAGCGGGGGCGGCGACGTGCTGATGGGCAGTGTGATCACCCGGTCGAACGCTCTGCACATGAAGATCAAGCTCACGCATATGCGGCTGGGCTTGGGGGTGGGGGCGAATGACGTCGAGGCGGTTTTACGTTCTCTGCCCAGCGTGGAGCTTCGCTATGCCGCGCACGACCGCGTGGCCCGCGAATTGGCCCACTGGCTGCAAACCCAGCCCGCCATTGCACAGGTGCTGCACCCGGCCCTTGAAGGTTCCCCCGGCCATGAACATTGGCGCGCCTTGTGCGGCGCAGCCAACGCGGGGCAGGGCGCGGCAGCCGGATTGTTCAGTGTGATGATCGATGCGCGCTACAGCCAGGCGCAGGTGGATGCGTTCTGTGATGCGCTGCGTTTGTTCAAGCTGGGTTACAGCTGGGGCGGCCCGATCAGCCTGGTGGTGCCCTACCACCTGCCGAGCATGCGCAGCGGCCCCACACCGCACCTGAAGCCGGGTACCCTGGTGCGCTTTGCGATTGGCCTGGAAGCCGCCCAGGATTTGCGTGCCGACCTGGACCAGGCGCTTGAGGTGATGGAGCGCACTCCAGCCTGATCACCACGGCACAGAACCCCCTAGGCATCTTGTGTAGAGATACAGGGGCGTGCCGAGGGCGGGGGGAGGGGCGGGGTGGTAGTTTCCTCAGTGGTAAAGCATGGCGGGCTGCATTACGGTGTGGTCAGCGCCCACTTGATGTGGGTTAAGTCCTCGTTTTACCTCGCAGTGCCACCCATGTCCGACACCCCCGTCCCCGAGGTTCCTCCCACCCGCGATGCTGCCCCCATCGTTCTGCAGCGCCTCACGCTGGCAGACCCCTTTCGCTGGTTGGCACAGGGCATGCAGGATTTGCGCGCTGCACCGGGTATTGCAGTGTTTTACGGCCTGTGTTTCTGGTTCATGGCGATGGTGCTGGGCTGGGTGTTCCGCACGCGGCCGGAATACACGATGTCCCTGGCCAGTGGCTGTCTGCTAGTAGGGCCCTTCCTGGCGATGGGGCTGTACGAAACCAGCCGCCGGCGCGAAGCAGGCATTGCGCCACAGCTCAGCGAGTCCCTGACTTGCTGGGACAGTCACATGGGCAGCATGGGCATGTTGGTCTTGGTGCTCATCGTGCTGGAGTTGTTGTGGGGCCGGGCGTCGCTGGTGGTGTTCGCCGTGTTCTTCAATACCGGCATGCCGTCCACCACGGGCGTGTTGCAGGCGGTGTTCAACCCTGAGAACTGGAGCTTTGTCGCGGTGTACTCGGCAGTGGGCGGGGTGTTTGCGGCACTGGTGTTCTCCACCTCGGTGGTGTCCATTCCCATGATCCTTGACCGCGACACCGATGCCCTGACGGCTGGGATCACCAGCATTCGCGTGGTGCTGGAGAACCCCTTGACGATGCTGCTGTGGGGTGCCCTCATCACTTTGCTGGTGGGCGCGTCATTGTGGGCAGGCAGTGTGGCATTGGTGCTGGTGGGGCCGCTGCTGGGCCATGCCAGTTGGCATGCCTACCGCGCCGCTGTGCAGCGCGTGCCTGCCGCTGCCATGCAGCCCGAATTGGCTTGAGCCTTGGCCCCGAAAGCCAAGCTGTTACAGTGGGCCTCTACTTCAGAAAGCAAACACCTTGGCAACACCTAACTACGGATACGAAAAACGCCAGCGCGAACTCGCTAAAAAACAAAAAAAAGAAGAGAAGCTGAGAGCCAAAGCACAACGCCGGCCGGACGATCCGCAGACGGGAAACGCTGAGGGCGAGCAGGATGCAACGCCCCCCTCAGCGCCCAGTGAAGGCACGAACAACTGACACTTTGCGCCCGGCGCGCAAAAGGTTATTTCTGGCCCCCGGCAAAGTCTCGCTCACAAGCCCCGCAACCGCTGGTTTCAGCGTTTGCAGGGCTTTTTGTTTTGGCGCGTCAGCGCAGCATTTTCTTCAGCTCTGGCCACACATTGGCCAGCATGAGCGGGTGGGCCTCGGCCTTGGGGTGAATGCGGTCGGGCTGGAACATGCGGGTGGGGTCAGCCCCATCGGCCACACCTTTGAGGAAGAACGGCACCACCGCCGCTTTCTGCGCCTTGGCCACCGTTTCGAACAGCGCGGCAAAGCGGTTGGCGTAATCCGTGCCGTAGTTAGGCGGCACCTGCATGCCCACCAGCAGCACCTTGGCCCCCGCTTTCTGGGCGGCCTGGGTCATGAAGGTCAGGTTGTCCTGGGTGTTTTGCAGCGGCAGCCCGCGCAGCGCGTCGTTGCCTCCCAGTTCAATCACCACATGGGTGGGCTGGTGCTGCTGGAGCAGCGCCGCTATGCGCGAGCGGCCGCCCGAGGTGGTTTCGCCGCTCACGCTGGCGTTGACCACAGAGGCGCTGATCTTGTCCGCAGCCAGTTGCTTTTCCAGCAGGGCTACCCAGCCCGAGCCGCGCGGCAAACCGTACTCGGCGCTCAACGAGTCGCCCAGCACCAGAATCACCGCTGACTTGGCAGCTTTGGGGGCTGCGCGCGCTGTGGTTTGGGCCCCGATGCCAGGCGCGTAAATCCCCATGGCGGCAGCCATGGAGGCGGTGAGGATAAAGTGACGCCGATGCAGATCGCGAATCAAAGTAAAGAGCCTTTCATGCCTGAATCCCCCTCGTTGCCCGTAACGCCCATTATTGCTGTCGAGCATGTGTTCAAGTCGGTGACGGACTCCACCGGGACGCTGGACATTTTGCGGGATATTGATTTCCGTCTGGCGCCAAGGGAGACGGCGGCCATTGTGGGGGCCTCGGGCTCGGGCAAGAGCACGCTGCTGTCCATCATTGCCGGGCTGGACACCCCCACACGCGGCACGGTGCGGCTGGATGGGCAAGACCTGTTCGCGCTGAGCGAGGACGACCGCGCCGCCCTGCGGGCGCAAAAGGTGGGCTTTGTCTTCCAGAGCTTTCAGCTCATGGGTAACCTCACCGCACTCGAAAACGTGATGCTGCCTTTGGAACTGGCCGAACGGCGCGATGCCCGCAAGGCCGCTGCCGAAATGCTGGAGCGTGTGGGCCTGGGCCAGCGCCTGGGGCATTACCCCAAGGTGCTATCGGGGGGCGAGCAGCAGCGCGTGGCGCTGGCACGTGCCTTTGTGGTGCAGCCCGCTTTGTTGCTGGCCGACGAGCCCACGGGCAGCCTGGACTTTGCGACGGGTGAATCCATCATGCGGCTGATGTTTGAACTCAACCGCGAATTGGGAACCACGCTGGTGCTGGTGACCCACGACCGGGCCATCGCCGCGCAGTGTGAGCGGCGCATCACCATCGACGCAGGGCGTGTGGCTGAGGGTTGATGGATTTTTTGCCCCTGGCGCTTGTCCACCAAGCGCAATAAGCTATTGATTTGATAGCAATCCATTGCGCAGGGTGAAGCGCCAGCGCTTTGGCTGCGTGGCCCCGGAAGGGGACGGCGCCAGGGCAACGATAATCCCCGCATGTCCTCCCCAAAAGTTCTCTTCGGCTTTCATGCCGTGGGCGTGCGCCTGAAGACCGCGCCCCAATCGATCATCGAGATTTATTACGAAGCCACGCGCCGCGATGCGCGCATGCGGCAGTTTCTGGACCGTGCCAAAGAGGCCGGTGCCCGCCTGATCGAAGCCGACAGCGTTCGCATCGCCAAGCTGGCCGGCAGCCACTGCCACCAGGGCGTGGCTGCGCGGGTGGAGCCCGTGGCCCAGATTACCTCGCTGGACGAGCTGCTGGAGAACCTGGAAGCCGCAGGCGTCGAGCAGCCCTTGCTGCTGGTGCTGGATGGTGTGACCGACCCGCACAACCTGGGCGCGTGCCTGCGCGTGGCAGACGGTGCTGGTGCACACGCAGTGATTGCCCCCAAGGACCATGCCGTGGGTATCAACGCCACCGTGGCCAAGGTGGCTAGCGGCGCGGCGGAAACCATGCCCTACTTCATGGTGACCAACCTGGCGCGCACCCTGAACGAGCTCAAGGAACGCAACATCTGGTGCATCGGCACCAGCGATGACGCGCCCAAAACCGTCTATCAGGTAGACCTCAAAGGCCCGGTGGCATTGGTGCTGGGCGCCGAGGGCGACGGCATGCGCCAGCTCACCCGCAAAACCTGCGATGAACTGGTCTCCATCCCGATGAAGGGCGCGGTCGAGAGCCTGAACGTTTCTGTGGCCAGCGGTGTGTGCCTGTACGAGGCACTGCGCCAGCGTTCGCTGTAAACCCGCCCAAGGCTGGTAGCCCTGCTACCGGCTTGTGCCAGGGCTGGAGGCCCAGGCCGTTCAGATCCAGCCCATGCCCCCGGCCACGGCGCCGGCCCCCAGCATCCACAGCAGGTGCAGCTTGGTGCGCCACACCAGCAGGGTGGTGGCGGCCGTGATGGCCCACAGCGGCCAATTGGCCAGTTCAGGGCCATGGGCGCGTGTCAGCACCCATGCCGTGGCCAGCAGCAAACCAATGACCACCGGAGCCATGCCCTGCTTGAAGGCGCGCACGCTGCGCCGGTTGCGATTGCGGTGCCCCCAGCGGGTGGCCTGCCAGGTCAGCAGGCTGCTGGGCAACATCACACCCACCATGCACACCAGAATGCCCAGCAGGCCCAGCGCCCAGCCTGCGGCGCCCGGGCCACCGGCGTTGATGCCGATGTTCCACCCCAGCAGGGCAATGAACAGCACATTGGGGCCCGGCGCGGCCTGCGCGATGGCGATGGAGGCGTTGAACTGTGGATCGGTGAGCCAGGCGTTGCGCTCCACCAGAAAACGGTGCATGTCCGGCGCGGTGCTGATGGCCCCGCCCACCGCCAGCAGCGACAGCGACAGGTAGTACAGGAACAGTTGCAACCAGTCCCACGAAGAAAGGGCCACGATGGCGGGCGCAGCGGTGGTCATGGGGCGATCTTTCTCCAGGTCAGCACGCAGGCGAGCAGGCCCACGCTGGGCAAGGTCCAGAACAGGGGCCAGCGCAACACCGCCATGGCAATCACCGTGAGCGCGACCAGGCCCACGCACACCGCCAGGCCCAGCGGGTGTTTGCGCAAGGTGGACGAGAGCTTGAGGCCCATGCCAGCAATCAGCCCGGCGGCTACCGCCCCCATGCCCCGCAACGCGCCAGCCACGGCGGGCTGGGAGGCAAACTGGGCATACACCACGGCCACCGCCAGCACCAGAATGAGTGGGAAGGTCAACATGCCCGCCAGGGCCGCCACGGCGCCGCGCCAGCCAAAGTAGCGCTCGCCGATCATGATGGAGAGGTTCACCACGTTGGGGCCCGGCATGATCTGGGCCACCGCCCAGTCTTCCACGAACTCGTCGTTCGTCATCCAGCGTTTTTTCTCGACCAGTTCGCGTTGCACCACGGCCAGCACGCCGCCAAAGCCTTGTAGCGCCAGCCAGGTGAAGGACCAGAACAGATCAGCGCAGTCGCGCGGTTGGGGGCGGGGGGCGGCGGGGTCGGTGCCAGCAGCGGTCACATCAAGGGCGTCGGCCATGGGGTTGGGGCGAAATTGGCCTCTAGCGCTTATATATCAAGCGCAAGCAGCTATCAAATCAAGAGCAATCTTGCAGCTTGGGCACCTTGCCGGAGTGGCGTAAGGCGCAGAGCCAAGCCGCGTCAAGCCTGCGATGTTAGCCCGTAAAGCAAGGCCGAGCGCCCGGCTGCCCTTCGCATTGCGGCAAGGCCGGGGCGATGAATGGCGTGCCCCGGCCGCAGCCGCTCACTTCCCCAGTTTGCCTTCCAGCACATGCCCCTGCGTGCGCCAGCCCGCCTGCGCAAGGTGCTTGACCTTGAAGATGCGCAGATCCGCCTGGGCTTCGTACTTCACCTTGAAAATCTTGAACTTGGCCTGGCTTTCATAGTGAACCATGTGCCACACGGCGTCGCCTGTGGCCTGCTGTTCGTAAGGTACCTCCAGAACGGCAAGGTCCGCCTGGCTTTCATACGGGGTTTCAAACACTTTGGCGTCGGCCTGGTTTTCGTACTTCACGACGAGGACTTGTGCCATGGGTCAGTTCCTGTGACGGGGTGAATGGGTGCCACGGTCAGCACCCGGACGATGCCCATCAGGGTACCGCGCAAGCGCTAATCCTGGTCCACCGGCTGGACAAGCGAGCCGTTTGGTTGTCCCATCGGCATGCGCACGCCGCGCTACCATTTGCCCACGCGGCCCCAGCGCATCCGCAGGGTGCCTTCCTAACGCACCACACCACAGCGACGCAACCCATGCAGACAGCAGACTACATCGTCATCGGCGCCGGTATTGCAGGCGCTTCCATTGCCTGGCAGCTTGTACAAGACGGGCGCAGCAGCGTGCTGCTGCTGGAGCGGGAATCCCAGCCGGGCTATCACACCACGGGGCGCTCGGCTGCGCTGTACATGGCCACGTATGGCACGCCCAACATCCAGGCCCTGACGCGCGCCAGCCGTGCGTTTTACGATGCGTCGCCGCTGGAGTTTGGCGCGGACCCCATCCTCTCGCCGCGTGGCGTGATTTACGTGGCGGGGCCAGACCAACTGGACCTTCTGAAGCAGGCCTATGACGATGCCCGTGCGGCATCCCCCAATGTGGAGTGGGTGGACAAGCCCGCACTGCTGGCCCAGCTGCCTTGCCTGAAACCCGAGGCCGTGGCCGCTGGCATGAGCGAGCCCGAAGCGGCTGACATCGACGTGCATGCGCTGCACCAGGGCTACCTGCGCGGCCTGCGCCAGCGGGGCGGGCAGGTGCTGACCCAGGCAGAGGTGGTGGGCTTGCAGAAAGAGGGGGATGCCTGGCACGTGGCGCTGGCCGATGGCCGGCAATTGCGGGGCAGCACCATCGTGAATGCCGCGGGCGCGTGGGCGGATGTGGTGGCCGCCATGGCGGGCGTGCCACCCATCGGGCTGGAGCCGCGCAGGCGCACCGCTTTCACGTTTGCCGTGCCTGAGGGGATGGACGCCAGCCATTGGCCTGCCGTGATTGGCATTGACGAGAGCTTTTACTTCAAGCCCGATGCAGGCCAGTTGCTGGGCTCGCCCGCCAATGCCGACCCCACCCATCCACACGACGTGGTGCCCGAAGAGCTGGACGTGGCCACGGGCATCTATCACATCGAAGAATTGACCACGTTCCAAATCCGCCGCCCCTCGCACACCTGGGCAGGGCTGCGCTCGTTCGTGGCCGATGGCGACATGGTGATTGGCTGGGACAACCACGTACCCGGGTTTTTCTGGCTGGCGGGGCAGGGTGGGTACGGCATCCAGAGCGCGGCAGGGGCGTCACTGCTGGCCAAAAGATTGCTGCGGGGCGAACCGTTGGGGCCCGAGCTGGAGGCGGAAGGCGTTGAGCCGCAGGGGCTTTCGCCAGCCAGGTTGCGTTAAGGGTGGTGCGGGGCGCGCCCGGCCGGCCCTGTGAGCAGTTTCTTACGCGAAGGTGTTGACCTGGGTGCCCAGCGTGCCTGAAGTGGCCAGCGCGGGCTGGGGCATGGATTGCTGCATGGCGTCGATCATGGTGGCGGCGCTTGATGCCTGAACGTCCAGCGCTTTTTTCAGCACCGCCATGTTCAAGGCGTCAGAGGCCTGTGCACTGGCAAGGTTGGTGGCGGTGGCCACGATGCTATTGGAGAGGGCGACGTCCATGAAAGGCTCCTGCTGGGTTACACAGCCCTATCGGCTGTTTTTGCCATGCACTTGACCGTTGTTACATCTGTCGCACTCATTCCAGTGCCGGCACACCGATGCCGCCACAGGTGGCCAGGTCGGAATCCGCGGGCTGCGGCAGTTGCCGAGCGGCGTCACGCAGGGCCGTGCGCAGCCCTTCCTCGTAAGTGGGGTGGTAGAAGGGCATCCCCAGCAGGTCTCGCACCGTGAGTTTTTGCTGAACGGCCAGCGCCAGAAGATGTGCCATGTGCTCTGCCTGCGGGGTGCACATCTCCGCGCCTTGCAGGCGGCCCGTGGCCTTGTCGGCGTAAATGCAGAGCCGCCCCGCGTTGCGCAGGGCCGTGCGCGCACGCCCCTGGTCATGAAAACTGGCGCAACCGGTGATGGTGGTGTGGGCGTCCAGGTCCGCCCACCGGCGGCCCACAGCAGCCACCTGCGGGTCCGAAAAAACAATGGCCAGCGGCGTACGGCGCCGGAACTTGCGCGGTGCACTGGCCAGCGCGTTGATGCCTGCAATGTGGCCGTCGTCGGCACCCTCGTGCAGCAAGGGCAGGTGGCCATTGGCATCGCCCGCCATGAACACGGGCAGGTTGCCGATCTGCTGGGTTTGCGGGTCTACGGGCGGCAGGCCCCGTTCATTCAGCGGTACGCCCAAGGTTTCCAGCCCCAGGTGTTCGATGTTGGGCGTGCGCCCCATGGCCGCCACCACTTGATCGACCACCACGCTTTGGTTGCCGCTGCGCACCTCAATGCCGCCCGCCACCTCCAGCAGCTCGGCGGGCGCCCCGGTGTACAGCCGCATTTCGGCTTTGAGCACCTGGGCCAGCTCGGTGTTGATGGCTGCATCGCGAATGCCCGCGAAGTGGTCGCCTGTGCTGAAGGCTGACACCTGCAGCCCCAGCCGTGCCAGGGCCTGGGCCATTTCCACCCCCAGCGGGCCCATGCCGATCACGGCGATGCGTGGGCCGAGCGTGGGCTGTTCAAACAACGTGTCGGTGGTGAGCATGCGGTCGCCAAAGGCCAGCCATGCGTCGGGCAGCCGGGGGCGCGAACCGGTGGCGATGATGATGCTGCGCGTGGCATGGGCTTTTCCGCCAATCTCCACCAGGCCAGGGCCGAGCAGCGTGGCGCGGCCCGACTTTTGCGCGCTGCCCAGGTTCTGGGTGGCCTTCAAGGTTCCGGCCACCAGCTCATCGCGCAGTGCGCGCACCCGCTGCAGCACGGCGGGCAGGTCGGCCACCAGCGCCGTGGCGCCGCGCAGGCCCAGTTCATTCCAGGCATGGCGCCGGTGAAACGTGTTGGCCGCCTCGATGAGCATCTTGGAAGGCATGCAGCCCACCCGGGCGCACGTGGTGCCCCAGGGGCCGTCGTTCACGATGAGGTAGCGGTCGGTGCGCTTGCGCACCTCGCGCAGGGCCGCCAGCCCCGCAGTGCCCGCGCCGATGATGATGGTGTCCAGGGGTGCCCCCATGTGCCCTTCTCCAAAGTGAAGTGAGAGCAGCGAGTGTGAGCGGCCCATGGCTGGGCGTGTGTAGGCCTACAGCCCAAATTGGGTGAACCGCGCTAGGGTGTGACCCACCCCACGCGGCCCTGCCCGTGGTCGTTGATGCGCTGCACGAAGGCTGGCGCCTGCACTTCCGGCAAACGCAGCTGCAGGCTGACGAGCGAGCCGTGCTGTACATCAAGCAGCTGCGCTCCTGCGGCTTCCACTTCCCGGCGAATCATGCCTTCCAGTGCGTAGGGCACTTGGCATTGCAGGGTTTTCATGCGCTGCAGGGTGATCTTGGGGGCCGTGAGCAGCGCCTGTGCCACTGTATCGGTGTAGGCCCGCACCAGGCCGCCCGCTCCCAGCTTCACCCCGCCAAAGTAACGCACCACGGTGGCCAGCACGCCTTCCAGGTCCTGGTGGCGCAGCACGTCCAGCATGGGCCGCCCTGCGGTGCCTCCCGGTTCGCCATCGTCCACCGCCGCAGATTGGCCACCCGCCAGCAACGCCCAGCAAATGTGTGCGGCGCCAGGGTGCTGCTTCCATAGTGCATCCACCACGGCCTGGGCGCTGGCACGGTCGGCCATGGGCTGCACGCAGCCGATGAAGCGGCTTTTTTTGATGATGAGTTCGCTGTGGGCGGGTTCGGCCAAGGTGTAGGGCATGGGGGCGCAAGTGTACGGCGGCAAATCAGGGGGAAGTCTGCCCTGCGCAGGCGGCTTACAGTTTCAGCTCCCAGGTCTCCCCCACCAGATGCTGCCCAAAGCCCTCGTAGGGCTCGGACTTCACCAGCACAAATCCCCGCCGCGCGTAGATGTGGCGGGCGGTGGTCAGGCAGCTGTTGGTCCACAGCACCATTTTTTTGTAGCCCTTGGCGCGGGCGAAGGCGATGCACTCGTCAGTGAGCCGTGCCCCCAGCCCAGGTCGCCCGGGGCCAGTGCGCGCAGGGTGATGGGGCTTTGAGGCATGGGGTGCGTCATGGCAAGAATCAGGGATGGGGCTGCCTGCAGTATAGAAACAGGCCGCCAAGCCAAGGGGCCATCGGCCCATGCAGCGACAAAAACCGGCGGGCGCCGTAAAATCGCAGCCTCCCCACGATATGACGGTGGCCGCCAAGCTTCTTCGGCGGCCATTCCCCATTGCATGAACGCCCCCGTTGACGTCTCCTTTTTTGCGCGCGCCGCAAAGCCCTTGACCAGCTACCGTCCGTACTGGGCCAAGCGCTTTGGCACGGCCCCGTTCCTGCCAATGAGCCGCGCCGAGATGGAGAAACTGGGCTGGGACAGCTGCGACATCATCCTGGTCACAGGCGATGCGTATGTGGACCACCCCAGCTTCGGCATGGCTGTGATCGGCCGCACGCTGGAGGCGCAGGGCTTTCGCGTGGGCATCATTGCCCAGCCCGACTGGCAAAGCGCCGAGCCCTTCAAGGTGCTGGGCAAGCCCAACCTGTTCTGGGGAGTGACGGCGGGCAACATGGATTCGATGATCAACCGGTACACCGCCGACCGGAAGATCCGCAGCGACGACGCCTACACCCCCGGCGACGTGGGCGGCAAGCGCCCCGACCGCGCGGCCATCGTCTACAGCCAGCGCTGCCGCGAGGCATTCAAAGACGTGCCCATCGTCCTCGGTGGCATCGAAGGCAGCCTGCGCCGCATCGCGCATTACGACTACTGGAGCGACAAGGTGCGCCGCTCCATCGTGGTGGACAGCAAGTGCGACCTGCTGCTGTATGGCAACGCCGAGCGGGCCCTGGTCGAAGTGGCCCACCGCATTGCTGCCCGCGAACCTGTCGAAAAGATCACCGATGTGCGCGGCACGGCCTTTGTGCGCCGGCCTGATGATGAAAGCGGCAAGGGCTGGTTTGAGATCGATTCCACCACCGTGGACGAGCCCGGCCCGGTGGAAGCGCACATCAACCCCTACATGACCACCAGCGAGCAGGCCGCCGCCCAAGGCGCCAGCTGCAGCAAGGAAGAGGGCGGCGCTACTGATTCAGGAGCTGCCAGCGCTTGTGGGACGGGCGCTAGCGGCCAAAATGACCCCAATCCTGTGATCGCGCCGATCCAGTTTGTGGCCAACCCTGCGCTCAAGTCCAAGCTCAAGGTGCCCCCGCGTGAGAAGACGGTGATCCGCCTGCCCAGCTACGAGCAGGTGAAAAGCGACCCGGTGCTCTACGCCCACGCCAACCGCGTGCTGCACCTGGAAACCAACCCCGGCAACGCCCGCGCCCTGGTGCAAGCCCACGGCGAAGGCGTGACGGCGCGCGACGTGTGGATCAACCCGCCCCCCATCCCGCTGACCACGGCTGAGATGGACTACGTGTTCGACCTGCCCTACGCGCGCAGCCCGCACCCCGCTTACGCCGACGAAAACGGCAGCCACGACGGCGCGACCAAGATCCCCGCGTGGGAGATGATCCGCTTCTCGATCAACATCATGCGCGGCTGCTTCGGCGGCTGCACCTTCTGCTCCATCACCGAGCACGAAGGCCGCATCATTCAGAGCCGGTCGGAAGATTCGATCATTCAGGAGATCGAGGACATCCGCGACAAGGTCAAGGGCTTCACCGGCACCATTTCCGACCTGGGCGGCCCCACGGCCAACATGTACCGCCTGGGCTGCCGCAGCCCCGAGATCGAGGCTGCCTGCCGTAAGCCCAGTTGCGTGTACCCCGGCATCTGCCAGAACCTCACCACCGACCACGGCCCGCTGATCAAGATCTACCGCCGTGGCCGCGCGCTCAAGGGCATCAAGAAGATCCTGATCGGCTCGGGCCTGCGCTACGACCTGGCCGTGAAGTCGCCCGAATACGTGAAGGAGCTGGTGCAGCACCACGTGGGCGGCTACCTGAAGATTGCGCCCGAGCACACCGAGCAGGGCCCGCTGTCCAAGATGATGAAGCCGGGCATTGGCAACTATGAACGTTTCAAGCAGATGTTCGAGAAGTTCAGCGAAGAGGCGGGCAAGAAGCAGTTCCTGATCCCGTACTTCATCGCTGCCCACCCAGGCACCAGCGACGAGGACATGATGCACCTCGCCATCTGGCTGAAGAAGAACGGTTTCCGTGCTGACCAAGTGCAAACCTTCTACCCCAGCCCGATGGCCACAGCCACGGCCATGTACCACTCGGGCCGCAACACGCTCACCCGCGTGCGCCGCCAGATGCGCGACGAGGCGGAAGAGACGGTGGACATCGTGCGCGGTGAAAAGCGCCGCCGCCTGCACAAGGCGTTCTTGCGCTACCACGACCCCAACAATTGGCCGCTGTTGCGCGAAGCGCTCAAGGCCATGGGCCGCGCGGATCTGATCGGCAACGGCAAGCACCACCTGATTCCGACCTTCCAGCCGTTGACGGATGGCGGCTACCAAAGTGCGCGTCGCAAGAACTCCACCCCCGTGGGGCAAAAGGCTGCAGCGGCCAAGCCGCAAGGGCAGGCCGCCAAACCGGGCCAGCCCCAAAAAGGCCGGTTGCTGACGCAGCACACAGGGCTTCCGCCCCGGGTGACGGGCAGCGGCAAGCCGTCCTTCAAGGCAGCAGCTCGCAAGCCACGTTGATGGGGCGGGTCGCGCGCGGCTCCGCTAGACCGGCCCCGCGTGTGTTCCCACCACCACCGATTGGCTTTCCTGCTCCGGCGCCTGCGGCACCAAGTCTTCAATGATGAAGGTGCGGTAGTAAAACGCCGCAGCGGCGCCCTCGGGCGCAATGGCCGCCACCACACGTTCGGGCGTGTCCTTGTCGGCCATGCTGATCAGCACACCGTGGTGGCCGGTGCCCGCCAGGTCGGCAATGCGCCGCACCATGTCCCCTTCCGCACCCACCGAGGGCAGGGGAATGTCGGTGCCCCCCAAGGTGCGAACGATTTCTTGCAGGATGAATTCAGGGCTGGCGTGTGCCAGCTCGCCCTGATGGCCGGCGCTGTGCAGCGCCGCGGCCGCCTGCCGCGCGCAGTCCTCATCGGGGAACAGCGCGAACACATGGCCGGTGGGGTAGAACACGCCGGACATGTTGGTCATGCTGGAGTCGAGGATGAGTGGCTTCATGGAGCGGTTCCCGTGGTGTTGAAAACACTGCCATTGAAGCCTGTGCGGAAAAGGCTGGGTGTAGGCGCCGGGGCCCTTCGGGTGTCAGCCAGCGGTTTGACTGCGAACTGCGGGGAACGCAGCACTCGGTATCCGAGATTCCCATCAAAATTGCCTCTAGCGCCCATCCATCAAGCGCCAGCAGCTATGATTTTTGAAGTGCTTGCGTGCTCACTCTGCCCGGGCTTGCCACCCAGGCCAGCTCATCCAACCAGCCCCAGCAGCCAGGCTGCCAGGGCGCCGCAATGCGCCACCACCGTCAGGGCGTAGACGGCGCGAAACGCTGCTTTTTGAGACTTGTGCCGCAGCATTTGCTGCGCCAGCCAGGCGGCAGGCCAGCCACCTACCAAAGCCAGCAGGTGCAAATGGCTTTCCTTGGTGCGCCACATGCCACGCCGCGCTGCGCTTTTGTCAGAGGCGTAGACCAGAAAAGTGAACAGGTTCAGCCCCAGGGCTGCACCCACCGCCCACAGGGGTAGGCGCTGTGCCCAAACGGCCCAGGCCAGCATGGCCATCCACACCACAGCCATAGCGCTGATGAGCAGCAGTTCCCCGGCAGGCAAGGACGTTACCCGCTGAGTACGCCGCCGCACCTGGGCAGCTGGCCGCGAGGCCGCGCGCGGGTGTGCCCCGGTGGTGCGCTGCGCAGCGGAAGGGCCTCGGCGCGCAGACTGGGGTGCTTC
>ENA-UOOA01001121-UOOA01001121.1-human-gut-metagenome-genome-assembly--contig:-P61old-NODE-1121-length-46035-cov-8.222010_pt1 | contig 46035 bp, 73 predicted proteins | sample MGYA00242467_ERZ724014 | MGnify/ENA metagenome assembly ERZ724014 | reverse complement strand
CCAAAAAAGAAATATATTTTTAGGAAAGAAAAGAAAAACACAATTCGTCAACACTGAAAGGAAATTCATTATGAATGATTTAAAATCAGAACATTATCTGGAACGGATGGTGCCGTGGCTCAAAACACTCCCGGATTTTCTCCATGCGTCCACCCATGGTCCCGAACTTCTCTATTACGGGACAGGAGAAAGCAATCACTGGCCGGTTCAAAGCAATCAGAATATCTGCGCCGCACTGGCAGTCATGGCGACACATCCCGAACTGGACTCTCTGAATCCGTCCATCCGCCGGGAAGAACTGCTTCAGAATGCACTGGCTCTGTTCCGCTATTCGATTCGCACACATAAAACCGGCAGCATCCCAGCCACCGACGGGCGGCAGTGGGGTTATCACTGGATCAGCGTCCTCGGGCTGGAGCGCATGGCACATGCCATCAATCTGTTGGTGCCACATCTGGATGAGAAAGACAGGGAACAGTTGAGAAAACTGCGCCTCGCAGAATCAGACTGGCTTCTTGATCATTACGAGATCAGCGCCGGCATGATCGAAAACAATGAGCCGGAATCAAACATCTGGAACGGCGGATTCCTGCTTCGCACAGCGCAGGACTATCCCGATGCACCACGGCGCAATGAATATCTGGAAAAAAGCACCTCATTCCTGCTGAACGGCATTTCCCACCCCATGGACGCCGCATGTGAACGAAAATTTCGTGGCAGAACGGTGCGGGAACGACATATCGGTTTTAATTTCGGCCCGGATTATGCACTGGATCACCACGGCTACATGAATGTGGGTTATATGGTGATCTGTCTTTCAAACATAGCCATGCTTCACTTCAAATTCAAAGAACTCGATCTGGAAGCACCGGAGGAACTTTACTGGCATGCGGAAGACCTCTGGAAACGGGTCAAAAACTTCCTTTTTGCAGATGGACGCCTTCTGCGGATCGGCGGAGATACGCGGGCACGCTACACCTATTGCCAGTGTTACGCTATTCCCATGTGGCTGCTTGCCGGAGACAGGTTCGGCGACGCGGACGCAGCCGCTTTCGAAAAACACTATCTCGGACTGTTGAAACAGGAGCAGGATTACTGTGGAACGGGCGGCTTTCTCGGACGCCGTCTTGCGGAAATGCGCCACCAAAGTTATTACTACTACTGCCGCCTGGAATCGGATTTTCTTGCGGCGCTTTCTTACGGAGCCTGCTGGCGCGGAAGATTTTCTCTGCCGCAGCCGCAGACAATTCAGGAAAATCCGCCGTGTCAGTGGGGCGATGATTACCACGGGGCATCCATGATCCGCACTGGTGACACGATCCGTTCATGGGTCTGGCTCGGCGCACAGGGGCCTGTCGGACTTTGTGTGCCTGCCGGAAAAAGTGACATGGCAGAGTGGCAGGGCAACCTGAAAGGGCGTCTGCATGGAAATGCAGTCAGGACAGTCGTAAAAAACTCATGCCGCCGGGAATATAGTGACGGTTTTCTCACTTGGGGTTCTGCCGACTGCATCGAAGCACTGCCTCCTGGAGAAGGAGAGGAGCAATATGTGATCGCCAGGCATCAGATTGCCGTTGCCGCGTGCCCCGATGGCAGAACCTTGCTTCAGCTGGAACTGACGGAAACGGTCAAAGACTGTTCACTGTATGGAGTCTATGCCCTGAACCTGAATATCCCGAACGATCTTTACAACCGTTCCGTCCGGAAGTATGCGGGAAATACATACCATGAAAATCTTTCCGGCGATCACGGGACAGAAGCGGTAATCAACACGAAGTCCGACCGTTTAAATATCGACAACACGCTGGCAGTCTTTTCAATTCATGGAACATTCCTCAAGATTCATCGTCCCAACAAACGCAACATTGTCATTGCCCATCCGGTGCAACCGTCCCTGCGTTCGCTCTACGCCGATGAGATCTGTACCCAAATAACAGATACACCTCAACGTTATACAGCGGGAACCGTCCTGATAGATTCCGGAGCGGCAGTCTCCGCCGGAGTCACACTTGAAGAAACATTATCCGCACCCCCCCTCCGAAAGCTGAAAACGGAAGGCAGAGTACGCTCCATCTCTTTCCGGGGCTTTGACGGAGTGGATTATATCCTCATCGCCAATTTCGAAGATCATACGGTCACATATCCTGCCGGTAAGCTTGTCAATGCGTTCTGCGGCGCATGGGAAAAAGAACCTGTTCTTCGAGCGGGAGAGGCTGTTCTGCTGAAAAGAACCTGAACTGTTGCTTTTATGAACCAAGTAATCCATGCACTTCCGTCTGCATGGAGACGGAACGATATTCTGCCGCCGCGCCAGTTCTACCTGTGTATGCTTTATGCTCCGGTCTCCTACGGCAATTATTTCACCGGAAATCCTTGAAAAAAAAGGATTTTTGCTGTATATTATTCAGTTTAACTGAAATCGCTCATGAGTCGGGAGGTAAATCTTATGAAAGCAACATTGCAAAATGTATCGGAGCCGAACCTGTTCAGGGATACGTTTTCCTATGACAGAATTCCAAGCATCAGACTTGGCAACGAAACCGTACCCATGCGCATTCCGGAAAAAATCTGGATTACGGATACCACATTCCGCGACGGACAGCAGTCAAGGCCACCCTATACCGTGGAGCAGATCGTCCGGATTTTCAAATTCATGCACAGAATCAGCGGGAAACACGGGCTCATCCGGCAAAGTGAATTCTTCCTGTACAGCCCCAACGACCGTGCCGCCGTCGAAGCATGTCTGGAACTCGGTTACGAATTCCCGGAAATAACGGCGTGGATCCGCGCCGCGAAAACGGATTTTGAACTGGTGAAATCATTCGGACTCAAGGAGACCGGTATTCTGACCTCCTGTTCCGACTATCATATTTTCCTGAAACTCAAGAAAAACCGCAGGCAGACACTTGATTCCTATAAGGAAATCGTCGCCGCCGCGCTGGAAAACGGCGTCCGCCCGCGCTGTCATCTGGAGGATCTTACCCGCGCCGATCTTTACGGATTCGTCCTGCCCATGATCAATGAACTGAACGAACTTTGCAAAGGCAGCGGAAAGACGGTCAAGATCCGCCTCTGCGACACCATGGGGTACGGGCTTCCGTTCCCGAATGCGGAACCGCCGCGCGGGGTCCCCGCAATCATCAGGGCAATTCTGGATGAAACGGACACCCGTTCCGAAGACCTCGAATGGCATGGGCACAACGACTTCCACAAGGTGCTTGCAAACGGCGTCTGCGCATGGCTTTACGGATGTTCCGCTGTCAACGGCACATTCCTCGGTTTCGGAGAGCGTACCGGCAATCCGCCCGTGGAAGGACTCGTTTTCGACTGGATGGGAATTACCGGAATCCATGACGGAATCGACACGACTGCCATTACCGATATGGCGGAGTTCTTCCGCAAAGAAATCAATTATCCGATCCCGGCGAACTATCCTTTCGTCGGAATGGACTTCAATACCACACGTGCGGGAATTCATGCGGACGGCCTGACGAAAAACGAGGAAATTTACAACATCTTCGACACGGAAAAATATTTGAAGCGCCCCTGCAAAGTCGCGATCTCCAATACATCCGGACTTGCCGGCGTCGCCTACTGGATTCAGTCGAACATTCCGAAAGGGATCGACATCCGCAAGGACAATCCGGGAATCGTCACGATCAAGAACTGGATTGACGAGGAATACAGGAAGGGCAGGACAACCACGATCAGCGAAGAAGAAATGTTCAAACTGGTCAGGGAATACATGCCGGAGCTGTTCTGACGGCAGGCTTCCAAGGGAGCAGAAAACGGAAAAGAGGCGGAACGGAATCCGCACGGAAATCTGTTTTCTGTGTCCTTTGAAATATTCCCGAACAAATCAAAACAGGATGCAATGGAGTGCCATGATAAGGGAACTGGAAGATCAGCACAATCTGGAAAAAACGGAACTGGCGCCTTATGCCACTCACAATATCAGCACGCGGGGAAGACGCCACCCTGAAAAAACACATCCGTTCCGCACCGATTTCCAGCGCGACCGCGACCGGATTCTGCACAGTCATGCGTTCCGCCGCCTGGAATACAAAACCCAGGTCTTCCTGAGCGGAAGCGGCGACCATTACCGGACACGCCTCACACATACCATCGAAGTCGCCGCGATCGCACGCACCATCGCACGTTCGCTGAATCTCAACGAGGACCTCACCGAAACCATTTCCCTCGCCCACGACCTCGGGCATACTCCATTCGGTCATGCGGGAGAACGCGCTCTTCACCGAATCATGTTCGACTACGGCGGGTTCGACCACAATCTGCAGGCGCTCCGCATCGTGGACGAGCTGGAGGTCAAATATCCGGAATACGATGGAATCAACCTGACATGGGAGGTGCGTTCCGGTCTGATCAAACACAGAATCAATCATGAAGGGAAACGTGCCGAACTGGACGGTGAAACTTTGCCGCTGATGCCCGCACTTGAGGCACAGGTGGCGGACGTCGCCGACGATCTGACTTACTACGGACATGACGTGGACGACGGTCTGGACTCAGGGCTGATTACTCCCGACATGCTCGAAGAAGTCGAACTCTGGCGCAGGGTCTCGGAAAAAGCCTATGCCTACGGGCTTAAAAAAGGCGAGGAGCGTTTCGCCGCGTTCACGGTGCGCTGCCTGATTGACGCAATGGTCGGAGATGTCATCCGCCACTCCAATGCAAATCTTGAAAAGATTGCGCCGGAATCGGCTGCGGAAGTCGAAAATCTGGACGTAAAACTCATTTCGTTCAGCCCTGAATTTGAACCGCAGACCAAGGAACTGCGCGATTTTCTCTATCACAATCTCTATTTCCACCCTGAACTGAAAAAATTGAATGAACTGTCTTTCAACAGGATGGACAATATGTTCCGCATCTATCTGGCGCACCCCGAACTCATGGGAGAGACGGCGCAGACCCGCATCCGGAAGGATGGAGTCGCCCGCGCGGCGGCGGATTACATCGCCGGCATGACGGACCGTTTCGCGGAAAAGGAATACAATCATCTGATTATGGAACAACAGGAGCTGTGAATTCCGGATGGCGATTCATGAAGAAAAAGTGATCTCTCCCTGGCTGACGGTCCTGATTCTGGCGGCGGCATTCATCATCGCCTATCCGTTCTGGGATCTCGGATTGCGCGAGCTCTTCCGTGAAGAAGGGGATTACGCCGCGATTGCGAATGAGATTGCCTCTTTTCCTCCGTCCACGCTTGCGCACGGGGAACTGATGCCCTACACCTATCCTCTGTATCCGCTTCTGGCAAAAGGGCTTTCCATGCTCGGATTCACAATGGAATTTTCGCTTCGCTTCCTCTCTGTCTTTTCGCTGGCGATCCTGACGGTAGTTGTCGGAATCGCGTGTTACAGTATGCGGGGAATTCAGGCGGCGGCAGCAGGAGCGGGAGCTATGTTCACCACGATTCTCGTTGCGGAAAAAGCCGTCGAAGGGTATCCGCATATGCTGACGGTGCTCCTGATTTTTTCAGGCTGGCTCCTCTGGTTCTACTTCGGGCAGGTCCGGGGTTCATGGAACCGGGCATGGATTTTCGCCGGGATTTTTGCGGGACTCGCCTTTTACAACAGCGGCTGGACGGCTCTGATCTATTTCTTCGTTCCGATGGCATTCCTGCACCGCCCCTTTACCGTCTGGACGAAACTGAACAAACCGGGTTTTTATACCGCCTGCGCCACGATCCTGTTCTTCATATTCCTGTGGCTGATCCCCCGTTGGAACAGCGGCCTCCAGACGGCGCCGTTCGGGGATGGCGATATTCTCGGATATCTGTGGCATGTGATTTACACGCCTTTCGACATTCTCCTGCGTTTCCTGCCGTGGACTTTTTTCCTGTATGCGCCTTTCTGCGTGGCGCTCATGGTAATTGATGAAACACCGCTGTTTTCGAAATACCTGCGGATGCTCTCGTATGTTCTGCTGATTCTGCTTTGCCTGAATCCTTTCAGCAAAGGGCGCGATATTCTTTTCCTCGCACCTCTTGCGGCGACTCTGATCGGGCTGAACTACTGGATCGTGGCAAGGCGCCACGGGAAAAATCTCTGCCGGATTCTTTCTTTCTTCTGCATCGCGCTCTTTCTGGCGGGTGTCTGCGCGATCCTGTTCCATACCGCACCGAAAGAGATCATCCTGCAGGTCGTCGGAAACACCTATGATCTCTCCTATCAACCGTCCGGAATCCGTTTTACTCCCGCATTTTACGAAGCCTGCCTCATTCCTCTGCTGGCGCTTGCCGCCTATGTCATGGCGGTCAAAAGAAAACAGGTCTGGGTCATACTGGTTCTGTTTTTCTGCGGCATGATGCTGTTTTTCTGGTCCATAATCAACCCCTACCGCGCTTCGGAACACTTCAGGACGGATCTGGGGCAAATGTTCCGCAAGGCAATCGGAGAATCTTATTCTCCGGCAATGACCGTTTACAAGGACGCCGCGATCGGGGGGCTCTATGCGGAGTGCCACTATCTCGGCACCGGAATCAGAAGCCTGAACCTCAACGATACGGAGGACATCAGCGCGCCGGAACTTTTCATCATCACCACCAGCAGTGTCCAGCCGGCGGACACCACCCGCACATGGACACGCATCCTTGATGTAATTTACAAAAATCAGAATATCTATCTATGGAAAGGCAGACTCAATGACAGAAAAGACGAACTCGAAAACAGCGACTTCCGGAATATCAGATTCTAATCGTGCGCCCAGACAGTTTCTCGCAACCATCACTCCGGCGCAGGCGATGGATTTCATCGGAAGGGCGGGGGAAAATACCTACCGGGCGAAACAACTTTATGACTGGGTCGCCAAAAAGTGGATTACGGACCCCGCGTCCATGACCAATCTGCCCGCGTCGCTGAAAGAAAAAATCAAAGAAAACTTCCTCTGCGCCGCAGTCAAAATCGAGCAGGACAGCGAGTGTGCGGACGGTTCCCGCAAGCTTCTGCTTTCGCTGTTTGACGGCGAGACCGTGGAATGTGCTCTGATTCCGGCACAGGACGGACGCATGACTTTCTGCCTCAGCACACAGGTCGGCTGTCCCGTCGCCTGTGCGTTCTGCGCCAGCGGTTCCGCAGGATTTGTGCGCAATCTTCATGCCGGAGAGATCATCGAAGAGTATCTGCTCTGCTGCCGCCTGACCGGCAAGGCGCCGGACAATGTGGTCATTATGGGCGTAGGCGAGCCTCTGCTCAATTACAATAATCTGGTCGAGGCGCTCGAAACGATCTGCACCCCCGATGGGATCGGGCTTGCCGCGCGCCGCGTCACAATCTCAACCAGCGGCTGGACGCCGGGCATCCGCAATCTGGCGGAACACGGCAGGCAGTGGAATCTCGCCGTTTCGCTTCACGCGCCGGATGACAAGGTGCGTTCCCTCCTGATTCCAAGCAAGTACCGCCGCGATATCAAGGATATCATCGCCGCATGCAAGCTTCACCGTCAGGCGACCGGACGGCTGCTTACTTTTGAATACGTCATGCTTGCCGGAATCAATGATTTCCCGGAACAGGCGGTGCGTCTCTCCAGACTTGCCGCGGAAGCGGACGCCAAGATCAACCTCATCCCCTACAACAAGGCGAACGGCGCATTCGAGCGCCCCTCGAAAGAAGCGATAAAAAAGTTTGAAAACAACTTGAAAGCCGCCAGAATCCCTGTAACAGTAAGAGTGGAAAAAGGATTTGACTCCAGCGCCGCATGCGGACAGCTCCGTTCATCGGCGGAGGCAAGAAAAAGGAAACAATCATGATTCTTCGCATCTTATCCAGCACAGTTTTTCTTTCCGGAACCGTGCTTCTTCTCGCAGGATGTGCGTCCCAGCCGGAATTCACGCAAAGCGACGCCCTGCTGATTCATTCTCTCCGCAATGCCGGGCAGAAGGAATACGAGGCGGCTCTTTCCACCGGCGCCAACGTCAATGCGCGCAACGCCGAAGGCATGACGCCGATTCTCATGGCGGCGATAGCCGACAAACCGTTCTACATCCGTGATCTGATCAAACGAGGCGCGGATGTCAATGCCGCGGACCTCAAAGGCAATACGCCGCTTCACGTCGCCGCAGGCAAGCGGTATCCGGACACCCTGATCACACTGCTGGAGTATCCGGTCAATCTGGAGGCACACGGCTCTTTCGGGCGCACGCCGCTTATGGAAGCTGCACGTCTCGGCAATATCAAGGCAATGGAATTGCTGATTGAAAAAGGCGCGGACATCAACGCACGCGATGAAATGGAACGCACACCGCTCATGCACGCCGCACGTGCCAATCAAAATTCCCGGGAAGCGGTCAGTTTTCTGCTGAAAAAGGGCGCCGACCCCGAGCTGATTGACCAGGATTCCATGTCCGCCGTCATGCACGCCGCGGCGTTGAAACACACGGATGCGGCGCTGCTCCTTCTGGATCTCTATCCGAACTTCGTCAACAATCCGGCGCTTGGACTCATCATTATGTATCACGCGGTCAAGGGAGGCGACCTCAAGGTTGCCTCCGCGCTTGTCGACAAGCAGGTCCCGCTGAACTGGGATCTCTCCATTGCCCTGCGGGAGACAAGGCGCATTCAAGTCCACGGCGCCTACCGGATACTGGCACGCAACGGCGTATTTTCTCTCCGCCGCACACCGCTTATCTGGGCGGCAATCGAGAATAATCTGGAAATGGTGAAACTGCTGGTCGAGCGTGGAGCAAATCCCGGACAGGAAGACGAGAACGGCGATTCCCCCTACGATCTCGCCACGGATCAGAATGTCGTGCGTTATCTCAAAAACGCGACAAAGGAATATTACGAGAAGCTCAGAGAGGAGAAAAATAAATGAATCGGAAACAGGCTGTCATTCTTCTTGCGGACGGATTTGAGGAAACCGAAGCGGTTGCGACCGGAGACGTGCTGAAGCGTCTCGGAATCGCAGTGCAGTTCGCCGGAGTCAATACGGAATATGTCACCAGCACCGCCGGAGTCACGATCAAGGCGCATACTCTGCTTGCCGATGTTGACTGGAGCACAAAAGACGCGGTTATTCTCCCCGGCGGGCTTCCCGGCGCGGAGAATCTGCGCGACAGTTCGGAAGTCATGGAAGTTCTCCGGAAAATGAATGCGGACGGCAAAGTCGTTGCGGCGATCTGCGCGGCCCCGATCGCGTTGGAACGGGCAGGACTTGTCCGAGGCAAAACAGTCACCGGCTATCCGGGGACGAATGCGGGGCTCGAAGACCTGATTTACACAGGAAACCGGGCGGAACAGGACGGTAATCTCGTGACAGGCAAAGGACCGGGAGCCTCTTTTGATTTTGCGGCGCAGATCGCAAAAGCGCTCGGCAAACCGCAGGAAGATATAGATAAAGTATTCGACGGAATGTTTGTACTGCGATGAACAATTCACATTTCACCATACGGCAGAAATCCACGGAATGTTCCGCGCGCCTCGGTTCACTGGAAACACCGCACGGAACGATTCAGACTCCGGTATTCATGCCGGTCGGAACACGCGGCACGGTCAAGGCAATGTCTCCGCTGGAGCTGGAAGAACTCGGTGCGCAGATCATTCTCGGCAATACCTATCATCTGTTTTTAAAACCGGGCCCCGAACTGATCGAAAAAGCGGGAGGGCTTCACAGGTTCGCCGCCTGGAACCACCCGATTCTCACGGACAGCGGCGGTTTTCAGGTGTTCAGCCTCGCGAAACTGCGCAAGATGAAATACAACGGTGTGGAGTTCGCCTCCCATATCGACGGAACGAAGTTCTTCCTCGGACCCGTGGAATCGGCGGCGATTCAGCGTGCGCTCGGTTCCGACATCGTGATGGCGTTTGATGAGTGCACCCATTACCCGTGCACGCACGAGGAAGCGGAAAAATCACTGGAAATCACACTCCGCTGGGAGGAGATTTCGCGCCGCCAGCCGCTCAAGGACGGACAGCAGATGTTCGGTATCGTGCAGGGTTCCGTCTTCCGGGACCTGCGTGAAAAATCCGCGAAAATCCTCTCCGAAATGGACTTCAACGGTTATGCGATCGGCGGAGTCAGCGTGGGCGAAAGCGAGGAGGAGATGATCGAGGCGATGGACTGGACCACGCACCTGCTCCCGGAGCATAAGCCGCGCTATCTGATGGGCGTCGGCACACCGCGCCAGATCTACGAGGGCGTCAAGCGCGGGATTGACATGTTCGACTGCGTCATGCCGACAAGGCTGGCGCGCCACGGAACCGCGTTCATAACCGGCGGCGGAACAATCCCCGTCAAAGCGGCAAAATACCGCGAGGACTTCACTCCGGTCGATGAAAACTGTTCCTGCTATGCCTGCCGGAACTTCACGAAAGCCTATATCCGCCACCTGCTGAATGTCAACGAAATCCTTGGAGTGCGTCTGCTCTCCATCCACAACATCGCTTACTTCATGGGGTTGATGAAGGCGATCCGCGAGTCGATTGCAAACGGCACGTTCCTTCAGTTCGGAGAGACTCTGCTATGAATGTGAACCTGCATCATCTTGAGCTTTTCTACTACACAGCCAAGGCGAAAGGGATCAGCAATGCCGTGAAGATCATTCCTTACGGCATCCGGCAGCCCGCAATCAGCCAGCAGTTGATGAAGCTCGAAGAGGAGGCGGGAACCAGGCTGTTCGAGCGTAAACCATTTGCGCTGACTCCCGCGGGAGAGCGTCTTTACCGTTTCCTCTCGCGTTTTTTCGACAACATTGAAAGCGAGCTGGCGATGCTCGGCGAGGACGCGCCGATCCGTTTCCGGATTGCGTGCCCTTCCATCATCAGCGCGAAATACCTGCCGAAACTGATCGGGGAATTGACGGCGAAATTTCCGAAGCTGCGCCCGAATGTCTTTGAAGCGGACGGCGTTCAATGTCTTGCGCGCCTGAACAGGAAAGAAGTCGATGCCGCCATTGCATTTTCCGTTCAGTATAAATCCAAATCTCTGGAAATCACGAATCTGGCAAAGTTCCCCATGGCTCTGGTCGTGCCCGTGGGGCATCGTTTTGCGCAGAAAGGATTCTGGCCGAAATCGGACTTTGCCTCGGAGCGCTGGATTGCGATTCAGGAGACCAGCGGAGGCACCATGGAACTGCTCGCCGGACTCTCGCAGTTCGGAATCACGCCGGAGTTTTCCGCCTCGACCAACTCCATTGAAGCGGCTTTGGATTACGTGGAAATGGGACTCGGAATCGCACTGATGGCATATCCGCCGCAAAGTCTCACCAAAGACCATAACGTAGTTGTCCTGCCGCAGGAGGAACTTTTCGGTTCGCTTTACCTCTCCATCGCGTGGCAGGCGGATACGAATATGGAGCGTTCCATTTTGAACTACACCGCCGCAACAGCCAAAAGACTTGCCCGGCAGATTTTATAAAATGAAATCCGATGCGTCTTTTTCCGTAATTCTGCCCCTGAGCCGCACAAAGAGAGAATATTCCATCCGCCGTTCGGCAAGGGCGTCCAGACTCACTCTGAAGGTTTCGCCTGCCGGTGCGGTGGAGGTCGTAATCCCTTATTTCACATCCTATTCCGAAGCACAGAGTTTCGTTGAAAAAAATTCGTTATGGCTGGAACGGACTCTGCGTAAATTCGTGAACCGCCCGGCAGTCCCCCGCAAAGCGGAACCGGAATACTATCCGACGCATTTCAATCTGCGTTTTTCCGGCAGAGATCTACCGCTTTTCTACGAATGGAAAGATGTCTGCTGGGTTGGTGTCAGAGAGACGGCGGACAGTCTGCTTGTCACCGGCGCTGTTCTGAATGCGGAACAGGTGCATCAGGCACTCCGTGATTATCTTCTGCGGCGTGCGCGTGAACTTCTGGAACCTCTCATGAAACAGACTTCCGCCGAATGCGGCATTCCATACGGTGAAGTGAATTTCCGCCTTCAGCAGCGCCGATGGGGAAGCTGTTCCGGCAGGAAACATATTTCATTGAACGCCCTGCTGCTTTTCTTTCCGCCGGAATATGTGCGTTATGTAATGATCCACGAACTCTGCCATACGCGGGAAATGAACCATTCCGCAAACTTCTGGCGTCTCGTCGCGACCTTTTGCCGCGACTATAAATACCTCCGTTCCGCCCTGAACAGGGAATCCTCCGGAGTCATCCCTCCAATTCTGATGCGGAAGAACTGATCCGCTCTTATTGAAAAACGACATGAATGCAGAAAGAAAAACTGGTCGGGGTGCTAATCGTCCAAAGAAATACCTCTCTGGTGCGAACTCATAACTATTCATTTTTCCAGACCTTCTGCAAAGAGAGAACGGAAATCCGAAATCTGCACCGTATTGGCAAGCAACGACTTGCGAAAGTGTTGCGATTGCTTCTTTCCGTATCTACCGTCAGAACCCACCATTTGTTGAGTTTTTCACCGCTTTCTTGTAATACCCCGCTGGGTTAATTCCCCTCAAAAAACAGTCCGTCAGCACTTAAAAATACTGGCGGATTTTTTTTGTTTTATGCACACTAACCAGCGGGGTATTTTCGTTATATGTACAGTTACTAACCAATAAAGAATAGGAGTAAAAAATGTCCATTGTCAAAAACACACTTGCGATTAGCTGTGCAATTTTATGCTGCGTCTGCCATGCGCAACGTCAGACAAATCCTGACGCAAAACTTCACCGGTTCAGCACGACCATTGAAAAGGAACGCCCGCAGCTGGACGAAGAAACCAAGAGATTAATTTCCGCCTGCCAACGCAATCCTTCCAAAGAAAATCTTGCTGCCCTGCGTAAGCAAATTGAGAAGAACTACGACGCTGTTGTCGCTCGCAAGAAAGCAAAACTTGAAGAGCTGAAACGAACCGCTCGACACCAATCCAAAGTTCAGGAGATGCAGGATATTGTCGACGAAATGCTTCAAAATCGCGATGCAAGAATCGAGCAAAATATGCGTCGTTTTACGGATAAGCGTTTGCGCCCAGGGGCACGAACTGCACAAGATGGCTTCCTCCCTGTTCTTGGTGCAGGGGAGAAAATCAGCATTTCATATGCCCCTGTAACCAATGAAGAATACGCAAGGTTTATCAAGGCTACTGGAAGAAAAGCTCCTAAGAATTGGAGCAATGGCAACTATCTCGCCGGAAAAGCAAAGCATCCAGTCGTGAATGTTACCTATAACGATGCTGTGGCGTATTGTAAGTGGCTGACGCAAAAAGACGGTAAAGCGATTTATCGCTTGCCGACTGAATTGGAATGGGAATACGCTGCCGGACACATGCCCAAAGATGCAGATTTTAATTGCGGTGAAAATAAGGGGACAACAGCGGTTGATGCCTACAAGAAAACGTTGTCTGCAAGCGGAGCGATTGATATGTGGGGCAACTGCTGGGAGTGGACATCGACTCCCAATACCAAAAACAAAAATCAGATGGCGATCAAGGGCGGATCTTGGAAATCCAAAAGAACGGATTGCCGAACTGAACTTAAAGGAATCGGTCATAATCCAGCAAACAGCGCCGATGATGTAAGTTTCCGGATTGTCAGGGTAAAATAAAACAGTTACATGAGGTAACTGCGAAACTCGCAGCGCAGGGACGTAACGACGAGCTGTGCTCACCGGAAGTGCGTAGAGTCAGATCTAACCGACTTTGTATAGCTCGTCGTTACGGCGACTTCTGCAATTATATCACGATGAAAAAGAAATAATAACAGGATTTGTTATATCAACTCTCAAACAATACGAAATGAGGTTCGCAAATGTGGAAAACTCTTTTTGCCATGCTAATCTTCTGCGGAATTTCAGCGTATGCTCAGGTTAAAACCTTTGACTATCCGGATTACAGGATTTACGCAATTCAGGATGCTCCTACTTGTCCTTCGGCAACACTGTTTTTCAGCGTTGATCCGAAGGAACGTTTTATCCAGACAAAAAAAGATTATTCTAGTTCTGTGAACGTCTTTATTATAGAATATAAAAAGGACAAGAGACGTTTCATGATTGATACAGGATTTGGCACTCCAAAAGGAAAGTTGCTTGATGTGTTGCGCAAAAATCGAATTGACTTGGCAACAATTTCTGGTATTCTCATAACTCACATTCATCCTGACCATGTAGGCGGATTACGCGATTTTCCTCAAGCGAAGGTTTATATCGCAAAAGATGAATACAAGGCATGGGAACAAGATTCCTCAAGAAGACGTTTGGCAATGTATATGCCGAACAATAAAAACAACCTGATATTATTCGATTACAACACGGAACTTATACCAAAACTAAAAGCAATTAAGGCTGAAGGCCATACTCCTGGGCATACTGTGTTTCAGATAGATAACTGCTATTTTGTTGGAGATATTCTTCATGCCGTTGATTTGCAGATAGACCATCCAGCCTTCTGTGCACGTTACGATATGAACCCGGAAATGGCGGCAGAGAGTCGCAAAAAAGCACTCCAAAACTTTAAGGGTGATTGGTTTGGTGCTCATATAACCTACCCAGGTAAACGAACTAATGCGCAATAGTTAAACCGTATTTTTATGGTTTTCAAAGTTCCAAGTTCAAATCCCCAAATAGGGGAAATATCATTTGTTCAAACTCGACTGCTTTGCGTTTTCAGCTCAAATCTATTCTCCGTTTCAGAAGTGGAGAAGATTTCGCAACAAAGCGCACGTGGCAAATCAGCGGATACGAACTGCCGACTTTACAAGGCGCATATTTTCAGCATATTTCCGCAGAGAACCCTTAGTTCGCAGCTTGAGGAAACGGAGAATTTGCCGTGGCAGAATTGCTAAACTGAGCAAAATCGGCGGTTTTGCCGTTCTCTGCGGGGGAAATTAAAGTTAAACAGAGAATGCGTAAACGACGATGTGTCAGCCTTTTAGGAGTTTAAAAATAAATAAATAAAATAAAATCCATCAGGGGTAAGTTCCTGATGGATTGGTAAATCTAATTGGTCGGGGCAGCGAGATTCGAACTCGCATACTATGTATGAAATATATGAAGTTACATACAATATTTCATACAGCATCTTACTTCATACCTCTTGCAATTATTGATACTTGTTCAATAGCCCTGGCATAAATATCTTCTGTTTCTTTAGCTGTGTGTCCTGTTATGTCAGTTCTTATCTCGTATGGAATTCCTTGTTCTTTCATCCAAGTTATTCCTGTAGAACGGCAGGACTGAAATGTTTTTGATATTTTCAAATTCTTAAGTTCTCTATTGATATGTCTGCTGAAATGATCATTGGTCGAATAATAACCAAGGTGTTTTACAATTGGGATATTGGGAGATTTGTCTTTTATTACAGGTATTATTCTATCAATTAGAAATTTCTCATATTCAGGAAAAATAGGGACGCATACAAATTTATCATTATATATCTTGGTTTTACTGGGGTCAATGATAAATACTTTCTTTTCAAAATCAAACATTGAAAGCGTAAACCGGGCGCATGTCTCAAGGCGTTGCGTTGTCCAGCGACAGGACATAAGCATAAATAAATCTGTCAGATTAGTTAAATGCTTTATCGCGTATTCAAAATCTGAGTAAGACATCATGTCTCTATGTTTTACGAGTTCACGTTTAATTTTACGGCAGACAACCGACTGGACTGGAGAAACCAATAATTGAGCTTCTACAAGGCAAAGCCGGAAAATTCGGTTCAGATGTCCGCGATGCTTATTATAAGAGACATTATTGCGGTCTTTTCCCGAATAGTTTTTCTCAAGGTAATTTTGAACCATTAAAGGTGTTACCTGATCCGCGTATTTTACATTTAAAGATTTGACAAAACGAGTGAAAGAGTCTCTTATATCTTTTGAAATACTTGGTTGCTTATTAAGGGCGCAATCCAACATTTCGGAGAGTTTAATGCCGCCGCGCTTGTGCTGTTGGGCTTCCGCTACAAAATCAGGTTTGACTTCCGGCTGGATGGCGGCATATTCGGGGAAATCCTTTAAAATCCGGAGGCGCCGCTTTTTGGCACGAAGCTGTGTCATATATTCTTTTTCAAACGCCAGAGCCTCGTCTTTTTCATTAAGTGAAGCATGAGTGGCGATTGTCCGGATTTTTCCGTGCTCATCCCGGAAATACATATAGTATCTGTTTTTAATGATTCTGAGTGCCACTTTTTACCTGCTCCATTTTGTCATTCGTCATCATATAACGTTGTCCCGTTGTCTCTTTTGAATCAAGAGCCTTAAGGACTTCGGCTTTTTCTCCGTCCCGATAGTATAATTCCATCACGAGAAAGAAGAACACTGTCAAGATGAAAAAAATGAAATAAACAGATATTCTATAGGATCTGATTTTTTCATCTGCATACTGGACACGTTCTTCCAATCTTGCAATACGTTCTTTCAGGAATTTGATTTCATTTTTCATGCTGCCCCCTTTTTTGTCCATTTTCCCCGTATGGGGAAAATGGTAAAGGTGTTTCATATTAGAAACATCTGAACTTGTAAGAAATCCTTACAAGTTGCCACTTCATCAAATTTGCATGTTCCCCTTGGTTTTCTTTTTCTGCTTCTGCTGGAACTCATATAGTTTGAGACCTTTTTCTCTATCAAGGTATGTTTTCAGACCGTTTTCATCAATGAAGTAAACGCCGCCCTGCTTTCCGATCTTCAATTCATTTTTGTTGATATCGAACTGCGGAACGGTATGCTTTTCGCCTTTGGATGAGAACAACACGATTGCACCGATCAGGATAATCAGAAGTGCAATGGTGACTGTCAGACAGATAATCGTTACCACATGTCCGCAAGTTGAGTTGTGGACGTTGATAACGCGATTATCGTGTTTGACATTACCATTTGTCACTCCGTATGATGTTCCGTATTCGGAACTTTCTGCGGTTGTATTGTTGCGACAGGCTGTCACTTTTTTATTTCCTTTATGAATTCTGCTAAAGCGCGCCCTTTTTCTACGGCTGACATGTCTTTTGTATCCATGATTCCACGAGTTATAGCTTTTATTTCAGGAGATGAATCTGATATGTTTATGTTCCCGTTTACCTGTCCGAAAGCAGAAGAATTGTTATCTGCTGATACGGAGACAACATCACCGTTTAATCTAAGTATCAGATTAGGAAACAATCCGAACAGGGTCTTTAAGGTTAAACTATCAGCTCTTGATTTTCCTGATAATAAATCAGAAATATAGGTTTGTGAAATACCGGCAGAATCCGCAATCTGAGTTTGCGTTTTTTTCTTTTTCACCCATACTTCTCGTATCGCTTCTATAATTTCCAAAGCGCGATGATCAACGGGTTTTTCTTCAATGTTGTTCTTTTTCTTAGGCATATTTCATCTCCTATTTTTATCAAATATAGCGGGCAACTGAAAAATTTTCAATTTTTTTTATAAAATCGCTTGAAAATTACCTTATTAGCTATATCTTATCGAAAGAAAAATAAAAACAGGTGATACAATGAATCATAAGAAAAAAACAAAAATCAGGCAGATTACATTGATGGCTTCCGCTGACGAAATTAGAAGAATTGAACTCATCATGCACGATAGAAAGAGGAGTAACTATAGTGATACGATGCGTATTTTAATTATAGAGGAAAGCGAAAAAATTTTAAATAAAAATATCGCTGGAAAGATAAACAATACCGAATCAGCGATATAGTTATATTATCAAAGACTTGGAAAGAAAGGATGCTTAGCCTTTCCGCTTAAAAGGTGCTTTTTGACAATACGAATACACGCCATCCAGCCCGGCACAGTCCCCGGGCGAACCAGCAAACCGACAAGGATGGGGCGGTGAAAACGAATGTAACACTTTTCGCCGGTTCCGGCGGTTTTCAGCAAAAACTGTTACCGCCGAACCGGCATAATTTCAAAATAAAAAAGGGAAATAAGATGAACATTGACGAACTCACAATCGGAGAACTGAAAGAGATCGTGAAGCTGACAAAAGGCTTCAACATTCAGGACGACACAAAGACAACTACAAAAGGGATTGCACCGCACCCGATGCTCAGCAAGTATTGCGTCATCAGAACATATAGCGCCGGGGTCCATATCGGAACGGTCGCCTGGGTAAATCCAGACAACAGCATGGAGGTCAAACTCACCGACGCGCTGCGCCTTTGGAAATGGGAAGGCGGCGGGCTGAGCCTTTCGGCGGTCGCCAACAACGGAATCAAGGGCGGACGGCTGAACCGGACCGGTGAGGTTTTACTCACAAACGCGATTGAATACATCCCTGTTGCAGACGGAGCGAAAAAGACCTATGAAAAATTTATTGAGGACTAAGCACCACGGCTCAGGCTACGGCTCAGGCTACGGCTCAGGCGACGGCTACGGCTCAGGCGACGGCGACGGCTCAGGCTACGGCTCAGGCTACGGCTCAGGCGACGGCTCAGGCTACGGCTCAGGCGACGGCTACGGCGACGGCGAAGGATGAAATACAATTTCAACTCATTGAGAAATGAATCATGGACGGAGTTATTCTGTCTATGATTCATGGTTCAATAATCAACAAGGGAGATTTTGCTATGGCAATCATGATTTTATTTGTGCTGGTTTCGGTCATGCTTTCAGGGGTATCGCTATATCTGTTTTACGGTATCAATGACCTGAATGCTTCAATGGGGTATTTCATCGCGGCGGTGATGTCGCTTACGTGTTATCTGATTCTGTTGTCCGAGTATTACAAGGACATGCAAATTAAAGCGCAAAAGAGGCAGATTGAATTGCAGAAAACGCTGATTGCGCTCTTTGAAAAGGAAAATGACAGGCTAAGAGGGATCAGGAAATGATGCCTGTCTACGCTTTGCCGAAAGAATGAGTCAGAATAAAGCAGAAGTTCCGTAATGGAGAACGGAAGAAAATCTTCAGGAGCGGGAAATACGTTTTATTCAGCCAGTCCTGAATATCTGAAATGGCAGCATCTTTTTTCAGTTCCATAACATTGGTTTTCCGTATGGCGTATGAATCAAGAAAATCACAGAAATCAAAAAGTTTTGCTTTTTGCGGAACGTTCAGGATCTCATCATTAACAATACAGGAACGGAACTTTCCAATTCCGGATGCATTGATGTTATTGTATTTTGCTTCAATCAGGAATGTCTGAATCACAAGACGCGTTGCCTCGACATGCGCACGCCAGACGTAACAGGCACGGCATATGAAAAGCAAAAGCCAAAACGAGCCGCCGATTGCAAAACCGTCCGCAAACCCATTGCGGTAGTCATGCCCGAAAACATTGAACCAACTGAAAAGGAACATTATGGATTCTCCCTACCCTTATTTTTCCGGAATCTGCCGGGGACTCTTCTGCGGTCTCCTGTTCGGATTCATCCTGTTCAAAACATTACAATACATCTTTCGGAGATGAAATGCAAGAAAAATCAATAAAGGTAAAAGCAAATGAAAGACGAGACAACGCAATGCTACGAGTGCGGGCGTCACTTTTACATCGGTCATGCCGTATGCCCGGAATGCGGGACGGAGAATCCTGATTACGACTACGGTGATGAAGAAAGCAGAAATATCAACGGCGAACCGGAAAACGAAGAAGACGAAGAAAGCGAGGTGAATCATGATTATAATCAAATTTCTTGGCGATAAAAAGTCGATTGAGATCGACGCTGAAACAATTGGCGAAGCGGTAAAAAAGGCGCTCTCTAATGGGGCTGACTTGCGCTGGGCTGACTTGCGCTGGGCTGACTTGCGCGGGGCTGACTTGCGCGGGGCTGACTTGTGCTGGGCTGACTTGAGCGGGGCTGACTTGTGCTGGGCTGACTTGCGCGGGGCTGACTTGCGCGGGGCTGACTTGCGCGGGGCTGACTTGTGCTGGGCTGACTTGTGCGGGGCTGACTTGTGCGATGCGAACTTGCACAGGGCTGACTTAGATTACTCATGTTTTCCGATCTGGTGTGGTTCACTTACCGTCAAAATCGACAAGCGGGTATTTTGCCAGCTCTTGTATCACACGTTGAGAGCTGGGCAATCTGTCGACGATCCTGAAGTTAAGAAACTGTTTGCCATTCCAGAAGTGGTGGCGTTGGCAAATCAATTCCACAGAGTCGAAGAATGTGGGAAAATCAAAACGGAAAGTGAGGTGGATGATGAATGAGTTTCTCAGGCTGTGCCTGCCTCTGATGACGCCGGCGCTGGCGATTCTGGCAATCGCGGCAGCAGGAAGAGTTTTCAAAATCAAAAAGATTACAGAATCGCACAGGTTTTGAAATGGACAAAAAGAACGGAAAGAAAAATGGGGCTGAACGGGCAAATTGATTACTGTTATGCCGATGTTCCGATCGGCAGGCATACCGTATGTGTCGGGTTCCGGGGCGGTATCGTTGAGACTTACGTCAACGAATATCATTTTGTCGTTGACGAGATCACATCCGCAGCCCTGGTCCGCGGTCGGAAAGTCCGTTATCTGAGGCTGACCGGCGAATTTGCAAGAAAGCTGAAAGAGGTCATAGAAAACGAAACCCGGAACGGGGGAACGCTACGGGCTTCATAAAAAAACTCCGCCGGACGAATTCCGGACGGAGTCAACCAGCAACAAATCTATCACGTGCTCGGCGTTGCATGGATTTTTGAATGCAAAACCCGAGAGAAACGGACAAAAAAAATACTCCGGCTGGAATATGCCGGAGAAATAACAAAAGGAATAGAATTATGATGAAAGAAGTTTTGGGAGCAACAAACATTTTGAGAAAAGACAACAAAATCGGTATCACTTACATCCGTGTTGATATTCCAATGACAGAAAACGGTGGACTTGCATGGGGGCTTACGCTTGGAGTGATTGCGGGGAATATGTTTAAAGACAAGCCGGAAAGCATTGAAGCTATGCTGAAAAAATTTGATGAGATTAATAAAAAAGACAAGAAAGCGAAATCATCTGCTGAAACAGGGAATCACCCAAACAGCGAAAAACTGGAAAAGATTTCCGCGGAACTGTTCGAGTATTGCCCGGAAAATGCAAAGTATATTGCGATTAATAAAGTTGGAATTGTTTTTTGGTTTTCCGAGAAACCTGAAATTGATTCTGAAAATCTTACTTGGAAAAGCAATGGAGGCGAAGGAGGATTTGTATGCGCTGGTTTACAGCAATTTGATGCGTCCGACTGGGAACACAGTCTGATTGAAAAAGAGAAAAATTGAGATATGAGTGTATCTGTGATCATTTCCAGAAAGTACAAGCAGAGATCGCAAGATGATAAATGTATTCCGCCGGATGTTCCAGGAGAAATGATTTTCTGCTCAGTTTTCCAGCAACAATGAGATCATTCAGATATTCAAAATAGGGCTGCGTTTCCATTGATACGCTCTGAGTCGGGAAAGAAATATATTCCTTGAAATGACCGAACAGAGAAGCAATTGTTTTCTTCATGTTCTTCGGAACAAAGGGATCATTTTCAAAGGATTCAAGAAAAGTTTCAAGTTCAGGGACGGTAATATCCCTGCGTTTGATACGAGATAAAAGCGTTTTGAACCTGCCGGGATAGCATGGAGTGCAAAAGACAGCATGACCGTGCATTTTCAGAATGAACAGAAACAGCATGAAAGAAAATCCGTCAGAAAATCCGTTCCAGTATGAATTCCGGAACACATCAAACAACTTAAAAAGGAACATGACAATGCAAACTCCTGTTTTCACAGATTACGGATACGGACTGTTTCACGGGTGTCTTTTTATGTTACTCGGATTCCCGTTGCTGATATGGTTACTATACAACATGATCAGATTGATTGCAAAATTTATTATCAAAATAACGAGGTGAAAACAAAAAATTGAAAATATTCCGCCTGCGGATTACTTGAAGCCGAGAAATTCAGAATATTCTTTTAGGCTCCATACTGATTATTTTTCCGCATTCGCAACAGTAAAGCATTCTGCTTTTACTGTTCGGAGTCATTTCGGATAATTTGTAAAAACTGTAACAGGACGGACAATACAGAACTTCGTCCGTGGAAAGGTAAACACCATGAGAGAAAGAATAATCAATCCCGCGTTCGGCGCATTCTTTGTGAAAAGCACGTTTCGTTTCCTCGTATTTGCGTTCTTTCTCTTCCTGCTCCTTGCGCAGCCGGTCTTCGCGCTCGACGTCGAACCGGTGAGTTCTCCATGTCCAGTAAGCCGGACAGAAGCGCCAGCAGGCAAGAACGCCGAAAATAAAACCGGCAATGAAAGTAAACAGCTTGTCGGAAACAAGCTCCCGCAGGATATCCAGGAATGTATCCATGATTTCATCTCCATATTTTTGTTCATGTCCGGCATGTATTGCGGGTATAAGGTAATATCCCTTTACTGGAAATTCAAGCTTGAAACAGACAAATGGAAAAATGCAAAATGAAAAAAAATCCGCCGTTGGATTACTTGAAGCCGAGAAATTTCGTGTCGCATCCGGTGACAAGTCCGCCGCTTACGGTGATGCGGAAAGAATGATGAGCCCATTGCCCGAACGCATTTTTCAACTTGAATTCACCTTCAACGACAGTTTTTAATTCGTCTTTAGATATAACTTTTGTTTTTTGGAGTTTAGCATATGGATGGTTGTCATGAATGTATAGCCATGCGACATATTCGGGATCGGGCTCACGCTCTGCGAGTTTTTCTTTAGCCTTACTTGTTGAGTAAGTTCCACTAATACATGACCAAAGAAAGGACAAGATAAAAAAAGTAATAAAAGCTACAATTAAAATTACCGTGCATCCTGAACAACCATTCTCACTCTTAGAATTTTGTTGTTTGACAAACTCTTGAAATCCCAGGTTGTTGTCATAGCGATCCATGTTTTTATCATCTTCCTTTTTTTTGTATTAAAAATAAGGTGTAAGATCAGTATTTCAAATTGAAATATAAAAAAATATAAAAATTTCAGAAAGCCGCTTGACATTATGAAAAACGTGTTATATAGTTACGGCATTGGGTGTAGCAACCCTTTACTAACGCGGCAGTCGTTCCGTCAACTCGGCGCACGATTCCCGTAATTTTTACAAGACCGAATCATTGTGTTTTGATTTTGGGCTTGAGGGCAGCCGTAAGGCTGGCGTGTCGTTAGTCACGTTTGCTACCCCTCAAGCCCTTTTTTTGTGCCCGTAGCAAGGCGCGAAAGAGGATAACGAAAATCCTTAACTAACGAGGTAACAATGAACTGCCGTTCAACATCGACGTTCCCTGTCAACGGGGAGGCAATCGCACTGGCGCAACGCCACGACCAGGAACAATTCCCGACTCGCCCGATCTGGTATTGTTTCCCGGCATCGACGCAACAGAGAATCAAGCGCAATCCGTTCGGGGCAATCACGCTCGCCGCGGAAGCCATCGCCGACCGGGAGGCAATCTACCGCTACATCGACACCCTGCCGATAGAGGGCAAGCTCAAGCAGGAGATCAAAGACATCCTGATACTGGATTATCAGCTCGGAGGGCGGTAAAATGAATCCGAAACAGTGCAAAAATCCGAAGGATTGCGAATACTGCCAGCTTCGCTACAGCGCGAACAACGCGCTCGGAATCAGCGTGAAGCACATCGCTATTACAGCGTTCATTCTTGCGCTTATCGCGCTCTGCATGAATCTGCTGAAGATGTAACGGAATAATCCCGCAAAAAAAACTCACAGATGGATTGCTCCGGCATCATCAGCCCTTGCAATCCGTCTTGCAATCGAATCAACGTAAAGTTTCAAATACAAAAGGACGTTAACAGCATGAAGAACAAAATGTCCGATCGTTCAAATGTAACGGCTCCCGCACCGGGAGCAGAAAATTGCGGGCTTATATCGCTCGTGCATGGGTTTGAGTTTGTGAATTGTCCAGTCCATTTCAAAACACTCCGGACAAAACCGTTCTCCGGTCTCAAGGCTGGAAATGGTCTGAACGGCGTCGAACTCAAGCCCGCGATCCGCAAGAAACCGCACCTGCGCAAGGCGCTTCTTCCGGTTCTTCTTGGCGGTCTGCTTATCGCGCCATTCCTTGGCAGCGGGGCTTCCGCTGAGCCTGGGAAAAGCAAGAAATCCGAACAGAAAACCAAACGCGACGCCAGTCCAGAACGGACTCATGAACTCAAGGGCAGCGGTGAAGAGTTTTATGATTTCACTCATAACAGATTCTTCCTTCTTGTTTCAGGGGTGACAGCCGGTTTCGTTGTCGGCTGGTATGTCAGAATATACATCACACGTTAAAAAAATCAACCGGAAAGGAGGAACGGTCAATGAGCGACGAGGAACTTCTGGAAATCATCAGAACCGGCAAAGACTACCGGTATGAACTCGGACGGAAATGCGCGCTCAATCTTCTGCGCGAAAAGAAAAAGAAGCTGATCGAGTTTTTTCTGTTTCGCGGCGGTCCGTCGCAGGGGGTTCAGTGGTTCGGCGGCTTCCGCGATACGGTCATGGCTTATGAGGCGGCGGTCAACGCCGGGTTGACAATCAGTCTTTAAAAGATTCTTAATTCAAAAAAAAGGAGAAATGAAAATGGCAAATGAATTACTGAAAACTGAAACGGCGGTCGCAACACAGAACGACAACGCAACACCGAATTTTTTCGAGTTTTACACGAGCGCATACAAGGTTGCATCGCTTCTCTCGAAGTCTGACCTTATCCCGCAAACATTCCAGAAACGTACGGAAAACTGCATGATCGCGCTTGAAATGTCACAGCGGATCGGGGCAAGTCCGCTGATGGTTATGCAGAACCTTTATATTGTTCACGGCAAACCGGCGTGGAGCTCGCAATTTCTTGTGGCGTGCGTCAATGCGTCCAAGAAGTTTTCACCGCTCCGTTATAAGATGACCGGCAAGAAGGGTGATGACTCCTACGGCTGCATTGCATGGGCGAAAGACGCTTCCGGGGAAACTCTGGAATCGCCCGAAGTCACAATCGGCATGGCAAAAAAAGAGGGCTGGTTCAGCAAGAACGGTTCCAAGTGGCAGACGATGCCGGAACTGATGCTCCGTTACCGGTGCGCGACTCTGTTTGCACGTCTGTATGCGCCCGAGTTGACAATGGGAATACATACAGAAGAAGAAGTGATCGATGTTCAGCCGATTGTCACCGAGGCGCGGCCGTCACGGTTTGAACAGGACAGCAAGGCGGCGAAAGTCGAATATCAGCCGGAAACACCGAAAGCCGAGCCGTCCGATTTGGAAAAGCTTCAGTCGCTCATCGACGAAAAGGGAATTCCGGCGACTGCCGAAGAAGTCAAGGCTTACGTCGAGTCAAAGGGCGAGATTTTCAGCTTTGACATGATTGCGCCGAACCTCAATCAGATCGTCGAGAAAATGGAAATGGGAGAGTGAGAAATGAAAATCATAAAAGTTGATTTAGACAGCATCCTGTTCGATACAGGAGATGAAATCACATGCTACCATGAACAAAATTGCTGTGAAAACAATTACGCTGATTTTTTACAACTTGATGATATTGCACGTAATACAGAGTTTCAAAAGCCTTTGACTTTTGAATTTGTTGAAGAAAGCGGTTTCCGTTTCGGGAATGAAAACAAAATGTTCTTTATTCCATGTTATTCAATTCAGAATGGCTATTATTCTACATGTATTGACATCCTGTTCAACGGAAAAATAGTAGCGCAAGGGTCATGTGAATTTAATTACTGAGGAGTTTGTATTATGCCGGAAGAAGAAATGAAACATCATCCGTTCGGGCCGTCGAGCTTCGAGCGGCGGGAGCTCTGCCCGGGCTCATACCGCATGGAAATGGATTTGCCGTCTGTCGAGTCGCCAGACTCACAGGATGGGACGAGGAAGCATGAGGAGATCGCGAAGGCGATTGACGCATTTTACCACGGCGAGGGCGTAACTATCGACATTGCCGATGACGATGTCAAGGCGGCGATGGAAAAGGTGGTCGAGATCGTTTCAGGAAACGGCGACGATGTCAGGACGGAATACCGGCTTTCCTATTCTTATTGCGGAATCGAGAAATACCGCGGCACTGCCGACGTTGTCGTTGTCGCGCCGGAAAAAGTGATCATCATTGATTTCAAGTTCGGGCATCGGGCGGTCAATGACGCCGCCGACAATCCGCAAGGCGCGCTGTATGCGCTGGCGGCAATGCAGGAGTTCCGGAAAGACGTTGCCGACGTGCATTTCATCAATCCGGTCATTCACCAGTATTCCAGCCATACGTTCAACGGCAAATCGCCAATCGCGGCGTATGCGGCGCGGGTTATGGCGGCATGTATGAAGGAAGACGCGCCGCTGGTGCCGGGTGAAACGCAATGCCGCTATTGCAAGGCGGCGGCGCATGGAACGTGCCCTGCTCTTGCGAAGACCGCCGAAGTGGTCGCCGTCAAAGCGGAGACGCTGGTTCCGATGCCGTCGCTGGCTGACCTCCCGGCGGAAACGCTGGTGGAGTTGAAACGGAAATGCGATCTTGTCGCAAAACTCGGTGAACGTGTGGACAACCGGATCAAGGCGATTTGCGAAGAGTCCGGTTCATGCGGGCCGTATCGCCTGAAAGAGTCTTCCGGCGGGCGCGAGATCAAGGACATTCAGGCGGCATTTGACAAAAGCGGTATGGATGCGGCGACGTTCCTTAACTGCTGCACGGCGTCAGTTTCCAAACTTGAAAAAGCGTATGCAAAAGAGCTGAAGGAATCCGGCGTGTTCAAGACCGAAAAGGAAGGCAAGGAGAAGTTCAATGTCGAGCTCTCCGAGCTTATCACATTCAAGCCTCCGAAAAAACAGCTTGTGGCGGTGTGACATGGCTTCGATCCGTTTGACGGAAAAGCAGATCAGGTATTTGCGCGGCCGCGGCGGCGTCCATACGCTTTATGCGGCGCTTGAGCGGTTCCAGTCCGGGGAACTGGTAACAGAAAAATGCGATTCGGAAGAAAATCAAGTGAAACTGTTACCGTTCTCCATTCACAAACCGATCAGGCGTTTCACGCCGTATCAGGTTCGCGCAATCCTTAACGCGCATATCAGGAATCCGGTGAACTATGGTTCGCAAATTGCGAAACTTGGCGCCGAGATCGAAGCGATGATTCCGAAAGCGGAATACATTCTGGAGAAAGAACAATGAGCAATAAATACAAGACTGTAACAGTGTTTGAATCCGTTGTGAAAGCCGTAAAGGAATCGCGATTGTCGGATGCCGAAAAAGGACGCTTCTACAGTGCCTACATGGAGTATTTTCTGTATGGAACGGAACCGGTTCTGAAAGGGCACGGCAAGGTCATATTTGAGCTTATCAAGCCGTCTGTTGACATGAACATCAGGAGACAAAAGAACAATGAAAATTACTATCATAACAAAGCTATGAAAAATAAAAAATTCAGTACTGAATCAGTACTGAATCAGAATCTTAATCAGTCAGATTTCAGTAATGAAAACGATACTGATTCATGCTCCCACGCGCGTAGGGATGGGGAAATAAAAAAAGAGACTACGTCTCTAAAAAAAGTGTCACTTCGTGACGAAGAAGCAGAAGCGAAAAAATCTTCTTGGATTCCGGATAAAATTCCGGCGGAAGACATCAGAATTGTTCAGGCTGTGGAAAAACTGGCTGCCGCATACCCGAAACGGTTTGCAATGGAAGCCGGAAAACGTTCCGCGCTGAAAGTCTTGAAACGGCTCATTGACGGGAGCGAAAGTCTGAAGGAGGCGGAAACACGTCTGCTGGAGGTTGTGAAAAACTATGCCGTGTTCTACCGGGATGTTCCGGACTCCAAGAAGCGTTACACCTGGTCAATGGAAAAGTTTTTTGAGGCTGGGCATTACGATGACGACCCGGCGCTTTGGAATCTTTCCGACGATGAAAACGATACTGAAACACCGGATATATTCCGGAGACTGGATGAGAGAAAATGAGTTTTGAAAATGAACAGAAATTGCTTGCGGCTGTCATGATCGAGCCCGATTACATCGACATGCTCCGCAATCAGGGAGTCCGGGCGGAGCTGTTTGAATCTCCTACTCACCGGCGGATTTTTGAAGCGGCGGAGAAGCAATACCGCGTTTCCGGCACCGTAGAACTGACAGATCTTGCGGGGGAACTCGGTTCAAGTGTTACCGATCCCGGCGCGGTGTTGATGGAGATTCAGAGTGCGGCGGCTTCGACTGCCGGAATTGAAAGCTGGATTCGTCTTTTCAAGGCGGACGCGGCGAAAGCGGCACTTGTCCGGGCGGCGGAGACCGTCAAGGCGGAACCCGATGCGGCAAAAGCGCTTGATCTCTGGCTGAAAGCGGAGTCCGAAGCGCAGGAAATCATGGCGGGTGCGAATACGAAGACCACCCGCGAGCTTGCCGCGGAGATGATTGACCAGATTCAGCACAGCGTGAACAACTGCGTTCCGTGGTTTGATGAGCATACCGAGGCGGGGATTGCAATCAAACATCAGCGCGGCGACATGTATGTGATCGGCTGCCGCAGCGGGCAGGGAAAAACCGCGCTTGCGGCGTCCATCACGAAAACGAATCTCCTGCTCGGCAACCGTGTGCTGTATATCTGCACGGAATCGAGCAGCATTGATATCATGGCACGCATCACGGCGGTTTTTTCCGGAATTCCGCATTACATCGTCAACGATTACGGAGACCGCCGTCTGCATGACTTTGCACGGGAAAGCGCAAGAATCAGCAAAGAGTATTCCGACACGCTGTTTATCCGCGGGAACGAGACGCGAATCAACACGCCGGAGAAGATACGCGGCGAGGCGAAACGGATTATCGCCGAATACGGCAGGCTGGATTTGATCATCATCGACTTTTTCCAGAATCTGAAAGCCCCGGCGTATATGGCGCGGCAGGACCGTTTAAGCCAGCTCAACTACTGCACCGATGAACTTCACGCGATGTTTGCGGAGCTCCACGCGGCGGGAATTGTGCTTGCGCAGCTGAACCGCAAGGAAGGCGTGAAAGTCGAACCCGATTTGGAACACCTGAAAGGCACTGGATATATCGGGGAACTGGCGCACGCGGTGTTCTTCATGACCCGCGACAAAAAAACAAACCGGACGGCGCTGGTCTCGAACAAGGAGCGCAACATGCCGCACCTGGAATGCGAATTGATATGGAACGGCACCGGATATGACTCAAGGCAGAAATACAGTCCGATTATCAGGTGACATCATGGCAAAAAAAGGCAACACCATCCACGAAATCAAGTGCGCGGCATGTGGCAAGCATATATCTTTTACGCACGATCAGAAGCAAGCGAAAGAAGAGCTTTTTTGTTCCCGGAAGTGTGTAAAGAAAATAATCAAGAAAGAGGCTGAGGTGAAATCATGACAAAATACATTTGTGAATGCTTAGACGGTGCAAGAAAATGCACACACGAAACTCCGGGGTTTTCAGCTCCGACTTTATGTTGTGTCCGCGCTCATGCTACATGTCATTGGCGCAAGGTTGAAAATCAGGAGGGTGAGGCACCCGCGCCGAAGCTGCCGGAGTGGTGCAGAACTGGAGCGTGGGTGTATGTCACACCGAATAACAGAGAGCCTTTCTACGGCAAGATTTATGGCGTGACCTACTCTCGTGTACACAATACAACGGAAGTCCAGGTGACGCTGGACGATGAAACTTTGGTCGGAGTGTTCACATGGGATAACGTTCGGCGTGCCCGCTGCCGTCCGTGGAATGATGATGAGCTGAAAAGCAAGGTAGGCAAGGTGTTTGAAATGGGAAACGGAGACCTTACGCTCTGCCTCGGATATCAGAGGGATAGGGGAGCCCTTTATTTTGCGGAAAAAGGTCCATTTATATATCCGGCAAAAACGCTTGCTGAATCCGACTGGAAGCTTGACGGCTCTCCTTGCGGAGTCCTCGAACACAAAAACGAACAGGGGGAATGGGTGAAATGAGCAAAGAATTGAAACCGTGCCCGTTTTGCGGGGAAACAAGACTCACTATAGAAGACAATCAAAAGGTTCGAGATGTTCATGTCTTGTGTAAGGACTGCGGAGCAAAAACGTCCTTTGATGGAATTCGCTACGACGTCGCAGGCAGATGGAATATCCGTCCCGTCGAACACGCTTTGCAAAAGCGCATCGAGGAGCTGGAAGCGGAGCGCGACCGCTTGAAAAAGGACCATGCGGAATTGGGGAAGAAGCTAGGGGCTATGATATCATTTTGTGGCAATTTGCCTGAACATTCGGTGACTGGAGAAGCGTTAGAAATCGTTAATGAGGTTTACGGAGGCTGAACGATGGGAGAATGGGAGAATTATTGTGGAGAAATCGGAGAGGTTTGTAAGGATTTGCAAAAGCAAGACGCCCGTATTGAGGTTCTTGAAGCCGAAAACAAGCGGTTGCGGGAGACTCTGAAAGAGATTGCAGAATTCGCGAAATATGTAAAAAGGAAAACCGAACCGTCATGTGCGGATTTTATGGCAATCATGAATTATGCTGAAAAAGCCCTGAAAGGAGCGGGGGAATGAGTAAAGATCTTGAAAAAATCGTCGCCAGCCTTGAGCTGTGCAAGCAGATCCCGGCGGGGGAGTTTAATGATACCGCGCTGGTGTGGAGAGAACGAATCGGCAATATTTCCCGTGACGATTGGGTAAAATTTAGAGCTCCTGAAGACATCAGTTATAAGGTTGAATCAGCGGAAGTAAACTATTTTCCCGCGCCGACGCTGGCAGAAATTCGGCGAGAATTACGGAATTTGTCGGTGAACGTAATTGACGGAGCCATAACGGTGTCATGCAGGATTGATCCTGAGAAGACGCTTTCTGAAACCGCCAGAGACGATAACGACGTGACTGCCGCCGCGCTCAGGCTGTGGCTAATGGTGAAAGGAATTGAGGTGAACAGATGAAATATCAAGGAAGTAAACGTTCAATCATTAAAAAGATTCTTCCGTTTCTGCTGGAGAATAGAAAAAACGGCCAATACTATGTAGAACCGTTTGTGGGGGGTGGCAACAGTATCATGCACGTTACGGGAAAACGGATTGGTGGTGATATAAATCCTTACATTACAGAACTTTGGAAAGGTGTGCTTACAGGGAAAGAAGGCAAGCATCATTATACATACGAAGAGTATGATAATGCAAGGAATTTGTGGCACAAAGGGGTTGTAAACTTTGAGGTGGCGTGGATTGGTTTTGTCGCGTCATTTTCCGGACGGTTTTATCCAGGTGGGTATGCGCGTGAAAGTAAAGGGCGGCATGAACACGATGAAATAGCAAGAAGTATTCTTAAGCAAGCACCATTTATGCAAGGCATTGATTTGTATCATTGTTCATATGATGAGTTGTCCATTCCAGACAATTCCATCATTTACTGCGACCCGCCATATCAAGATACGAAATCTTATGGAACAGCGTTTGATAACGTTGCTTTCCATGAGTGGTGCAGAGAGCAGAAGCGGAAAGGACATACAGTATTCGTATCTGAATACGACATGCCAGATGATTTCCGATGTGTATGGGAAGGCGCACGTACATGCAGGAGCATCCCTTGCACAGTATTGCACAGAACCGAAAAACTGTTCACATTATGACAAGATTGGCAATCGCATATAAAGCGCATGAAAAACTAAAAGAAATCAAGGTGAGATAATGAGTGAAGAAAAAAGAAAACCGGAGCCGTTGACCAACGGCGACCGCCTCCGGGCGATGAGCAATGAGGAGCTGGAGAGATTAAACATCTGCCCGAAAGACTTCGACTGGAATTTTGTATGCAACTTCAGAAAACCATGCGGCAAATGCTTGCTGGACTGGCTGAACAGCCCGGCGGAAAGTGAGGTGAAATAATGCAACATACATACGTTGCGGTTGCTCCTGCATATGAGCTCGAAGACTTACGGGATTCGGAAATTCCGGTTGCTTTTGTTACAGTTGCTCCTGTATACGAGTTCGGAGGCTTCCGGTTTGAGTATCATTACATGATAGGACCGTCAAAACTCAACAAAAACGGAGAGGAAAGCAAGCGCATGGGTCGCAAGTTCTTAAAGGCGTTGCAACAGTGGTGTGACCTGCCGGAAAAAGAAAGGGAAAAATACAGGGTTGAAGCATGAGAAAATACATTTTATTTGGCTTCGCTGTGGCTATCGCATGCATCCTGACGGGATGTCTGCCAACAAAACAGGAATCATATCAGGACTGGGCATCACGTGAACTTGAGACGATCGAATATGACGGATGCGAGTATGTTACGAACGGATTGTTTGAAAGAAATGCGGTATTAGTCCACAAAGGCAACTGCAAATATTGCGCAAGGAGAAAGAGGTGAATCATGAGTGAGCCGGAAATCGTTGAATATAATGGCGTGGAATATGTAAAAATTCAGGATGAAACAAATTCATGCGGAGAATGCGTGTTTTACGATAACAAAAACGGAACGTGCAGTTCACCTGACGACCCGGTTTTCTGGGGATGTCATGAAAAATTTATATGGAGGAAAAAAGATCATGAGTGAGCCAACGTTTACGCCGGGGCCGTGGAATGTGGCGGGATTCGATAGCCGGATCAATGAAGAACGCTATTTTGGCATTGACACACCGCGTGGTCAGATGATAGTAGAATCTTTTGGAGAGTGCGATTTTAACAGGAAAGCCAACGCCGCTTTAATCTCCGCCGCGCCGGAGATGTATGAATTTATTGAATGGCTACGAACGGTAGAAGGTCAATGCGTTATTCTCAAGGCAAAAAAATATATGCCGCAAATTTTGGATAAGGTGGATGAAATTTTGAAGAAAGCGAGGGGTGAGAAGTGAGATCAAGAATCGGACGCATTCCGGTGAAGCGCAAAATGCGGGAACTTGTTGCGATGTTGCACAAGCGTTACACCTTGCGGGAACTTGGAAAGATCGCCGGGGTATGCTATCGGGTGCTGTATAATGTTGAAAATGGAAATCAGGTATGGGTGTCGCAGGAAAACAGTGAGAAGATTATGGGACTGTCAAATATTGTCACGGTGGAAGACATGTGGAAAGCGGATTCGGAGAAGAAAGCGAGGGGTGAGGGATGATTGATGAATGGGGCAAAGGTGCGAAATATTGGAATAGGGCATGGAATCCGGTGATCGGCTGCCGGAAAGTATCCGAGGGATGCGCGAATTGTTACGCCGAGGGTATGGCGGAGCGTTTCCCGGAGTTGCGTGATGCAGACGGCGGATTTACGCCGCACTGCCCGACCACGCAGAAACGTCCGCCGCGTTCCGGCGTGGTGTTTGTCGGCAACATGACTGACATTTTCGGGGAGTGGAACTTCGATGATGAAATCACGGGCTGGCTTAACCAATTGGATACGAGAACGCCGAATATCGTTTTGACCAAGAGAGTATCTCGGATGGTTGAGTATTTGAATAAATACGGCTGGCGGCAGATTCTATATGGCATGACCGCCGAAAATCAGATGCGGTATGAGGAGCGGATTTCCGATTTCAGAATGCTTTCAAACAAAGTGCCACGCTGGCTTTCTGCCGAGCCTCTGCTCGGCCCGATTGATATGCAGTTGCAATACATCGCTCCAGAGGATTTGCCGTTTGATTGGGTTGTAGTCGGCGCGGAGTCCGGACCGAACCGCCGCCCGTGCAAGCTCGAATGGGTCGAAAGCATCGTCCGGCAGTGCCGTAAAGCCGGTATCAAGGTTTTCGTTAAACAGCTTGATATTGACGGGGAGCTCGTTAAAGACATCGCAAAGTTCCCGCCGGAACTCCAAATCCGGCAGGTTCCGTGGAATGCGGAGGGGGCAAAATATGAAAAATGAAAAATCGCCCGTCCCGCCTGATGCGTCTGCCTCAACTCGCTATCTCGCTATCTCGCTATCTCGCGATGATATTGTTTATATTGCAGGTCCTATGAGCGGCTGTAAACTGTTCAATTATCCGGCATTCTTTGCAATGGAAGGACTCTTGAAAAAAGAATTCGGATGTAAAGTATTGAATCCGGCACGACAGCCAAATGGACTGGCTTACGAGGAATACATGAAAAGAGCATTCGAGGATGTCCGGAAAGCCAGTGTCGTTGTGATGCTGAATAACTGGACTCTTTCAGACGGCGCCCAGCGGGAATACCATTTGGCAAAGTTTGAACAAATCAAGGTAATCTCACAAATTCAAGTTGAAAAATTTATCCATGAAAAATTCCGATCTGAATTTGGAGATTTCTACAAAGCCTGACGAGCAGAAAGGAGAAAAAATCATGATGAAAGGCAGTGATATATTGAAAGATAATAAGAAAGAACGGTTTGCACAGGATATTGCATCCGGAGTTGCCCCAAGAGAAGCATATTTACGATTGCGACCTGATACAAAAAAAAACAGTCGGCGCGGGTTCTTGCCTCACGCTGGCTCCAAACCCCGGATGTTGCAGATCGAATATCTTTTTTGAAACAGCAGAATGCGGAAAATGCCCAATGGTCCACCTCCGTCCGACGCGTCCGACTCTCCGACTTCGCACTCTCGCGATCTTGCGATCTTCCGCGCGTCTGCCGCATCTGCGGCGCCACGGCATTGCCTAAGGAGTGCAACAACGGACTTATTTGCCGCGAGTGTTATAACAAGCACCGTCGCGAACAGCAATACCATAAGAGGCATGAGCCTACGGAACGCGAGGCAAAGACCTGCAAATATTGCGGAGCCCCGGCGATGGGCGGCGGACGCGGCGCAATCTGCCGGGATTGTTACAACATCCGTCAGAACGACAGATACCCGTATATCCGAACCCGGAAATATGAGCCGTGCCGCGTTTGTGGAACAATGACAAGATCGCAAGCTCGCATTTGTAATCAGTGTCAGGGCAAGAAAAAGCCGAAGCTGAACAACTCGCTGGAGGCGGAAGCGGCATTCTTGGAAAAGGCGAAAAAATACAATGCCGAGCACCCGCTCAACGCCGAGGAAATCAAGGCGCGGTGGAGAGCCGCATATTACGGATAAGATGAAGTGAAAAGGATAAAAAAATGTCTTGCGATATTGAAACTGAAATTCTTTTGATGAAACAGGCGGAGGAGAACACAAGGCTCCTGAAACGAATTGACGAACTGAAACAAGAAAATAAAAGGCTTCGTTCCGGTTTGCTGGATATTCTTGAGACACATGACAAAGATCCCGAATTCGTTTCCATGACAAAATACATTGTGAAAAATACTCTGGAAGGAACCAAATAAAAATGAAACTGAAAAACGCCGTTAAAATTCTGAGGCGATTCCGTGACTGGCATTCCGGAAAGGATTGCCGGACTTTTGATGATACCGGACTGATCATGAAAGAGGTCGGACACGCTATGGATGTGATTCTGAAACATCATGGAATGCCTGATCCGCTGACTGATTGCGAGGCGTGCCGTTATTTTGATGAAATGTTCGGCTGGTGCACTCAGATGCACTCTTTCAATCTGGGATGCAACTTTGAAAGAAAAAACGAAGAAGACGAGTGAAATATGGACGAAAAAATGAAAGAAGTATTCGGTCTGGTTTTGATCGAACTTGAAAAGGCAAAGAAAAAGCATCCGGGGTTTCCGGCTGCCTACAGTGTGCAATGTATGACTATCGGAGAGGAATACGGAGAACTCTGTCAGGCGGTCAACGATTTTATGAATTGTATCGAGGGGGCGACTCGGGAGCATATTCTGGAGGAAGCGGCGCATGTCGCCGTGACGTCGCTTCGAACGATTGAGCACTTGCTGAAACAGAAGGAGCAAGACGGAAATGAATGGTAAGAAAGGAAAACACAAGAAGAAGATAAGGATGTTTGAACTCTATGATCCGATATTTCGGTGTGAGTTCAGGCTTTATATTGGAAATATTGAGGAGTTTAAAGCGGCAGTCCGTGATATAGATGGATATCCGGGGGACGATGAATTCATACCGTCAAAAGGAGATTGTGTTTGTTTTTCTACCGGCGCAATTGCCATCCGGATTGAGGATTTGGAACTGTCAAATCCTGAACACATCGCAACCTTGGCGCATGAATGTCTTCATGCGGTTCAAATCAGGTTGAATACATGTTCTATTAATAAAAAAGAAAAGGAAGCTCCAGCATATTATCTTGAATTTCTGATAAGTGGATTTCTTAAACAAATCAAGGAGAAAGGAAAATAATCATGGAAATTACGGAAAGCACAGTTTACTGGATTACAAGGCTGGATGGAATACACAACTTTCTAATCAGTTTATGCATTATTACCGGTATTCTGGCGGTATTAAGCCTTATCACATTTTTTGCGACTTTTATGGTCTCTGAAGGTGAAGAAGATTTTCATCCGGCAATGAAATTTGAATTGCGAACTTGTTTTATAAGTATCGCTTTACTCGCGGTATTTTTCCTCGTTTCGGTATTTGTTCCGACAACAAAGGAAATGGCAATGATAAAGGTTCTCCCGGCGATTTCCAATTCAAAGTTTATGTCTGAGGAGTTGCCGAAAGATATCAGAGAGGTTTATTTGATGGCAAAAGATGCGGTAAAAGAAAAACTAGTCGGAGAGAAGAAATGAACTGGAAAGACTGGGGCAGACTGTATTGGGAAGCGGACAAAATGCTTTGTATAATCATTGTTTGGCAGATTGTTTTAACGGTGATCGTTACGGTTGCGAACTGGCTTGTAGGTGTGTTATCCGCCTGTATACTCTATTGGATGGTATTGTATTTACGGGAAAGAGTAAAAAACATTCTGCTCTTTCATCTCCGTAAGCAAGCGGAAGAAGAGATTGAGAAGTTAAGGTCGAGGAAGGAAAAATGAACTTGTCTGAACTGATTTCAAATCTGATTTCGGGGCTCGGCATTGCCCTGATTCTCGGAATCATTCTATGGAGGGTGAAATAATGGAAAAATTACGAGAAATTGAGGATATTGTTCCTGATTTTGAAGCATGCAGAAAAATACCAGCTGATGCATTTCAGAATACAGTGTTTCGGCAAGACGGCGGAAATCATTCCGCGATTCACGGGGAAAGGTTCCTCCGTTCTAGTCGAGGGCTCCCTTAAGAATGAGCAATGGCAGGACAGAAAAACCGGAGAGACTCGGAGCAAAACACGGATTTATGTTCAGAATATAAAATTCCTGGATCAGCCTGAAGGAAACGGACACAGGACATCCGGAGCAAGATACGAAGGAGATCACAGATACAGCCGGGAGGATTGTCCATAATATAAGTTGCCAAAGTTTACAAGTTGACAAAATCCGCTTCTGTATGAGGCGGTGAAAAGCAAAAAGCCGGAACCGCAATTCCGGCTTTTTTATGATCTCATCCTCTCAAAACTTGAAGATCATCTCTGACAGCAAGATACAAATATCACCAAATATTGAATCTTCAAGGGAAAGAGAGGGGTTATGAGTAAAATTACAGAGAAAAACGACTCAAAAGTAATCAGTTCCGGGTGTCCTGAATGTTTCGGGAAAAGAAAAATAGGAAGGCGTTGCCCCGATTGCGAGTTTGATGAGTCATGTAGAATTTATGGAATTCTCAACCATACAGAAAAAAGCGGAATCAAGCATTTTGCCAAATCAACGGCTCCATTAAATGAAGAACTTGGCAATGTCTATGGTGAAAACGATCTTGTCCTTGATGAAGATGAAAAAGCATTTTATTTTAAGAAAGACGGGCAAGAAATTGAAGTTTCAGGAGTAAATCTTAAATTAGCGGTTTCATGTCTCGTACTTGGAGCGGAAAAGCCCCGGACAGCACGTGCGCTTGCTTTGAGATTGTCCGGTTGTAAGAGTTTATCCGATGTCGCGGAGTATCTCGGCGTTACCCGGCAGGCAATCCATACGGGGATTCAAAATGAACTCGGCATCGGGAACCGGGTATTGAAAGATTCCAGTTTCAAGAAGCTGACAACGCAGGAATTCCAGTTTTACCGTTTGAAATATGAAGACGGCTGCACGATCCGCAGCATTGCCATACAGATGGGGGTTTCCAAAAGCAAGGCGGAAAGAATTCTGCAAAGAATAAGAGCAAAGCTGCGTTTGAATCCTGAACGCAAAAATGGGACAAAAAACGAGCGTAAACAGGTTAAAAAATGGGACAAGGAAAATTCCTTTTGAAAGAAAAATTGTATTTTTTTCAGATTTTTTTTCTACGTTCAAAGATACACGATGCGCCCATATTTTTTCCCTTCAATGAGCAAAAGACAAGAACAAATATCTGTCTTTAACATGAAGATTACCAGATAGTCCATATTCTCTAATTGACAATCCTGGGTAAGTATAAGCCGTTATCATGGTGATGATGGCAACAAATAAGAAGGAGGTATTTCATGGGAACAATCATGAATGCTACAACCAGAAGCAATTCCGCAGCACGGATGCGGAACAGAGCTGCCAGAAACAGACGTTCTATCGGTGGTGCCGGAGGCGGTTGATAGAATGCCAAGAGATAAACTTTGGCATGCTGTCAGGGAAGCGGCGACGGTTACTCAAAAGGTAATCGTCGGCGTTTCCGGCGGCAAGGATTCTGTAGCGCTTTTGGATATTTGTTGCAAAACATTCAAAAGCGTTTATCCATTTTTTATGTACATGGTGAAAGGCTTGGGTTTTCAGGAGAAATATTTATCGGTTTTGGAACACAGGTATGGAGTAAAGTTTCTTCGGATTCCGCATTGGCAACTTTCAACAATGTATCAGAGCGGCGCATACCGTCCCGATAATGCGCTTGCTATGTCTACTCCTACTATTAAAATGGGAGATGTTGAGAATTATGTCCGCGATTATTTCCAATGTGGATGGATTGCATACGGAATGATGAAATGTGAATCTCTGGAACGGAATGCAATGATAGGAAGGTCCGGCGCTGTTGATTACGATTTAAAAAAGATTTATCCGCTGGCAGAATGGTCGCCAGGTAAAGTGAAAGATTATCTTGCATTAAACCAAATTCCGCTTGCTCCAGAATATCGATATATGAAGCGCTCGTTTGGTTCTTTATTGCCGGAATGTCTTGAAATGGTAAAAGATCACTTTCCCGACGATTATGAAAAGATAAAATACATTTTTCCATATATTGAGGCTCATGAGGCAAGGAGGAGATATGTCAAACAAAAAAGAAAACTTGATGAATCAGCAGAATGAAGCAACAGTGAAACTGAGTAAATATCAGAATTTTGAGTTTATGCGAGTTCACAGATCGCAAATTAAGGAGGCGGCTTACAATCCTCGCATTATTAGTGAATATGGTGAAAAACTACTCCGCAAGACTTTGAAAAATAAAGGATTGGTTGAAGCTCTTGTCTGGAATAAAAGAACAGGAAACCTTGTCGGCGGGCATCAAAGATTACATAATATTGATGCACTTGAAAAGACAAAAGACTATTTTTTAGATGTCTGTGCTGTCGATGTCGATGAAAAGACAGAAAAAGAATTGAATATTATTCTTAATAACCCTAACATGCAAGGGCAATATGACGGCATAAAACTTGCCGATCTGTTTATTGATGGCGGTGCAAGTTTTGTCGAATCAGGCTTTAATCAAGCTGACCTGGAAATTATGTTTGATACACCTGAACTAAATAAGATTCTTGGCTCAGATAAAGAGGTTGATGAAGTTATAACAGACATCGAAACATTAAATGAAATGAAAAGCAAGCGCAAAGAAGCCAAAAAGAAACTACAAGAAGCCGATACAGATGATTATTTTAGAGTTGTTGTATTTAACAATGTCCATGACATGCAGGCTTTTTGCGATTTTTTTGATCTGAATAATGGCACTCGCTATGTGGACGGTTATAAAATAGCACAGAAAGTCGGGTTGCGACTTTCTGATGATACGGCAGATATAAAATAACATGTCGAAGCTGATTAGCTAGCAATATAATGTTGTGCCTGATTACGTTGCTCCGCTGTTATTTTAGAGCTGTAAGCTTGTTCCGGCTCTATCGGCACATTAACCCACTGCTGAGCCCCGTTAGGGTGTATGTAGGGCTTGGGCTCTGCATATCTCAAGGGGCGCAAGCAGACCCAGCCGACGCAGTAATCATCATCATAATCGCTTCGGTCTATTGAGTCTACAAGATCACACTCGCCGATTACCGTTCCCGTTCCTGCCTCGATAATGCCGATCCTCTCACGTATTCGGGTATGACGTTTGCGAAACTCCACGGGCTTTTCCCCGTCCACTATTTCCCCTGCAAACGGGGCGCGAATGATAAGACAACGCATAAGTTGCTCCTCCTTGTGATTGTTATAATATAGTTTATGCTCTTTGCATTGCAAGTTTTTTCGATATTTCGCTACAGGTAATAGTAACTTACTCTACAACCATAAATAGTTGCCTTGCCGCCGTTTTTATTCAGCGCGTTGGTTACATCAGCACTACTTATTGCGTAATACCCAACCTTATTATTAATTATTGTCGCTGCCAACACAGCGGCGAGTGTTCCATGGTAGATTTCTTCGTTGACGAAGATTCCCATTATTACGCGGTTATGCTTCATTTTTCTTTCTCCATGTTATGCCGGGGTTTTACCGCCCCGGCGGGGTTGTTTATGCATTTTCCTTTTTTGCCTCATTAACAAAATCTTTGAGAGTGTTAAACCTGTTATCAATCCAAAACTTAGCTGATGTTTCGTTAATGATTTTTTTGAACACTGACTTCCCAAACTCAAAAAAATCTCTCTGCTCTTGTGTAAGCTCATGCGTCCTAGTCCAATCAGCAACCGCAAAAAACTGATCTACAATTGATTGTCTGATACTTTCCGCCCATGCAATCTGTTTCGGGGTGCCTGTCATAACCGGCAGTTTGTTTGCTGTAAGTGTATCCATTTTTTTAGTCTCCTGTTTTTGTTGTCTTTATTTTTTTGTTGTAAGGCTAATATACAGCCTAAATAATATAATGCAAGTCCAAAATCAAAAAAAAATCCGATTTTTTTAGTTTTGAGGCTAAAAAAGTTTGAAAAAAGATTTTTAAGGGGCTTGTAATCGTATTGGCTAATGTTAATACTTGACAAATGCAACAACATGCTATATATTATAGTTTAGCCATGTTGTCAAAATAACATAAGGGGGTATCATCCATGCCAAAAGGTAAATCTAAACGTACAGTGACACCGGCTCTAAAAGCTGCACAACTTGCAAACCTGGCAAAAGCCAGAGCTAAAAGATCAACCGATCCCAACTGCAAGGCAGCCAGTCAGCAAAACGCTAAAAAGGCGGCTTCCGTCCGGTCGGCGCGGTCGCTTTTAAAGCATTTGCCTGTCTCAGCCAAAAAAGATTATGTTGTCAAGATCGGAAGCGGCAGGAGCATGAAAGTCATTGACGAGAAGCCGGTGAAGCTTGATTCCGGTCAATGGGAGCAGAAGTTCGAGCAGTTCGGGAAATTCTCCGCTTACGGGATTACGCGCGAATTCTCCGGCATTGTCCGTATCGTATGGGACTACGAGCCGACGGTTGAGAACATCATGGACGCGCCGAGGCTGGAGGATGAAGAACAAAAGGAAGACTGATTAAAACAAGTTTTTTTATTTTGCCGGGGCATTTCCCCGGCTTTTTTTGTGCCTGCGTTATTGCCAGGGGTGGTAGCGAAAACGCAACTAGGGGTGGTTATTGCTTGAACTCAATCACGGGAACGGAAGTTGCCCGGATGCGTCCGGATGCCAAAGCCTCGCAGAATCCAGGAAGAATGTTTTCCGCTTCCTCTAAAGCCATTTGCAAGCGGTGATAAGAATGCTTCGTCGGCTTGCTTGTTGCCGAAACACGGCGCAGAAAATTACGCGGCATTCCCGTGATTTTTGAAATTTCGCCCGGCTCGCAGGACGGGGCAAGTTTGCGCCACTCCTTCAACTCCAGTTCAGCGGCGAAAAGCTCGCGTTCCTGCCGTCGGATTGTCTCAAGAAGCAATGCGATATCGGCGTATTCTTTGCGGGACTCCTCCCGATATGCTTTCTCGACCTCAATGAAATACTGCCGGATTTTGCGTCCCTGTTCGTTGCGTTCCAGCATCGCCAGATGTTTGGCGACGTCGAGAGTCAGAAGGTAATCTTTCGCGGTAAATCTTCCGTTTGCATCGCGCCCGTTAACAAAATTGTTAACGGTGAAATCCTGTTCTTCGATGAATTCGGAAAGACGGTCTTCGATCCAGTTTCCGAACTGACGTTTGCTTCCCAGCGCTTTCCAGAGGTCGCGGGCGTTGACGGTTTTCCGTTTTTCAGTTCCGATTACGGATTCTTCAATCCTGACAAGTTCTTTCATGATGTTTTTTCTCCGACTATGAATTCTGACTATAGGAGAAAAGACCGCCATAGTCACGAGCGGTCCTTGTCAACGGAGAGAGGAAGCCGTCTATTCTCATACAGCTCTGATTGTCAATTTATGAAAACCATTAAGGGGGGACTACAGGGGGGATTACAGGAAAGGAAAGATCATATGTTTATGTATTGTACCATGATACGTAATACATGAAATGATTAAATTGTAAGATGTTATAATTGACAATCCCGGTATGGCAGAGAAACAACCGGAGACGTTGAAATAACACTGCATGAGGCTTTGTTTATCCGTTCCGGCGATAACTGTAATCATGGGATTATGTGTTATGAGCAAACAGAAAAAAAATGCCACTGCGTCGGGGAAGAAGATGGCTTCTTCCGTCAAGAACTCTCAGAAAGAAAAAAGAACATCCGAAACGACAGGATCGGAAGAGCAGAAACCGTGGAGAGATGAACACGGTCGGTTTCTGTCGGGTAATCAGCAAACGCGCGGGCGCATGAAAGTAAGTCGTGAAAAATTTATTGAATGCGCCAAAAGAAGCGGCGGCATTATGACTGCCCTTGCCCAGCTTGCCGGAATCGACCGGATGACAGCGGCAAAATATCTGACTTTGGTTCCGGAAGCAAATGATTACTTTCAAAGCCAGAAAGAAATGATTATCGACCTTGCCGAAAACCAGCTGGTGAAACTTGTCAGGGAAGGAGACAAGGATGCAATCTTCTTTCTGCTGAAAACCGTAGGGAAACGGCGCGGATACAGCGAAAAGATGGAGACCGAGCTTTCCGGCACCGTGCAAACAATCGACCGCTTCACGCTTACGATTGAAAACAACTGAGGGGCATTGTCTATGAATTACGGACTGCCCTACATGGGAAGCAAAAACAGAATCGCCCGTGATATTGTGGAACAACTGCCATCGGCAGAATACTTTGTCGATCTGTTCTGCGGCGGTTGCGCCGTAACTCACGCGGCGATGCTCAGCGGAAAATATAAAAAGTTCATCGTCAACGACATTGCGCCAGACATGCCGCGCCTGTTTGTGGATGCAATCAACGGAAAATACCGAAACGAGAAACGTTGGATCAGCCGCGAGGACTTCGAGCGTCTGAAAGACACGGACACTTATGTCAGGACTTGCTGGAGCTTCGGGAACGGAGGATATTCTTATATCTACGGGCGCAAAATCGAACCGTGGAAAAAGGCTCTGCATTACGCACGTGTCTTAGGCGATTTTTCGTTGCTGAAACGCGACTTCGGGATTGATACGAATGATGCTTCAAGACAAAACATTGCAAAGAATGCTGATACGTGGAAATTACGTGACAAGCTGAAATACAGTCTGCGACGCCTACAAAGTCTGCGACGCCTACAAAGTCTGCAAAGCCTGCAAAGCCTGGAAAGACTGCAAAGCATGGAAAATCTGCAAAATCTGCAAAGCATGGAAAGCCTGGAAAGCAATTTACAGGTATTTTCCTCAGATTACCAATCCGTTGAAATTCCCGCTGATTCATGCGTCTACTGCGATATCCCGTACAGAGGGATGAAGGAATATAAGGACGGCGGCTTCGATTACCTCCGTTTTTATGACTGGCTCCGGACACGTGATTTCCCCGTATGGGTTTCGGAATACGCCATGCCGGATGATTTTGTCTCGGTTTGGAGCAGGAATAAAATTTGCAAATATGGCGCAAATATCAACAGGAAGACCATAGAGCATTTGTTTGTGCATAAGCGGTTTGCGGACAATGCTGTTTCCGGAAATCTTCCGCTGTTTGAACGAAAGGATGCAGTAAATGAGTAATCTGATTCTGCACAAACGGCAGGGAGAGGTACTGAAAAGCGACGCGACCGAGATTTTATTCGGCGGAGCAGCCGGCGGGGGGAAAAGTTTTCTGATCCGCGCCCTTGCAATCTTTCTCTGCATGAACGTGAGGGAGTTGCAGGTTTATTTGTTCCGAAGGTTGAGCGACGATCTTCTGAAAAACCACTTCGAGGGGGAAACCGGTTTTCCGGGTCTTCTTGCAAAAGAGGTTGAATCCGGAAAAGTCAAGATTACGACAACGCCGCCGAAGATTCGATTCATGGAATCAGGGAGCGTGATTCATCTCTGCCACTGCCAGTATGAAAAAGACGTGATGAAGTATCAGGGCGCGGAAATCGGGGTTCTGATGATTGACGAACTGACACATTTCACGGAATATCAATATCGGTTTCTGCGAGGCAGATGCCGTGTTCCGAAGCAGATAAAAGCCGATCCCGCCGTTGTAAAAATGATCCCGAATCTGACATTTCCGAAAATCCTTTGCGGATCCAATCCGGGTGGTCCGGGGCATAACTGGGTCAAGGCGATGTTCATTGATCCTCAGCCAGCCGGGGAAATCTGGCGGACTCAGGCGGCAGAGGGCGGGATGCTCCGACAGTTCATTCCTGCGAAACTTTCCGACAATCCGTCGCTGAACCAGGAAGAATATGCGAACCGTCTGAAAGGTCTGGGACAGGACTGGCTTGTCAAGGCGATGCTGGAAGGTGACTGGAACATCACCGCCGGCGGCGCGGTGGATGATCTGTGGAGAGAAAAAATTCATGTCATGCCAAGATTCCGTATTCCTGATTCGTGGTATATCGTCAAAAGTTACGACGACGGCAATTCACACCCGTGGGCGGTTGGATGGTTCGCCGTGTCGGACGGAACCGATTATGTTCTGCCGAGCGGAGAGCGGCGTCCTACGATTCCCGGTGATGCGTTCCTGATTCAGGAGCTTTACGGGTCAACAGGAAAACCAAACGAAGGCGATAAATCAACGATCCGCGACCGTGCGGAACGGATCAGGGAAACAGAGAAAATGCTGGGGTATCATGTGCATGAAAGCATTGCCGACTCCGCAATTTTTGCTTCCTCGTCCGCTTCGCAGTCTACTGTTGCCAAACAGTTTGAAGATTACGGGGTATTCTTCAAACCGTGCAGCAAGGCTCCTGGAACACGGCACCAGATGCTTACTTTTCTTCGAGACAGGCTGACGGGGGCGATTGAACGCGATGCCGATCCGGGGCTGTTTGTTTTCGATCACTGCCGTAACTTTATCAGGACTGTTCCTGTGTTGCAGAGAAGCCAGCGCGATCCGGATGATGTTGACACGACGCAGGAAGACCATCTTTACGACCTGACCGGGTATTTTCTGCTCGGCGAATACTCGAACAGAAAGATCATTGTGGTTGCCGCCGGAAACGTGGGGTGACTGCAAGATTGACAATCCGGGTTAGTAAAAACCAGGAGCAGATGAATGGGAACGGGAAGAAAAACTGAAGTTGCAACGGCGGCGGAGTTCGCCTATTACGGATATGACAAACTGGCAGCCTGCCGTGAACTTGTCGAGGATTGTCTCGGCGGTCAATGGCAAATCAAGGAAAAAACAAAGAAATATCTTCCGGCCGACAAGTGGCAGCAGCAGCACAACGACGATTACGATGCATATCTTTTCCGGGCTCTCTTTTTCGACTACACCCGGAAAGCGCTTAACCGTTATGTGGGAATGCTCAACATGGGCGAGCCGGACATATCCCTGCCGGAAAATGGAAAGCTTGATTTTCTGAAAGACAGAGCAACGCAATACGGAGACGGACTGAAATCCCTACAGCGCAGGCTGAATGAAGCGCAACTTTCACAAGGATTAATCTGCTGTCTGCTGGAATCCACCGGAAGAGACGATGCGCCGTTCGTGATTCAGACTTACCGTGCGAGAGATTTCATCCGGACAAAATTTGATACTGAGAATGGCAGGTCTTTTGCCCGTTTTGTGCTTCTGGACGAATCCGGATATGAATATGACACCGCGACAAAGCAGGATGTTGAAAAAAGGCAGCTGAGGGTTCTCGGAATCGACCGGAACAATGAATATTATCAGGCGGGAATTGAATTTGGCGCATGGCCTGATTTTGATCTATTGGAACCGAATTCAGGGAACATTGTGTATCCGGATTATCACGGAAAAAGGATGAATCGGATTCCGTTTACCTGG
>ENA-UOOA01001117-UOOA01001117.1-human-gut-metagenome-genome-assembly--contig:-P61old-NODE-1117-length-46259-cov-9.085793_pt1 | contig 46259 bp, 39 predicted proteins | sample MGYA00242467_ERZ724014 | MGnify/ENA metagenome assembly ERZ724014 | reverse complement strand
CGCTGAAGCCCCCGCCGCGTGGTGGACGCTGTACGGCGATGCCACGCTCAACGCTCTGCAAGCGCAGGCAGCCAGCGGCAACCAGAGCATTGCCTTGTCTCTGGCCCGCCTGCGCGCCGCGCAGGCCGCCGTAGCCAGCAGCCGCGCCAGCCAGAGTCCGACACTGGGCACCAGCGCCAGCGCTTCGCGCGCGCGCAGCGGCAGCCAGGCGGCAGACGGCAGCAGCAATACGCGCACCAGCAGCAGTTATTCGCTGGGCCTGAACGCCAGCTGGGAGCTGGACCTGTGGGGCCGCCTTGCTGGCACGGTGGATGCTGCCCAGGCCACCGCCCAGGCCAGTGCGGACGACCTGGCCGCTGCCCGCCTGTCGGTGCAGGCCAGCGTGGCGCAAACCTATTTTTCGCTGCGTGCGGCAGAGGCCAACGCGCAAATTCTGCGCGAGACGCTGCAGGCCTACGAGCGCAGCTGGGAGCTGACGCGCAACCGCCAGCAAGCGGGCGTGGCCTCGGTGGCTGATGTGGCGCAGGCCGAATCGCAATACAAGTCCACCCAGGTGCAATTGCTGGAGGCAGAAACCACCCGCACCCAGCTGGAAAACGCCCTGGCTGCGCTGCTGGGCCAGGCCCCCGCCAGCTTCAGCCTGCCCGCCACGGGCACGCTGCCCCAGCCCCCGGTGGTGCCCGCCCAGCTGCCATCGCAACTGCTGGAGCGCCGCCCCGATATTGCCGCTGCCGAGCGCCGCGTGGCCGCTGCCAATGCGCAAATCGGCGTGGCGCAGGCCGCGTTCTTCCCGGCGCTCACGCTGTCGGGCACGGCGGGGTACCGGGGCTCAGAGCTGTCCAACCTGTTCAACGCGCCCAACCTGTTCTGGTCCCTGGGGCCGCAACTGGCGCTGTCGCTGTTCGATGGCGGTGCCCGCACGGCTGCGGTGGAATCGGCCCGCGCCGCCAACGAACAAGCCGCCGCCACCTACCGCCAAACGGTGCTCACGGCCCTGCAAGAGGTGGAAGACAACCTGACCGCCGCCACCGCCCTGGCGCAAGAGCAGCAACTGCAAACCGAAGCCCTGGCCGCCGCTCAGCGTGCGCTGGAGGTGGTGAGCAACCAGTACCGCGCGGGCACGGTGGGGTATCTCAATGTCATCACCGCGCAGGCCACGGTGCTGTCAGCCCAGCGCAGCCTGATCGATGTGCGCAGCCGTAGGCTGGCGGCGGTGAATACGCTGCTGAAGAACGTGGCGGGGCGGTGGGAGGTGGAGGGCGGGTGACACGGGGGGCTTGCGCTGCAGACTGCTGAGTCTGCAGGGCAAGCGCTGTCAGCCACCGACCCCCTTCACAACACCAAAAACGCCGCCGCCGCCATGGCCGTAGGCCCCAGCGCCCCCAGCAGCAGCCCGCCGGCCCCAATCGTCTGGTCGGCAAAACCGTTTTTCAGCAGCGCCACACCCGCAGGGTTGGGCGCGTTGGCAATCACGGTGAGGCCGCCGCCTGCCACAGCCCCAGCCACCAGCGCGTATTGGGCGGCGGGTGAGATGCCTTCAATGAGCGAGCCCAGGTAGGTGAGTGCGGCGTTGTCCGTGATGGCGGTGAGGCCCAGGGCGCCTGCGAACAGGGCCAGGGGCTCCAGCCCCGCGACGATGGGTTGCAGCCACCATTGCTGCATGCCGCCCAGCACCACCAGCCCCGCCAGGAAGAAGCCCACCAGCAGTGCCTCTTTGAGGATGAGCGGGCTCTGGTGGCGTGCATAGGCCTGCGTGTAGCCCAGGAACATCAGAAAGATGCCCAAAAACACCACCGGATGGTGTGCAAACAGCACCACGCCCGCCAGCAGCGCAATGTGCACAGCGGCCACACTCACAGGCACAGGGCGCTGGTCAGCCGCTTCTTGCCCTGCCCGCAGGGCTTCGGCGCTGGGCAGGTGCCGGCGCAGGGCCAGCGCACATGCCGTGGCGTTCACCAGCACGGCCAGCGCGGCCTTCCAGCCAAAGGTGGTAAGCATGAAGGCGCTGTCCCAGCCCCAGGTGGCGGCCACCATCAGCACAGGGGGCGCGGCATACGAGGTGAGCGTGCCGCCGATGGACACATTGACGAACAGCACGCCCAGCGCCAGGTACTTGAGCCGCTCTGGCACGCCCGTGCGGAAGATTTGCGGGGCCAGCATGAGTGCGGCAATGGTCATGGCGGCGGGCTCGGTGATGAGCGAGCCGAGCAGCGGCACAGCCGCCAGCCCCAGCCAGGCAGTTGCCAGCGGGGTGGGCACCGGGGCCAGCTTGGCAAGGGTGTGGACGATGGCCACCACCGTGCGCAGTACCGGGCGCGACGCGGCAATGACCATGACCACGAAGACGAACAAAGGCTCGGTGTAGTTGCGCGATTCAGCGTATTGCAGGGCCTGCGGGCCGCCCACGGCCAGCGCCATGGCCACGATGAGCACCATGGCCCAGAAGCCAAAGACCACCTCGACTTCGCCCAGCAGGTGAAACAGCCCGGCGTGGCGTGGGTAGCGGTGCGAGAGCCGCTCGAAGAATTTGACGGAAAAGGTGTGCAGCAACGCCACGCCAAAAAGGGCAGCGGCAATCCATTGGATGAGGGGTGTGTTCATGCAGGCAAGCGGTCGTAGAAAAGCCGCGTGGCGGCCCGACCATCGCTGTACCTGTTGCGCCGATTTGCGCAGACACCCGGCGCGCATTTTAACCGCCAGGACTTGCGCAGCTGCGTAGGAGAAGGGCGCCCGTGGTGCCCGGCACCGCTACATCGCCTTGAACAGGTGGGCGTAAAGGCGGCTCACGGCCAGGCGCTCGGGGCGCCCGCGCAGGTTCAGGTGCAGCTTGCCCAATTCGTCGCGCAGCACGGTGGCGATGGCGCTGGCACGCACCAGGGTGCTGCGGTGCACTTGCCAGAATTCCTGCGGGTCAAGCTGGTCTGCCAGCTCTTTGAGCGGGGTGCGGATGAGGTATTCGGCACTTGCCGTGAGCACGCGGACGTACTTGTCTGCCGCTTCAAAGTACAGCACGTCGCCCACGGGCACCATGTGGATCTGGCTGCCGTGGCTGGCCTGGATGACGGTGAGGCGTGGGGGCCGCTGGGGTGCTGCCAGTGGCGTTGGGGCGAGCGGGGCGCGGGGTTCCGCGCCGGGCCACAGGCCTGGTTGGGCCAGCAAGTGGCGCAATTGGTCTACGGTGCGTTGCAGGTTGGTCTCCAACTCCTGGGTATGTGTCGGCGCCTGAGGTTCTGAGTTTGCTATTGAATTAATAGCTGATTGCGCTTGCTGAATAAGCGCTAGACGCAGTTTTTGCACTGTCTTTTGCAGCCGGGCGCTTTGCACGGGCTTGAGCAGATAGTCCACGGCCTGGGCCTCAAAGGCTTGCACGGCGTATTGGTCGTAGGCGGTGACGAACACCAGCGCCGGAAACGGCTGGTGGGCGGGCCAGGCGTCGGCCAGCGCCACGGCGGCGTCCAGCCCCGTTTGGCCGGGCATGCGGATGTCGAAGAACAGCACATCGGGCTGCAGCGCCAGCGCTTGCTGCACGGCCGAGAGGCCATCGCCCACCGTGGCGGCAATCTGCAGCTCAGGCCACGCGGTGCGCAGCTCTTGCTGCAGCGCGGCGGCCAGCAGGGGCTCGTCTTCGGCAATGAGGGCGCGCGGGGCTGCGGGTGTCATGGGTGCTGAATGTTTAAAGGAAATCGCACGCTAGCGCTTGTACCACCAGCGCTGGTAGCTATCAAATCAAGAGTGCCTGCGCTGCCATGCAGAGTGGCCAGCCGCTCGCGCACCTGGGTCAGGCCAAAGTGGGTGTTGGACGCGGTGGTGTCCGTTGCGGGGTGGGCGCCTTGGCCCAGGCCCACGCCGTTGTCGGTCACTTCCAGCACCAGGTATTGCGTGGCTGTTGCCTGCGGTGTGCCGGGTGCCCTGGGCTGCACGCTGGCCCGCACCGTGATGTGCCCGCCCGCGACCTGGGGCTCCAGCCCATGGCGGATGGCGTTTTCTACCAGCGGCTGCAGCAGCAGCGGCGGCACGGGCACCTGGCGCAGGGCCTCGGGCAAATCCAGCGTGTAGCGAAGGCGCGGGCCCATGCGCACGGCCATCAGCTCCAGGTAGTCGCGCAGGCGGTCAAATTCGTCGGCCAGGGGGTGCTGGGTGGCGCGGGATGCCGTCAAGGTGGCGCGCAGGTAGGCAATCAGGTGGTCCAGCATGGCCTGGGCACGGGTGGGGTCTAGCGCAATCAGCACGCGCAGGTTGGCCAGGGTGTTGAAGAGCATGTGCGGCTCTAGCTGGGCTTCGAGCAGCTTCAGGCGGGCCTCGGCGGCGTCGCGCTCGGTCAGGGCGATGCGGGCCTGCAGGGCGCGGGCCGTGCCCCGGCTGTAGAAGAAGAACGATGCCGTCACCGTGGCCAGGGTGGTGATGACCAGCACCGTGGCCAGCGCACCGGGCGTGGCCTGCCAGCGTGCCCAGGTGGAGCACTGGCACCACAGGTCGCCCAGCAAAGTGCCCGCGCCAAAGCCGACGAGGGTGCCTGCGGCCACCAGGGCAATGCCCCGCCAGCCCCGGGGCCACATGCCTTCCTCATGGCGTGCCAGCGTGATGCGACCGGCTTCGATCACCGCCCAGGACACCATGCCAATGGCCAGGGAATACACCAGGTTTTGATCCCACGGCCCCTTGCCGCCCAGCGTCAGCGCCAGGGCAATGCAGCAGCAAAAGCTGGCCACGATGAGGGCGTGGCGCACAACGCCTGTTGCCAGCACAGCCCAGTCTGTGCCCGCTGCTGGTGCCCGTGTGGGGGCGGGCGGCTGGTGCGGCGTGGCGGGTGGTTGGAGCTGCGGCATGGGCATGTTGGGGGGATTCTAGGAGCCGTGCTCGTGCCTGTGGCGGGGCGCTGAAGGGGGCCCGGCGTCGTTGCTTTCAGCGGGGGCGGCGTGGTGTCTGCAGGCGTTCTCGCTCGGCCTGCACCAAGCGTTCACGCAGGTGGCTGCCGCTGCCCAGCACAAACACCGCCAGGCCGTGCGCCGCCAAACCGATGGCCCAGCCCACGGCTGGGAAGATGGCCCAGTGCTTGCCGTGGGCCGATGACAGCAGGGCCAGCACCACATTGACGAGCACGTAGAGGGTGGCATGCAGGTACCAGCCGAGCTTGGCGCCCGCACGCTTGCGGGCGAGGCGATCCAGCGGATCGGTTGGCTCCGCAGGGTGGACGGGGTGCGATGTGGGCAGTGGCTCTGACGGATGCATGGAGGCTCCTTGGTGGGGACGAAACGTGAACGGAAGCAGAAACGGAAATGGCGTGAGAGGAGCTCGGTAGGCTCAGGGTCAGATCAGCCCCAGGCTGCCCCACAGCCATTGACCCAGCAAGCGCTGCGGCAGCAGCGTGAACGAGCCCGCCACCACGCAGCCGCCGATGTACACGCCCTGCATGGTGCGACGGTGGCCGCTGAGGTTGCCTTGCAGCAGGTAGCGGAACGACAGCACGATCGTCCCCAGCGCAAACGGCACCAGCAGGTGGATGGGGCCAAAGCCCGCCAGGCGCGGCCCCCGGCTGCCGCTGATGAACAGGGCCGACAACGCGGCGAGCACCATGAGCGTGACCCAGGCATAGCCTGCAGCGCGGTGCAGGCGTGGGCGCTGTGCCTGGCTGCGGCGTGCCCACAGGGCCACCGAGCCCAGGGCGGTGGCCAGCACGGCGGCGGTGAGGTGGATGGCGACAGCGGGGCTGAGGTTCGACAAGGCAGGCAGGGCGGTGGTCATGGCGTTCATCTGTGCGGCATGGCTGGGATGGACGTGACTGTGCCGCTGTCCCCGCGCAGCCACTACCGGTTTGCGACGAACTGCACGGTGACGGCGCGAAATGCAGGCGGCTTACCGCGAGGTGCAGCCTACTTCGGGCGAGGTGCGCAGGTGCTGCATCGCCTGGGTGTAGAGACTGTGCCAAACCAAGATGCGGCGCGACGATAATTTGCGCTTTAGCTGGCCCGTGGGGCCTGAAGGAATTGCGCGTGGATATCGTTTTGCTGGTCAAGGCCGCCATCATGGGCGTGGTGGAAGGGTTGACCGAGTTTCTTCCCATCTCGTCCACCGGCCACCTGATTCTGGCGGGATCGCTGCTGGGTTTTGACGATGCCAAGGCCAAGGTGTTCGATATTGCCATCCAGACCGGTGCCATCTTTGCCGTCATCCTGGTGTATTGGCAAAAGATTCGCGCCACACTCGTGGCCCTGCCCACTGAACGGCAGGCCCAGCGTTTTGCGCTGAATGTGTTTATCGGGTTTGTGCCCGCCGTGTTGCTGGGCCTGCTGTTTGGCAAGGCCATCAAGGCGCACCTGTTCACGCCGGTGGTGGTGGCCACCACGTTCATCGTCGGCGGTTTCATCATCCTGTGGGCAGAGCGTCGCGCGCCTGTGGCCACGCGCATTGAATCGGTGGACGACATGGGCCCGCTGGATGCGCTCAAGGTCGGCCTGGTGCAGTGCCTGGCCATGGTGCCAGGCACCAGCCGCAGTGGTGCCACCATCATCGGGGGCATGCTGCTGGGGTTGTCGCGCAAAGCGGCGACGGACTTCTCCTTCTTTTTGGCCATCCCTACGCTGATTGGCGCAGGGGTGTACAGCCTGTACAAAGAGCGTGCATTGTTGTCGATGGCCGATGCGCCCATGTTCCTGACGGGGCTGGTGTTCTCGTTCATCAGCGCCTGGCTGTGTGTGCGCTGGCTGCTGCGCTACATCAGTACGCACAGTTTTGTGGTGTTTGCCTATTACCGCATCGTGTTTGGTGTGGTGGTGCTGGCAACGGCATGGTTGGGGTGGGTGCAATGGGCCGAATGAACATGCTGGGAGAGGTGGTGGCGGTGGCAGCCGCCTTGGTTTGCTGCGCCACAGGCTCAGCCCTGGCCGAGGAAGTCGCCAGCCAGGCGACTTCCTCAACCTCTTCGGCCCACGGGCTGGAAGCAGTGTCCACACTGGCGTCTGGTGCTCCTGGTGAATCCGGGGCTGTGGTCACAGAGGCGGCGGCCCCAGCCCCCAAACCCCGTGTCAACTACGTGCTCGGAGCCATCGTCAGCTCAAGCCCTGACTACGCGGGCGGTGCCGGGCGCTCTTACGGCCTGCGGCCTGCCTGGGCGCTCGAGTACGGGCGCTTTCGCCTCAGCTCGTCGCGCGGCAATGCCTTGACGGGACACGGGCTGACTGCGCAATCAGAGTCAGGCGCCAGTGCGATGCTGGCGCAAAGCGAACGGTTTTCTCTGCGCGCCTCATTGCGCATAGACCAGGGCGATGACGGCTCGGACTCTCCACGCCGCCGGGGCTTGCCCGACGTGCGCTCCACCCTGCGGGCGCGGCTCAGCACCGGCTATGCCTTGACCCCACGCTGGTCGGTGGGCGCAGGGGTTTCGCAAGACATTCTGGGGCGTGACGGTGGCGCCCTGATGTCGCTCAACCTGGGCTACAGCTTTCCCTATTCACAGCAAACGCGGGTGTCGTTCGGTGTCGGGGCAGGCTTTGCCGACCGGCAGTACCTGCGCAGCCATTTCGGCGTGCCAGCAGGCTCTGCCAGCCCGCTGCCTGCGTTCGACCCGAAAGCCGGGCTTTACTCGGTGGATGCTGGCGTGGACGTGATGGTGGCCCTGAGCCGCCATTGGGTGGCGGTGGGTGGGGTGAGCGTGTCGCAGTTGCAGGGCGATGCGCGGCGCAGCCCGCTCACGGTGAAACCCCTGGGGTATTCGGCCTCGGTGGGGCTGGCTTACCGCTGCTGCCGTTGAGGTGTGCGGGCATGGCCGGACACCCTGGCCGCTTGATTCGCGCAGAGAATGGCTAGGCTGATGACAGGGCCAGGTCGCCCGTATTGCGGCGCACACAGAACTTGCCGCTTTGTTTGCCGCTGTACATCGCCGCATCGGCCAGCTTGATGAGGCCCGCCCCGTCCTGGCTGTCAATGGGCGCGATGGCGTAACCGATGGTCAGGCCCACCTGGACCTGGATGCCGCCCAGCGCGAAGGGCGATGCAAACGCTTCAAGCAACTTGAGGCCCATTTCATGGGCTTGCGTGGTGCTTTGCAATTCGCCCGTCATCACCACAAACTCGTCGCCACCCAGGCGGGCAATCACATCAGACTGGCGCAGGTGGCCCTGCAGGCGGCGGGCCACGGCCACCAGCAGCTCGTCGCCCACGTCGTGCCCGTGCTGGTCGTTGACGGGCTTGAAACCGTCCAGATCCATCACGTAGACCGCCAGCAGGTTTTCATGTGTGGCGCGCGCGAGGGCTGACGATAGTTCGATCTGCATGCCGCAGCGGTTGGGCAGGCCGGTCAACGGGTCGGTGTGGGCCAGCGAGTGCATGGCGTCGAGCTGCTGGTTGGCGTGTTGCACCTTGGTGTGCAGCTCTTTGGTGCGCAAGCCCAGCACGCGCATGAACAGCAGCATGTCGAGGGTGGCAGAGATCTGGAACGAATGCAGCGTCCAGAAATTGACGGACAGCGCCCCATTGATCACACCGATGATGGCGGCGGAGCCCAGCCCATACACAAACCACGCTATCAGCAATGTGGTGCCAATGCTGTCGCCCGCGCGTGCGCGCCGCCAAGCGCCCGGCAGACAGAGCAGGGCGGGCAGCGGGCCCATGATGCTGACGATGGCGGCCAGCCCCTTCAGCGAGATCAGGTCAAGGGCAAACGCCACCCCCAGACCCACGCTGAACAAGGCGCCCCACCGCATGCGGCGCAAGAAGCGGCTTTGCGGGTTGTGCCCCTCCAGGGCCTGGCTCATGAACAAAAAGCTGCCCGTGATGGCCATCAGCGATGCCAGCCCCACGGCATGGCTCGTCAACCAGGGGCTGTGGCCCCACAGATACTGCTGGCCCACGCCAAAAAAGTGCAAGGAATAGAGCAGGCTGCCGCTGGTGAGTAGCGCGTACTGGATGAACAGCGGCTCGCGCAGGCTGTACCACTGCGCCATGCTGTAGAAGATGAGGCACAGCGCCAGGCCGGTCAACACGCCTTGGAGCATTTGCTCGTTCACGGCACGGCCCAGAATGCCGGTGGGCGTGTTGAAGGTGGTGGGCAAAATCATCGCGCCCCGGGTCTGCACCCGCAGCAAGAATTCGTAGTTCTGGCCTGCTTCCAGCTGAAACGCCTGCGCGGGCGTGCGACCGGGCAGGGGCCGCTGGGCCCGTGGCACTTCTGTGCCCAGCACGCTGCGTTGCAGCACCTTTCCGTTTTGCAGCAGCAGCACATCAATGCGGTTGAGGTCGGGGTGGTTGATTTCAAGCACCCACCTGCCGTCGGATGCGGGGTCCACCGTCAGGGGGATGTGCAGCCACACGGCATCCTTGCGCACTCCCAGCGTGGCATCTTTGGTGGGCTTTTGAAACTCGTCCAGCCGGGCCAGCGTCTCTTCGGCGGTCAACGTCAGTTGCTCGTCTACCAGAAGCCGCAGGCGGGCCAGGCGGCCACTGTGTTGTCAGCGTCACGCAGCAGCAGCGGCCCTGCCGCCTGCACCGGGCTCAGGTGCGCTATCCACAGCATCCAGACAGCAGCCATACCCATGCACCAGCGCACAGAGGCCGCGCGCGGGCCCAGGCCTGTGAGCCAGTGGCTGATCAGCTGAAGAAACGAGATCTGCACGTGCTGAGACTGTTTGAGCGAGGGAAAGTGGGACGGATGGCCTCAGGGCGTAGCGGTGTGCCAGCACGCAGGCGTAGCCTCTGCCACCCACAGGGCTCGCGGGTGGCTCCACAGGAATTTCATGGGTTGCTCGCCCTGAACCCTCCGCCCGGTGAGCAACCGAGCGCAAGAAGCAAAAAAGACGGGCGGCAAACGGCGGCATGATTGATGTATCACCTTGTAACGCGCACCCGGTGTAGGGTATCGCAGGCCCAACGCATGATGAATTTTTACAATTCCGTGCGTGCTGGTGCCTTCCACCACAGGGTTGATGGCCCGGGTGAGGGTAACCACCGGGGTCTTAGTCGCCTCCCGCCCGCCAAGCGGCGGGGGCTTACCGCTCAGCGGGCCTGGGTGACGGCCTGCAGGTTCAGCAGCGAGGCCTCGATGGCAGCCGCCGTGGCCAGGGGCTGCTCCATGGGGAAGAGATGGCTGCCGTCCAGCATCATGGTGCGGCCCTGGGTCACGCGCTGCGTCATGGCCATGCCCACCTGGCGCATTTCGTCTGAATCACGCCCGCCAATGAAGGCCACGGGGCAACGCAGGGGGTGGGTGCTGAGCAAGCGCCCCAAGTTGTGGGGCAGGGTGTTGTAGATGGCGGTCTCCACGGCCCGGTCAAAAGCCAGCACCCGTTTGCCTGCGTGGTCTTGCAGACCGTGTTCGATGTAGTCCTGCAGCACCTGGGGGTGCCAGCGGGCAAATGCCTTTTTCTTGCGAAAGTGCTCCAGGGCTTCTTCGTTGCTGGCCCAGCTTTCGCGGCGGCGGCTGCTGACCTTGCCGGGCGAGAGCGAGCCCACCACCTGCGTGCGCTTGGCCACGCCCAGGGCATTGGCGCGCCAGCCGCCGATGAGCGGCGAGTCAATCAGCACCACACCCCGTGCCAGTTCGGGGTGGCGTGCGGCAGCCATGACGCTCAAGAATCCGCCCAGCGAATGCCCCACCAGATACACCGGGTCGCCAATGCGTTGCACCTGGGCCTGCGCAAAGTCCACCAGTTGCTGCACCAGATGGGGCCAGTTGTTGGTCACCGGGTACTGGGGCTCGTGGCCGAAGCGTTCCACGGCGCTCACGTCCATGCCGCGTTCTTTCAGGTACTTGAACAGCAGCCGGTAGGTGCCGGCCGGAAAGCTGTTGGCGTGCGAGAAGACAACGGGCAGGTGAGGCGAGGCGTGGCGTGGCATGGTGGGGTGCGGTTGGTGAGGTCAGCCGGGGCTGGCGGTCAGATCAGCTTGTCCTGGGGGGTGGTGATCTTCTTGAGCGGCTTGCTGCGCGGGTTAGTCGTCAGGATGGGCGCCTGCGTGCTGCCGCCGTTCCAGGCCGGGTCTTCAATGCTGTCGAACACTTCGCGCAGCTTCTGGCCCCAGCTGTCGTGCAGCATGCGGAAGTAAGGGTTGTTCTCGTCAATGCACACCACCTTGTCGGTGCCAAAGCGGTCGGCTTCGTACACCACCAGGTCCAGCGGCAGGCCCACCGACAGGTTGGACTTGAGCGTGCTGTCCATGGACACCAGCGCGCATTTGGCGGCCTCGTCCAGCGGGGTGTCGGGCGTCAGCACGCGGTCCAGCACGGGCTTGCCGTACTTGGATTCGCCGACCTGGAAGTAGGGCGTCTCTGAAGTCGCTTCGATGAAGTTGCCTGCGGAGTAGACCTGGAACAGGCGCATGCCCTCGCCCCTGATCTGGCCGCCAAACACCAGCGATACGTTGAAGTCCACGCCCGAGCGCTTGAGGGCTGCGCCATCGCGGTCGTGCACATGGCGCACGGCGGCGCCCAGCACGCGGGCGGCGTCGAACATGCTCTTGGCGTTCCAGATGGTGATGCCTTCAGCGTCGTCGCGGTCCTTGATCTGCGTGGTTTGCAAAATCTCGCGCACCGACTGCGAGATGCTCAGGTTGCCCGCCGACAGCAGCACCATGAACCGGTCGCCCGTCTTCTCGTAGATCATCATCTTGCGGAAGGAGCTGATCTGGTCCAGGCCCGCATTGGTGCGGGAGTCGGACAGGAACACCAGCCCGGCATTGAGTTTGATGGCGACGCAGTACGTCATGGGTCGATTGGGGGAGAAAACAAAAGCGTGGAGTGTAGTGCGCCGCCTGCCAGCGCGGTGTCGCCTGCCAGTCGCAGCCGCCACCACAGGCGGCCGCGCCTGCGGGAGCCGGTTTGCAGGCATAGCATTCAATTTGCTATGAAAAGTGTAGCTGCTAGCGCTTATTCAGCAAGCGCTAGAGGCCAATTTGGCTTCAAATCAGCCAGCAGAACCGGTCAGGCGCTTGAGCTGGTACAGCGCATCCAGCGCCTCGCGGGGGCTCAGCGCATCGGGGTTGATGGTGGCCAGGGCGGCTTCCACCGGGCTGGTGCCGGGGCCCTCGGGCTCGGGCGGGGTAGCAAACAGATCCACCTGCACATCGTCCTCGCCCGCGCGTTCTTCCAGCGCCGCCAGGGTGTGGCGGGCGTGGTGCAGCACGGGCGATGGCATTCCTGCCAGCTTGGCCACCTGGATGCCGTAGCTGCGGCTGGCCGGGCCGGGCTGGATTTCGTGCAAAAAGACGATGTCGCTGCCCGCCTCGGCCGCGCTCACATGCATGTTGACGGCATGCCGCGCCTTGGCGGGCAGCTCGGTCAGCTCAAAGTAGTGCGTGGCAAACAGGGTGAAGGCGCGGGTCTTGTCGTGCAGGTGTGTGGCAATGCCGCTGGCCAGGGCCAGGCCGTCAAAGGTGCTGGTGCCGCGGCCAATCTCGTCCATCAGCACCAGGCTGTGGGGCGTGGCGGCGTGCAATATCTGCGCGGCCTCGGTCATCTCCAGCATGAAGGTGGACTGCGCGTTGGCCAGGTCGTCCGCCGCGCCAATGCGGGTGTGGATGGCGTCGATGGGGCCAATGCGGCAGTGGGTGGCGGGCACATGGCTGCCCATGCAGGCCAGCAGCGTGATCAGCGCCACCTGCCGCATATAGGTCGATTTACCGCCCATGTTGGGGCCGGTGATGATCTGCATGCGGGTGTTGGCATTGAGCCGCGTGTGGTTGGCGATGAAGCTGGCGTTGGACGTTTCGGCCAGTCGCGCCTCCACCACCGGGTGGCGGCCCCCTTCAATGTCGATGCAGGGCTCGGGCGCAAACTGGGGCGCGCACCAGTTGAGGGTGAGCGACCGCTCGGCCAGCGTACACAGCACATCCAGCGCGGCCAGGGCCTGCGCCAGCTGTGTGAGGGCGGGCACATGGGGCTGCAACTGGTCCAGGATCTGCTCGTACAGCCATTTCTCGCGGGCCAGTGCCCGCTCGTTGGCCGACAGGGCCTTGTCCTCAAACGCTTTCAGCTCGGGCGTGATGAAGCGCTCGGCGTTCTTCAGCGTCTGGCGGCGGCGGTAGTCGTCGGGCACGCTGGCCAGGTGGCTGCTGGTCACTTCAATATAGAAGCCGTGCACCTTGTTGAACTGCACCCGCAGGTTGGGGATGCCGGTGCGCGCCTTCTCGCGGGTTTCCAGCTCCAGCAAAAAGCTGTCGCAGTTGGTCTGGATGGCGCGCAGCTCGTCCAGCTCGGTGTCAAAGCCACTGGCAATCACGCCGCCGTCGCGCACCAGGGCGGCGGGCTCTTCGGCAATGGCGCGGCGCAGCAGATCGGTGCAGCCTGCGGGTGGTTGCAGGTGGCTGAAAATATGAGCCAAATAGGGCTCTGGCGCTTGTGCATTCAGCGCGAGCAGCTCTGCTTTTTGTAGCGTTTTGCCCAGGCCTACCAGCTCGCGCGGGCGCACCTGGCGCAGGGCGATGCGGGCGGTGATGCGCTCCACATCGCTCACACCCTTGAGTTCGCCACGCAACTGGGCCCACGGGCCTGATCCGCCGCCTGCGCCCCCGGCCCCACGCAGTGCCGTGGTGGCTGAGAGGCGCCTGCGCGCTTCGGTGCGGTCGCGCTGGGGCTCCAGCAGCCAGGTTTTGAGAAGGCGGCTGCCCATGCCTGTCATGCAGGTGTCGAGCAGCGAGAACAGGGTGGGGGCGTCATCGCCGCGCAGGGTTTTGACCAGCTCCAGATTTCGCCGCGTGGTGGCGGGCAGGTCGATCAGGTCGTCGCCCCGCTGCACCTGCACGGTGTGGATGTGCGTGAGCTGGCGGCCCTGGGTGTGCTCTGCATAGGCCAGCAGCCCGGCGGCGGCGGCATGGGCCTCACCCAGCCCGTGCGCGCCCCAGGCCTGCAGGCTGGCCGCGCCCAGGTGCTCCAGCAGCTTGCGCTCGCCCAGGGCACTGTCAAATTGCCAGTCGGGCCGCAGGCTCATGGGGCAGGTGAAGGCGCCGCTCTGGCGCAGCACCTGCAGCTGCTGCTCAAAGCGCTCGGTCACGCCCGCGCTGTAGATCACTTCGCTGGGGGCTACGCGGCCCAGCCAGTGGGCCAGCTCGTCCTGGGTGCACTCGGCCAGGTGCACGCGGCCTTGCGTCACGCTCAGCCACGCCAAGCCGCAGCGCGCACGCGGGCCCTGGTGCACGGCCAGCAGCATGGATTCGGCTTTGTCGGAGAGCAGTTCGGTATCGGTGAGCGTGCCGGGGGTGACCACGCGCACCACCTTGCGCTCCACCGGGCCTTTGGCGGCGCCCACCTCGCCCACCTGCTCGGCAATGGCCACCGATTCCCCCATCTTGATGAGGCGCGCCAGGTAATTCTCTAGTGCATGGAAGGGAACCCCAGCCATCACCACCGGCTGCCCGCCCGACTGGCCGCGCTGGGTCAGGGTGATGTCGAGCAGCCGCGCGGCTTTCTCGGCGTCCTGCCAGAACACCTCGTAAAAGTCACCCATGCGGTAAAAGAGCAGCGTGTCCGGGTACGCGGCTTTCAGGCCAAGGTACTGCTGCATCATGGGGGTGTGGTTTGAGTGGTCATTCTCCACAGCTGGTTCTTCGTTGTAAGTTATTGAATTTTCTATGATTTTTGTCACTGCTCAGTCTTCTTGGCTCGCCATGAAACGTACAGAACCGCATAGAACCACCGTTTTTGCGTAGCAAGAATGTAGCAAAATGGAGGCCTTCATCATGCCGTTTCGGATGGGTATATGCGCTTCATCTTCACCCGCGACAACCTGAAAAAACTCACTCCATCCGTTCGGCCTGTTGTGTCAAACGGAAAGATGATTGGATTGACGGAGGCTGACGAACCCAAGCCGTACATTGTGTCCGACTGTGGTGCTCATACACCGCCGGGGCTGTGCTTGTATGTTGGGAAGAAGCGCAAGACGTTTTATCTCCAAGTCCGTGTGGGTCGGAAAGTGACCAAGGTGGCGGTGGGTGACTATCCTGGCCTGAATGTGAACACCGAAGATCCGCTAACAGATGTTCGGCAAATCGCCGGAGACCTAGGTCGCGCGATGAAGCGGGGTGAAGACATCCAGCAGCTTCGTGCGGAGGAGCGGCAGATTGTGGCGACCACATTGGGCGACGTCATGGCGAGCTACTTGGAACAGTACAAAAGCGGGAAAGACCCTCGGGCAAACTCTGTGAAGGCCATAGAGGCCGCGATCCGGCGATTGAAGCCATGGCTTGGAAAATCGTTGCGCTCTATCGGCGCGCAGTCTGTCCAGGAAATTTGGCAGCGCATTGCAGTCGAGCAAGGGCACCGCACAGCAGCTGAGCAAACGTTGATGTGGTGCCGCGCGGCGTTCAATGTTCATATCGACGAACAACAGGCCAACCGGAACAAGGCGTCCTTTGACGGCGATCTGTTGGTGAATCCGTTCAACATCGCGCGCAGACACATGCGCACACGTGCAGAGTTAGAAGCCGAGTACCAAGACCGAAAAGTCCGCAACCCCCTGGAAAACACGCCGGAGAAGCTCGGGACATGGCTCGATGCCCTGTGGGCGAAGCGCCAACGCAATCGCGATGCCGTGGACTACATGCTGCTTACGTTGTTGCTCGGCGCCCGGAAGAGTGAGACGGCGAAGTTGGTTTGGCGTGACCGACTGCTTGCTGAGGGATTGGATGAAACGGAATTCAGCGTACTGACGCTGCCCAAGGGGGGAGGCCATGGACAAGTCACTTTCCGGGGTACGAAGTCTGGCGCGATCCACAGCGTTCCCCTCGGGCAATTTGCTACGTGGCTGATGAGAGTGCGCCACCAGGACCAACCTAGTCAGCTCTATGTCTTTCCTTCATCGTCAAAGAATCCCAAAACGGAGTCGGCGTACTACAACAGCCCCAGGGAGTTCGTGGCCTCGCTGCGGTCAACCCTGGAAAAATTGAGCGTTGAGAAGGCTTGGAGTGCTCACGTTGCAAGCCTTGCTCCTGAGTTGGCAGCCTCGACTGAGGCGCGGCGCGATTTTGAGCGCATGTACCGACCACAATGGGTTTTTACGATGCACGACCTGCGAAGGACTTTTTGCACAGTGGCGGTGAACATTGAGGGTATGCCTTACGCTGTTGTTCAGCAGCTCATGAATCATGGCCAGATGGGTGATGTGACAGCTCGATATGGGAAGCCGACGCAAGATTCCTTGCGCAGGTACATGCAAAAACTGGAAGACGAAATACTCCGGCATGCTACGGAGCTACCGAGATTGGACGGGGAGGTGGTCTGTGAGCGGTGATGATTTGGATGCGGGACAGAACGAGCTTTTGACTTTGGTGATGTCCCTTCCGCCCGACGTGCGACGGGTCAAGCTACTATCGGCCGCCAAGGCTGCGCTCATGCTTGATTGCTCTGTCAGCACTTTGGAAAAGCGGCGCAAACGGCGAGAGCCACCTCCACCGGCGCCGAACTGGTCTGGTGGCCGGAAGGGCGAGGAGGTGAAGTACTTGGCGAGTACTTTGGTGGAGTTCATCACCGGCACGCCGATCAGCCAAGTAAGCCCTTTCCCCGTCGGGGAGCATTTGCCGATAGCCGTGAATTCAGCTGCGTCGAGAACGCGCGGTATGGGCACCAGTGGAATCAGGCGTCATATTTTGAGATTCGGTGCAGTTCCAGAAGTGACCGACGACGATGCCGTCTGGCCTTTTTTTGTAGACCCCGAGGGATTGGTGATCGCGCCCTGCTGGGAAAACGCGCTGTTAACTGCGGACATGTTCTTGGACGACCGCTTTGAGGTGAGTTGGATGGATTGGGTGGCCGCTCTCGCAGGCGTCTGGGTTGATGAGGCCGCGCGGCAACATTGGCTGATGGTTGCTGAGGAAGAGTCTCCCGGCCTGTGTCAAAGCGTGGACGAGTCCAGGCGGGCAAAGCTCCTGGCTCTCTGACAGTTGCTTTTCACTCCCCCATGAGACCAGTGGGTATGTCGTGGTCTACCGGTGCAATAAGTGGCACCCCGTCCAGTGCCATGCGGACCCTGGCCGCCACAAATTCTGGCGGCATTGTCTCGATGAGCTGCTGCAAATCCGGCAACAGTACCTGAGCTTTGGAAACGAGGTTCGGAAACCCGCGATACGCCTCAACACCCTCTGGGGTCGCAAACGCTTCCAGCGCTGTGCGCGCTGAAATCAGAGGCTTGTGCAGCAGCAGGTAGTCGTGACGCAGTCGGGGTGATGGGGGCTGCATTGCTTGGCTGGATGGGTTCTTGACTGCAACATTATCTCGGGGTGAAGCCCCTTTTTTGCTGGGCGTGGATCGGCATCATTTTGGCAAGGATGGTCTGTCCTTGCGGGGCTGTTCCCACTGTCAAAAAAGTCTCATCGTCTCCGTTGGCACGTGCCCAGCGGCCCCATCACTTGCTAAAACGCCCACCTGCTTGGTACCTTGGATGCAAGGAGCAAGACAATGAAAACGTCAAACCAAGCAAAAACAAGCCGCGCTCAGAAGCGCCCCAACCCACAACGCCGCCAGTCGGGGGACGGTCAACGCTACGCCGTTGACTATATGGACCACGCACCAGTGTGGCCTGCCAGCATTTTCTGCCAGGGCCTGTTCAAGCCCACCCAAAACGGGGCGCCTGCGGTTGAACTGAAACTCAGCTATGAAGCGTCTGTGGGGGGCGTCCCCATGGCATACACGTTCCTAAGTCCCCAAGCGCTCAATGTCGTGGACCAGGCTGTCTATTTCCATCTGGCTCAGTGCATTGGAGCTGGAAACACCGTTCGCTTGGAAAGTGACAACCCTCAGCATGCCGTTTACCGGCAAGCCCTTGGGGCAACCGGGTACTTGGCTGATCAGCAGCTATTTGTGATTCCCATCAAGTTGTCTGACCTGGCTCACGGCATTGGCTTGACGCGGACAGGAACCAACGCAAAAAGCGTGGCGGCGTCCTTGGACCGGCTTTCCCAAATGACCATTCATCGGCGGCGTCTCGATCGGACCTCGCCTCGCTGCGAGGAAACGGAGGGCCGTTCTCAGTTCCTGGCGTACCTGTGCGATGACCGCCAAGTGTTCGTTGTGCTGCATTTTGAAGCAGTCTGGTCGGCGTACCGCCGCAAAGGGGTTGCATGGATAAACATGCGTGAGCATCGCAGTCTTCCCAGCAAACCATCGAAACGCCTGCATGCTTGGCTCAGCGCTTGGGCATCACCCGTCCAAAAGAAGCTGGTCGGCTTGGACCAACTATTGGTCAACGTCTGGGGCGACCAGCCCTCTTCGTCCGATGTTCATAAGGACCGCAAGAGAACGCTGCAAAAAGCCATCAAGGAGGTGGCTCAGCTTGATGGGTGGGAGTGCAGCCTCACCCATGATGGGAGGCAATTGATGGTTCGCAAGCCGATTTTTGCTGGAACACTGGCCCAGACCATCCCCGCAGCAAGGACCGGCGAGTTTGGGGGTGATGCTGGAACACCCACCGATGCAGCCAACACGCCCACCAAAGCGGCTGCAACTCCCACCGATGCCGCTGAAACGGCCACCCTAGATTCGTTGGAACCCGCAGAAATCAAGGGTTCTGGCGAGTTAGCCTTTGCGCTCTAAGAACGAATAAGACAGTTTAAGACTGTCTATGTTCGGCGGCTTGCGCCGTCACTTGGCAGTGCCGTTGCGCAGCCCCCGAGGAGGAGGCCTCAACGTGCGGGGGGTGAAGCGTTACGAGCCAAGGTGAATAGGCGATATCAAAACGATATCCGTATGGCTGCTCAGCCCCCCTTGGATGTCCGCATATCATGCTCGGTTGATTTTTACCGGCGACGACCAGACAGGGAAACGAATGTCAGAACTCAACTTCAAGGGCAAGGAGTTTGTCTTCAACCATCACTTGGCAGTGCCACACCGCCCCCTGGTGCCGGACCCAGCCAAGTCGATTGGCGCTGCACGTCTAGATGGCAACCTCGTGATCCACGGGGACAACTTGCACGCCTTGAAATCGTTACTGCCCATGTATGCAGGCAAGGTGGACTGCATCTTCATCGACCCACCGTACAACACGGGCAACGAGGGATGGTGCTACAACGACAACGTGAATAGTCCGATGATGCAGGAGTGGCTGAGGTCCAATCCGATTGGCATTGAGGATGGACTTCGCCACGACAAGTGGTGCGCGATGATGTGGCCCCGTCTCCGCTTGCTGCGTGAGCTTCTGTCCGAGTCTGGGTTGATCGTTGTGACCATTGACGACAACGAGTTGCATCGCCTCATCTGCCTGATGGACGAGGTCTTTGGTGCTGCTAATAAATTAGCCTGCGGTGTTTGGTTGTCAGACCCTAGTGGCGGGAAACAAAAATCTGCATTACGTACGGGGCATGAGTATCTGGTTGTGTACGGAGGCGGATCACCATTGCTCACGCGGGAAACCAAGGTTGAGGTGGAACTAGCACTGACCGATTCACAGGGGCCGTACGCGAAAGGGCGTGAGCTAAACAAATGGGGGGCGAATTCCGAGCGTAAAGACCGGCCGAGCATGTTTTTCGAGGTTAAAGCGCCAAACGGTGATTCCGTTTATCCGATTCGCAATGATGGCAAGGAAGGGTGTTGGCGATTCGGGACCACCAGCACGATGATGAAATCACTTCTTGCTGATCCTGAGTATGCGCATTGGGAACTGCGTCCCTATGACCCTGGCGTCATCGTTGACGGAAAGACCGAACGGTGGGTCCCATATGAAAAAGTTCGAGATCCAAACAAGGCCTTCGGTTGGTCTACATGGTTGTCCAAGGTTGCAACCAATGCCGACGGTACGAAAGTCATCAAGCAAATTTTTGGGGACAAGCGATTTGACACTCCAAAGCCGGTGGCGCTACTTGAATGGGTGGTGGAGCTTTGCAGTGACACTGACGCATTGGTTTTGGATTCTTTTGCTGGGTCCGGTACGACCGCCCACGCAGTGCTTGCCGTCAACAAGCGAGACGGCGGCGAGCGTAAGTTCATCTTGGTCGAGGGGGAGAGTTATGCGGATGACATAACTGCGGAACGGGTCCGGCGTGTGATTTCTGGCTACGATTTTTCCGGCAAGCACAAAGAAGTGCTGCTTGAAAAACAGCTCACCCTGACGTCCTTAAAGAAGGCAGACAAGCTCCTGCATGACATCGTCGCGATCGAAAATCTGGAAGGGCATCGATTTGATAAGTTAGAGAAAAAAGTAAAGGACGGCGTATTGGTGATGGAGGGGGTAAAGCAAATCACCGGGCGTATGGAAGGGCTTGGTGGCGAGTTCACCTACTGCACTCTGGGCGACGCTGTTGACCTTGACCGTATGCTCTCTGGTGAGGCACTACCGTCGTTCGACCAGTTGGGCGCATTGCTGTTCCACATGGCGACCAACGAAGCCATCACGCCTAATGTCATCGCCCTCGATGAAGCGACGGGAGTGGGCTACTTAGGTGAGTCAGCCCAGTACCACGTCTGGTTGATTTACAAGCCCGAGTTGGATTTCTTGAAGTCTCGCGAGGCTGCCTTGACCATGGCCAAGGCCCAGGCCTTAACGGCTGCCAAACCCGGCAAGAAGCAACTGGTGTTCGCACCGGTCAAATTCGTATCGCAGAAGCTGCTGGGGGAGGCGGGCTTGCAGGTCGAATTCGCTCCGCTGCCTTGGGCCTTGTACCGCGCTGAGAGGGGTTGAAATGGCATTGCGTGAACTGGACTACCAGGGCCGCGTGCTGCTGGCGCTGGATGCCTATTTGGCTGCTTTGTCTGCCCAAAAGAAGCGGGCGGACAAGATCGCGGCTGCGAACGAGGGCGAAGACGACGCAGACCTGATTCGACCCGTGCCCGATTTCCCCAAAGAAGCATGGGCGGCGATGGCAGCGGCCAATCGCCTGCCGCCGTCACGTCGGGGCATTCCGTTTTCCGAGCGTCTCGATGGCGTTGGGCGTCCTGTGCCCAACGTCGTTTTTAAGGTGCCTACCGGAGGTGGAAAGACTTTTTTGGGCGTGGCGGCACTGTCCAAAATTTTCGGCTCCTACTTGGGGCAGAGTCGTGGTTTCGTGTTGTGGATCGTGCCCAATGAGGCCATCTACTCGCAGACCAAGCGGCAATTGGTCAACCGCCAGCACCCTTTTCGTCAAATGCTGGACGTACTTTCTGGCAACGCGGTGCGCATTCTTGAAAAGGGCGACCAGTTGGATGCTAGGGATGTGGAGCAGCATCTGTGTGTGATGCTGCTGATGCTGCAAGCGGGTAACCGGGAGAACCAAAGCACCCTGAAAATGTTCCAGGACAGGGGGGACGTGTTGGGGTTCTTTCCGCCAGAGGGCGACCAGCAGGCACATGCCGAGGCTTTGTCGCGCACACCCAACTTGGACATCTATGACCTTGCGGGGTCATCGTATCCATGGCCGCAAGTGAAGGATTCGCTGGGCAATGCGTTGCGCTTGATACGCCCTGTGGTGGTGATGGACGAGGGGCATAAGGCGGTTTCAGAACTGGCTTTCAAAACCTTGTACGGCTTCAACCCCTGCTTTGTGTTGGAGCTGACCGCCACACCCAAGGATGTTGCTGCTACCTCTGGCAGAAACCCACGACCCGCGCGACACGCCAATGTGCTGGTGGAGGTGAGTGGTTTAGACCTGGATCGTGAGGGCATGATCAAGATGCCCATGAATCTGGACCCGCGTGCCGGGACAGATTGGCGCAACACACTGGCTGCTGGTTTGGAGCGCATCAAAACGCTGGACCTGACCGCTCGAAACTTTCAAGCAGATAGTGGGCGCTACATCCGGCCCATCATGTTGGTGCAAGTTGAGCGCACCGGGCAGGACCAACGCGACGGCGCGCATGTCCACGCTCTGGACGTGAAGGAGTGGCTGACCTCAGTAGGTGGCATGGACGAAGCAGAAATCGCCATCAAGACCGCCGATACCAACGACCTTGCTGATCCTGAAAATGCCGATCTGCTGAGTCCCACCAACAGGGTGCGCGTCATCATCACCAAGCAGGCTTTGCAGGAGGGGTGGGACTGCCCCTTTGCTTACGTGCTTTGCGCGTTGGCAGCCAGCGCCAATTTGTCCGCCATGACTCAGTTGGTGGGCCGCATTCTGCGACAGCCACATGCTGAAAAAACGGGCGTTGCTGCGCTTGATGAGTGTTATGTGATCACCCACCACGCAAATACCGCTGAGGTGGTGGACGCCATCAAGAAGGGGTTGGAAGAGGACGGCCTGGGCGACTTGGTGAAGGAAATCAAGACCAGCGATGGCAGCGGCGGGCGCGAACCGCGTCCGGTGCAAAGGCGACCGGTGTTTGCGAAGAGGGATGTTTACCTGCCACTGGTGTTGCGCTCTGCTGGGGGCGTGGTCCGTCCATTGGACTACGAGGAGGACATCCTTTTCGCCCTGGATTGGACGGCCTTGGATGTTGCCCCATTTGTTGAGCGCATCCCACTGAATGCGGCTGGCGCAGAGCGGCAGATGCGTCGTATTCGCTTGGTTGACCACGGAAGTCAGCGCATTGTCGATGAGGCTGCTGACTCCAACCATGAGGCGTTGCGTCTGGACATCCCTTATGCAGTGCGCATGGTCTCAGACATTGTTCCCAATCCTTGGTGGAGCAGAGACATCATCGGACGTGTGATCGACGGCTTGCGGGGTAGAGGGTTCACGGAGACCAAGCTGGGCGAGATTGCGGGCTTGGTGGTTGAAGAGTTGCGGCAGTGGCTGGAATCGCAACGCAATGTAATGGCCGAAGCCCTATTCCGCGCTGAGGTCCATGCGGGGCGTATTCAGTTTCGACTGCGTACCGATGGCAAGAACTGGCGCATGCCGTTCCAGGCAGAGACTTACGAGCCTGATGGTGCCGACCAACTACTGCGCGCCAGCGGTGAGCCATTAGGCAAGAGCTTGTTCTCACCCATTTACAAGGGTGACTTTTCGAGCCAGGACGAGCGGGACATTGCCGTGTACTTGGATGCCGATCAGGCATTGCAATGGTGGCATCGAAATGTGGCTCGCAGCCATTACGCGGTACAGGGCTGGCGGCGAGAGAAGGTGTACCCTGACTTCATCTTTGCTGTTCAGCATGATGCAGGTGCCAGCCGCGTGGTCGTTTTGGAAATGAAGGGCATCCACCTTGCGGGCAACGACGACACCCAGTACAAAAAGGCTGTGCTTCAACTCATGTCCTCGGCTTTCGACATCGAGCAAGGTGAGCGTGTGGGCGAGTTGGAGTTGGTCGTGGAAGGTCAAACCTCAGTGGAATGTGACCTGGTGTTGATGTCCGATTGGAAGACCGACTTGCCGCAGCGACTGGTCGCTAAGGCTGTTGCATGAGATGGGGGTATGGATATGACCGAAACAATGCCGAATGCCAAGGACAGACGGTCATCAGCATCCTTGGTTGTGCGGCGCGCCCCCAGTAAACGTTCTGTGGTGAACGAGTTCCAGGCGCGACATCTTGCTGAATTGTGCAGCCTGTTGGTCAAGAGGACCCTTGAACACTTTGAAGTGGAGTCGGTAGAAGAGCTGTCCGACGAGGACTGGGAGTCATTTACTGAGATGCCTGAGTACGGACTCTTCACGACGGGTGTTTACGCCTGTGGTTTTGTCTGTGCGGACCTCAAACCCGATGCAGATCTTGACGCGATCAGGCAGCGGCCAATTGAGGCTATTCAAGGGGCCAACTTGCCACGGCTGCGGCACTACGTTCATACGTTGATGCGTTCTGAGCGAGCGGGGTATGGTTATGGCAGCGTTGTCTTTGAAGCACTTCGCGCGGGGGTGTTGGAGCAGTTGTCTGAAAGATTGGATCGCGGTGCAGACCTCTACGAACGCCTTTGACCCGATTGACCATCTACTGATTCCACTTCCATGACTTTTTTTCTGCTCTCCAACAACGCTGTTGCACAGGCCCATGATGTGCCCAAGATGTCAATCAAGCAGGCCGGGTACACCGAAAACGAGGTGCGCGATTTGGTCGCTGCCAACATCGGAGCATTTCTTCCTGGTCTGATGACGATTGCGACAGAGTTCAGTCGTTGGCAGGATAGCTTGCGCCGTTTAGACATCTTGGCGATTGATAAGGAGCGCAACCTTTACGTCATTGAGTTCAAACGCGATAACGATGCGGCCCATGCTGAGCTTCAAGCGATACGCTACGCGGCGATGTTGTCGGTTCTTGAGTTCGAGGACCTGGTTCAGGCCGGGCACGAGTATCGCAAGAAGACAGACGCATCTATCCAGTTGGAGGCATGGCAATCGGAACTGCTCAAATTTCTTGGGGAGAGTGCTCCCGACACTATCGAGTTGGGGCGGATTCCCCGCATCGTTCTGATTTCGAGCCAGTTCAATAAGGAGATAACTACAACGGTGCTCTGGCTCAACGACAGGTTCGGTGCTGTGGAAGAGGGCGTTCCGGGCATGTACATCATGTGCATAGAAGCATCTGTGTATGAGCTGGGTGGTCAGCGGGCTCTGCACTTCGACCAGATCATTCCGATATCGCAGGCCGAGGAGTACCAGGTCCGGGCGCGGGCCAAAGAGTTGGACAGCGCAAAAAAGCAAGCCAAGGCGAAGAGAGCACGGACCGTGTCTCTCTTGGAGTCTGCCGGGCGTCTCAAATTGGGCGACAAGATCGTCGTCGTTGATGGGGCGTTCAAGGCTTTGAACATTACTTTGCCCCTTGATCGAGAAGCTACATTTGCCGGTGGAGGGCGTTTCACGTGGTGCGCTGACGGGCAGACGTATGACTCGTTGAATGCGCTGACACGTGCTCTTCATGAGAAGTGCGGACAACAATTGGGCACCATCCAGGCGCCACAGTATTGGCGTCTTGTTTCAAGCCCACTCACTTTGGCGGAAGAGGCGAATCAACTGGCAGCTCTCGCTTGAACGGGCTGGGCTGTCATGCTCTTTCATTCTCAAGAGGCATGTGGAATCTGACAACTGATGTTTTCAGCCGCAGGAGCCTGTCTTTCGACCGCCATTGAGCGCTTCGTGTCCCTGCTGACGCAATCGTTGTCGATTCGGTAGCGAAACGACGTCGTTTTCTGGTCGATTCAACGCCGATGCCAGCCACAGCAGCGCCCCCAGGATGAGTTCTCGGTCATATACCGTCGATTGAGCGGCTAAACCTTGACCAATCGACGTCGTTTGAGCGTCGTTCGCATGGGGGGTGAGCTTGGACTGCTGGGGCAGCGGGAAATCCAGGCCCGCCTTTTTCACCAATGAGCCCAGCACAATTTTTTCGTGGGCATCCACACGTCGTTGCAGGCGCTGGGCCTGCGAATGGGCTACCCGTTGCAGGTGCTCAGCCCGGGCTTGCAGTTGGGCTGCCTGGTGTCGCAAGGCTGCTTCGCGTATCCGCAGACGAGCTATCGGGGCACCGCTGCCAACGGGAGCGGCAGGTTTCTTGTCGTGAACGGTCATCAATATCTCCTTTCCATTCTTAAGAGCCCGTTTTTTATTGCACTGGGCTATTTAATGTGGCAATTTCAAATGGAAACCGTCAAGCATTTACAGGGAGGCAGGCCCCACAAGCGCACTTATACAAACTGACGTTTGTGTGCGCCTGGCAGGGCCTCGAACAACCCAGTCCAGCGTCTTCGCCGCGTCAAACAGCACCCCCAGGTGCACGCGCCAGGACCGCCTTCCGCCTTTGCCTGACCGTTGGCACAGGAGGATGCGATGGCGATATTTCATTTTGCGGCCCAGGTCATTTCGCGCAGCGACGCTGGCAACGCCGTGGCCGCTGCTGCTTACCGGGCGGGCATGCGTTTGACCTGCGAGCGCACGGGCCAGACGTTCAACTACACCAGAAAACGTGAAGTCACCCACCGGGCCATCCTGGCACCCGAGGGGGCCCCCGGTTGGGCAACAGAGCGCCACCAGCTGTGGAACCAGGTAGAAAACGCCGAGACCCGAATCAACGCCCAACTGGCACGGGAGGTCGAGGTCTCGTTACCCATCGAGCTGTCCCACCACCAGCAAGTGGAGCTTTTGCATGCCTATGTCCAGGCGCAATTTGTCAGCCAAGGCATGGTGGCCGACATCGCGCTGCACGCCAAACTGGGCAATCCTCACGCTCACATTCTGCTGACCTTGCGGGATATCCGCCCGCAGGGCTTTGGGGCCAAGCGCCGAGATTGGAATGACAAGGCCCTTATCAACCAGTGGCGAGCCGCTTGGGCGCAAGCATGCAATCAAGCCTTGGAGCACAACGGCCATGCGCAGCGGGTAGACCACCGCAGCCACAAGGCCAGAGGCATGGACGTACCGGCCTCCGTGCATTTGGGGCGCAAGACTTCATGCAATGCCGAGTCATGGGACAGCCGTGCCGATTTCAACGCCTGGGTTCAGACCTGCTTGGAACTGGCAAAGGTGCAGGGAGAAGTGCAGCGGGTGCAGTCCCACATCATTGACCTGACGACCACGCTGAGCGAGGCCCTGGCACAGCGAGAGGCCCAGTCCACTCGCACCGCTAGACCAGCAAACACCCCCAACACCGCCCCGGCAACTCGCACTTGGTTGAGCACCAGCGAGATGCCTGGCCAAGATTTTTCTATTCAGGCACGACAGAGGCAACGCACAGGCGCCGCCCCTGCCTCTATTGACCCTGACACCACTCAACCCCAGCCGCCAGAGTTATTGCATGGCCCGGACGGCTTTACACACCAAGGAGACAAACCATGCTGATTGCACTTTTGATTCGATTGATTGCCGAGGTCTTTGTGACCCGTCCGGCTGGCATCGCACCAGGTCGATGGAGCCCACACGCGAAGTTGGCTGTCAGGCACTTGGAGCAGCGCCACTTTGCGCTGCCCATAGCGTTGGGGGCTGCCCGCCGTCCGCCACCATCCCGGAGCTGGACTGTGGCCCCAGCACCTGTGACACCTGAGGGGGAATGGTCATGCAGATGATGAATAACCCAACTTCCTATCCAGAACCTGGCAGCGGTGCGGTGATGGCGCCCCCAGCAGTGCAGGTCTGGGCACCTGCGCACCATTTTTTCCGCGTCCATGATCCAGCCAGCTTCGCATGGCTGGATAGCTTGTCCCCATTGAGCACCACGGCAACGCCACCATCGGCCAAATGTTTGGGCATAGACGTGGTGTACCTGGCACTCGACCTGCTGCACTGGTTCCCCAGTGAAACCGTTTTAGCCATCCCGTTTTTAGAGGTGCCACCCCCGGAGTATTTCCTGGTGTGCAACTCAGGCGGGCAGCGCTGGTGGTGTTTTGTGCTGCTGCGCCAAAGAGCCGACAAGGCCTGCGCCTTGGTCTTTGAAGTAGACCCTTCGGTTCTGCTGATAGCGGGCCTGGGGTTGCGTGAGACAGACATTAACCAAGATGGCACTGTCACGCGTGGCCGGGACTTCAGCCTAGCACCCAATGCAGCGGTGCTTTGCCCCAAAGACAACCGAGCCATTCGCTTTGAGCGCCTGAGCCCACAGACGCAAGAGTATTTCTGTGTCTACGAGGGAGGCGAGCCCGGAGGGGGCGCGAATTCATCCACGCTGGCAGATGTGCTTGGAGCCCGCAACTTACCCCAGACCGCTCCTGTGGAGGTGTCTTTGGGCACTCGCACCTTGGGGCTGCGCATGCGGGTCAATGCTGACGAAGCGCTCATGCGCCTGGTGGATTCGCTGGGACCGAATGGTATGGGAGGTGTTCTATGAGCGGCCAGCCCCTGTCCATAACGTTACCCCACGAGCTGGCGCATACCTTCATCCAAGCAATCCAAGCCGAGCTATCGACGGATTCTGGCGTCCAGCTTGGGTTTCAGCTGGCTGAGCCCGAGTTGTGTCCCATGGGCCGCCAGCCCCTGTCCATAACCTTACCTCAGGAGCTGGCGCATACCTTCATCCAAAAAATCCAAGCCGTGGTGGACGGTGAGGTGAGTTATTTTTACGAGGAACTGTGGGCGGATTCGGCCCGCCAGTTGGGTTTCACTTGTCCGGATGGTGTGGGAGGTGTTCTATGAGCCGCCAGCACCAGTTCATAACGTTGACCGAGGGCCTGGCCCGTACCCTCATCCAAGAAATTCAGGCCGTGCTGGACGGCGAGGCGAGTTATTTTCACGCGGAGCTATGGACAGATTCTGGGCTGCAAGTAGGGCTTCACTTGTCCGGGCCTGACGATGTACCGGAGGACGGGGGGCCGTACCATGAGTGACGCCAAATCTCATCGACCCCGGTCAACGGTGAAGAGAGACCTGTACCAGGAGGTGACGGACAAACTAATAGCTGCCATTGAAGCGGGTACCGCACCATGGCAACGTCCTTGGCAGAACGTCGCAGCGGCGGGCCTGCCCATGAATGGCACCACCCAGCGCACATACAACGGGGTCAATGCCTTGTTGCTCATGATGACGGCGCAGTCCGAGGGCTACTCGGACAACCGCTGGTACACGTTCAAACAAGCCAACGAACTGGGAGCTCAGGTCAAGAAGGGCAGCAAGTCAACGCCGGTGTACTTCTTCAAAATGCTCAATGCCAAAGGGGAGGCGCTGGAAGAGGGGGGAGCGGCAGACGGTGAGCAGCCCCGGCAGATTCCGTTTCTTACCGAGTACCGCGTGTTTCATGCCAGTCAAATTGAGGGCATTGAACCCATGGCGCAGCCCGAACGGAGTTGGACGCCACTGCAAGCTGTTCAAGATTTGGTGGAACGATTGAAGCCGGACATTCGCTACGGTGGCAACCGGGCTTTTTACGCACCAGGGATGGGGCGGGACTTCATCCAAATGCCACCCGAGGGTGCGTTCCCCAGTGCCGAAGCCTTCGCAGGTACGCTGGCCCACGAACTGGGCCACTGGACGGGCGCTGAGCATCGGTTGAACCGCAAGTTTGGCACTTGGGGCACCGAAGCCTATGCCGCCGAGGAGCTCAGGAGCGAAATTTTTAGTGCCCTAGTTTGTGCTGACTTGGGCATCGCCACACCGATAGACAACCACGCAGCCTATGTAGGCTCATGGGTCAAGAAGTTGCGCGAGGACAAATTTGAGATTTTTCGGGCGGCGAAGGACGCGCGCAAGATGGTGGACTTTGTCATGGGCCGTGGCTCTGCGCCCGCAGCAACCGGGCCAGCTCCTGATTCACAACAGGCCTTACAACCACCGAAGGTTGCTCATAAGACTGCGGTGTCGGGAGTGGATGGGCTGCTGTTACGAGCCCAGCAGGCTGCACGACGTGGTAACGCTGTGCGGCGGCATGGTTTTGTTCCCGTGTCTGAGGTGCTGGCGGAGCGCAGTGCGTCAGTGCTTGGGAAGGGCGCCGGGCATCATGGAAGCGGGTTGTAGTCCTCTGTCGGATAGTGTCCGCAGGCTCCATCGCTCCCCCATTGGCTCATAGTCAGACAGTCTGCAATAAGGACAGAGGTGTGGAGATCCCGAGTTTGCAGCGCTTTCCTTGTGGCGCTGCTGATGAGGTGCGGTGGCATAAATGACAGTGGTCGGAAATGTAACCAGGCGGAAGCGGCGTCGATTACATCGCTCTCTGACTCTTGTTCATTCTCTGCCGGGTCAGTGTGGGTCTTGGCCCAAATAGAAATGCCAGGGCAAACATACTCTGGATCAATCTTCCAGTCTCGCTCTACATGAACCAAGAGCGGCAAACGGCGGAGCGCAAATGCCTCCATTTCCGGGCTGGGGTCGTGCATGTCCAGGAGTGCCCAGGGCTCATCTTCAAGCGCTTGAAAAACTTGCGTGTTTGTCATGTCTTCATCCTTTTAAGTTGGTGACGGGATGAAGTTTTGACCTTTGAGCGCTAAAAGTGAAGAAACGGAAAGGACCGGAAATCCTGTGTAGCCAAGTTGTAGCAAAAAAACGTTGCAATTTCCATTTTTATAAGGAAATCATCAAATTTTTTGGTACTGCTGCATCATCGGCGTATGGTGCTCGAATGTGTCGGACATGCGGTGCGAATGGAAAGACGAAAGAAAAACAGGGCCAAGCGGGGTGCCGCGGCGAGAGGCGTGGACTGTAGCAGGGCCAGGCAGTGGCTGTTGCTTCACAAATTTTTGACGATTTGCAGCGTTTTGCTGTTACCTTTTGACATACTGTGGCTGGCGACGCACCACGCTGCGCCGTTGCGGGATACCCTTTCTTCTAATTTTGCAGAGGTTCCAGAGCGATCGTGATTTCTTCCGAACTGCTGACAGATCTTCTCTATCCCGAGGGAGACACCCTGATGGGCCCCCTTGCACATGGGCGCATGCAGGCGTTGCTGGATGCCGTGCCCGTGGGGCTGCTGGAGTTTCGCCTGGAAGAGGATGGCCTGTACCTCTGGGCCTCCAATGCGGCGGCGCGCCGCATGCCGGGCTTGGGCTTGGTGCGCGAGGAGGGCGTGTTGGCGCAGGTGGTGTTTGACCAGCTGGCGCACACCACACTGGTGGAGCAACTGTGCGCAGTGGCGCGCCTGGGTGTGCCCCTGGATTGCCGCCAGGTAGTGCGTGAGGGTACACGGCTGCTATTGGCCTGGGATCTGTCTGCAAGGCGCGTGGCAGACAACTGCATCGTGGTGAGCGTGCGCGATGTGTCTGAGGCAGAAAACCTGCGCATGGCCCTGGCGCAGGCCGAGAGCGCCCTGGCCGATGCCCGCCGGGATCTGCAGGAGCAGACCGAGGTGTTCAACACCATGGAAAGCCTGGCGCAGGCTGGCCATTGGCGCCGCATCGAAGACCCGGGCGAAACGGTGCTGCTGTGGTCGCCTGGTCTGTGTGACATCGCGGGTTTTGAGCGGCAGGAATGGCTGAGCAACGAGCGTGCAGTCAGTGGCATTCCGGCCGAAGACCGGCCGGTGTTTGACCAGGCCTGCCGACGGGGTGATGGCTCGGATGTGGAGTACCGCTGGCGACGTCCCGATGGCGAGGTGCGCTGGATGCGTTCGCGCGTACGGCACTCGCGCTCGCGCGATGGCATGGTGGTGTACATGGGCGTGGTGCAGGATGTGACCGAGGAGCACCGCGCGGACGAGCAGTTGCGTGAACAGCTGCTGTTCATCCAGCGCATCGCCAGTCGCATCCCCGGTTTCATTTACCAATACCGCCTGCATTCGGACGGCACCACTGCCCGTGTGCAGTACATCAGTGACGCGGTGACCCAGTTCCTGGGCGTGACGCCCCACGAAGTTGCGCAAGACCATGACTTGCTGCTCAAGCACGTGCTGCCCGAAGACGCCCCGCACCTGCGCCGCTCTGCGGTGGTGTCAGCGCGGCGCATGCTGCCGTGGCGCTGCGAATACCGTGTGGTGGGGCCTGACGGCAGCGTGCGCTGGCACATGACCAGCGCCGTGCCCCACAGGGAGCCGGACGGCACCGTGCTGTCGCATGGGTTCACCATGGACATCACTGACCGTAAGCAGGCCGAGCAAGAGATCAAGCGGCTGGCCTTTTATGACGCGCTCACGGGCCTGCCCAACCGGCGTTTGTTGCTAGACCGCCTGCAGCGCGCCATTGTTGTGGGGCAACGCACCAAGGCCCAGGGCGCGCTGTTGTTCATTGACCTGGACAACTTCAAGGACCTGAACGACACCTTGGGCCATGACATGGGCGATCAGCTGCTGTCCCAGGTGGCATCGCGGCTGGTGGCCTGCGTGCGCGAAACCGATACCGTGGCCCGTTTTGGTGGCGACGAGTTTGTTGTGATGCTTGAAAACCTCAGCAGCCGCCTGCATGAGGCTGCCTCACAGGCAGAGTCTGTGGCAGACAAACTGCTGGCCAGTCTGAACCAGCCGTTTGAGCTGGGCGGGGCGCGGCACTACAGCACGCCCAGCATTGGCATCACCTTGTTTGGGGAGCATCGCCTCTCGGTGGACGAATTGCTCAAACGGGCCGACCTGGCGATGTACCAGGCCAAGGCTGCGGGCCGCAACACCCAGCGCTTCTTTGACCCGGAAATGCAGGCGGCGGTGAATGCCCGCTCGAACCTGGAGGCTGACCTGCGCCAGGGCTTGGCGCGCAGCGAGTTGCTGGTGCATTACCAGCCGGTGGTGGACCATCAAGGCAAGCTCGTCGGTGCCGAGGCCCTGGCCCGCTGGCGCCACCCGCAAAGGGGCATGATCAGCCCGGCGGAGTTCATTCCCCTGGCAGAGCAGACCGGTCTGATCCTGCCCCTGGGGCAAGCCGTGCTGCGCAGTGCCTGCACCCAGCTCCATCTGTGGGCTCAGCACGAAGCCACGGCCCACCTCACCCTGTCGGTGAATGTGAGTGCCCGCCAGTTTCGCCAGCCAGGCTTTGTGGCGCAGGTGCTCGACACCCTGCGCGAATGCCAGGCGCGGCCCCACAAGCTCAAGCTCGAACTGACCGAGAGCATGCTGCTGGGGGATATTGAAGACGCCGTGCAGCGCATGGAACAACTCAAGAAACAGGGCGTGGGCTTTGCGCTGGATGACTTCGGCACCGGCTATTCCAGCCTGAGCTACCTCAAGAGGCTGCCGCTGGATCAGGTCAAGATCGACCAGAGTTTTGTGAGAGATGTGCTGAGCGATCCCAACGATGCGGCCATCGTCAGAACCATTCTTGCGCTGGCCAAGAGCCTGGACTTGCAGGTGGTGGCGGAGGGCGTGGAAACAGCCGGGCAGCTAGGGTTTTTGCGTTTGCACGGGTGTGATGGGTTCCAGGGATACTTGTTTGGGCGCCCGGTGCCCGTGCACGAAATGGACGCTCATATCTACCCCGCGCTTTGAGACGCAGCGCGCGGGTACGGAGGCAAGGGGAGGCAACACATGTGCTGCAGCGCCTTCAGGCGCGCGGCGTTTTGAGGGGAACGTGTGATGAATGAGGAGCCATTCCAGTGCACGCCTGCGGTGCCTAGCCGGAGGAACCTATGGCGGTAGGGGTGAAACGCTCGGGTACCGGCGTTGCCACGCTGCTGGACAAGGTGCTGGGCCGCAATGCGCCGGGCTGGCGGGGTGCATCCGTGGTGTTGGTCGCCGCCACCTTGGCTGCCTGGCTGACGGTGGAGGTTGTCGCCCATTGGCTGGCGATGGAGCGCGCCCAGGAGCGCCACGCCAAGCTGCAGCAAACCGCCGATGCCCTCGCGTACCAGGCCATGGGGGCTGGCATGCTCGGTGCGGTGTCTTTGATGGGATTGAGCGAACCTCTGCTCAAAGACATGGCCCGGGGTACGGTGCCGCCTGACCACCCCGCTGCGCTCGCACGCCTGACCGTGGCGCGCGAGCGTTTTCTCGTCAACGGCGCGTATGTGATTGCCCGTGATGGAACGGTGGTGGCCCATGAAACTGCGGGGCCTCGCTCCACCGGTGTGAACCTTGCATACCGCCCTTATTTCCAGCAGGCGATGCAGGGGGGGCATCAGCGTGTACGCGGCCATTGGCGGCAATACGCACGAACGCGGGCTTTACTATGCAGCGCCCCTGTATGAATCCGATTCGCCCTCGGGCGCCATCATTGGTGTGGTGATGTTCAAGGTGGGAATGGAGTCGGTCGATGGCCTGCTATCGCGGGTGGGTTTGCCGGTTTTGCTCTTGTCGCCCCAGGGCGTGGTGTTTTCATCCGCCCGGCCGGAATGGCTGTTTGCCGTGGCACCGCCTTTGACCCAGGCTCGCATCGACAGCATTTGCGCCACACGCCAGTTTGGCAGTCACTTTGACAATGGCCTCGCCTCCGAGCTGCCTTTCAGCCTGGACGCATCACACGTGGTTCTGAACGGCGTACCCCATGCCATTTCGCGGCGTGCCGTGGATTGGAAAGATCCCGGAGGGCAATGGCAGCTCTTGATGCTGGACGATGTGAGCGGACTGATGCCCTGGTCGCAGCGCCTGCAAGTGGGCCTGGCGGCTTTGATGTTGTTTTCCATGCTGGGGTGGCTGCTGCTGGATCTGCTTCGCAGCAGGGCACAGGTGACGCGCGCGTTGGAACGCTTCAAGGTGCTGGGCACCGCGCCCTGGAAAGCAGCCCGGTAGCCGTCGTCATTACAGACAGTGAAGGCTTTATCGAGTGGGTGAACCCGCAATACGAGCGCAACTGCGGCTACACGCTGGAAGAGGTCAAGGGGCGCAAACCTTCGGTCGTGGCGAGCGGGCAAACACCCCCCGCGACGTACCAGGCCATGTGGGGGACCTTGTTGTCAGGCCAGTCGTGGCGCGGCACCTTCATCAACCAGCGGCGCGATGGAAGCATCTACCACGACGAAGTCACTTTGTCGCCCGTTTTTGATGAGCGTGGCAAGCGCATTGCCATCGTGGGCTTGCATGAGGAAGTGTCTGAGCGCATGCGCGCCCAGGCAGAGCTGCAGCGCCGCGAGCGCATGCTCAACGAACTGCTGGAGCAGCAGACCGCCATCTTCGACAACGCCCCGCCCATCGTGCTGATCTGTGATCGGCACCTGCGCCAGTTCAACCCTGCGTTCGCCGAGTTGATGGGGGAGAGCACTGCACAACTGCAGGGGCGCCATGCGTCTTTCCTGTTCGGTGGAGAGGCGCCGTTCGAGGCGTTCCGCTCCAAAGTCATGCCAGGCCTGCACCCGCATGAAGCGGTGCGTGACACAGCCGTGTTGTATCGCCCTGATGGCAGTGTTTTCCACGCCCGGCTCTCTGGGCGCCGGCTGCAAATGGAGGGCTTCGCCAACGCCTCGCTGTGGGTGATCGAGGACGTGACCGAGGCCCGCAAGGCCGAGGCTGCGCTGCGCGAAATCCACGAGCGCCTGGAGCTGGCCCAGGAAGCGGGCAAGATCGGTGTGTTTGACGTAGACCTGCGCAGCGGCCGTATCCTCTGGTCGTCCAAGCTGTCCGTCATGATGGGGTTTGCTCCCGACAAGCAACCCCTGTCCCGCGACGAGTGGCTGGCCTGCCTGCACCCGCAAGACAGGCAACGCGCCCGCGACCATTTCGATGCCTGCATCAACGGCACTCAGGACTCTGTACGCGACTCCTGGCGCGTGGTGCGCCAGGATGGCGAAGTGCGCTGGTTCCTGGAGGCCGCCCGCATCTTCCGCGATGAGGCCGGAAAGGCCACCCGGGTGGTAGGCGTCAACGTGGACATCCATGACCAGAAACAGCTGGAAGCCCAGGTGGCGGCGCAGCTCGATTTTCAGCAGGCCCTGATCAATGCCATCCCGGTGCCGCTGTTCTACAAGGGGGCGGATGGGCGCTACACCGGGTTCAACCGCGCGTACGAGCAGGCCTTTGGGGTGAAGCGCTCAGACTTCATTGGCAAGACGGTTCAGGAGCTGGCGTTCTTGCCCGAGGAGCTGCGCATGCAGTTCCGCCAGGATGCCGACGAGGCCTTGGGGGGCAACCAGACAGTGCACCGCGAGGTGGACTTGCCCTATGCCGATGGGCAGATTCACCACACGTTGTTCTGGCTGCACGGCTTCGTGCGCCCGGACGGCACACCGGGTGGCGCCATCGGCACCTTTGTGGACATCACCGATCGCAAGCTGGCAGAGCAAGGCCTGTTGCGTGCGAAAGAACTGGCGGAGGAATCGACGGCGCTCAAGTCCAACTTCCTGGCCAACATGAGCCATGAAATACGCACGCCGATGAACGCCATCATTGGCATGTCGCACCTGGCGCTCAAATCGGGGCTCAGCCCGCGCCAGCACGACTACGCCAGCAAGATTCAACAGGCCGGCCAGCATCTGCTGGGCGTGATCAACGACATCCTGGATTTTTCAAAAATCGAGGCAGGCAAGCTCGCGGTGGAAAACCAGCCATTTGTGCTTGATCGCTTGCTCGAAAGCGTGGCCGATGTCGTGGGCTACAAGGCGGGAGCCAAGGGGCTGGAACTGGTTTGCGATGTCGCCAGCGATGTGCCGCCCAACTTGGTGGGGGACTCGCTGCGGTTGGGGCAAATTCTCATCAACTACGCCAACAACGCCATCAAGTTCACTGAAAAGGGCGAAATCTCCATCGTGGTGCACATGGTGGAAGAGCGTGGGCAACAGGTGCTGCTGCGCTTTGAGGTGCGCGATACCGGAATCGGGTTGACGCCAGAGCAGATGGGGCGCCTGTTCCAGAGCTTCCAGCAGGCTGATACCTCGACCACGCGCCGCTATGGGGGCACAGGGCTTGGCCATTTGCAAGAGCCTGGCCGAACTGATGGGTGGGGAGGTAGGCGTTGTCAGTGAGTTTGGTTGCGGCTCCACGTTTTGGGTGACCTTGCCGCTGGAGCGGGGCGCGCCAGCGCGGAATTTGCAGCCACCTGCTGATTTGCGTGGCCAGCGCGTTCTGGTGGTGGATGACAACCATACGGCGGCGGCGGCTGTCTTGTCAGACATGCTGGTGGCGATGGGCCTGGAGGTGGATCAGGCTTACTCTGGCCTGCAAGCGCTGCAAATGCTGCGCGAATCGATGGCGCAGCAGCGCCTGTACGGCCTGCTGCTGCTGGACTGGCACATGCCGGGCATGGATGGCGTGGAGCTGGCGCGCCACATCCGCAGCCTGGGCATGCCCCGCGTGCCGCAAAGCTCATGGTGACCGCCTATGGCCGGGAAGACGTCATGCGTGCGGCCCGCTCTGAGGGCATAGAAACCGTGCTCATCAAGCCGGTGAATGCATCGGTGTTGCTGGCCACCCTGATGCAGCCGCTGGATGGCGGAGGCGGCAGCACCTCACGCACACCTGCGGCCGCGCCCGCGCCTGATGTATTGCCAGTGGCTATTCGGGGCGCACGCGTGCTGCTGGTGGAGGACAACGAACTCAATCAGATCGTGGCTGTGGAGCTGTTGCGCGATGCGGGGTTTGTGGTGGATGTGGCGGACAACGGCCAGATGGCTTTGGACCAGTTGCACCAAGCCTCGTATGACGTTGTGCTGATGGACATGCAAATGCCGGTGATGGATGGGGAGACCGCCACCCGGCAACTGCGGCAGGACCCACGCCTGCAAGACCTGCCTGTGATCGCCATGACCGCCAACGCCATGGATGCAGACTGGCAGCGCTGCTTTGCTGCGGGCATGAATGACCACGTTGCCAAACCCATCGAGCCTGCCGCGTTGTGGAGCGCCTTGTCCCGCTGGATCAAGCCCCGGCCAGGATTGGGCGAGGCCGCGATGCTCCCGGCGGTCGGGGCAACCCCTGGCCAGGCGCCGGTGCTGGCCTCGGTTCCGCGGCTGACGGGGTGGCCGCCGGTGGTGCAGGGCCTCAATACGGCTCTGGGCTTGCAGCGCGCCCTGGGCAAGCCCGCGCTGTACGCCGATATGCTGGTGCGCTTTGTCCAGGCCCAATCGTCCGTCGTTGCCCAGATTGATGCGGCGATTGCAGCGGGCAACCAGGGGCTGGCCGAACGGCTTGCCCACACGCTGAAATCCGTAGCAGCCAACATCGGTGCGCAAGAGGCCTCGGAACACGCCCATGCGTTGGAGCAGGCCCTGCGCCACCAGCCTGCAGGCGCATCCAGCGCGCAGGTGCTGCCCTTGCTCGGCGCTCTGGCGGCGGCCATGGAGCCCTTGGTGGCAGGCCTGCAAAACTGGGTCGATCAGTCCGGGGCTGCGTCGGCTGCATTCGCTCCGGGGCTGGCCGCGCAGCAATCGCCCACGGCGGATGTGCTGGCTGTGGATGACGTACTCACCCAGCTGCGTGATCTGCTATCGCGGGACGATCCGGCAGCGTCCCATTTTTTGCAACACAATGCAACAATTCTGGAAGCTGCCCTGGGGGATGGGTTCGCCACGGTCCAGGCCCAGGTTCGCAACTTCGAATTCGAGCAGGCACTGGAGCATCTTCCCGAGGGGCAGGGGGGCGTGCCGTCGCCCGGCCCGGATTCTTGTCAAGCTCTCTGAACGGTGTATTTCGCAGGAATTCCAATGGAACAAGCGTCCTTTACCGTGAACGCCTCCACCCTGGTGGACAAGCACATCGCTACCGTGCTGGTGGTGGACGATACGCCAGAGAACCTGACCTTGATGGGCGCCTTGCTGCGTGACCACTTCATGGTGAAGGTGGCCAACAATGGTGAGAAGGCCTTGAAGATTGCGATGTCTGATACGCCGCCTGACCTGGTGCTGCTCGACATCATGATGCCGGGCACGGACGGCTACGAGGTGTGCCGCCGGCTCAAAGCCACCGCAGCGACCCGCGATATCCCGGTGATCTTTTTGACGGCCCGCTCAGACCCTGACGACGAGCGCATGGGCTTGGCCCTGGGAGCGGTGGACTACATCACCAAGCCCATCAGCCCTCCGATCTTGCTCGCACGGGTCAACACCCACCTGGCACTCAAGGCGACTGCCGATTTTCTGCGCGATAAAAGCGCCTATTTGGAGCGCGAGGTGGCGCTGCGCACCCTGGAGGTGCAGGCCATTCAGGACGTGACCATCATGGCCATGACCTCACTGGCAGAAACGCGAGACAACGAGACTGGCAACCACATTCGCCGCACCCAGTTGTATGTCAAGGCGTTGGCAGAGCGCTTGCGCAACCACCCCAGGTTTGAAGCTGTGCTCAACGAGCGGATGATCGAGCTGCTCTACAAGTCAGCGCCCCTGCACGACATTGGAAAGATCGGCATTCCCGACAGCATCCTTCTGAAACCCGGCAAGTTGACGGTGGAGGAGTTCGAGGTGATGAAGACCCACACCACCCTGGGGCGCAAGGCGATTGAAGATGCAGAGCGCCGCTTGGGAATGCGGGTGGCGTTTTTGAGTGTTTCCAAAGAAATCGCCTACAGCCACCAGGAAAAGTGGGATGGCAGTGGCTACCCGCAGGGTCTGGCGGGTGACCAGATTCCTGTGTCGGCCCACCTGATGGCGGTGGCCGATGTGTACGACGCGCTCATCAACAAGCGGGTCTACAAGGCAGCCTTTTCACACGACCAGGCCTGCAGCACCATCGTCAAAGGCAAGGGCACGCACTTTGACCCTGACATGGTGGACGCTTTTGTGGACATCGCCGAAGACTTTCGCAGCATCGCGCTGAAGTACCCCGATCCAGAGTGAACCCGGGTGGGCGTGCGCAGCGCCCTGCCAGGGTGCTGCGCTCAGCTCATCGGTTCAGAACGGTGCGTCGCCCGAGCTTGCGGATGCGTCGGGGTTGGTGGGCTCTTCTTCAGCAGCGCTGGCGCTCCCGGCAGAGTTGTCTTCAGCGGCAGCCTGGCGCACAGATGCCTTGTCACCAGCGCTGGCGAACTTGCTGTACTTGCCCAGAATAGGCACGAGCTGGCCGTAGACGCGGGGGTTGCCCGCCATGCATTCGCGCTGTTCCATGAAGTCGGCTTCGCCGGTGAAGTTACCGATCAGGCCACCGGCTTCGGTCACCAGCAGCGAGCCTGCAGCCACGTCCCAGACGGACAGGCCGGTTTCAAAGAAGCCGTCGGTAAAGCCGGCAGCCACGTAAGCCAGATCGAGCGCTGCAGCACCGGGGCGGCGCAGGCCAGCCGTGCGTTGCATCACGTCGCTCATCATGTTCATGTAGCTCTTGAAGTTGTCGCCCGGGCGGAAGGGGAAGCCTGTGGAGATCAGGCAGTCCTTGAGCTGGGTGCGCTTGCTCACGCGGATGCGGCGCTCGTTCAGGAAGGCGCCACGGCCCTTGGTGGCGGTGAACAGGTCGTTGCGGGTAGGGTCATAGACCACCGCTTGCTCGACCTTGCCCTTGACGGTGAGCGCAATGCTCACGCAGTACACGGGGAAGCCGTGGATGAAGTTGGTGGTGCCGTCCAGCGGGTCGATCACCCAGACGAAATCGGAATGCTTGGCGCCGTACTCCTGGCCCGACTCTTCAGCCAGGATGCCGTGGCCTGGGTAGGCTGTGAGCAGGGTTTCGATGATGATTTTTTCAGCCGCATGATCCACTTCGGTCACAAAGTCGTTGATCTGCTTTTGCGAAATGCGCACGGATTCCACGTCAAGGGCCGCGCGGTTGATGATGGCGCCGGCGGCGCGTGCAGCCTTGATGGCCACGTTGAGCATGGGGTGCAGATTGGACGACATAAATTGTGGTGGTTAGCAAGGCTTTCGGGCGCGCTGGTGGCGTGAAAGTCTTGCGGATCATGAGCGGTGATCGCAGCCGGGCGATGCGGGCGGCGACAATAAGCCCTTTATTTTAGCTGCACCGCCGCTTTTTTACCTAGTCCCCGTTCATGAAGACCCGTTTTGTCCTGATCAACACCAGCCACGCTGGCAACGTGGGCGCCGCTGCCCGTGCCATGAAAGTCATGGGTTTTGATGACCTGGTGCTGGTGGCCCCGCGCTGGCCCAACGTGCTGCGCAAGGAAGAAACCATCCAGCGCGCCAGCGGTGCCCTGGACGTACTGGAGAAGGCCCGTGTGGTGGCCACGCTGGACGAGGCGCTCGACGGAATGAGCCACCTGTGCGCCACGGCCATGACCCCGCGCGACTTCGGCCCGCCCACGGTGGAACCGCGTGTGCACTTCGAAGCGCTATTAAAACAAGAGCGCCTGGCGCTTGCTGCATCAGCGCCAGAGGCCAAAAACGCTTCAAACCCCGCTGGCGGCGGTGAAGCAGGCGGTGGGGCAGCGCCGGCAGGCCAAACCGGCGTGGCATTTCTGTTTGGCTGCGAACGCTTTGGCATGACCAACGAAGACGTGTACCGGTGCCACGCCGCGCTTTCCATTCCCACCAACCCGCGTTTCGGCTCGCTGAACCTGGGCGCAGCCATCCAGGTCATTGCCTACGACTGGCGCCAGGCGCTGGGCGGCTTCGACGTGCAAGATGCGACCCCCGCCCGTGTGCAGGCCGATGCGGCCCAGGTGGCGGGCATGCTGGGGCATTGGGAGCAGGCGCTGACCAGCATCGGCTTTCTGGACCCGGCCGCGCCCAAAAAGCTCATGCCCCGCCTGAACCAGCTTTTTAACCGCGCGCAACTCACCCCCGAAGAAATCCACATCTTGCGTGGTGTCGCCAAAGCCATGATCGAGACGGCGCAGGCAAAGCGCTAGACTGCGTTTCCAAATTCCAACAACAACCTGACCATGTTTGCCCGCCTGCGCTCCGATATCCAGTGCATCCTTGACCGTGACCCTGCAGCGCGCAGCACCTGGGAGGTGATCACCTGTTACCCCGGCCTGCACGCCGTGTGGCTGCACCGGCCCGCGCACTGGTGCTGGGGCAACGGGCTGAAATGGCTGGGGCGCTTCATTTCGCACTTTGCGCGCTGGTTCACGGGCATTGAAATCCACCCCGGCGCCAAGATTGGTGAACGTGTGTTTTTCGATCACGCCATGGGCGTGGTGGTGGGCGAAACGGCCGAAATTGGCGACGGCTGCACCATCTACCAGGGCGTGACCCTGGGCGGTACCTCTCTGTACAAGGGCGCCAAGCGCCACCCCACGCTGGGCAAGGATGTGGTGGTGAGCGCCGGTGCCAAGGTGCTGGGCGGCTTTGAAGTGGGCGATGGAGCCAAGATTGGCAGCAATGCCGTGGTCATCAAGCCGGTGCCCGCAGGTGCCACGGCGGTGGGCATTCCCGCGCGCATTATCCCGTCCAAAGAAGGTCAAAGCGCCGACGTGACCGAGCCGCAGCAACCGCGCAAGTTCACGGCCTACGGCATCACCCAGGAAGACGACCCCCTGTCGCAAGCGATGCGCGGCCTGATCGACAACGCCTCTTCGCAAGAGCATCAGATCGCCTTGCTGTGGCAAGCGATTGAGAAGCTGTCGGCCATGCAGAAGACGCAAGACTGCGTGCCCTGCGATGCGGCCCTCAAAGAGCAGTTTGAGGCGGGCAAGCTCACCGAGCTGGTGGGCAAATAAAAGCCCTGGCCTGTGGGGGCACGCGGGGCTGTGCGCATTGCATCGCTCCGCACGGCCGCCTTGAGTGGCTTGTCAGCGGCCCTCAGTTTTTGATGTATGCCTTGATCGCCGCAGCGGTGACCGGGTCGGTCACGGGCACGCTCATCCCCAGTTGAAACCCGCCGCCTGAGCTGCTCAGGATGCTGTAGCGCACCACGGCCCGCAATTCCACGGGTTTGCGGCCGGTGGGTGGCACGGGCAGTGACACCTTCACCGTGCACTCAGTGCGCGCAGGCAGATTGACAGGGCACAACACGCTGAGGCCCCCCTCGCTGATGTCCATGGTGCGCACCGCCATGGGAGGGCGGCCCGTCAGGATCAACTCGGCCTGCACCCGCAGGATGCGCCGCTCGTGGTTGCGGCGTTCGTCATTCGATGGGATGGGCAGTGCGGAGGTCATACAGGGTCAAGAGGTCTTCTGGGCGCCAGGCCCCCTTGCTGTGGGCTTTGGCGCGGATCGCTTTGCGGCTGTGTCAGGCGCGGCCGCAGCGGTTAAGCGGTGGGCACCCGGATCGCGTTTTTAGGGCGAAAGGCTTTGCAGACTTCGTCCCGCGTCTCCAGGTAGGGGCCACCGATCAGGTCAATGCAGTACGGCACCGCAGCAAAGATGCCAGGCACGATTTGCGCGCCATCGGCGCCCTTGAGACCTTCCAGCGTCTCGGCGATCGCCTTGGGCTGGCCGGGCAGGTTGATGATGAGGCTCCGGTCGCGGATGACCGCCACCTGGCGCGACAGGATGGCCGTGGGCACGAACTTCAGGCTGATCTGGCGCATCTGTTCGCCAAAACCGGGCATCTCCTTGTGGGCCACGGCCAGCGTGGCCTCGGGCGTCACATCGCGCAGCGCGGGGCCGGTGCCGCCGGTGGTCAGCACCAGGCTGCAGCCCGCGTTCACCAGTTCGATCAGCGTGGCGCTGATGGTGGCTTGCTCGTCGGGAATAAGGCGGGCCTCGAACTGGATGGGGTTGTGCAGCGCACGGCCCAGCCAGTCTTGCAAGGCGGGCAGGCCCTTGTCTTCATACACGCCGGTGCTGGCCCGGTCGCTGATGGAGGCAATGCCGATTTTTACGGCGTCGTGGCTGCTGGTCACGGCTTCAGTCATCGCTGTCCTCGTCAGAGTTCGATTCCTCTTCGCGCTCCAGCCCCGTGCCGCCCAGGTGCTCGCGCACCAGCTGGAACAGTTCACGGTATGCACGGCCCTTGCGTGGTGCCAGCCCTTGCGAAACGGCGGCCTTGTCCACGGGCGGCGCATCCTTGCGGGCCTGGCGGATCAGGGCGCGCAGCTGCTGCGTGTCGGTGTTGGGGTACTCGTCCATCCACTGGGGCAGGGTGGCGTCGTCGGCAATCAGGCGGTCACGCCATTGCTCGGCCAGGTGCAGGCGCAGCTTCTCGGTGGCCGAACCCTTGTGCTGTTCTTCAAGCGCGGTGCGTGCGGCCTCCACAATCTCGGGGTCGAGCTTGCGCATGAGCTTGCCCACGTATTGCATCTGGCGGCGCTTGCCTTCGAAGTTGGTGATGCGCTTGGCTTCAACAATGGCCTCGACCAGCTTGTCGGGCAGGCCCACGGCGTCGAACAGGTCAGAGCGCAGCGTCAGCAGTTCCTTGCCCAGGTCTTGAAGGGCGTCGCTTTCGCGTTTGAGATCGGTGCGGCTGGCATCGGGAGTGCCTTTGAGTTCGGCCTTGAGCTGGATGTCCAGTTCGCTGCCTTCGGCAACGAACTGGCCTCGCACAAAGTAGCCTTTTTTGGGTTTGCGTGACATGGGTGGGGGCAAAGAGAGAGGTGGCAGCGAGTGCGCCACAGTGGCAAGTATCATAGCCGCCGCTATGAATAAACCTTCTACCCGCGCGAAAAGCGCCCCGGCCGCTGCCAAGGCTTCCGCTTCCCTTCAAGAGCCCGCCAGTGGCTTCAGCTACAGCCGCCCGTTTTTTGAAGAGCTGGTAGACCGGGCCCTGGCCCACGCCAAGAAGCTGGGTGCCACCGATGCGGGTGCCGAGGCGTCCGAAGGTTGCGGTCTGTCGGTCAGCGTGCGCAAGGGCGAGCTGGAAAACGTGGAGCGCAACCGCGACAAGTCTCTCGGCGTGACGGTCTACATCGGCCACCGCCGCGGCAATGCCAGCACGTCTGACTTTTCAGAAAAAGCCATTGAGCAAACCGTGCAGGCGGCCTACGATATCGCCCGCTTCACGGCTGAAGATCCCGTGGCTGGTCTGCCCGATGCCGACGACATCGCGCCCCAGGAGACGCACCGCGACCTGCAGCTCTTCCATCCCTGGGCCATCACCAGCGAAGAAGCTGCAGAGATGGCCAAGGCCTGCGAAGCCGCCGCATTCAAGACGCACCGCCGCATCACCAACAGCGAAGGCGCGGGCGTGTCGGCCCAGCAAAGCCATTTCTTCAGCGCCCACACGCGCGGTTTTCGCGGTGGCTATGCCAGCTCGCGCCACAGCTTCTCGGTCGCTCCCATCGCCTCGCTGCCCGGCAAGAACGGCGAGATGCAGCGCGATGCCTGGTACAGCTCCATGCGCAACGCGGCCGACCTGGCCTCGCCCGAGGCCGTGGGCCGCTACGCCGCGCAGCGCGCGCTGAGCCGCCTGGGCAGTCGCAAGATCCCCACCACGCAATGCCCTGTGCTGTTTGAATCGACGCTGGCCGCAGGCCTGCTGGGCGGTTTTGTGCAGGCCGTGAGCGGCGGCTCGCTCTACCGCAAGAGTAGCTTCTTGCTTGACTCGCTGGGCAAGATGGTCTTCCCCAAGCACATCGACATCCTCGAAGACCCGTTCATCCTGGGTGGCAAGGGCAGCTCGCCGTTCGATGAAGAAGGCGTGCGCGTAGCGCCGCGCAAGGTGGTGCAGGGTGGCCGCGTGCAGGGCTACTTCCTGTCCAGCTATTCGGCCCGCAAGCTGGGCATGAAGACCACGGGCAACGCCGGGGGCTCGCACAATCTGGTGATGACCTCGCGCCTCACCCAGGCCAGCGACGACCTCGACGCCATGCTGCAAAAGCTGGGCACGGGCCTGTTTGTGGTGGAGCTGATGGGCCAGGGCGTGAACTACGTGACGGGCGACTACTCGCGCGGCGCCAGCGGCTTCTGGGTAGAGAACGGCAAGATCGCCTTCCCCGTGCACGAGATCACCATCGCTGGCAACCTCAAGGACATGCTCAAGGGCATTGAGGCCGTGGGTGCCGATGCCTACAACTATGGCGCCAAGACGGTGGGCTCCATCCTGGTCAACCGCATGAAGGTGGCGGGCAGCTGATACAGGCGTTCGTGCACCATGCAAAAAGGCTCCTGGGTTTCAGGAGCCTTTTTTGTTGAGCGTTTGATCGGTACGAGGCAGGTGTAGCAAGCGCCACTAGCTCTTATTTCAGGAGCGCGTGGCACGGAGCGATTCTGTGCCGGGGTCTTTAGCCTGCCGCAATGCACGCGGCAATCGCCTCGCCCACCTGCTTGGTGTTGGCTGTGCCGCCCAGGTCGGGCGTGCGCGGGCCGCTCTTGATGGTTTCTTCAATGGCGCTGACCATGGCGTCGTGCGCCGCGCGTCCTGCGCCCTGGCCTTGCGTGAGGAAGTCCAGCATCAGCGCGCCGGACCAGATCATGGCAATCGGGTTGGCGATGTTCTTGCCGTAGATGTCGGGCGCGGAGCCGTGCACGGGCTCGAACAGGCTGGGGAAGGTGCGCTCGGGGTTCAGGTTGGCCGAGGGGGCCAGGCCAATGGTGCCGGTGGTGGCCGGGCCCAGGTCCGAGAGGATGTCGCCAAACAGGTTGGTGGCGGCCACCACGTCAAAGCGGCCGGGCTGCAGCACGAAACGGGCTGTCAGGATGTCGATGTGCTGCTTGTCCAGCGTGATCTCTGGGTAGTCCTTGGCGACTTCGTCGGCGCGCTTGTCCCACCAGGGCATGCTGATGGCGATGCCGTTGCTCTTGGTGGCCAGGGTGACGTGCTTCTTGGGGCGGCTTTGGGCCAGGTCAAAAGCGAACTTGAGCAGGCGGTTGGCGCCGTGGCGTGAGTAGACCGATTCCTGGATGACGATTTCACGGTCGGTGCCTTCGTACATCACACCGCCGAGCGAGGTGTATTCGCCCTCGGTGTTCTCGCGCACCACGTAGTAGTCGATGTCGCCAGGCTTGCGACCTGCCAGAGGGCAGGGCACGCCTTCAAACAGGCGTACGGGGCGCAGGTTGATGTACTGGTCGAATTCGCGGCGGAACTTGAGCAGCGAACCCCACAGAGAAACGTGGTCGGGCACGGTGGCGGGCCAGCCCACAGCGCCGAAGAAGATGGCGTCCATGCCCGAAAGCTGCGCCTTCCAATCGTCGGGCATCATTTTCCCGTGCTCGGCGTAATAGTCGCAGCTGGCCCACTCGAAGGTGTGGCATTCCAGCGTGATGCCAAAGCGCTGGGCGGCGGCCTGCGTCACGCGCAGGCCCTCGGGCATGACTTCCTTGCCGATGCCGTCGCCGGGCAGTACGGCGATGCGGTAGGTGCGGGAGGGGACGGTTTTTTCAGGGGTGTTCATGGCAATGCCTTGCAGCGGATAAGAAAGGAAAGAAAAAAGTTCAGGCGGCCGGCCCCAGCAGGCGGGCGAACTCGCCGCCCCAGAGCGTGTGCGCGGGGCCGGAGGCCGCGTGCCCGAAGGGCGTGTCCATGACGAGGTAGC
>ENA-UOOA01001112-UOOA01001112.1-human-gut-metagenome-genome-assembly--contig:-P61old-NODE-1112-length-46395-cov-11.045145_pt1 | contig 46395 bp, 44 predicted proteins | sample MGYA00242467_ERZ724014 | MGnify/ENA metagenome assembly ERZ724014 | reverse complement strand
CTCAAGCGGCGGCTGGCGTCGGCGCTGGTGCAGTTTGACTGCAAGACGCTGTCGCAGCTGCAGGACCGCGTGCTGCACGAGCCCGCCGTGTTCCCTGCGCTGCTCAAATTCCTCACCGTGCAGGTGAGCGACATGTTCCGCGACCCGAGCTACTTCCAGGCGCTGCGCCAGGAGGTGGTGCCGCTGCTGCGCACCTACCCGTCGCTCAAGGTCTGGGTGGCCGGATGCAGCGCGGGGGAAGAGGTGTATTCGCTGGCCATCCTGCTGCAGGAAGAAGGCCTGCTGGACCGCACCCTGATCTACGCCACCGATATCAACCCGCATGCGCTGCGCGCCGCCGAGTCTGGCGTGTTCGACGTGTCGCGGGTGGCGGCTTTCACCGAGAACCATGCGCGCTCCGGCGCCCGCAGTTCGTTGTCGGACTACTACGCGGCTGCCTATGGCCGCGTGGTGTTCGACAAGGGGCTGCGCGAGCACATGGTGTTCTCCGACCACAGCCTGGCCACCGACAGCGTGTTCGCCGAAGTCCATCTGGTGTCGTGCCGCAATGTGCTCATCTACTTCGAGCGCGACCTGCAGAACCGCGCCCTGGGGCTGTTCCGCGAGTCGCTGTGCCACCGGGGCTTTCTGGGCCTGGGCTCCAAAGAGTCGCTGCGGTTTTCGGCGCATACCGATGCGTTCGACGACTTCGTGCCGCAGGACCGCATCTACCGGAAAAAGGCAGGGCTGTGAGCACCCAACACCTCGCCCCCAGACCCACACCTTCCCGGGGCTACGCAGCCATCGTGGTGGGCGGCTCTGCGGGCGGTATCGACGCCCTGATGGAACTGCTGCCTGCGCTGCCCGCCACACTGCAGGCGGCGGTGCTCGTGGTGCTGCACCTGCCCCGGGACCGGCGCAGCCTGCTGGTGGAGATTTTTCAGCCCCGCTGCGCCCTGCCGCTGCGCGAGGCGCAGGACAAGGACGCCATCACGCCAGGATCGGTGAGCTTTGCGCCGCCGGACTACCACCTGCTGGTTGACGGCGGGCCCCAGGGCCCGCATGTGGGGCTGTCGGTGGACCCGCCCCTGCATTTTTCCCGCCCCTCCATCGACGTGCTGTTCGAATCGGCGGCAGACCACTACGGCCCCCGGCTGGTGGGCATCCTGCTGTCGGGCGCCAACGAAGACGGTGTGCACGGCCTGCAGACCATTCAGGCGGCGGGCGGCCTCACCATCGTGCAAGAGCCCGCCAGCGCCAGCATGCCCACCATGCCGCAGGCAGCCATCGCAGCCGTGGCGGTGGACCACATCCTGACTCCTGAAGGCATTGCAACGCTGCTGGCGGATCTGCACCAGCGCCAGTTGCTTTGATCCGGGCACATGCGTCCCTCCTTGAGAACCCCACATTCCCTACCGCCCATGCCCCAGACCGACCGCACCAAATGCCTGCTCGTTGACGATGTCGAGGAAAACCTCATCGCCCTGGAGGCGCTGCTGCAGCGTGACGGGCTGGACATCCTCAAGGCCCAGTCGGGCCCCGAGGCCCTGGAACTGCTGCTGGCCCACGACGATGTGGCCCTGGCGTTGCTGGACGTGCAGATGCCCGAGATGAATGGTTTTGAGCTGGCGGAGCTGATCCGGGGCAGCGAACGCACCCGACACATCCCACTCATCTTCATGACGGCGGGCTCGCGCGAGCAGAACTGGCAGTTCCGAGGGTACGAGAGCGGGGCGGTGGACTTTCTGTACAAACCCATCGACCCGCACATGCTCACCAACAAGGCGGGCGTGTTCTTTGAACTGCACCGGCGCAAGCAGGCGCTGGCGCACGAGCTGCGCGCGCGCACCGAGGCGTTGCGCATCAACGAGATGTTCATGGCGGTGCTGAGCCACGACCTGCGCACACCGCTGCAGTCCATCGTCGCTGCGGCCACCGTGCTCAAGCGCCAGCCGCCGCCCGACAAGGCAGCCCTGATGGTGGACCGGGTGCTGCGCTCAAGCCAGCGCATGGCCCTCATGATCGAAGACCTGCTGGACGTGACCCGCATCCGCCAGGCAGGCGGGCTGGCGCTGCAACTGGGCCCCGCCCACATGCAGACCTTGGTGCAGCGCACCCTGGACGAAGCAGCCACCAGCCACCCCGAACGCGGCATCGAATCCACCGTGGAAGGCGACCTCGCGGGCACTTGGGACACCGAGCGGCTATGCCAGGTGGTCACCAACCTGGTCGGCAACGCACTGCACCATGGCAGCGCAGACCAGCCGGTGCGCATTTGCGCTGATGGCCACCTTCCAGAGACCGTGAGCATCACGGTTTCGAACGGTGGCACCATCCCGCCCGAACTGATGCCCCATCTGTTCGACGCGTTTCGTGGGGGCAAACGCGACCCAGGGCGCCACCAGGGGCTGGGCCTGGGGCTTTTCATTGCGCACCAGATCGTGCGGGCGCACCGAGGTGCCATCGAGGCCAAGTCACAAGACAACGTCACGACCTTCCGGGTGACGTTGCCCCGCCACGCCCCCGCACGAAGCGCCGTCGCCTGACGCCGATAGGCTACGGCAGCCCGAGCCATCCAAGCGCCGGGAGGGCCGCGCAGGCGAATGCAGTAAGAGCGGCTAACAAAACTCAGCGAAGCGGTTCTAGCTAGGCGCCGCGTCGCAGGCAGTACGCGTAGTACGACAAGACGCGGCAACGACGCCAGAAGAGTTTTGTTAGCCGCTCTAAAGGGAAAAGACGCGTGGTGAGCGACAGATGCCGCCACGCGGCAGGGATCAGGTAGAGACCGAAGCAAGGGCAGTATGGATGCCACCCAGCAGCTGCTCCAGCTCTTCCAGCTCGAACGGTTTGAGCAGGGTGCGCACATTCGGCCCCCAGCTGCCCGGCTGGCTACCCAGTTCATAGCCCGAGCACAGCACCACCCAGCGCAGCGGATCGTCTGCCAGCAACCGGCGGGCCAGATCGGTTCCTGACATACCGGGCAGACTCACATCGGTGACCAGTACGTCGAAGGGGTGGCCTGCATCCAGCACCAGGGCCTCTTCGGCAGAGGCGCAGGACGTCACCGTGCGGCCTTCGCCTTCCATCAGCATGCCAATGGTTTCGCGCAGCTCTGGATTGTCTTCAACGTACAGGATTCGCATACATCACAGGGGGTTGGTCTGCCATGCCGCGCCAGGGCAGCGCGCATTGCCAAACCCGCATCATGTGCAGGCGAGGGGCGGCGCCGTGTAGGACAAGGCGCTATTCTGCGGCGCCCTGCAATCCAAAGGAAGAGCGGCGCGCGCAGAACCCCCGTTGTCACTCTTCTAGCAGCGAGCGCAGCATCCAGGCGGTTTGCTCGTGCACCGTCAGACGCTGGGTGAGCAAGTCGGCTGTAGGCTCGTCGCTGGCCTTGTCGGCAAGCGGGAACAGGCTACGGGCGGTGCGGGCCACGGCTTCATGGCCTTCGACCAGAACGCGCACCATGTCCAGTGCCTTGGGCGGCTTGGCAGGGGCGTCAGGCACGGTGGCCAGCTTGCCAAACTCGGCATACGAGCCAGGGGCCACATGGCCCAGCGAGCGAATGCGCTCGGCGATCGGATCCACCGCGTTCCACAGCTCGGTGTACTGCGCCATGAACATGGTGTGCAGCGTGTTGAACATGGGGCCCGTCACATTCCAGTGGAAGTTGTGGGTGGTGAGGTACAGGGTGTAGGTGTCGGCCAGCAGGCGCGACAGGCCCTGGGCGATGGCAGCGCGGTCTTTGTCGCTGATGCCGATGTTGATGCTGGGAGCAGAGGTCTTGCCGATCACTGCTTTGCTTGGCTTGGCCATGGATGGTCCTTTCGTGCTGAAAACATGAAACACCCCGCGCCATGCAGTCCCGAAGACCGGGCGCGGGGCCCTGAAACACTGTAGCGCAAGTCACCGACAGTGGATGTCATCCGTTGCCGATGCATTGCGTCTGGGTCAAGCAAACGTTGAAAAACCAGGCCAGCAGCCTGGCCGGGCTCACTGCATTTGCTGCAGGTTGCCAATGCGCACCAGCATCTCGGTGAACATCTGCATGTCTGCATCCAGGTCCGCCACTTCCTTGAACTCCTTGGCGTTATGGGCCGTGTACTTCTTGCCGGGCATGGCAGGGCCAAAGTTGATGGCGTTGGGCATCAGTTTGGCGGTGGTGCTGCCGGCGGTGGGCACCGGCTGCGCGGGCAGGCCGGTGGTATCGCCAAAGGTGTTGAGCAGCGTGGCCAGCCACGCGCCCTTGGGGTCGCGCGCCATCCAGTTGCCCTGCTTGTGCTCCACCTCCACCGCCACACCGGCCTGGACACCCCAAGCCTTGACGCGCTCGGTGGTGGCCTGAGACAGTGCCTCTGGCGTTTTGCCACGCGGCATGCGCACGTTCACCAGTACATCGACCTTGCCGTCTTTCTCGCGAATCAGGTTGGGCGACATGGTCAGCGGGCCCATGAAGTCGTCGCTGTAGGCCAGGCCCAAGGTGCGGCCCAGGTAGTCCACGCCATACAGGTCGGCGATATAGCGCACGGCCTGGGCATAGCCATTGGCCGCCAACGCCAGCCCCGATTGCTGCAGGAACAGCGCCAGGCGCGGCAGCGGGTTTACGCCTTCTTCGGGGCGCGAGCCGTGGGCCGAGGCACCCGTGACCTTGACCAGCACATCTGCGCCGTCACGCGTCACGTCGATGCTGAACTTGCCGCCCTGGCCGGTGTATTTGCCGACAAAGGCGTCCTTGGCAGCGTTCAACTGGCGGCTCACAGCGTCCACATCGCCGCCGCGCAGGCGGGCGGTGGCGGTCTGGGGCACCGCGTTGGCCGATGCAGCACCCGCCATGGCAACGATGGTGGGCTGGTTGCCGGCGGCGGCGCCCAGTGCAAAGGTGGTGCGCAGCGCACCCGATCCCTTTTCTGCCACCACGGCAGGGTACTTGCTGTCGAGCACGATGTTGTACTCGGGCAGGGTGGTCTTGGCGCGGTAGTACTTCATCGCGTCGCCACCGGTTTCTTCGGTGGTTTCGATCATGAGGCGGATGGTGCGGGCCAGTGGCAGGCCGCTTTCCTTCACGGCCTTCATGGCGTACAGCACGGTGGCGATGGAGCCTTTGTCGTCGATGGAGCCCCGGCCATACAGGTTGCCGCCCACGCGGGTCAGCTTGAAGGGGTCGAGTTTGGTGCCGTCGTCCAGCACCCATTCGTCGGCCACCACAGGCACCACGTCGGAATGGGTCAGGATGCCGAACTCGTCGGGGCCGCTGCCGGGCAGCTTCACCTCAAACACGCGGTTGTCCACGTTGCGGTATTGCAGGCCAAACTCCTTGGCCATGCCTTCCACCAGCGCGCCAAACGCGATGATGTGCTTGTCTTCGTGCGGCGGCACCTTGTCGGAGCGCACCGTGGGGATGGACACCATGCGCGCGGTGGCGTCGATCACGGCAGCCTGGTTCTTCAGGCGGTTGTACAGGCCCAGCAGGCGGCTGATGTTGACGAGGTCATCGCCCTGCAGCGTGGCCTTGCGCTCGTACGCCGCGACGGCGGGCGCCAGTTCGGGCTGCATTTGGGCCGACAGCGCCAGGAACTGGCTGAAACTGCCCGATGCGGCCGTGGCCGCCATCGCGGCAGGTGCCGCAGCGATGCGGTCCATTTCGGGCTTCTTGATGGGGCCGCCGGCCTGGGATGCGGCGGGTGGCATGGAAGTGCAGGCCGACAGGGCCGCCACCAACGTGGCAGAAAGCCAAAGCTTCTTCATGGGAGCCTTTCTTTTGGAGCCGTCACGGACTTGCCGCCGCCATGCGGACGGCGACGGCAGGGACGGGAAGAGGAAGAAATGCAAAAACATTGCAAACGCCGGGCATGCTTTGCCAGCGCGGCGCGAGTGTAGCCCCGCCCAACGACAGGGCGCGAGTAACAAAATATTTCGTTTACCCTGCCGCTGCAGCAGGGCCGTCGCCCGAGCGACGCGACCTCAGGACAGCCGCGTCACACCCGGCAATTCGCAGGCGTAGATGGCGTTGCGCAGCGCGGCAATCGCCTCGTACCGCGTGAAACTGCGCCGCCATGCCAGCACCACCCGGCGCATGGGCGGGGGGCTGCCATCTTTTTCTTCGATGGGCAGGTAGCGGATGTAGCTCTCGTCGCTCTTGCGGCGGCGCGCAGCCGCGTGCAGGGCGTCGCGCGGCACCGACAGGCGGGGCACCAGCGTCACGCCCATGCCCACGGCCACCATGTGCTTGATGGTCTCCAGGGACGAGCCCTCGAACGACTTGCGGATGCCCTCGGCGTTGCTCGCAAAGCGGGCGAACTCGGGGCACACCTCCAGCACATGGTCGCGAAAGCAATGGCCTGCGCCCAGCAGCAGCATGGTTTCGTTCTTCAACTCGGCCGCCGTGACGGACTTCTTGGATGCCAGCGGGTGCGTGCTGGGCACGGCCGCCATGAAGGGCTCGTCGTACAGTGGGGCTATGGCCAGCCCGGTGTCGGGAAAGGGCTCGGCCAGAATGGCACAGTCGATCTCGCCGGTGCGCAGCATCTCCAGCAGCTTGACGGTGAAGTTCTCCTGCAGCATCAGCGGCATCTGCGGGGTGCGCTTGATGGACTGGCGCACCAGCTCGGGCAGCAGGTAGGGGCCGATGGTGTAGATCACGCCCAGCGTCAGCGGCCCGGCCAGCGGGTCCTTGCCGCGCTTGGCGATTTCCTTGATGGCCGCCGCCTGCTCCAGCACGCTTTGGGCCTGGCGCACGATCTCCTCGCCCAGCGGAGTCACCGTGACTTCGCCAGCGCTGCGTTCAAAGAGCTTCACATCCAGCTCTTCTTCCAGCTTCTTGACGGCCACCGAGAGCGTGGGCTGCGAGACATAGCAGGCATCGGCCGCGTGGCCAAAGTGCTTTTCGCGCGCCACGGCCACGATGTACTTGAGTTCGGTGAGGGTCATGGTGTGTTCCTGCGGGCCGCGTCAGCGTGGGGCTGGGCGGGGTCTCATGCTTTGAGATAGTCCGATTTTCCCCCCAACCAGCGCGCCACGTGTTTGGCAGCCAATTCAGGGTATTTGTCCAGCATCAGCGGGGCCAGTTCGCGCGCCCACTCGAGCAGGTGGGTATCGGTTGCCAAATCAGCAAAGCGCAACAGCGCATCGCCCGACTGGCGCGCGCCCAGAAACTCGCCGGGGCCGCGAATCTCCAGGTCGCGCCGGGCGATCTCGAAGCCGTCGTTGGTCTCGGCCATGGCGCGCAGGCGTTCCTTGGCGGTTTCGCCCACGCGGCCGCTGTCGTTGGTGGAATAGAGCAGCACGCAGGCCGAGGCCGCTGCGCCCCGCCCCACCCGCCCACGCAGCTGGTGCAGCTGGCTCAGGCCAAAACGCTCGGCGTGTTCGATGACCATGAGCGAGGCGTTGGGCACGTCCACGCCCACCTCGATCACCGTGGTGCTGACCAGCACGCCCATCTGCCCGCTGGAGAAAAGCTGCATCACAGCCTTCTTCTCTGCCGTGGGCATGCGCGAGTGCAGCAAGCCCACCATCACGCCGGGCAGGGCCTCGCTCAAATCGGCGTGGGTGGCGGTGGCGTTGGAGAGGTCCAGCGCCTCGCTCTCTTCGATCAGCGGGCACACCCAGTACACCTGCCGCCCGGCTTCGACCTGCGCGCCGATGCGTTCGATCACTTCATTCTTGCGGCTGTCCGCGATGAGCTTGGTGACGATGGGCGTGCGGCCAGGTGGCAACTCGTCGATGACCGACACATCCAGGTCGGCGTAGTAGCTCATGGCCAGCGTACGCGGGATGGGCGTGGCGCTCATCATCAACATATGGGGTTCCATCCCATGTGCCGCCAGCTTCTGCCGCAAGGCCAGTCGCTGCGCCACGCCAAAGCGGTGTTGCTCGTCGATGATGGCCAGCGCCAGATTCTTGAACTGCACCTGTTCCTGAATCACGGCGTGGGTGCCCACCACCAGCGCGGCCTCGCCGCTGGCCACCATGTCGAGCATGGCGGTGCGGTCCTTTTTTTTCTGCCCGCCCACCAGCCAGGCCACCTTGCGGCCGCGTGCGGCCAGCAGCGGCTCCAGCCAACCGATCATCTTGGCAAAGTGCTGTTCGGCCAGGATTTCGGTGGGCGCCATCAGCGCGCATTGCCAGCCCGCATCCATGGCCAGGCAAGCCGCCAGGGCCGAGACGATGGTTTTGCCCGAGCCCACATCACCCTGCAACAACCGGTGCATGGGCACGCGGCGGGCCAGGTCGGCGGCGATTTCTTCACCCACACGGCGCTGGGCGGCCGTGAGGTCAAACGGCAGCACGGCCATGAGCTGTTCGTGCAGGGGCAGCGCACCATCTTGCGCAGGCTGGGGGCGCAGCACCGGGGCGCGCAGCCGGTCGCGTTCACGGCGGGACTGGTATTGCGAGAGCTGCTGCGCCAGCAACTCCTCGGCCTTCAGGCGCTGCCAGGCGGGGTGGCTGTGGTCTTCCAGGGTGGACAGGGCCACATCCGGCGTGGGGTGATGCAAAAAAGTGAGCGCCTCGCGCAATCCCCACGAGCGCTGGAGGCCATTTTGGCCTTGATACATGGCATGAGGAGGCTCCACCCCCGGCGGCAGGGTGTCTGATAAATCCACACGCCCCAGGGCGCTGACCACAGCGCGCCGCAGATACGGCTGGGGCAGCCCGGCGGTGGTGGGGTAAACGGGCGTGAGGGCTGCGGGTAATTCGCCCCCCGCCAGCCGGAACGCCGGGTGCAGCATCTGCCGCCCCCAGAAGCCCCCTTTCACCTCACCCCGAATGCGCAAGCGGTTGCCCACCGCCATGGTCTTCTGGTGCGAGGGGTAGAAGCTGAAAAACCGCAGTTCGCAACTGCCCGTGGCGTCTTCCACCTGCACCAGCAGCTGGCGGCGCGGGCGCAACTGCACTTCGCAGGCGGTCACCGTGGCCTCAATCTGCACCGTCTGCCCATCGCGGGCGCTGGCCAGGGGGGTGATGCGGGTTTCGTCCTCGTAGCGCAGCGGCAGGTGCAAAGCCAGGTCGATATCGCGGCGCAGCCCCATCTTTTGCAAGGCTTTTTGGGCAGCGCTGGGGGCGGCCGGGGCGGCGGGCCTCGAAACTGCGGGCATTTTCTTCAAAGTGGGAGGGCAATGGAGGGGGAGAAGCGGGGCGAAAAGGCTAACATGGATAAAGCCCGGGCCCCTGTGATTGCGTTAGTTTGCGTTCTGGATAGTTGTCATGCTCAAGCGAATCAGTACCAAAAATCTCATCCTGGGCATGTACCTGCACGAATTCTGCGGCTCCTGGATGGAGCACCCGTTCTGGCGTGCAAAGTTCGTCCTGAAGGACCCCAAGGATCTGGAGCGCATCCAGGCCACCGCGATCGATGAGGTGTGGATCGACACCTCCAAGGGGCTGGATGTGGCGGCGGGGGTGATCTCCGTTTCGCGCGAAGAGGCTGACCTGCAGATCGATTCAGAGTTTGCCCAGCTGGAAGACATGCCAGCCATCGTCATCGAAGAGCCGCCCCGCCCTGCGCTGCCGCGCCGGGGCCGCGAACCCACGTCGATGCAAGATGAAATCCAACTGGCGGCCTCCATTTGCAGCGAGTCCAAACGCGCCGTCGTTTCGATGTTCAACGAGGCGCGCATGGGCAAGGTGGTGGACGCGGCCAACGCGCAAAGCCTGGTGGAAGAGATTTCGGACTCCGTCAGACGCAACCCCGGCGCACTCATCAGCCTGGCCCGCCTGAAAACTGCCGACGACTACACCTATATGCATTCCGTGGCCGTGTGCGCCATGATGGTGGCCCTGGCCAAGCAGATTGGTCTGAGCGAAGAACACACCCGCAGCGCCGGCATGGCCGGCCTGCTGCACGACCTGGGCAAGGCCGCCATCCCGCTGCCCGTTCTGAACAAGCCTGGCAAGCTCACGGACAGCGAGTTCGCGGTGGTCAAGAGCCACCCGGTCGAGGGCTACAACCTGCTCAAGGAAGGCGGCAATGTTGAAGACTCGGTGCTCGACGCCTGCCTGCACCACCACGAAAAAATGGACGGCACAGGCTACCCCGACAAGCTGCAGGGCGACCAGATCTCGCTGATCGCGCGCATGACGGCCATCTGTGACGTGTACGACGCCATCACGTCTGACCGCCCTTACAAGAGCGGCTGGGATCCTTCCGAATCCATTCGTCGCATGGCCGAGTGGACCAAGGGGCACTTCGACCCGCGCCTGTTCCAGGCCTTCGTCAAAAGCATCGGCATCTACCCGGTGGGCTCGCTCGTGCGGCTGTCATCCGGCCGCATTGGCGTGGTGACAGAGCAAGGCGAAAAGTCCCTCACCTCGCCGCGCGTGAAGGTGTTCTTCTCCACCAAGTCAGACCTGCGCATCCCCCCTGAAGTGGTGAATCTTGCCGAACCGGGCTGCAACGAAAAAATCGTCGCCCGCGAAGACCCTGACAAATGGCGGTTTCCAGACCTCAACGAGTTGTGGTCGGGCCTGCCAGAGCGCCCCTGGTAACCCCCACGGGCAGCCCCTACCCCAGCGCCTTCGGCACGCCGCTGCACCGCCGAAGGCCAGTCACCTGACGCCACCCACGCGCCGCGCCATGACCTCTTTTCTGACCCTCACCCCCAACCCCGCACTGGACATTGCCACCAGCACCGAGCAGGTGCTGCCCACCCACAAGCTGCGGTGCGGTGCGGTGCAGCGCTACCCCGGCGGGGGCGGCATCAATGTGGCCCGGGTGCTGCACCGCCTGGGCGCTGCGGTAGAGGCACGGGCCCTGGTGGGCGGCCCTGCAGGCGCGCAACTGCAAGCACTGCTGCAGCAAGAAGGGGTGGCATGCCAGATGCACGCCATCGCTGGCGATACCCGTGAAAACATGTCGGTGCTGGAGACCCGCACTGGCCAGGAGTTTCGGTTCGTGCTGCCAGGCCCCACGGTGGACCACACGCAATCCCAAGCCCTGCTAGAGGCCCTGCTGCCAACGGCAGAGCCGGGTTCACAACCCGCCCGGTGGGTCATCGCCAGCGGCAGTCTGCCACCCGGAATGCCGCACGACTTTTATGCGCAACTGGCCCGCGCAGCCCAACAGCAAGGTGTACCTATTGCGCTCGACACCTCGGGCGCCGCGCTGGCGGCAGCGCTGGAAGGGGGAGTGGCGCTCGTCAAGCCCAGCCTGCGCGAGTTGCGCGACTTGCTGCAACGGCCGCTGAACACCGTGCAGGAATGCGGTGACGCCGCGTTCACCCTGGTGCAGCAAGGCGCTGCCAGCACGGTGGCTGTTTCCATGGGGGAGCAAGGGGCCGTGCTGGCCCACCGCCACGGCGTATGGCACGCACCAGCGCTTGAGGTGCCAGCCACCACCGGCACCACGGGGGCGGGCGATTGCTTTTTGGCTGCCTTGGTCTGGGCGCTGGAACGTGGCGACACGCCCCCCGAGGCCCTGCGCTGGGGCGTGGCCGCTGGAGCCGCCGCCTTGCTGTCGCCCGGCACGGCCCTGGCCCAGGCAGCAGACATCCACCGCCTGCACGCCCAGGTGCCCGTGCCGCAGGCAATCACTGTGGCCCGCTGAGCAGCCACACCGAGCGCATCGGGGCGTGGGACAATAGCGCCCTTTTTTCTTGGCACGGGCCCGTTCGGCCCTCAAGCTCATGACCGATCTTTCGCTCTCCGCCCCTGGCGCCCCCCTGGCACCACACGCCTACACCCTCAGCGACTTCGACTTCTCGCTGCCTCCCGAACTCATCGCACAGCACCCCGCCCCCGAGCGCAGCGCATCGCGCCTGCTCGACGGCCGCGCCATGGCGCCCGCAGACCGTATCTTCCGTGAACTGCCCGGCCTGCTGCGCGAAGGCGATCTGCTCGTCTTCAACGACACCCGCGTCGTCAAAGCCCGCATCTTTGGCGAGAAGGCCAGTGGCGGCAAGCTGGAACTGCTGATCGAGCGCGTCCTGCCCGCCGAGGCTGGAAGCGCAGGTAATGAAGTGGTAGCCCACATGAAGGTCAGCAAGAAGCCCCTGCCCGGCAGCACCGTGCACATGGCCGGCGGCCGCCACGCGGGCGGCTTTGATGCCACGCTGCTGGGCCGCTGGCCCACCGAAGACGGCCCGCTGTTCCGCTTTGCCTTGCAAGGCCCCGCAGGCGAGACGCCGTGGGAGTTGATGGACCGCCACGGCCACCTGCCGCTGCCGCCTTACATCGAACGCCAGCAAAACACCGACCACGACCCTGACGAGGCGGAAGACAGCCAGCGCTACCAAACCGTATTTGCTCGCAACCCTGGCGCTGTTGCGGCGCCCACCGCTGCGCTGCACTTTGACGAAGGCGTGCTGGCCGAACTTCAGTCGCGCGGCATCGAGCGCGCCAGCGTCACCCTGCACGTGGGCGCAGGCACCTTCCAACCGGTCAAAACGGAGAACCTGGCCGAACACCAGATGCACAGCGAGTGGTACGAAGTGCCCCTGGCCACCCTGGCCGCCCTGGAGCGCTGCCGCCAGCGCGGCGGCCGCGTGGTAGCTGTGGGCACCACCACCGTGCGCACCCTGGAATCGTGGGCCCAAAGCGGCAAAACCACGGGTGACACCAACATCTTCATCACCCCAGGGTTCAGCTTCAAGGTGGTGGACGTGCTGATCACCAACTTCCACCTGCCCAAAAGCACCCTGATGATGCTGGTGAGCGCCTTTGCAGGCTACGCCCACATCATGGGCCTGTACCGCCACGCCATTGCCCAGCGCTACCGCTTTTTCAGCTATGGGGATGCGATGCTGCTGGAGCGCGCCAAGGCCGCCAACTGATCCAACGACCTGGCACCGCCACGCCGAGCAAATCGTCACACGTGTTTACGATTGGATGTCATCGAGAGGGGCAAGGCACGACACACCGGGCCTACGCTCGCCGCGACTGACCAGCACACATTGGAGCTGGCACACGTTGCAAGACCTTCCCTCATGAGAAAAACCCTCTCCCTCCACCCCGTGGCGCTTTCCTGTGTTCTGCTGCTCGGGGGCTGTGCCGCCAACCCGATCGACAAGAACACCAAGGCGGCCGCAGGCACAGCGCATGCGGCGCCACAGTCTTCCGATACAGCATCGGAGGTGGGCCGTGCCATCACGCCTCCGCTGTCAGACCTGAATCTGGTGAAGGCAAACATTCCGCCGCAGCTGGCGGCAGCCCGCCAAGCCCCTTACGCCCTGCCGACCGACCGCAGCTGCCAAGCGCTGGCAGAGCAGGTGCGGTCACTGGATGCGGTGCTGGGAGCCGATCTGGACACCCCTTCCACCTCAACCAACCCCAGTCTGATTGAGCGGGGTGCGGGCGCAGCGAAGAAGGGGGCCATGGGCGCCGCGAGAGGCGCTGCAGAAGACGTGGTGCCCATGCGCAGCTGGGTGCGCAAACTGACGGGCGCGGAGAAGTACAGCCGCGAGGTGCAAGCCTCCATCACAGCGGGCACCATCCGGCGCAGCTACCTCAAGGGGCTGGGGCAGGCTGCGGGCTGCGAGTCGCCTGCGGCGCCCTTGGCACCCAAGGCCGAGGAATAAGCCATCCCCCTCCAGCGCGGTGAGAGCGTGGGGCAGCGCCTCAACCCTGGTTCCGCTCCCGGAACGCCCGCGCCTGCCCAAAGTGGCCATTGCCAATGAAGGGCACGGGTGGCCGCAAGGCCGACAGCGGTGAGGGGTGGTTGGAGGTGAGCACGAGGTGCCCCCGGTCTTGCGGGATGAAGGCGCGTTTGGACTGTGCGTGCGAGCCCCACAGCATGAAGACCACCGGGCGCTTGCCTTCGGCCACATGGCGGATGACAGCATCGGTCAGCAGCTCCCAGCCCTTGCCAGCATGGCTGGCGGCTTGGCCTTCTTCCACGGTAAGACAGGTGTTGAGCAGCAGCACCCCGTTTTGCGCCCACTTCACCAGGCTGCCACCAGGATTGGGAAAGGGCGGAAACGGCACGCCCAGATCGCGCTGCATTTCCTTGAAGATGTTTTGTAGCGAGGGCGGCAGGCGCACGCCGGGCGCTACCGAAAAGGCCAGCCCTTCGGCCTGCCCACGCCCGTGATAGGGGTCTTGCCCCAGGATGACCACGCGCACGGCATCGGGCGGGGTCAGTTCCAGCGCGCGCAGCGGGCGGGGTGGGAAGATGCTGGCGTCTGCATCCATGCGGCTTTGCAAGAAAGCCAGCAGCTTTTGCCCCACCGGTCCACCAAAAAACTCATCCACCAACGGCTGCCAGCCAGGGGCCACAGGCCAATCGGCAGGGTTGGCAGAGGTGAGCTGAGTGGGGGCTTCGTTGGCAGGGGCAAGCAAATCGGTCATGGCAAAGCAGCGGGAATGTGCGCGGGGCTAGAGTATCGGCCGAAACGACCCTCACGCCTGCTGCGTCTCGCCAGTGCAACTGATAGTCATCAAAAGCTATCATTTTGATAGCTTCTCGCGCTTACCCATCAAGCGCTAGAGCCTTATTTCATCTAAAAATTCAGCCCGCTTGGTGTCTCTGCGCCACATCGGCAAAAGCCTCGTGCGTGCTCAGGAACACCTGACCCTGCATGCGCCGACCGAAGTCAGTATCTTGCAGCCGGTCCATCACCGGGCCCTTGACCTCGGCCAGCAAAAAGCGAATGCCGCGCTCGCGCAGGCTGCGCTCCAGATCGCCCAGCACCCCCAAGGCAGTGGCGTCGATCTGGTTGACGGCGGAGCACACCAGCAGCACATGGCGCGCGGCGGGGTTGGCGTGGACCAGCGCTTCGATGCGGTCTTGCAGCACGCTGGCATTGGCGAAATACAGGCTTTCGTCCACCCGCACCGCCACCAAGCCAGGCTCGGTGACGACCTGGTGCCGGTCTACGTTGCGGAAGTGCTCGGTGCCCGGCACCCGGCCCACCACGGCCATGTGCGGATGGCTGCTGCGCCACACCAGGGTGCCCAGCGACAACGCCACCCCTAGCAGGATGCCTGCCTCCACACCCAGCGCCATCACACCCAACGCGGTGGCGATCAGCGACAGCGCATCGGCCTTGTCGTAGTGCCAGGCCTCGCGCAAGGTGTCCCAATCGATGAGGCCAGTCACCGCCACGATGATGGTGGCCGCCAGCACGGCCTGGGGCAGTGCATGGAACCAGCCGGTGAAGAAAGCCACCACCAGCGCCATCAGCGCGGCGGATATGACACCCGCCAGCGGTGTGTTGGCACCGGCGGCAAAATTGACGACCGAGCGGGCAAACCCCCCGGTGACTGGAAAGCCGCCCGACACGGCGCTGGCAAGATTGGCCGCACCCAGGCCGAGCAACTCGCGGTTGGGTTCAATGCGTTGCTGCCGCTTGAGCGCCAGCGACTGGGCCACAGACACGCTCTCGACAAAGCCCACCAGTGAAATCAGCAGCGCAGGCAGCCACAGCGCCTGCACCGAACCCCAATCCCAGGCGGGCAGGCCCAGCGCGGGCAAGCCCTGCGGCACGGTACCCACCACGGGCACGCCGTGGCTTCGGTCCAGCCCACACAGGCTGACGACGGCCGTGGAGACAATCACTACCAGCATCGGCGCCAGTTTGGAAGCCATGTCGGCCGCTTTGGCGGGCCAACCTGTGCGCACCAGCAACTTGGCCAGATATTTGCGGGCGAACCACAGGAACAGCACGCTGGCGCCCCCCAGCGCCAGCACGGCGGGTTTGGTTTGGGGCAAGGCGTGGGCCAGGCTGGAGAGGGTCTGGAAGACGTTCTCGCCCTGCACCTTCACGCCCAGCAAGTGCTTGAGCTGGCCCACGGCAATCAGTACCGCAGAGCCGGTGATGAAGCCGCTGATGACCGGGTGGCTCAAGAAATGCGCCAGAAACCCCAGGCGCAACAGGCCAAAGGCCAGCAACATCACCCCGGAGAGCAGAGACAGCAGCACGGCCAGTTGCACATACTGCACCGAGCCCGCCGCAGCCAGCGGCTGCAAGGCGCTCGCTGTCATCAGCGAAGCCACGGCCACGGGCCCCACAGCCAGCGTCATGCTGGAGCCCAGCAGCGCATAAGCCACGATGGGCAGCAGGCTGGCGTACAACCCCACTTCGGCCGGCAGCCCCGCCAGCAAGGCGTAGGCCAGGCTTTGCGGGATCAGCATCACCGTGACGATCAGGCCCGCCACCGCATCCCCGGCCAGCCAGGAGGCCCGGTAGTTGCGCAGCCAATCGGGAATGGGGTTCATGGCGGGCCTTCCTTGCCGTTACAGCTCGAGGCGATGAGTCAAGCTCAGGCTTTCGTGGAGCGGCGCGATTCCAGCCATTCAAAAATGGCCATGCCTGCCACCATCGCAATGACGAACACGATGGCCTTGGGCTGGCCAGCGCCCGCCGACACGATGGCGGGCCCAGGGCAGAAACCGGCCACACCCCAGCCTGCGCCAAACATCAAACTGCCAATGACCAGGCGCTTGTCGATGTGGCGTGCTGTAGGCAACTGCATGGCACCACCCAAAAAAGCGGTGGTGCGCTTGCGGGCCACAAAAAAGGCGCCAATGCCGACCAGGATGGCCCCGCCCATCACAAAGGCGAGCGACGGGTCCCAATTCCCGGCCAGATCCAGAAAGCCCTGGACTTTGGCCGGATCGGTCATGCCTGCCACGATGAGGCCGATGCCAAACAACAGGCCAACAATGAATTCCATCAAACGGTGTGCCATGGTGTGCTCCTGAACTTGAAAAACGCGCCGCTCACGCCAAGGCGTGGCGCAACAAAAAGACAGTGATGAAACCCGCCGCCATGAACGACAGCGTGGCCACCAGCGAGCGGGGCGACATGCGCGAGAGGCCGCACACGCCATGGCCGCTGGTGCAGCCCGAGCCGTAGCGGGTGCCAATGCCCACCAGCAAGCCCGCGACGATCACCATGGCCCAGCTAGCGTCGATGGTCGCGACCATCGGGCCGATGAAGGCCACATACAGGCTGGGCGCCACCAGCATGCCCAGCAGGAAAGACAGGCGCCAGACGATGTCGCGCGTCTTGGGCCGCAGCAGCCCGCCCACAATGCCGCTGATGCCCAGCACCCGCCCGTTGAACAGGATGAACAGGGCCGAGGCCAAACCCAGCACGATGCCGCCGGCCAGCGACATCCAGGGGGTGAAGTGGTTCCAGTCAATCGTCATGTCTCTGTACTCCTTGATTTCACAAAATGGCTTGAACAGTTCCGCGATCACTGCCCGAATGTCCAAGACAGCATCGTTGCGTTCGCATGGCTGGAAATTGTATATGATTTGATATATTATTCAAACACATTCTGTTTTTTTCTAAAACGTAGGGAGCTGCCATGCAAGCCCAAGTGAAAGCCTTCTTTGACCCGGCCACCTGGACCGTGTCCTATGTGGTGTTCGATGCGCCTGGGGGCCATTGCGCGCTGGTGGATTCGGTGTTGGACTACGACCCCAAGTCCGGCCGCACCCGCACGGATTCAGCCGATCAGCTGATCGCTTTCGTGCGCGAGCAGAACCTGATGGTGGACTGGATTCTGGAAACCCATGCGCATGCCGACCACCTCTCGGCGGCGCCCTATCTGCGCAATCACCTGGGCGGCAAGATTGCCATCGGCGGCAAGATCACCCAAGTGCAGAACGTGTTCAAGGGCATCTTCCATCTGGAGCCTGAATTCGCTACCAACGGCAGCCAGTTCGACCACCTGTTTGAAGACGGCGACACCTTTGCGATTGGCACCCTGCAAGCGCAGGCGCTGTCGGTGCCCGGCCACACCCCTGCCTGCATGGCCTACCAGGTGGGTGATGCGGTGTTCGTGGGCGATACGCTCTTCATGCCCGATGTGGGCACTGCGCGCTGCGACTTCCCCGGCGGCAACGCCCATACGCTGTACCAGTCGGTTCGCAAGTTGCTGAGCCTGCCACCCGAGACACGTCTGTTCATGTGCCACGACTACCCACCCGAGGGCCGGGCAGCCCAATGGGAATGCACCGTGGCAGACCAGCGCGCGCGCAACATCCATGTGCACGATGGCGTGAGCGAAGCAGAGTTCGTAGCCATGCGAACGAAGCGCGACGCAGGCCTGGCCATGCCAGTGTTGATCCTGCCCTCGGTGCAGGTCAACATCCGCGCGGGCGAGCTGCCACCGCCCGAGGCCAATGGCGTCAGCTACCTCAAGATCCCGCTGAACGCGCTGTGATGCGTTCTACCCACTTCAAGGAGTCTCCATGAGCAACGGCCCCATCACCGTAACGCTGACCCAGCAGCGCGACTACCAGTTCCAGATCGACTTCGGCACCCCTGTGCCCAGCCTGCTGGGCGACGAGCCCCCACCGTTGGGCCAGTCGGCGGGCCCATCGCCCATGCAGCTGCTGTGCGCAGCGGTAGGCAACTGCCTGAGCGATTCGCTGCTGTTTGCGCTGCGCAAGTTCAAGCAAAGCCCCGACCCCCTGCATTGCACAGTGACGGCCGATGTAGGCCGCAATGCAGAGAACCGACTGCGCGTGCTGGGCATGCAGGCCACGCTGCAATTGGGCGTACCCAGTGGCCAGCTGGAGCACCTGGACCGGGTGCTCAGCAGTTTTGAGGCCTACTGCACCGTGACGCAGAGCGTGGGGCAAGGCATTCCCATCCAGGTCACCGTGCTGGATGTGGATGGCAGTGTGTTGCACGGCGGCCCGGCCGCAGGAATGCAAGCCTGAATTTGAAGGACCAGCAGCAGGCAAAAGCGGCTGTCAGCACGGCACCGTGCCGATTGCTTCCCCGCGCTACGCGGGAAAGCATAGTGATTGAGCCCCGTGCGCAAAACCTTCAGGCGAACAGCCTGGCGAGCGCCAGCCCTGGGTCGTCGGCCCGCATGAAGGCTTCGCCCACCAGGAAGGCGTGCACACCCGCGTCGCGCATGGTCTTCACATCGGCGGGCTTGAGGATGCCGGACTCGGTCACCAGCAGGCGATCAGAAGGCACATCCTTGAGCATGCCCAAGGTCGTATCGAGCGTGACCTCGAACGTCCGCAGGTTGCGGTTGTTGATGCCCACCAGCGGAGTCTTGAGCTTGAGCGCGCGCTCCAGCTCGGGGCGGTCGTGCACTTCTACCAGCACCGCCATGTCCAGGCTGCGGGCGATGGCTTCAAAGTCAGCCATCTGCGCGTCATCCAGACACGCGGCGATCAGCAGAATGGCATCGGCCCCCATGGCTCGCGACTCATAGATCTGGTACGCATCCACCATGAAATCCTTGCGCAGCACGGGCAGCAAGGTGCTGGCGCGAGCCTGCTTCAGGTAGTCAGGCTGGCCCTGGAAAAACTGCCGATCGGTCAGCACCGACAGGCAAGCCGCGCTCACCTTGCCGTCGCCTTCCATGTAGCTCTGGGCAATGTCGGCAGGCTCGAAGTTGGCGCGCAGCACGCCCTTGCTGGGGCTGGCCTTCTTGACCTCGGCAATCACCGCCGCCTGGCCCTTGGCGATCTTGGCGCGCAGTGCGCCTTCAAAGTCGCGGGTGAGCACACGGCTCTCGGCATCGGCGCGCATGGCGGGCAGCGGCAGACGCTGTTTGGCAGCGGCCACTTCTTCGTGCTTGACGGCGACGATTTTGTTGAGGATGTCACTCATGGTTTGCAGCCTTCTTGTCGGGCTCCTCAGAGCCCTGTTTCAGTATGTTGGTGAACACGCGGTGCATCACCACGCCCACCACGATGAACAGCGCTGATACGCCCAGGGCGATCCAGAGTCCAGGGTCGCTCCACATGGCTGCCTCAGGCCGCCAGCGCGTGGGTGCGCACCACCAGCGCCTCCAGCTTGGCCTTGGCAGCGCCGCTAGCGATGGCGTTGCGCGCCTTGGCGATGCCATCCTGGATGGAAGCCGCCACATTGGCCGCATACAGCGCCGCACCTGCGTTCAGACAAACGATGTCGTGCGCGGCGCCCGTCGCACCACTGAGCACATCCAGCAGCATCTGGCGCGACTGTTCAGGCGTCTCCACTTTGAGCGCCCGGTTGCTCACCATGGGCAGACCAAAGTCTTCAGGGTGGATTTCGTACTCGGTGATCTGGCCGTTTTTCAACTCACCCACCAGCGTGGCGGCGCCCAGGCTCACTTCGTCCATGCCGTCGCGGCCGTACACAACCAGCGCGTGTTCGGCGCCCAGGCGCTGCAGCGCGCGCACCTGGATGCCGACGAGGTCGGGGTGGAACACACCCATCAAGATGTTGGGCGCGCCTGCCGGGTTGGTCAGCGGGCCCAGGATGTTGAACAGCGTGCGCACGCCCAGCTCCTTGCGCACCGGCGCCACGTTTTTCATGGCGGGGTGGTGGTTGGGCGCAAACATGAAGCCAATGCCAACATCGGCAATGCACTGGGCGATCTGCTCTGGCTGCAGGTGGATGTGGATGCCCAGAGCGTCCATCACATCCGCGCTGCCGCTCTTGCTGGAAACACTGCGCCCACCGTGCTTGCTGACCTTGGCGCCCGCCGCCGCTGCCACAAACATGGAACAGGTGGAGATGTTGAAGGTGTTGGCACCGTCACCACCCGTGCCCACGATGTCCACCATGTGGGTCGTGTCCTGAACGTGCACCTTGGTGCTGAACTCGCGCATGACCTGCGCGGCGGCGGTGATCTCGCCAATGGTTTCCTTCTTCACGCGCAGGCCGGTGATGATGGCGGCGGTCATCACGGGCGAGAGCTCGCCGTTCATGATGAGCCGCATCAGGTGCAGCATCTCGTCGTGGAAGATTTCGCGGTGTTCAATCGTGCGCTGCAGCGCTTCCTGGGGGGTGATGGGCATGGGGTACCTGCTGGGTGTGGGGTGATGACCGAAACGGTAGCGGCACTCAGGCCCGCTGCTCCAAAAAGTTCTTGAGCATGGCGTGGCCGTGCTCGGTCAAGATGCTTTCGGGGTGGAACTGCACGCCTTCAATCGGCAGCGTCTTATGGCGCACGCCCATGATTTCGCCGTCCTCCGTCCAGGCCGTCACTTCCAGCACCTCGGGGCAGGTGGCGCGCTCGATGGCCAGCGAGTGGTAGCGGTTGACCGTGAACTTTTCAGGCAATCCGGCAAACACGCCCTTTTGCGTGGTGGTGATGACGCTGGTTTTGCCATGCATCAGCTCCTGCGCGCGGATGATGTTGCCGCCAAATGCTGCGCCAATGCTCTGGTGGCCCAAGCACACACCCAGGATGGGCAGCTTGCCCGCAAAGTGCTTGATCGCAGCCACCGAGATGCCGGCCTCGGCCGGTGAGCATGGGCCGGGCGAAATGACCAGACGATCGAGCTTGCCCGCATTCAGGCGCGCTTCGATCTCGGCCACGGTGATCTCGTCGTTGCGGAACACTTCCACCTCGGCGCCCAGTTCACCAAAGTACTGGACGATGTTGTAGGTGAAGCTGTCGTAGTTATCGACCATCAAGAGTTTCATGCGGCGCTCCCGGCAGTGGCGGGCTCGCGCAGACGGGCGAACTCGCGGTGTTCATAAGCAATGCAGGCTTCCATGAGACTGCGGTAGATGGCTTCCATCACATCGGCATCGCCGCCTTCAGTCAGGGTCTGCTCGCGCACACGGTCCACAATGGCCTGGATGCGGGCTTCGTCGCGCACCTGGGCGGGGTCTTGCTTGATGCGGGCGGCCTGGGTCATGTAGCCCACGCGCTCCACCAGCAGGGGCACCAGCACGTCATCCAGCGCGTTTACTTCACGGCGCACATCCTGCATCGTGTGGCAGTGTTTGACTTTGTCGATTGCGCGGGTCATTCGAGGCCCTCCTCCACCAGCTCGGCCGCACGCAACAGTGCGCGGGCCTTGTGTTCGGTTTCTTTCCATTCCAGCTCAGGCACAGAATCTGCCACCACCCCGGCAGCGGCCTGCACATACAGGGTGCCGTTCTTGATGATGCCGGTGCGGATGGCAATGGCCACGTCCATATCGCCCGCATAGCTGAGGTAGCCACACGCGCCACCGTACAGGCCACGCTTGGTGGGTTCGAGCTGGTCGATGAGTTCCATGGCATGCACCTTGGGCGCGCCGGTCAGCGTGCCTGCCGGGAAGGTGGCCTTGAGCACATCCATGCTGGTCATGCCGTCATGCAGGATGCCTTCCACGTTGCTCACGATGTGCATCACGTGGCTGTAGCGCTCCACCGCAAAGGCCTCGGTCACTTTCACGCTGCCGGTTTTCGCGATGCGGCCGATGTCGTTGCGCGCCAGGTCGATCAGCATCACGTGCTCGGCGCGTTCCTTGGGGTCGTTGATGAGTTCGACCTCGGTGGCCTTGTCCTTTTCGGGCGTGGCGCCGCGTGGGCGGGTGCCGGCCAGGGGGCGAATGGTGACCTTGGTGCCTTCGTCGGTCTTTTCCTGGCGCACCAGAATCTCGGGGCTGGCGCCCACCACATGGAAGTCGCCAAAGTCGTAGAAATACATGTAGGGCGATGGGTTCAGCGAACGCAGCGCACGGTACAGCGACAGGGGAGACTCGGTGTAGCGCTTGTGGATGCGCTGGCCGACCTGCACCTGCATGAAGTCACCGGCAGCGATCAGCTCCTTGGCCCGCTCCACAGCGGCCAGGTAATCGGCCTTGGCAAAGTCGCGCTGGGCGGGGTGGCTTTGGGTCGCCTTCACCACCGGGGCGCTCACCGAGTACTTGAGCTGCTCCTTCAAGTCGCGCAGACGCTTCTTGGCCCGGGTGTAGGCCTCAGGCTGGGCGGGGTCAGCGTAGACAATGAGGTAAAGCTTGCCCGACAGGTTGTCGATGACGGCCAGCTCCTCGCACTGCAGCAGCAGGATGTCGGGGCAGCCCAGGGTGTCGGGCGGGCAGGTGGATTCGAGTTTCTTCTCGATGTAGCGCACCGCGTCGTACCCAAAGTAGCCCGCCAGGCCGCCGCAAAAACGCGGCAGGCCGGGGCGCAAAGCCACCTTGAAGCGCTTTTGGTACTCGGCAATGAAATCGAGCGGATTGCCTGCGGCGGTCTCCACCACTTGGCCGTCGGTCACGACTTCGGTGCGCGCCTCGGCCCCGAAGCCACTGGCGCGCAGCAGGGTGCGCGCGGGCAGGCCGATGAAGCTGTAGCGCCCAAAGCGCTCGCCGCCCACCACGGATTCCAGCAGAAAGCTGTGCTTGCCGCCGTCCTTGGTGTGCGCCAGCTTCAGGTACAGCGAGAGCGGGGTTTCCAGGTCCGCAAAGGCCTCGACCATGAGCGGAATACGGTTATAGCCTTCGCTGGCCAGGCTTTTGAATTCAAGTTCTGTGATCACGGGGAGAGCTCCCAGCTGTCGCAGCGCGCATCCCTTGGGCAGTGAAACGGGGGCGCTGCGGTCCATTCAATCGGCCTTGCCGCCTGAATGGGGCAGAGGCCACGGGTGCACGCCGGGCTCAGGCCCAGGTGCCATCAGGCGTTCAAAGCGGCAGGCTGACGCCAGGGCCAGGCTCCCCGGTCGCTGCAACCTGTGATGAACACGTGATGAATGAACATGGGGCCAAAGTGTAGCAAAGGCTCCCGGGGAATTTGTCTGCGGATGACCCCATCACAACAAAACCAACGCCTACCCCATCGAAAACCCTGTTGCACAGGCCTGGCGGTGAAGCAACAATTTGAAACGAACGACCGTTCTTTTTTCGGGAGCTGTAGATGACGATCTTGAAGCGATGGGCTCTGGGCGTGTGCGCCTTCATCCTGGCAGGCAGTGCCTGGAGCCAGGCAGTGACCGTGGCCGACGTGAAGTACGAACCCACCCAAGCGCTGGGGGATAGCACCGTGCAGCTCAACGGAGCCGGCGTGCGCTACAAGGCGGTGTTCAAGGTGTACACCGCCGGCCTGTACCTGGAGAAAAAAGCCTCCACCCCACAAGAAGTAGCCAGCCAGCGCGGCCCCAAGCGCCTGAGCATCACCATGCTGCGCGAAATCGACTCGACGGAACTGGGCAAGCTGTTTTCGCGGGGCATGGAAGACAACATGGACCGCGCCGCTTTCTCGCGCATCGTGCCGGGCGTGCTGCGCATGAGCCAGATCTTCTCCGACCACAAAAAGCTGCAGGCGGGCGATCAGTTCATGATCGACTGGATTCCTGGCACCGGCACCGTCATCACCGTGAAGGGCAAAGTCCAGGGCGAGCCCTTCAAGGAGCCTGAGTTTTTCAATGCCCTCATGGGCATCTGGCTGGGCAACCTGCCCGCCGACTTCAAGCTGAAAGACGCCTTGCTGGGCAAGCCTGCCTGACGCGGAGCAGACGCGGCCGGCGCGTCACCGGCGGGCCAGCCACCGCCCCACTTCTTCCAGCGAATCGACGTACCCGTCGGCATCCACATGGCGCACCGGCTGGCCGTGGTTGTAGCCATAGGTCACCAGCACCACCGGGCAACTGGCGGCGCGTGCCGCCTGCGCGTCATTGCTGGAGTCGCCCAGCATCAGCGTGCGCGTGGGCGCTGTTCCCAGCGCTTCGCAGGTCTTGACCAGGGGCAGCGGGTCGGGCTTTTTGCGCTCGAAGCTGTCACCGCCAAACACGCGTGCAAAAAAACCATCCAGGCCTTTGGCCTGGAGCAGTGGCTGAGCGAACGCCAGCGGCTTGTTGGTCAGGCAAGCCAGCGGCAGGCCCGCCCCCTGCAAGGCTTGCAGCCCCTGCACCACGCCGGGGTACACGGCCGAATGGCTGCCGTTGATTTCCAGGTAGTGGTGCTGGTAGCGGGCCCAGGCTTGCGGAAACAGTGCTTCAATTTTGATAGCTGCCTGCGCTTGTTCCACGGGCGCTAGAACGTGTTTTAGCACCGAACGCAGCAAATGCTCCGAGCCCTTGCCCACCATGTTCTCGGCCTGATCGGCGGCAATGGGGGGCAGGCTCAGATCGCGCAGCATGCGGTTCAATGCTTCGTTGAAGTCACCCATGGTGTCCACCATGGTGCCATCCAGATCGACGATGACGGCGTCTACGCCGCTGGGGTTCAGGGTATTCAGGTTCACAGGAAGAAGGGGCGGAAAGGCGCCAGCACAGCGATGAAAGCGCCTGAATATAGACCAGCGCCAGCACGCCTCGGCGTCCCCGCCGCGTACGCCCAGGGCAGGCCTCGTCTGACAATGCCCGGCCGCTCAGGCTTTTATGCTTTGCCTTCATTTCCCTGGCTTATCGCAAGGAATTCATATGAAACGCACTGCATTTTTGACATCAACCTGCACCATCGCAGCCGCCTTGGCCTGCGCCAGCGCCCTGGCCCAGCCCACGAATGACGCCCGCGCCCGCTACGAAGAAGAACGGCGCGCCTGCATGACCCAAAACACACAGGACTCCCAGGCCACCTGCCTGCGCGAAGCCAGCGCCGCACGCGATGCGGCGGCCAAAGGCCAGTTGAGCAGCCCCGGCGCAGCCGCCCAGGCCAACGCCCGTGAGCGCTGCAAGGTTTTTCAGGAGGCCGCCGACCAGGCGGAATGTGTGCGTCGGCTGGAGTCCACCGCCAGTGGCTCCGTCGCAGGCGGCGGGTTGCTGCGCGAATCCGTCACCACCACCTACGAGCCGCGCTGAACCCCGGCACGGCGCGTGGCAGGCTCGGCGCCTGAGCGAAAGCGGGGGCTACACAGCCCCCGCAGTTCGATTAGGCTGCGTCAGGCCAGCTGAACGCGCATGGCGTCGATCACCGACTTGTAGTCCGGCTTGCCGAAAATCGCGCTACCGGCCACAAAGGTGTCAGCGCCGACATCGGCCACGCGTCGAATGTTGTCAGCCTTGATGCCGCCGTCCACTTCCAGGCGGATGTCCTTGCCCGAAGCGTCGATGCGCTTGCGCACGGCTTCGATCTTGCGCAGGGCCGAGTCGATGAAGCTCTGGCCACCAAAGCCGGGGTTCACGCTCATGATGAGGATGAGGTCGATGTCGTCAATCACCCAGTCCAGCACATCCAGCGGCTCGGCAGGGTTAAACACCAGACCGGGCTTCACGCCCTTGGACCGGATGGCCTGGATGCTGCGGTGCACATGGCCCGAGGCATCAGGGTGGAAGCTGATGTAGTCAGCGCCAGCGTCGGCAAACGCGGCGGCCAGCGCGTCTACCGGCTGGATCATCAGGTGCACATCAATCGGCACCGCTACGCCCGCTGGCGTTTTGGCGTGCGGCTTGAGGGCCTGGCACACCATGGGGCCGAAAGTGAGGTTGGGCACGTAATGGTTGTCCATCACGTCGAAATGGATCCAGTCGGCGCCAGCGGCAATGACATTGCGCACTTCTTCGCCCAGGCGGGCAAAGTCGGCAGAGAGGATGGAGGGGGCGATTTGGAAGGTGCGGCTCATCCCCCGATTGTCGCAAAGCTGGAATGCTGCGGGGTTTTGCCTTGCCCAAGGGCACGCGCTCACACCCCGCACGGTTACCATTCGGCCCATGCCAAAGTACCAGTTTGCGGTGGAAGTTCTGCCCGAATACCTGCCCGAGGAATCGGAGCCAGAACGCGAGGTGTTTGCCTTCGCCTACACCATCACCATCACCAACACGGGCGACGCCCCCAGCCAGCTGATTTCGCGGCACTGGATCATCAGTGACGCCCGCGGCCACACCGAAGAGGTCAAAGGCCTGGGCGTGGTGGGGCAACAGCCCCTGCTCAAGCCGGGTGAGGCCTTCCAGTACACCAGCGGGTGCCGCCTGCGCACGGCCAGCGGCACCATGCACGGCACATTCCACTGCGTGGCCGAAGACGGCGAGCCTTTCGCCACGCCCGTTCCCCTGTTTGTGCTGGAAGCCATTCACCACGGCCCCACAGGCGAGCCCCTGAACGGAAGGGTACTGCATTGAGCCGCCCCACCGACCTGGCGCGCCTGCTGGCGGAACTGGACCCCGAGGCCGACCTTCCCCACCGCCACCTCTGGCTCATCCATTTGCTGGAATGGGTGCGCGGCGATCGCGACTCCGTGCCCGGCGCCACGGCCAGACTGCAGCTTTTTCTGGATGCGGTCGAAGCCCGGCCAGAGCTGCGCGCGCGCCTGCAGGCTTGGTGGGCGCAGCTGGTGGACACGGTAGATATCACCACCTTGCTGGCCGACTTCGGCTTTGCGCCACGCACCGCTTTTGTGAGCGAGCTGGCGGCGCGCCTGCGCACCAAGTGGCTGCCGGGCACGCCGGACACGATCGATGCGTCTGAACTGTTCGTGCTGGCAGTGCCCCATGAATTTGACGCGCAATGGATGGCCGCGCTGGACGAAGCACAGCTCAACCGCCTGGCCGCCCTGCTGGTGCCGCCGGGCGAGGAAAGCGGCATCTCGCTGTGGCGCCACGCGCTGCTCAACGCCATCACCTACTGCGCGGGACAAATCCTCTCGACCGGGTTTGCCCCTGAACTGCGCCTTCGCATGAGCGAAGAAGCGCGCGAAGCCCAGCCCTTCCATGCGCTGATCCGCGACGTGGAGAGCCTGCGCGTGGAAGTGCTTCACGCATTGCGCACCCCCGACCGGCTCAACGAAGCCGCTCAGCGCCTGCGTGAGCGGCTGGAGGCCTGCCGCGCCGCCACGGCCACGGTTTACACGCACTTTGAAGACAACGGCATCTCCGTCGGGCTGGTGTTCCGCCTGCGCCAGCTGCGCGAACGCATCGTGCGCGTGCGGCTGCTGCTCGACTGCCTGCTGTCGCCCAAGCCCGCCCTGGCGGCCGCCAAGCTGATGTCTTCGCTGGTGCAGGTGGGCCAGGAGCGGCGCAGTCTGCGCGCGCTGTTCGCCTCCAACTCCTCGCTGGTCGCGGCCAAGGTGGCCGAGCGCAGCGCTGAAACGGGCGAGCACTACATCACCCGCACGCCAGCCGAATACCGCTCCATGGTCCACAAGGCAGCGGGCGGCGGGCTGGTGATTGCTTTCACCACGCTGATCAAGTTTGGCTTGTACGCCCTGGCGCTGTCGGCCTTCTGGGCGGGTTTCTGGGCGGGTGTGAACTATGCGGTGAGCTTTGTGCTGGTGCAGTTGCTGCATTTCACGGTGGCCACCAAGCAACCGGCCATGACCGCCCCGGCCATGGCGGCCAAGCTCAAAGAACTGGGCTCCGGCGACGCCATCGAGTCGTTTGTGGACGAGATCACCCATCTGGTGCGATCGCAGGTGGCCGCGGTGCTGGGCAACGTGCTGGTGGTGATGCCTGTGGTGCTGGGCATTGCACTGCTCATGCTCCACACCCTGGGCACACCGCCCATCTCTGAAAAGCAGGCGCTGCACGTGCTGGAGTCACTGCACCTGCTGGGCCCATCGGTGTTTTTTGCCGCCTTCACGGGGGTGCTGCTGTTTGCCTCCAGCATCATTGCCGGGTGGACGGAAAACTGGTTCGTGCTGGCGCGCATGGACTCGGCCATTCAATACAACCCACGCATCACCCGCCTGCTGGGCACTGCGCGCGCGGCACGCTGGGCGCACTTTCTGCGCGAGAACATTTCGGGCTTTGCGGCCAATATTTCGCTGGGGTTCATGCTCGGCCTGGTGCCGGTGATTGCCACCTTCTTCGGCCTGGGGCTGGATGTGCGCCATGTCACCTTGTCGGCGGGCCAGATTGCCGCTGCCTGCGCCACATTGGGGCTGGAGGTATTGCACCATCCCGGCTTCTGGTGGGCAGTTGCCACGTTGCCCTTGCTGGGGGCGTTCAACGTGGGTGTGAGCTTCTACCTGGCATTCAATCTGGCCATGCGCGCCCGCAACGTCAGCGGCGTGGAGCGCTCGCGCATTTACGCAGCGATCCGGGCCCGCCTGCGCAGCGCACCGTTGAGCTTTTTCCGACCTGAACGCGCACGGGCGACCTGAGAGTCTTCTCTGCGTATCGGCGCGTTTTGACACCGCCAGGACACCGGTGGCGACAGACGAAACTGTCCTACACACACATCCTGTTGCAACCCGTAGAGTCTGGCGGTACGTCAAAAAACGTCTCTGTGAACGCTCTGAAGGGAGTTGCTTGAATGCGCCGCTGACCTTTGCTGATGCAAAGAGCGGTTGATCCGCGCGGCGGGTATCTGGTACGGTCGGGTGGTTGAGCGCCCCCTGCGTTCGGTCGCAGACTCGTCCCAGAGTCCTGTTGGCTCGTTGGCCCGTGTGCAGTTTTTGCCCCCAGCTTGCCTGTGACCGAACCCTTTTGCAGGACATGAGCCTGCAGGGCTTGCCGGGGGTCGCACAAGCGCCAGCCGCCGCGCTGGATACACCACCGCTCGCCCCGCCCATGCATGCACCGCAGGTGCAGCGCCCCGCTTGCACTGCAATGGGCGCACCAAGGCACCGGGCGTTTTGTTCCACCTCCGGGCCGCAGGCCCGTTTCCACCCGAGGTCACCACCACATGAATGAACTTATGAGTTTTTGGGCCCAGTGGCTCAGGCCATCGGCGGGACTGCCCACCGTGCAGTGGTCACTGCTGCTGGCGGTTGCTGCCATGGCGGGCTACCTCATCCAGCGCCACACCGGTCTGCCCAAGGTGCTGGGCTATTCGCTGGTAGGCACGGCCGCCGGGCTGGCCGGCTTCAGCGGCGCGGTGTGGCCTTTGCAGGGCATTGGCCTGTTCCTGCTGGAGCTGGGCATTGCGCTGGTGCTGTTTGAATGCGGTGGCCGTATCTCGCTGCGGTGGTTCCGCCACAACCCCATGGTGCTGGTGCAAAGCATTGCCGAGTCGGCCCTGACGTACTTTGCCGTGTATGCGGTGCTGTTGTGGCTGGATCAGCCCACCCAGGTGGCCGGGCCGCTGGCCCTGGTGGCGCTGGCCGCTTCGCCCGCCGTGCTGACACGCGTGGTGGCCGACACCCGGGCCGCCGGGCCGGTGACGGAACGCGCCGTGGTGCTGGCCACGTTGTCCACGCTGTACGCGCTGACGCTGGGCTCCGCCTGGTCCGAGCAGATGAACCGGCAAAGCGCCACCTTGCTGGATGCGATTTCGCCCGCCGTGGTGGTGCTGGGCGTGTCCATTCTGGTCGCGGCCGTGCTCACGCTGGTGCTGCGCACTGCACTGCGCTTCATGAGCCCCACCAGCGAAAACACCTCGATGCTGCTGCTCACGCTCATCGCCGCGGGCTCCACCGTGGCCTCGCACATGGGCGGCTCGGCGCCGCTGGCAGCGCTACTGGCGGGCATCTTGCTTAAGCAATTGAACCCCCGGCCCTGGGCCTGGCCACGGCAGCTGGGCAACGCCTCATCGCTGCTGACCATGCTGATGTTTGTGCTGGTGTCCACCGTGGCCGCGCAGGCAGACTGGAGCGGCCCCGTGGCCGGCGCCGTGCTGGCTCTGATTGCTGCGCGCCTGATCGCCAAAGCCGTTGGCGTGGGCCTGGGCAACGTGGGCAGCGGCGCCAGCTGGCGCCAGGCGCTGTGGGCGGGCTGCGCGATGACGCCCATGTCCTCCATCGCGCTGCTGATTGCATCGCAGTTTGTGGTGGCTTCGCCCTCCACCGGCTACCAGATTGCCAGCGTGGCGCTGCCCGCCATCTTGCTGATGGAAGTGCTGGGCGCCGTGATTGCCACCGTGGCCATCTACCGTGCGGGCGAAAGCTCGAAACCCTGGGCACCGCTGCTGCGCGGTGGCCGCAACGGAGAATCGAATGAGTCTTGAAGCCTTCCACCATTCCGAGCCGCTGACGCTGGGCGTCGAGCTGGAGTTGCAGCTGGTCAACACCAACGACTACGACCTTGCCCCGTATGCGGAAGACATGCTGCGCCTGATGAAGAAAACCCCGCTGCCCGGCAGCGTGGTGCCCGAGATGACGAACAGCATGATCGAAATCTCCACCGGCATCTGCCACTCGGCCAGCGAAGTGGTGGGCCAGCTTACCCCCATCCGCGATGCGCTGGTCAAAAGCGCCGACAAGCTCAACATCGCCGTGGTGGGCGGCGGCACGCACCCCTTCCAGCAGTGGCACGAGCGCCGCATCTACGACAAGCCGCGCTTCCGCGAACTGTCGGAGCTGTATGGCTACCTCTCCAAGCAGTTCACCATCTTTGGCCAGCACGTGCACATTGGCTGCCCCAGCGCCAACGCGGCTCTGCTCATGCTGCACCGCATGAGCCGCTACATCCCGCACTTCATCGCGCTGTCGGCCTCCAGCCCCTACGTGCAGGGGCAAGACACCGCCTTTGACTCGGCTCGGCTCAACTCGGTGTTCGCCTTCCCGCTGTCGGGCCGCGCGCCGTTTGCGCTGACCTGGGAAGACTTCACCGCCTACTTCGACAAGATGACCCGCACCGGGGTGGTGAAGAGCATGAAGGACTTCTATTGGGACATTCGCCCCAAGCCCGAGTTCGGCACCATCGAAATCCGCGTGTTTGACACCCCGCTCACCATCGAACGGGCCGCCGCCCTGGCGGGCTACGTGCAGTCGCTGGGCGCATGGTTCCTGGCCGACGAGCCCTTCATGCCGCAGGAAGACGACTACCTCGTCTACACCTACAACCGCTTCCAGGCCTGCCGCTTCGGCATGGAGGCGGTGTACGTGGACCCCGCCACGGGCGACCACATGCCGCTGCGCGAACACATCCTGATGACCATGGACAAGATCGCCGGCCACGCTGCGGCGCACGGCGCCTCGAACGCCCTGCACCTGTTGCGCACCGACACCCAGGCCGGCCAGAACGATGCCCGCTGGCTGCGCGACCGCCAGCGCCAGGAACAGTTGCTGGCCGAGGTCAGCCGCCAGGCAGCGCAGCGCTTTCGCGGCGCACCTGTCTGAGCAGGCCACCTCAACCCGCCGACAATCAGGCCATGGGTGAATTTGACCTGATTGCGCGCTACTTCACGCGCCCCGTTCGCCACGCCGCCTTGGGCGTGGGCGACGACTGCGCCTTGCTGGCCCCGCGCCCCGGCATGCAACTGGCCATCAGCAGCGACATGCTGGTCGAAGGCCGCCACTTCTTTGCCGATGTAGACCCCGAGGCCCTGGGCCACAAGGCCCTGGCCGTCAACCTGTCGGACCTGGCGGCCTGCGGGGCCAGGCCGCTGGCCTTCACGCTGGCACTGGCGCTGCCCCGGGTCGATGAAGCCTGGCTGGCTGGCTTTTCCAAAGGCTTGCTGGCGCTGGCCGATGCACACGGCTGCGAGCTGGTGGGCGGTGACACCACGCAGGGGCCCCTGAATATTTGCATTACCGTGTTTGGCGAGGTGCCTGCGGGCCAGGCCCTGCTGCGCAGCGGCGCGCGCGCGGGTGATGACATCTACGTGAGCGGCACGCTGGGCGATGCACGCCTGGCGCTGGAAGCCCTGCTCGGCCACATCCACCTGCCAGGCGAACTGCTGGCCCAGGCCCGCCAGCGGCTGGAGCGCCCCACGCCCCGCGTGGCGCTGGGCCTGGCACTGCGCGGCATTGCCAGCAGCGCCATGGACGTGAGCGACGGCCTGCTGGGCGACTTTGGGCACATCCTCAAAGCGTCTGGCGTGGGTGCCTGCATCCGCACCGATGAAACTATTAAATTGATAGCTGCTGGCGCTTTCCCATCAAGCGCTACAGGCCAATTTGACCAAAAACTTCTGCACCAATGCACCCTGGCGGGGGGTGACGACTACGAAATGCTGTTCACCGCCCCGCCCCAGCACCGCGCCGCCGTGGCAGAGGCTGCAGCCCAGAGCGAGACACCTGTCACGCGCATTGGCCAGGTGGAAGCTGCACCGGGCTTGCGGCTGCTGGATGCACAAGGCATGCCGGTAGAAAACCGCTTCGCCTCGTTTGACCACTTTGCTTGACAGCCAGAGTACCCCGTGGGAGCCCCCGGAAGAAGGCGCCCCGCTCAGCGCATCTGGAACAGCTCCTGGTGAAAGCGCCCTTGCCTGCGCCCCAGGCGCTGCATGGTGTCGCGCAGCGCCTGGCCAAAGCCCTGCGGCCCGCAGAACCACACGCTGGCCTGGGGCCCGGCGCTGGCCAGCAGCGCATCGGCGGCCACCTTCCCGGTGACGTCGCTGTGGTGAATGTGCAGCGTCACGCTGGGCAGTTGCGCGCACAGCTGCTGCATGCGCTCGGCAAACACGGCCTCTTGGGCGTTGCGCACGCAGTAGTGCAGTTGCACTACCGGGGCCTGGGCCGGGTTGGCCACCAGCGATTCCAGCCAGGCCACAAACGGCGTGGCGCCAATGCCTGCGGCCACCCACACCTGCTCGGGGGCACGGTCCTGGCGGAAGTCGAATCGCCCGTACGGCCCTTCCACCCACACCTGCTGGCCCACGGCCACCTGCTGCGCCAGTCGCGCGGTGTAGTCGCCCAGCGCCTTGATGGCAAAGCGCAGACGGCCATCGCCAGTATCGGCGTTGACCAGCGTGAAGGGGTGGTGCCCCTCGCCCGCTTGCAGGGTCAGGAACACAAACTGCCCGGCCCGATGCTTCCAGGTGCCCTGCACCCGGCATTCCAGCTCGACCACCCCACTGGGGTGCACCTGCACATCCACCACCTTTGCAGCGTGGCGGCGGCTGCCGCCAATGCGCCCGGCCAGCGAACGCACTGCGCACAGCACGCCCACCAGCGAGGCCGCGGCCACAAAGGCGCCCGCAGGCTGCGCCCACCAGGCGGGCGGCACCAGCACCACCGCATGGAATGCCAGCACCAGGTACACCCCAGCCAGCAGCTTGTGCAGATAGCGCCACACGTGGTACGGAAAGCGCTGCCACAGCGTGATGACCAGCATGGCCGCCAGGAACCACACCGCCCACTCGCCCATGTCTTCCGCCAGGTGGCGGAAGGTGTTGAGCCACCAGTCTGCGCGCGGAGCCCGCACCGGGCGGCCCACCAGCGTGATCAACAGGTCTTTGGACAGCTGCGAGCCGTAATGCAGCAGCGACAGCACGATGGCCCCAATGCCCGCCCACTTGTGCAGGCGGTAGATCTTGTCCATGCCGCCAAGCGGCCGTTCCAGCCACACCGGGCGCAGCGACAGCACCATGATGAGCGACATCAACGCCCAGGCCCCCAGCCCGGTGAGCAGCAGGATCTGGTTGCGCCACCACCAGACATTCATGGCCGGGTCTTGCCACGGCACCGTCATCGCCCACAACAACACCGCCAGCGCCAGCGTGCTTCCCAGAACCTTCTTCATCATCGACCCTGTATTTGTTTTATGAGACTTCTCACGATAGCCCTGGGGGATGAAGGGCGCCTTAACCCGACATAAACAAGCCGTAAAGATGGGCAGCGCCGCGCCCTCTCGCTGCTAGGATTCGCCCACCCCAACACCCCGCACGCCCTGCGCTGCGCTACCGGAGCCCCACCGTGAAGCCATCCCTGCGCCCTCTTGCCTCCACCACCGCCGTTGCGCTGGCCGCTGCATGGGCGGCTGCGGCCAGCCCGGCCCTGGCGCAAGACACTGCCTCGCCAGTGACTTCGCGGATTGCCCGCGTCACCGTGTACCCCGGCAGCGCCACGGTCGAGCGCGTGGCCAAGGTGCCCGCCGGTGCGCGCAGCATCACGCTGGGCTGCCTGCCTGCGTCGCTCGATGCGCAAAGCCTGCAGATCCACGCCGACGCCGCCGTGCGCGTGGGCGAATTCAATGTACGTACCGAAGACCGCGACGTGGTGGCCGCCTGCGCCAGCCCGCTGGATGGCCGCATCCGCGAGCTGGAAGACCAGATCGCCGCCGTGAAGGCCGAAGCCGCCTCGCTGCAACTGGTCGATGGCTACCTGAAGAACGTAGCGACCGGGGGAGCTGGCACTGAAGCGCCCGGCGGCCGCTTGCAAGCCACCACGCCCGCACAGATCGCTGCCACCGCCGACGCGCTGCGCAAGTCGGCGCACGAATCACAAACCCGCGCGCACCAGTTGCAGCGCAAGCAAGAGGCACTGGAGCTGGCCCTCAAGCCCCTGACCGCAGAACGCGAACGCACAGCCAGCCAGCGCGCGCAGGTGGTCTCCGTCACCGTGACACTGGCCACCGACCGCGAAGCCGAGCTGCGCCTGTCTTACCAGGTGCGCGGCACCGGCTGGCAGCCCACCTACCGCGCCACTCTCGATGCCGCCAAACCCAGCGTGCTGCTGGAACGCCAGGCCCTGGTGGCGCAAAACAGCGGCGAAGACTGGAGCAACGTGCAGCTCACCCTCTCCACCGGCCAGCCCAGCCGCACCACCCAGGGCCGCCTGCCCCGGCCGTGGACGCTGGACATTGCACCGCCCACCCCCAAGGCCGCGCCGGTGCCCGCCATGGCCATGGCAGCCCCTGCCCCCGCATCGCCCCTGGCACGCCGCAACCTGGCTGAGGACGCCCTGCCCAGCTTCGAAGTGACCAGCACCGACAAGGCCTTTGCCACCGAATTTGCCGTGCCCCAGCGCATCACCGTGCCCTCCAACGGCCAGCGCGTGACGCTGGCCCTGGGCAGCTACACCGCGCCCGCCACCCTCATCACGCGCACCGCGCCTGCCATGGAAGAAGCCGCCTATCTGGTGGCCGAACTGGCACCGCCCCCGGGCGTGTGGCCGGCGGGCCATGCCAACCTGTACCGCGACGGCGCCTTTGTGGGCACGGGCCGCATCGACTTTGCTGCGGCCACCAGCGCCAATGGCACCAGCAGCCTGGCCTTTGGGCGCGACGACCTGGTGACCGTGCGCGCCGAGCCCGTGCAGGATTTGACGGGCAGCGCCGGCTTCACCGGCTCGCGCGTGGAGCGCCGCACCCGCCGCGCCTACACCGTGGAAAACCGCCACAAAACACCCGTCACGCTGCAAGTGCTGCACGCCGCGCCCGTCTCGCGCAACGAGAAGATCGAGGTCGAATCCCGCTACCAGCCCCAGCCCACCGACCTGGCCTGGAACCGCAACCCCGGCACCGTGGCCTGGCAGCAGCCGCTGGCCGCCGGGGCCACCGCGCAGTTCAGCGCCGAGCACACCATCCGCTACCCCAAAGACCTGGACGTGCAGGAACGCCAATGACCTTTGCTTCCCCGACTTCTGCAGCAGCAGCCCCTGGCGTGGCCGCCCCGCGCCGCGCCAGCGCCGCCTTCATGCTGGCACACCCGGCCCACGCCATCGCGCTAGGCTTTGGCTCCGGCCTCTCTCCGTTGGCCCCCGGCACCGTGGGCACGCTGTGGGGCTGGATGTCGTTCCTCGTTCTCATGCCCTGGCTCAGTGCTGCGCAAATGGGCCTGCTGATTGCAGGCGGCGCGCTGGTGGGCTGGTGGGCCTGCACCACCACCGCCCGCAACCTGCGCGTGGCCGACCCCGGCGCCATCGTGTGGGACGAAATCGTGGCCTTCTGGCTGGTGCTGTGGCTGGCCATGCCCATGGGCCTCATGGGCCAGATCGTGGCCTTTGCCCTGTTCCGCTTTTTTGACGCCGCCAAGCCCGGCCCCGTGGGGTGGGCTGACAGCCTGTTCAAAGGCTTTGGCTGGCGCGGTGGCTGGGGTATCTTGTTCGACGACTTTGTGGCAGGGTTCTGCACGCTGCTGGTCATTGCACTGTGGAGGTTCTTCGCATGAACCCCGCAGCGCCCACCACCGCCCAATCGCTATCAAAAAGTGAGCTGCCAGCGCTTACTAATCAAGCGCTGGAGGCCGATTTGATTCAAATCTCCACCACCCTGCTGGCCCGTGGCTGGATGCTGGCCACCGCCGAAAGCTGCACCGGCGGCATGATCGCCGCCGCCTGCACCGACCTGGCAGGCTCCAGCCAATGGTTTGAGCGCGGCTTCGTCACCTATTCCAACGAGGCCAAGACCGAACTGCTGGGCGTGCCTGCCGGGCTGATCGCCACCCACGGCGCCGTGAGCGAACCCGTGGCCCGCGCCATGGCCCTGGGCGCCGTCGCCCATTCCCGCGCGCAAGTGGCCGTGGCCGTCACCGGTATTGCGGGCCCCACCGGCGGCACTGCCGACAAGCCCGTGGGCACCGTGTGGTTTGGCTGGAACGTGAACGGCAACATCACCACCGCCACCCGCCGCTTTGACGGCGACCGCGCCGCTGTGCGCCAGCAGACACTGGCCTGGGCATGCGCGCGGTTGAACGCCCTATTGCAAGCACCCCCGCCTGCACCCCGCTAATTCAACGGAAAGTCATCCAGACAAACACAGGCAACATCGCCCAGGCGGCACTGCAGCCGCCGCGCTGCGGGTAGCATGCCCCCCCACATTCAGGAGGAGACCGCATGCACCCCAACGCCCAGACCCTGCAACGCTTCTACACCGCCTTCAACCAGCTTGACCACGCCACCATGGCCGCCTGCTATGCGCCGGATGCGACGTTTGAAGACGAGGCCTTTTCGCTGAAAGGCCGCGAGCAGATCGGCGGCATGTGGCGCATGCTGTGCAGCGCCGCCCAAAAGCCCGCCGCTGCCAAGCACTGGAAGCTGGAGTACAGCGGCATCGAAGCCGACGCCAACGGCGGCCGCGCGCACTGGGAGGCGCACTACCTCTTCAGCGCCACCGGACGCAAGGTGCACAACATCATCGACGGCACCTTCACCTTCACACCCGAAGGACTGATCGCCACCCACCGCGACCGTTTCAACTTCTGGCGCTGGGCGCGGCAGGCACTGGGGGCGCCGGGGCTGCTGCTGGGCTGGTCGCCCTCACTCAAGCGCAAGGTGCGCAACACCGCAGCGGGGAACTTGAAGAAGTTTCTGGCGCAAGCCTGAACCTGCACCAGCTGGCGAACACGACCCACGCACAAGGAGGTGCCATGCAGGTGCAAGGCCAATGCCATTGCGGCGCAATCGCCTACGAAGCGCAGGTGGACCCTGGCACTGCGACGGTGTGCCATTGCACGGATTGCTAAGCGCATTCCGGCTCCGCCTTTCGTACCAACATCCCGGCCCCGGCGGCAGGCTTTCGGCTCACCCGCGGCACACCCCGCACGTACATCAAGACGGCGGCCAGCGGCAACTGGCGTGTGCTGGCCTTCTGCGACGTCTGCGGAAGCGCACTGTATGCCTGCGCGGCGGACAATCCGCAGACCTATTCCCTGCGGCTCGGAACCATCACGCAAAGGCACGAGCTGGGCACGCCGCAGCGCCAGATCTGGACGCGGCGCCGCCTTGCGTGGGTCACCTTGCCAGAAGACATCGACACGTTCGACGGACAGCCGTAGCGCCCCTGGCAACAGGAGGCTGAGAGAAAAGCGCGGGCCTATCAGCCTCCCGCGCACTGGCTACAAGCGCAACCAGCTATCAAAAATGTAGTACCAGAGGTTATGCCCCGTGGCACTTCTTGTACTTCTTGCCGCTGCCGCAGTGGCAAGGATCGTTGCGGCCGGGCTCGGGGGCCTTGCGCAAGGTTTCCACACGCGGGCCCATGCTCTTCCACAGCTGGCGCAGGTCGTACACGGCCCAGATGGCTTCGCCGAAGGCTTCCACACGCGCCTGGCTGGTGCTGGGCGGGCCGTCTTCGTTGTACATGCAGACTTCAGGCTTGCCGGTGTCGTCTTCGGTCAGCGCGACGATGCTGTCCAGCGCATCGTCCAGCCACTGGGCGGCTTCCTTGTCGCGGGGGGCGGCCCAGTCTTCGGGCCAGTTTTCCACCGCGAACATGAAGCCCAGGGCCCACACCTGGCCGAAGGAGGGGATTTCCTGGCCTTCCATTTCAGCGCGCTCGGCCTCAGGCAGGCTGGCCACGGCACCGCGCATGTCCATCGCTTCGGGCTGGAAGGTGCGCTCGTCGTCCAGCGTCTTCACGTCGGTGTCGAGCTGGGTGACGATCTCGTTCCAGCGGCGGTCCCACAGCTCAAGAAAGCGCGCTTGCTGTGCGGCGTCGGCAAAGGCGGGCAGCAGCGGCAGCGGCTCGCCTTCGGCCACTTCCAGCTCGGCGCCATCGCCCAGCAGCATGGGCAGGTATTCGGCGGGGGCGATGGGGCGGCGGCTGCAGATCACGGCCGTCATGAAGCCATCGCAGAACTCCCACTGCGGGATTTCTTCGCCGCGCGTGCGCAGGTCGTCCAGCAGGTTGTCGAGCTCTTCCAGTTCGGCAGCCGTCAAGCCCAGCGCCGGGGCGGCAGCCGAGGAAGTGGCGTTCAGTTCAGCATCGCCCTGGGGCGCAGTGGATTCGGTGGGATTCATGGGTAGGCTCCGATAGGGCGAAGGGGCAGGCGGGGTGCGCTGGGCCTTGCAGGCGCGCCAGCGGTTGTGGCGCAGCGCCGAGGCCGCGAGTTTATCCGGCAGCCCACCCCACGGCCAGCCCACGGCCGCGACAGCGGCACAATAGCGCCCTTGCCCACCGGTGCCCTGAGAACCTTTTCAAAGAGCCTGTGCCCCCGTTTTCAGGCCCGCACCGTGGTGCAGCCGTGCCCTGCGCTTTCATGAATTTGCCCACCATCACCCCGCCCGCTGACGCGCCCCAGCCGCCTGTGGACTATGCCGCCTACCTGGCCCGCCAGCTGGCCGTGCAGCAGTTCAACGTGGCCAGCTACCGCCTGGGCGATGAGCAGGTGTGGGTGAAAAAAGCCAACACGCCCCATGGCATGGCGCGCTACCGGGTGCTGGGTGCGCTGGCCACGCTGTTTGGTCTGCCGGTGCTGATCCCGGTGCCCAACCTGGGCGGCCACACGGCCATTGCCACTGAAGTGCGGCGGCTGCGCGATCTGGCCGCACGCGGGCTGCGCGTGCCCACCGTGCTGGCAGCGCAGGAAGACGGTTTCATCATGCGCCACCTGGGGCGGCCGGCAGAACAGACGCCTTCGCTGGGTAACGAGATCGAGGCCGCCGTGCCCGCAGGCCCCGAGGCCGTGCTGCGCCTGTGGCTGCAAGGGCTGCGCGCGATAGAGCTGGTGCACAACCAGGGCACCTGCCTGAGCCAGGCCTTTGCCCGCAACCTGGTGCGCTGCCCGGATGGCGTGGTGGGCTACATCGACTTTGAAGACGACCCCACGGCCGTGCTGCCCCTGCCGCTGTGCCATGGCCGCGATGCACTGTGCTACGCCCATTCCACCGCCATCTACCTGCGCCAGTGCGGCGCGCTGGAAGATGCCCGCCCGCTGTGGGCGCAGTGGCTACAGGCCCGTGGCCCGGCGCTGCAAGAGGTGATGGAGCAGACCATGCACCGCATGCGTTTTGCCCGCCACCTGCCCCAAAGCCGCAAGCTGGGGCGTGATGTGCAGCGGGTGCGGGCGGCGTACGATTTGCTGCGCCCCTGACATGCGCCCACGGGCAGCGCACCCTGTGGGCGCCTGCAGCCAGGGCAGAAACATCGGGAGCAAAAGCGAAAAGGAAAAAGGCAAAAGGCCAGACTCAGTACGCGCGCCGGTCTGAGCTGCCGAGTCGGCTTTGGCTGACAGGTGCGGGGTGGGCGCATCCCCTATGGTTCAGCCAGCTGCTTCGCACCCTTATTTTTCTAACGTTATATGCCAGACACCACTCCTGCGACAGCCCTGACCGACACGGCGGCTGCCCCTGTAGCCGCGCCGCAACCCACCCCAAAAGCCCGTCGCCGACGCCCGCCCACGCTCTCCTGGTCTGCCTGGAAGCAGTTCATGAGCGTGGCGCGCCCCTACTGGCTGGGCGACCAGAAACGCATGGCCTGGGGGCTGCTGGCCCTGCTGGTTGGCCTGATGGTGCTGGAGACCCAGCTCGCCGTGATGCTGATCGACAAGACCGGTGAACTCACATCGGCCCTGGCCGCCAAGCAGGTGGACCGCTTCTGGAGCGCCGTGCGCGCCAGCCTGATGGTGGTGGCAGTGGCGGTGCCCGTGTACGCCTTCTACTACTACATGCGCGATGCGTTCTCCAACCACTGGCGCCGCTGGCTCACGCACCGGTTTCTGGATGGCTACCTGAGCGAGCGCAAGTACTACGACATCGGCAACGCCCGTGACATCGACAACCCCGACCAGCGCATCAGCGAAGACATCAACACCTTCACCGGCCGCTCCACGCACTTCCTGCTCATCTTCCTGGGCTCGCTGATGCAGCTGGTCGCGTTCAGCGCGGTGCTGTGGTCCATCTCGCACACGCTGGTGGCGTTTTTGGCGGTGTACGCACTGCTGGGCACCTTTGGCGCGCTGTACCTGTTCGGGGCGCCGCTCATCCGGCTCAATTTCTGGCAGATCCGGCGCGAGGCCGATTTCCGCTTCGGCCTGATGCGCCTGCGAGAAAACGCCGAGTCCATCGCTTTCTACCGGGGCGAGCCCCAGGAACGCGCCCAGCTCAACCAACGGTTCGAGGCCGTGTTCAGCAACTTTGCCAAGCTGATCAAGAAGCAACGCTCGCTCAACCTGTACCAGCGCGGGTTCAGCCAGCTCACGCTGGTGCTGCCTGCCATCATCCTGGCCAACGACGTGCTCAGTGGCGAGCTGGAGGTGGGCCGCGCCATCCAGGCGGCGGGCGCTTTTGCGGCGGTGCTGGCCGCTGTGTCGCTGATCGTGGACAACTTCGAAAGCCTCAGCCGCTTCGTCGCCGGGATTGACCGCTTGCACGCCCTGTCGCAGGTCGTGCTCAAAACACCTGCGGCACCGACGCCCTGGGCGGAACCGCCCACCAGCGAGGATGCAGCCCCGGCACCCCGCGATGGCGCCCAGATCATCACCCGCGAGGGCGACACCCTGGCCCTGGAGGGGCTGACGCTGCACACGCCGCAGTTTGGCCGCCTGCTGGTGCAGGACCTGTCTCTCACCCTGGCCGCCGGAGACGCCCTGCTCATCACCGGCCCCAGCGGCTGCGGCAAAAGCTCGCTGCTGCGCGCGATGGCAGGGCTGTGGCGCTCAGGCCAGGGCACCGTGCAGCACCCGCCCCTTGCAGACATGTTCTTCCTGCCGCAGCGCCCCTATCTGCAGCCCGATACCCTGCGCAGCCAGATCATCTATCCCAGCCAGGCCACCGAGCTGACTGACGACCAGTTGCTGGAACTGCTCGATGAGGTGCAGCTGGGCTCGCTGGCTGAACGCGTGGGTGGGCTCGATGCGTCGCACGACTGGGAAAAGCTGCTGTCCACCGGCGAGCAGCAGCGCCTGGCGTTTGCACGGGTCTTGGCCCGCACGCCCCGCATCGTCATCTTGGACGAAGCCACGAGTGCGCTGGACAGCGCGAATGAGGCAGCGCTGTATGAACGCCTGCGGGCCACGGGCATGGCGCTGGTGAGCATTGCCCACCGCCCTGCCGTGCTGCGGCACCACACGCAGGTGCTGCAGCTCAAGGGCGACGGGGCCTGGCAACTGGTGGCGGCAGCCGACTTCAGCTTCGACGAATAAAGGGAACGGTTCGGAGCAAAGCCGCCTGCCCCCCACTGCGGCTGCGGCTTTCAAGCAGCGGCTGCGGCCAGGCTTTCGTCCAGCACCAGCGCGGTGGCCACGTGGGCATCCAGCGTCAGGAGGCGCTTGCGCATGCAGATCACGGCCTTGTCCTTGCTCAGCAAGATGGCGCGGTGTGCGGCGGCCAGGTCGATGAATTTCTGGTCGTCTGCGTCCTTGCACACATAGGTCACGCGCGGGGCAATGTCCACCAGCCGGGCCTTTGCGTCAAAAGCGGCCAGCACCTGCGCCGCATCCACGCGGTAGAAGTCCATGCGCGAAACGATGTGCGGGTAGGCCAGCACACGCTCCAGTTCGTCGCGCATGACCTGCGTGGCAATCCAGTCCAGGCGCCCCTGGGCCAACAGAGTGCGCAGCGGGGCGGTGCGCGGGTCGCTGAAGATCAGCAGATCCAGCGCCACGTTGGTGTCCACCACCACCGGGCGCGCAGGTTCACCCGGCACGCCTTCGGCGGGCAGGTGCAGCTCAACCTGCATGGCTGGCCCCGCCGCCCTCTGCCTTGTTCGGGCGTTCGCGCAGGGTGCCCTTGACCATGTCGAAGCGGAACATGCGGCATTCGATGGGGCCGTTCCACATCGGCACGCGGCGCGATTCTTTCAGGCGCATCTTGCTGGGCAGCTTGAGGTCGGGTGTCAGCATCCAGGCCGTCCAACCGCTGTAGTTCTTTTTCCAGTGCGTGGCCAGTTGGGCGAAGAATTCGCCACCATCGTCGGTGTGCGCAGCCTCGCGGCCCACGCTGGCACCCAGGGCGCGCTCGGCGGCGCGTTCGTTGGCGTTGCGCCCGGCGGTACCGGCTGCGGCAATGCGCTCGCCGTAGGGCGGGTTCAGCAGCATCACACCGGGCTGCTCGCACGGCGGCATGCGCTGCAGGGCATCGCCACCGCGGAGCTGCACAGCACCGGCCACGCCCGCGCGCTCGGCGTTGCGCTGGGCAAAGTCCACCATGCGGTGGGCCACATCACTGCCAAAAATGGGTACAGGGCTTTCACAGATTGCGCTATCAGCTTCGTTTTTGATAGCAGTCCAGACGTGCGCCTGGAACGGCAGCAGCTTTTCAAACGCAAAGCGGCGCAACATGCCGGCGGGAATGCGGCATGCGATCTGCGCAGCCTCGACCACGATGGTGCCGCTGCCGCAGCAGGGGTCGTACAGGGGCTGGGGGTGCTCGCCGTGCGGGTCCCAGCCGCTGGCAGCGATCATCGCAGCGGCCAGGGTTTCTTTCAGAGGGGCGTCGCCCTTGTCCTCGCGCCAGCCGCGCTTGAACAGCGGCTCGCCACTGGTGTCGATGTAAAGCGTGGCTTCGTCGGTGGTCAGGTGCAGGTGGATGCGCACATCGGGCCACTGCGTGTTCACATCCGGGCGCACGCCGGTCTTGGCACGGAAGCGGTCGGCCACTGCGTCTTTGACCTTGAGGGCAGCGAAGTTCAGGCTTTGCAGCGGGCTGTGCTGGGCCGTGACCTCGATCTTGAAGCTCTGGCGGGTGGTGAACCAGATCTCCCAGGCCACATCGCTGGCCAGGGCGTACAAATCGTTTTCAGAGCGGTACATGCGGTGCGCCAGCTGCACCAGCACGCGCTGGGCCAGCCGGCTGTGCAGGTTCAGCTGCAGCGCCTGGCGCCATGAGCTGCGCAGCAGCACGCCACCGCGCCCCACCAGCAGATCGTTGCCCGTGAGGCCGGTGATGCCGTGCACCTCGTCGGCCAGAAAGCCCTCGACACCAGCGGCGCAGGGGAGAAAAAGTTGGAGTTGGTTCATAGGGGGTACCTCTGGTGGTGCCGGTGCATGGTACGCAAGGCAGGCGCGCTGCCAAGGCCCACAGGCCCTGGCACGGGCGCTGCAGCGGCGGTGGCCAGCTACAGCGCTTTGCGCAAATTGGCCGGCGCAATCTTGAGCGCTTCGCGGTATTTGGCCACGGTGCGGCGGGCGCATTCAATGCCTTGCTCCTTGAGCATCTCGGCCAGCTGGCTGTCGGACAAGGGCTTGGTGGGGCTTTCAGCGGCCACGAACTGTTTGATGAGCGCGCGCACGGCCGTGCTGGAGGCATTGCCCCCGGTTTCAGTGCCCAGGCCCGAGCCGAAGAAATACTTCAGCTCGTAGGTGCCGATGGGCGTGGCCATGTACTTGGCCGTGGTCACGCGGCTGATGGTGGATTCGTGCAGGCCCAGCTCGTCGGCAATGTCGCGCAGCACCAGAGGGCGCATGGCCAGCTCGCCATGGGTGAAGAAGCTCTTTTGCCGCTCGACGATGGCGCGCGAGACGCGCAGGATGGTGTCGAACCGCTGCTGGATGTTCTTGATGAACCAGCGCGCCTCTTGCAGGCGCTGCTGCAGTCCCGCGTGGCCTTCGCCGCCCTTGCTCCCTTTGCCGCCGCGCAGGGCGCCAGCGTAGATGTCGTGCACGCGCAGGCGCGGCATCACATCGGGGTTGAGCGAGACGATGAAATTCTGCTGCCCGCTGGTGCCGTTGCTGCGCCCGGCTTTGCGCACGATCACATCGGGGATGATGATGTTGCGCTCCACATCCACAAAGCGCCGCCCGGGGCGGGGTTCCAGCCGGGCAATCAGGGCCATGGCGGCGCGGGTGCGCTCTTCGCCCGCAGCACCGCCTTCGGTACACGCCTGGGTGAGGCGGCGCACGTCGCGGCGGGCCAGCATTTCCAGCGGCTGCCTGCAGATTTGCAGTGCGGTCTGCACCACGTCAGGTGGCACGGTGCTGTCTGCGTCGGCCGCCAGGGCGCTGAGCTGCAGCGTGAGGCACTCGGCCAGGTTGCGGGCACCCACGCCCACGGGTTCCAGGGTTTGCAGCAGGCGCTGGGCCACAGTGAAGCGGTGCACCAGCTCGTCGATCTGCTCTAGGTCGTCAGGGCCCGCCAACGCAATGGCCAGCTCCTGCAGCGACTCTTCCAGGTAGCCGTCATCGTTGAGCGATTCGATCAGGAAGCGCAGAGCAGCGCTGTCCACTTCGGACAGGCGCAGTGCCAAGGCCTGGCGGTGCAGGAAGGCGGTGAGGGACTCTTGCGAACGCGCCAGCTCGGTCGCGTCGGCCTCATCGCCTTCGGTGTCGTTGCGGGTGCGGGGCGGGGCGTCGCCACCCCACTCGCTGTCGTTGGGCGCCATCTCCACCGTGCCGTCGCCGCTCCAGTCGGGCTCCTCGGCGGCGCTGCTGCTGTGGTCGGCATCTGATGAAGCATCAAAATCGCCTTCAGCCCCCGTGGATGAAGCGCTACTAGCTCCTGAATAGATAGCATCATCGGCGCTGTGTTCATCAGCTTGGGCGGGGGCATTGGCATGCTCCAGGCCAAACTCCTCGCGCGGCGCTTCGTCGGTGGCGCGTTCGAGAAAAGGATTTTCGTCGAGCATCTGCTCGACTTCCTGGCCCAGCTCCAGCGTGGACAACTGCAGCAACCGAATGGATTGCTGCAGCTGCGGGGTCAGGGCCAGGTGCTGCGAAACGCGCAGGGACAGGCCGGGCTTCATGCCAGAGCCCCCAGCCCACGCACCAGCGCGGACACACCATTCACAAAAGCCACACTCACACTGGCCATCACATGCGGAAGTGTTCGCCCAGGTACACGCGGCGTACCTCGGCGTTGTCCACGATCTCCGATGGCGTGCCCTGCGCCAGCACCCGCCCATCGCTGATGATGAAGGCGTGGTCGCAAATGCCCAGGGTTTCGCGCACGTTGTGGTCGGTGATCAGCACGCCAATGCCGCGCGCCTTGAGGAAGCCGATGATGCGCTGGATCTCGATCACGGCGATGGGGTCGATGCCAGCAAAGGGCTCGTCCAGCAGAATGAAACGCGGCTGCGTGGCCAGGGCGCGGGCAATTTCCACGCGGCGGCGCTCGCCGCCCGACAGGGCCAGCGCGGGCGAGGCGCGCAGATGGTCTACGCGCAGCTCCTGCAGCAGCGAGGTGAGCTGCTCTTCAATGGCTGCGCGCGACAGCGGGGCGTTGTTCTCGTCGCGCTGCAGCTCCAGCACGGCGCGGACGTTCTCCTCGACGGAGAGCTTGCGGAAGATCGACGCTTCTTGCGGCAGGTAAGACAGCCCCAGCCGCGAGCGGCGATGGATGGGCATGTGCGCCACCGACTGGCCATCGATACGGATGTCCCCGCCATCGCTGCGCACCAGACCCACGATCATGTAGAACGAAGTGGTCTTGCCCGCGCCGTTGGGGCCGAGCAAACCCACCACTTCGCCTTTTTGCACGACCAGCGAAACGTCCTTCACCACCTTGCGGCTGCCGTAGGACTTGGCCAGGTGCGAGACTTCCAGGCGGCTGGAGGATACGCCAGGGGCAGCGGCTTGCGCGGAACGATCACTCACTGGCTGCCACCACCCAAAGAATTGCTGGGGCGCAGCGCTGGGCCAGAGGCCGGGGCTGCAGGCGCCGCCGCACCCGCGGCGGG